>Ga0058704_10000949_pt1 | contig 14053 bp, 15 predicted proteins | sample AgamicMgSfe_FD_71363 | JGI IMG/M metagenome (GOLD analysis project Ga0058704, IMG submission 71363) | Agave microbial communities from Guanajuato, Mexico - Mg.Sf.e | ecosystem: Host-associated > Plants > Phyllosphere > Phylloplane/Leaf | place: Guanajuato, Mexico | collected 2012-05-30
GAACTGAGCTGTCTCGGTGGTGAGATACGCCGCAGACTCCTTTCGGGCCTATGCCAGGCGAAGAGCTTCTGCGCGAGCTCGTATAACGCCAACCGCGAGACAGACAAGTCACAAGCTGCATGTCCAGCCGTGGGACAAAAAACACAGGATGAATGGAAGGAGAGGGAAAGAGGAGCTTCGACCGCCGCGCACGGCAAACCGCCCAAACAGCCTCTATAGACACGCAAGTCATGACGGCTGGACTTGACAGCTCGCATTAACCCAAGGCTGCAGTGAGCTAAAACGCGGAACATATCGCTGTTGCGGTCCTGTCGTGTTTCACCCACTAGTCACATCTCATAGCAAGTTCTCGAAGGAGCAATGTAAAGATAACCTGGTCAACAAAGACCGTCGGTGAGCGAACGTGGCGAGGCCGGCTAGTGAGATCACAATGTGATGGACGACAAACAAAGGATGTGGAGACGTAGAAGGGATTGGTGTGATGCTGTTCCGGAATCCTCACACAGCAATGCCACTAGGCTGGCAAGCAGACACCGTACGATAGCTTGCGCGACTGCCCACCCCTGCATCCCATACACTCAGTCCGCTCCCAAGCAGCTCTTCCCGTCCATGACACACAGCTCCTCCAACTACCCCATCTTCGCATTCGAAAAGTCCATCTCCGGATGCTGCGCCTGAAACTTCCTCAACATCTCATTCTTCTTCTCCTCCTCGCTCGTCGGCCTCCCCATCTCCTTCTGCCGCTGGTCGTACATCATCTTCTCCACCATGCCCCTCGTCTCGCCGTCCAGGTCACTGAGCGAGCTGTTCTCCGGCGTGATCTTGGACGTGTCGATTTTGGGGGCCGAGGTGACGACGTGCGGCCACCATTCCATTTTGTTGGCTTTGTCGAGGTGGATGGCGAGGTCTTTGGTGGTGGCGGAGGAGGTGCTTTCGAGGGTCCAGGCGGAGTCGTCGACGAGGATGGGGTGGGGGAGGGTGCCCTGAAGTTTATTTGGTCAGTGGGGTTGTGTACTCGGGTTTCCAGCTTTGGATGAAGTGTCCTACATCAATGATAGGCTCCTGCCCCTTGATGCCGGCCTTGAGAGTGGTCTTGGTGATCTTCACGTCCAGATCCCGACCCTTCATGTTGCCTGGAATGGAGGCCGTGATGTCCAGATCACCGATCGTCTGGCTCCATTTGTAGGGGAGCTTGCTCTGCTCTTCATCTTCCTTCTGCTTGGCTTCCTTGTCGAGCTTCTCACGCTCTTCGGGCGTCGGCGACGCGGGTCGGTCAGAGTCTGCCATGGGTTTGGTTGTCGGTTTGTGGTTTTTCGAACAAACAGCGGAAAGGGTCCGCGATGTTTACTGTCCACGGAGTCTAGTCTCGGAGATATGGCTGGCGAAGTAGAGTAGGGCGGGGTTACAGGTGGGGCAAATTGGACAGCTTCAGCTGGGTATATCTATTAAGACAGTCTCCTTCTTTTGAAAGCCATATATCCTGTATATACTATACACATACAAACAGGTAAGCCACTCCCTTCGACCCAAGGACAAAACATTCAGCTCATTCACAACCCAACACAGCACCCGAGCCCAAACCCCAAACCCATCCAAAACCGACCATGGCGACCGCAACCGTCATCTACCCCAAAGGCACCACCTTCAACATGGACTACTACAAGAAAACGCACATGCCGCTCGTGATGGAGAAGTGGGGCCCGCACGGCCTCAAGTCGTGGAAGGTGCTGCAGTTCGGCGACGACGCGCCCTATACCGTGCAGGCGACGCTCGAGTTCGGGAGCATGGAGGACTTCCAAAAGGCGGGCGGTAGCCCGGAGGCGAAGGAGGTCATGGGGGACGTGAAGAACTTCTCGGACAAGGACCCGGTGATTATGGCGGGGCCGATTGTGGCTTCGAGTTAAGGGTGGGTGTGGAAGGCAGAGTAAGGGCTGTTGGATTGGATGCGTGGGACAGGATTTCGGGTCGATCGACTTCGTAGATGCGATCTAAGATGTTGAGACAACTCGGCTCCTGTCGCTCAATCTTACAACTTCGCCGTCACCGACTCCAAAGCTTCTCCCGCACCAGCATTCGACACGAAACTATCGTCAACCTCCCTCCAAACCGTAGTCCCCTGCCCCACGCCATTCTCCGACATCTTACCCAACTTCTCCCTACATCGATCAAAGTCAGCTCATTCGAAGCCCGGAACCGCGACATCGCTTGTATCAGACATACACGAGATCCACGTGCTCCGGCGCCGTACTATGCCCCTTCATCGCCCGCCCGTCCTTGTACCTCGCGAAAAGCAAAATCTCCTTCGGCGCCTTGGGTCGCGTGAACGTCGCGTACGTCAGGACGTCAGGCTCGTTCGCCCGCACCCAGTCGGCGAAAGGTCTTCATCACGTCAGCACCCTCTGAGATAAGAAACAAAAAGCGAGGGAGGAAGAACGAGAAAAAGAACAACAAACCTCATCAACCCAAACACCCCCTCCCTATCCACACAAACCATCCTCGTCACACTAATCAACACCCCCTCGCCCCTCGCACCCCTCGACTCCCTCGCCACGAACCCCCCATCCAGATACCACGCCTCCAGCACCTCCGGCTTGGCATACAGGCCCTCGCGCTCGACAGTCTCGTGATACGGTCGAAAGAATTCTGGATCCTCGACCTGAGTCTGCAGCGCGGATTTGGTCGTGTAAATTTCCAGGCCACCGATGACGAGAGGGGGTTTCTTCGAAGGGGTTTTGGGTGAGGGCGGGGAAAGGGGAGTGAAGTAGGACCAGGTGGTGCACTGGGCTTTCGGGGTCGGGTAGTATTCTCTTGCGGAGTGGCGGAGGAGGGAGAGGCACTGGAGGGGTGTATGTGTCTTGGTTAGGTAGGCGGTTGGAGGTGGGGTTTTGTGAGGGATGCGGGGAGGACGGACCCTTTCTTGCTTTTCGGGGGAGTCGGGATAGAGCATGCAGAGTAAGGCGATTCCGTCCGCCATGGTTTTCTACGAATGTGATCCTGGGTTTCTCTCAAGTGTCAAGAAGTTGCCCAAATGCGCGAGGGTGATGATCTACTCAATGTGATTAGGTGAGACGTCGTCTCGCGAGCCGAGGTTCCGCTTTCGGCGACTGTCGGGTACGCTGGTGGGAAAGGAACTGCTACACAGGTGTTCAAAAAGAAGCATGAAGCCTGAAATGTTGTTACTCTTGACATACACGTACACAACAGCCTCACCCTCTCATCAACGCGTCCAGGTCCACGCGGTGAAAGTACGAGATATGTCCGAAGCCCTCCCAGAACTGCGCCAGTCGATCGTGCGAGATGAGGATGAGCTGCGAAGGCGTGTACTGGTCTGCCGAACCGATTAGCATCATGTTAAAACTAAGCAGCGGTCCTATGTGGCTGCGATGCAATAAGAGGTCATACCGTCTCGGAACCCTCTCTCGGCGATGTGGCCCGCGCTGCGCACCACTCGCGCGCCCTTGAAGATCTCCTCGTCGGCCACGCGCAGGAGACCGCCGGGGCCGATGTCCGGCGCGATGAAGGTGTATTCGCCTCGCGGGATGTTCGGGTCGCCGGTCAGCTTGATGGCCTCCAGTCGGCCGGTCGGCGCGTCCGGGACGTCGGAGTGAGGGAGGACTTCTCGGATACCGGCCGGCGTTTGCGGGGGTACGTGGGCGTCCGTCGTTGGATCCTGCTCGTCGAGACTTTGAAGGAGCTCGGTGGCTGCGTCATCGGCATCCTCTTGCGCGCTGGCGTAGCTACTTGTGCTGCCGTCGCTTCCCCGCCGACGCCCTCCTCGAAACCAATCACGCAGCCATGTCATGGCTTCGGGGAGCGGTACCTCATCTTGCTTGTCCGGCTGCACGACGACCAAGAACTCGTAGCCATGACCGCTGTAGTCGCCGCACCAGATCCCTTGCCACGGTTTCTCCTTCGTCGGCGTGTATGCCGACTTGGGCAGGGTGGAGTATGTCGTGATGTCTTCGGGCATGCGGATGCTCATGCCACCGCCTTCGGTCGAACTGAAGGTCGATGCGAAGTAAGGTCCACTCCGGCCTAGCGCGGCTGAGAGACCGTTGGGGGATGTGAACGACATTGCATTCGGGCTGGATCGCCGCCCGGTGTATTCGACCCACTTGCGCAGTCGGAAAGTATCCTCGCTGACCTCGTCGAGCCGGGTGGGTCGGTGCCCGCTCGAGCTGTACCCGTCGCGCGTATCGTTGCGCGTCCGTGAGGTGGCCGGAAGGCGAAGCGTGGGCCAGAGGCGCGTTTGTTCGGTAATGGCCGCGTCAGGCAGCTTCCGGCACAGCATGAACGAAGAATACAGTCCCGCTTCGGCAAACGTCTCCATCAAAACTTCCTTGCCGTATCTGGACAACGGTTTGTGCCCTGCACGGTATTTGGGCTGATCCTCTGTCCTGGGACTGTCGACTTCGAGCTTCAAGACCGACTGATTTCGATCGAGGGATATCGTTGGATTGAAGCCGTGTATGACCACCTCCCTGTCCTTTTCCCAGAATTCGATCGAATGAAGTCCTCTCCGTGCCACTACCGCGTGTGCCTCAATGCGGCCTCTTTGAGGATCATAACTTGCCACCAGCAATTTCCCGCTGGGCTCGCTGTCCGCGAACCATATCGCCTGCCGCGCCAAGAACCAGTGGGGATGATGTCTCACGTACAGCTCGCGGAACGTGTTCAGCGGGGTGGGCGCACTCGTCGGGTAGGGCAGGTTACGGTTGACCAAGTGCTGCCACAACTGCTCATCGTAGCTGGCGGTGCAGAGTTGTCGGCAGGTCTGCGCGGCATAGGCGAGATCGAGGGGTTCGAGGTACGAGAAGATCTGCTGAAGAAGTTCCGCTGGAAGACTCAGCAGACCGTGTTCATGCGGGGATTCGGTCATGTCAACACTAAGGGCTGGGTTAACCAGTGCCACTGGGAGTTGATAACGGTCGTCTGTCTGTTGAATGAACAGAGATAGATCAGTCGCACGGTTGAGAGAAGGTAGCGGTATCGGAGAGGGTGAAGGATGAGCTTTGGCAAAGGGAAGACGCAAAGAGTGGGACGAATAGTAAGGTTGTCAAACTATCCGGCCGTCCGTCCTATGACCGCCAAGACCTTGACGTGTGCTGCTCTACTCCTCCTCAAGCAGATGCAGAAGTGATCCGAACGAGTGATCAGGTGAGCGGTAAGACTGCGCGAGATCCGGCATGTTCACATGTGGCGGAAGTCAAGACTGAGAACTGATGACGCTACGTCATGTGACCGTGGAAGATGCCGAACCGATTCAAAGACTCCAGCTTGCATGCTCGTGAAGCATTGATGAACCCTCATACAACACACCCATCCCACGCACCATGCTCCTTACATTACACGCTCGATGGTAGCGGTACGGTGATTTTGGACAGCGTACCTGTTCCTGTCACCGGTACACAGCAAACCCACTTCTCAAAGGATGGTGCATGCGTGGGCGATGCTGCGGTGCACCTCTTCTGTTGGCTCTACTCAGGAAGCCATACCGCTGATTGACCGTGGTTTTCTCGAACGCCTCCAACCCCTTCACCAGCAGCGACCACCAGAACCTCCCGAACAAACGATGCGAATCAGTACGGCCCGGCCCACGATCCCAGTGCCACCATTGTGGATGTTCAATGATGGAGGAGGTAGAAGCATCGAAAAGGGGCGGACGAGGTTTCACCAGCAATCTCTCCATGCGTTGCTCGCCGTCGGATGGCTGCCGAAGCTGCTACTACTGCCAAACGCGGCTGATGAGGGGCCATTGATGAGATCGGAGACGGCACGACCCGCAGGCCCGAAAGGCTTGTTTCCCACCGTCACTACAGTACATGTCTTTGTTCCTGCCCGTTTGTGTGGTATGACCAGCAACGATGACGGGGCAACTGCATTTGTCAATCGACACCCGACCTGGTAGGTGTGACTAGGTAAGTACCGTACCGTACCGTATGTAAGCACGGCAAGTACAACACATGTACCCGTCGGTGTATGCACGCGTTCTGATCGCCTTCCATAACCAATCATCACGCGTAGTAAGTGTGAGTAGGTACTCTCCAAAGACTCCACTTGCATGTACCTCGTCAGCCTCAGCTGCACTCTTCTCCAACCCAACTGCACCCCCGTCGCGCAAGCCGTCAGCACGCTCGCCTTCACACACCTTGCCTGATCCACCTCGCTGCGCTCTCTCTGATCCACCCGACCGAACCATGGCTTCCTGAGCGGCTATACCGCTTCTCCCATCAACAGACATGCATCCGCTCTTCGGCAAGACATTGGCGGCGCTGTTGTTACTGACGATAACGTATTTGCTGCTGCGGTTTGGCGGACACGCGTGGACGTCGAGCTCTTACGGCAGTCGCTCCGTCGACTTCGACACGCCTAAACACGCCGATCAGCCACCCTGTGAAGCTGCATCTTCCACCCACTGGAGCTATCAATGGGAGCGCGACCGCAACGATCACGGTCTATCTTCAGAGCAGTGCAATCATGCTTTCCCGGAGCTGTACCACGAGCTCGACCGCGCCGTGGCGTACTGGAGTCCTCGAAACATCACCCCCGAAACCATCGAGCTCTCCCCTCGCAACGAGGGAGGTCTCCGCGTCCTTATCAAAGATCAGCGACTGCGCGTCCTGCAAACGAAGGGGATGAAGCGTGGTGACTTCCGCATGCGCATCATGGCCGTGCTCCACCAACTGCAGCGCGCGCTGCAGGGCCACGAAGCCGCCGAGCCACCCTTCGACGATATGGAGTTCACCGTCGTCGTGGACGATTGGCCGAACCTGCCGCTTGACAGGGAAGCCACGGCCTGGGCGTTCACGAGAAAATCGAGCAATCCGAACCACGACGGCGTTTGGCTCATTCCCGACTTCAACTTTTGGGCCGCGCCGCCGGCCGCAGGCTCCTTCCACGACATGCAAGCGGAGGCGCGAAAACACGATGCTCCCGTCGGCAAGAAGCTGCCTCAAGCCGTATGGCGCGGCGTCGCTTGGACGAACCCCGATATCCGCCTCGCACTGGTCAACCTAACACAGAACCAGCCCTGGGCCGACGTCAAAGTGATCGAATGGAAAGACGCCTCGAACGTGATGGCCCTCGACGAGTTCTGCCGTTACGCCTACCTAATCAACACCGAAGGCCGCTCCTGGTCCTCCCGCCTCACCCACATCCTCAACTGCGACTCCGTCCCGATCCTGCACGACCTGCACTGGGTCGCGCACTACTACCACCTCCTGCAACCCGACGTCAACTACGTCCCCGTGCACCGCAACTTCTCCGACATCGAGGAGAAAGTGCAGCGATCCATGCACGACCCGACGGCCGCGCAGAGCGTCGCCGACAGCGCGCGGCAGACTTTTCGCGAGCGGTATACCACCCCGGCCGCCACGGCTTGCTACTGGCGTCGGCTGCTGCGGGCGTGGAGTCGCGTGGCCTTTCGGCCTGAGGCGTTTGAAGTCGCTGAGCGCGAAAGTCCATCCAGCGCGCGAAAAGCCCGGGGTATCGCGTTTGAGGAGTTTGTGTGAGTCACGCGCTTTCGTGCTGTTGTCTGTCCATGGTTCTCAAACTGACGGAAGCAGGCTGAAGGATAGCAGCGTCGACTACCCATATGACTGAACTTCTGCCCGACGATTTGCTAGGAAATACATCATGTCGTGCCCTGCGAATGGCAGGCATTTCCCAGCGGTGTCCGCCGCCACCAGCGAATGAGTGCTACAAACGTCAACCCCCATTCCGAAACGAGATGCGACATCGCTCAGCATCCGCAGGTACGTCGCCGGCAACCCCAATCTGCACGTCAACCGTCATTGACAGCTCGAAAGATATATATATATATATATGTAGCCACCCCGCCAGTATCTGCAAACCCCAACCACGAGCAGCATGCGTCGCAGCAGAAACAGATGGAATCGGAAGTGGACAATATCTTTGCGGCGCGGCAATCACAGCTGTTCCGAACATGAACATTCGAAAGGGATGGATTGTGTGTCAGCGCATTGTCTGTATGCTCATCATGGAAATGACCCGAGAGATGATAATAAAGACGGACGATGCGATTATCAGTTGGAAAAGCCCGACCGCGCCCTTTCTGGTTTGTGACGTGGTTACATGGTAAAATCAAAGTACTATACCTCGTTGAAGCAACTTCGGAGAGTTTTGACGAGTTGAATTTTTTTCTCACGAGGGAGGCCAATCGTGAGACACGTATGAGGAGGGGTGCTCTTTCATTCCTGACCGGTCTCAGGTTCACAGTCGGTGCCAGAATATCCTGGGAAGACCTGGTAATAACAACTTCCGAACGGTTCTGTCGCACTCGCGACAAACAGGCGGGTATAAAAAGACCGGTCTAGATCGCGAGCCTGAGGTTCCCTTTGTGGCTTGTGGTTGAACCATGTTATCACGGGTTCGCCGGCAAGCCCGGGGCCCGGGGGTTGGTTACGACGATATGGCTTCGCTGTGATTGGCCGCTCCAGGGTTCTTATTTGTTGGATCTCTGGGCGAACGCTACGAGTGAAGGACCAAGGGAACGTGATAATTAAAGACGACGGGCGGCTTTGACCGTATATCGCTGGAGATTCCCTTGGGGCCTTGTCCATATGTGGCGTGGCGATGATCGATGGTTGTTTTGGGGTGTGAGATGAAGGAGGGAGGGACACGGTGCCAGCAGGGAACTTGCGTCCGTACGTGGCTGCGTGATGGAGTCGGTTCACATGGCATCTTCTCCTTCCAAGCCCAAGAGCTTGGGAGAGCCAAGAGGACTCGCGTTCTCATTCGCGTCCGCTCGCGTTCGTCTCGGGGGGGTTGAAAATGTTGTGATGCGTGGGCACGATGCGTGCGTGACAACTCGGGACTCCGGGAGTGTAGGTATGCAGGCCGTCTGCGGGGCGTCGCAAGTCATCCAAGAGGCAAGTACAGGTGGTACGTACCAACCGGGTAGGTGAGGCTTTATAACGCCTACATGTAGCGAAGCGAAGGATTTCCTCGGCAGTCGACGCTGGGTACACCGTACAGGTAACAAGGAAGGGGGTTGCTGATGCGTGGGCATGTGCTTCTGGATTTCACATGTTTCTTCTGGCCCGAACGGGTGCGACGGTTTCGGGGGTTCGGTGTGATCGAGCTGATCGGTTTGATCCATCACTGGCTCGCACGGCGGACGGGTGTGCGGAAGAACCCAAGCTGTTCTTGTTCACTACCACGGTGCAAAACAAGGAACCATCATGGGACCAATTCCCATAGAATCCGATCATCGATGTGAACCACCTCGCGACTCGGCACGGTTTTGGATGGGAAAAGGGTTGGCATTGGGGCGTTGCGTGGCAGCCTGGGTGATGAGAGGAGAAGATGAAGGTTTGTTTACCTACGTATGTCGGTTTAGGACACATACATGTATTTCTCGATCATCGACCAGGTCAAAATCGAAGGTGTTGTCGATCGTGTTTACCAAGCAGGAACAGTCATCAATGTCATCCATCGAAAGCATCGAAACCGGAGGGGGGGAACGGCCGTTCGAGATGTCAGAATTTCCCACGATGCCCGATCTGAAACCCGGCCGCTGATTGGGCCTTCCCCCCCTCTGCCCCCCTAAGCGGGTTTAGCTCCTACGTGGCTGCCCGTCCCATCTTCGATGCGACCGCGTGCGCCTTCACGATCGGTCGATGCACCGCCATGATATAGATACCACGCACCGCCGCACCCGGTTTTCTTTCCCTTCCATCTTCCACACCCTCACACTCTCGCATCCCATCAACCTACTGAGACCTCGCATGTATCCGACCTAAGAACAAACACTTCGAACCGTCTTCGCAGCAACGACATTTCCCCACGTCATGCGATCCGTCGTCGACACCATCGACACCCGACCCTGCTACTTCACCATCACCCCGCCCGCCCACGACCACTTCTCGGCGGAAACGCCAGTCTACTCGCCCACCTACAGCCCGCCCGAGTCCTCGTCGGCCTCCTCGCACCCAGCCAACCCGCTCCTGGCCTCCCGGCTCGGATCTCCCGCGCAATCGCCACCCTCACCGACCACGCCCGCCATCATGGCCTCCAGCTTCATGCAGGCCCAAACCTCGGCCGCGTACGGCCACGCCGCGAGCCGGCCCCGTCCGCATCCCATTCAGAACGTCCTCCATGTGACCAGCGACGACGACTCGCATTCATCGTCCAGCGCGTCGCCGTCGTCGTCGGCGTCTGGCTCACCGCCGACCGGGTCGGGCATGATCTCGCCACCCGAAACGGCGCGATGCTCGCGGTGCCAGCGGACGCCGAGCCTGGATCTCCGCACGGGCAACAGCAGCAACATGATCCAGTACGGCTTGAACCTGTGGTACTGCAACCGGTGTGCCGCCATGGTTGGGCTCGTCAACCGCTGAAGTGACGATGAGAGATCCATCTTATCACACTTCACTTCTTGTCAACCGACTTACCGAGGCATGCCTATGTTACAAGGCTATCGAGATCTATTCTACCTACTCGGTCACGACCATCTCACTGGATCGGTCTGCAAGCCGCGCGTCGACCAACCACGCTACTCATCCTTCTGCGTCAAACAGCGAGCAGATGCTGTAGTGATGACGACTGCGACGACAAACGACGCTCACGGGTATTCTCAAGTAGCCAAGCGGCACTTGGTTCAGAATCTTGCCCCATCCCACCTCCCGAGGAGGAACGCTTCGAACAGTACCAAGGGCGCCGCCGAACGGCATGTCGGCGAACCATTGGGGTTTGTGTATAGGGGTAATGATGATGAATGGGAGGTGACGCTCCAGACGAGCGAGCGAGCGAGCGAACGAACGAAAGCAATCGGATCGACGGGGGTTGTCTTTATGAGATGATGAACCTGGGTTTTGTTCATGAACTGGTTTTTTTGGTACATGTTAGATACCCTATTCAGCGTATAGCGTTTTGCTGCAAATATGGAAGTCGGTTTTTAGTATCTCAACTCACAGACACTCGAAGCTCATCAATCCAATTCTGAATGAAAGCGTGTACACTTATTTCTCCTCTGCAAGATAGCACAAACAACAGACCAACCCCAAGAAATAAACAACAAACAAAGCCAACAAAACATTTGATCGACCTACCTACATCATCATGTATACATTCTAATAAAACCACCGTCATCCAAACCCCACGACCATAACGACCCGCGATACCCACGTTTGCAGGGCGTGCATTTTTGTTAGTAGATAATAAATCTGCGATGGGAAAAAAGATGGGGTGTCATGGAAGAGTCTCTCAAATCGCCTCGATGGCGAGCGAACTTGGCCGGAAGCGAAAAAGGACGGAAAGCTGGGAAGAAGCTGGGGGAACGAAACGACATCGAGCGATCCTACGTCCACCTGTGGGTTGCCTGATGTTGATTCGGATCCACTGCCGAAAACGTATGTAGTGCATCGAGAGATCTGTGTAATAAGTTACTCTACTGGTGTTTCTTGTTGCGCTTTTCGCTTTGCTGTGGAGGTCGGTAAGGCGGTTCGAATGTGGCGTCTGTCATGATCTATAACGTGTACAAGGTATGTACATATGTAGAAATATGTATGTGCTTTGCGTCCAGAGAGGCACCTGATTGTGACAATGGCGGAGCCGTCTCCCCTCCGCCTGCCGGCCCTTCCGCTATACAGGATGTGTCGCGGAGCGGTCTCCTTCTCCGCTGCCACTTTCCCGCGCAACAGGTACGGTACGTACATGTTTGCAAGATAAGGTACATACATGTACCGTAAGGCGGGCGGAGCTATCTCCCCCTCCATCTGCGGCCACATTCCCTTTCACCGTGCCGCTGTGGGCAATTATTGCCGGATGCCGGATGGAAGGAAAAGTCTGTCTTCGTTTCTTCAGCGTGACGAAATGCTTGGCCCGCTGCCGGTGGAGAGGAGGGAAAAGGGGTCTTGAGAGTCTTTTATAGTGCATCGAGGGATCGGACGTGAACGCCTATACGGACCTCAGTTCATCGGGAGATCGAGCAAGCTTGGCTGTCATTGCCGCGGGAGTCGCCGCGGAACATTGAGGGGGAATTCTTTGTCCTTTTCTGGAAATTTTATGCGGAGAAGGGATATGTCTTGGCGTGGATATCTGATTGAGCGGTGGTTGGCGAGTGACAATGTGCATGTACGGTACGCAGAACCCCATCTGCGACAATGGACGAGTACACCGATCCGGTGCACGGTGTTGACGAGGCTTTGAGGCGGCTCCATGCGACTCTGGACTCGTATCAGGTCGCTGTCGATCCTCCCCATGATTTGGTGCCGGAGGAGGTGAGGGCTGGAGGCCATGTCAGCACGGGTGGCGGTCGGCACGGTTCCGTGAACGCTGCCGATGCCACGTCAGGTGGTTTCGACAGCATCTGGAAGGACGTGCTAAAGTTGCGATCAATTCAACCCACTCCCGAGGTGCGTGTAGCCTAACAACCCATCGCAAATCCTCGAGGACTAGGTTCCGAGGCGAGAGAGGTCAGGTAAGCTGATCGTTGCTTCGTTTCAGATCACCCGCCCTCAGCTCCAGTCCTCCCTTTCCGAACTGCGCTCCATCATCGCTCACGTTGTCGATCGTCCCTACTGCCTCCCGCTTCATATCCTTCACTCCCAACGCTGTCTCGCACTCGGCTACCCGGATCTAGCGGCCGGCGCGGCGTACAAGGCTCTGTTGCTATCGGACGCCGTGCAAGATGCCGCGGACGAGTATCACGACCGCGCCTGCGCTGCCCTTCACGAGGTCGTGCGGGGTTTGCCGCTCGTGGACAGGATTGCTTTGTTGAAGGCGGAGCTGAATGCCCATGGCGAGTCTCGAACTGCCAGGTCGGAGGGTGATGAACCTCAGGCTGATATTGAGGTTTCTGTCTGGTTGAGAGAGCACTATCTCCCACTTATGTATGTTATGAGCAATCGTTCGTTCGACGAGACGTGACTGATTGTCACAGATATCGTTTGCTGGTCCGAAGCACATTTCTATGCGGCAGCTACCGCTCGGCAGGGGGATTCATGCAGAAAGCCCTCGAGTTGTACTCAAATGATCACCATCTACAAGTAGTTCGCAGGGACCTGGAGCATTCACTGTCGACCCACAGTACCAACCCTATCGATGTCGCTACGAGCGGGTACAGTCACCTCTCAACCTGGCCGGAGAAAGGATACGCTCGACGTGAGCTGTACCCATGGAACGACCTCAACCCCGATCGGTTGAGCGAGTTGCCGGCCCTGAACACGCTTATGAGCGAAGTCGCCCCGAAGCTTGAAGTCCGCGCCGTGGAGCTGCCTGTGTTGACCGATGGCGGCGAGAAGGTGGTGACTCAGCTTGGCGTCTTTGCCAAAGAGGATATCGCCGCTGGCGAGGTGGTACTCGATGAGACCTCCATGCTCACCGCGAACAACAAGCTGCAAGATGCCCTTTGCGATGCCTGCAGCGCCGACCTACCCGATTTGAGCGAAGATGCGGCTCAGGCGGTAACATCTTGCCCACAATGCGAGGTGGTTTTCTGCAGCGAGGAATGCTTCGAACGCGCGGCGAACTCCTACCATCCCATCGTGTGCGGTACGGACGTGGAGGCCATCGCGAAAGACGTCCCGCCGGCAGAAGCCGCAGACTCGCTCTACGCCCTCCTGCTGTTGCGAGCGCTCGCCATGGCCACGGTGCAACAATGCCACCCACTAAATTTAAAAGAGGTCAAGTACATCTGGGGCGACTTCCACAACCTCCCCCTCGCAGAGCACTGGCGCCCACCCAGCCTCACCTCTCCCTCGGACGCGAGCGCCGGCCTCCCCCGCACCCTACCCTTCACATTCGAGCACAACGTCCGCCTACCCTTCCACATGCTCGAGAAGATGGACCTGGACATTTTCGCGCACCCGGCGCACGACGTCTGGGTCTTCAACACGCTGTACGCCAAGTTCCGCGGCACCGCGTCCGCGCGGCTCTCCGGGCTCGTCGGGGGCCGCGCGGTCCGGGGGCCCGAGGTCAGCGCCGTGCATCCGATGTGGTGTCTGGCGAACCACGCGTGCGATCCGAACGTGGATTGGGAGTGGGGGGGTAGTGTGAAGTTTTGGGCGAGGCGGGAGAGGGTGGTTTGGGG
>Ga0058704_10000950_pt1 | contig 14046 bp, 7 predicted proteins | sample AgamicMgSfe_FD_71363 | JGI IMG/M metagenome (GOLD analysis project Ga0058704, IMG submission 71363) | Agave microbial communities from Guanajuato, Mexico - Mg.Sf.e | ecosystem: Host-associated > Plants > Phyllosphere > Phylloplane/Leaf | place: Guanajuato, Mexico | collected 2012-05-30
CCGGGGGGCTGATGGCCATACGTCGCGCTCGCCACAATAATCGCATCAGCATCCAAAATCGCATCCATTGCAGCACGGCGATCATCGATGTCCTTCTCCGCTCTGGCGTTGGATCCAGACATCTGGCCTTTGTTGGTGCCCATGGAGATGTCCATGGCTCCTTTCAAGGGTGCAGGGTTCCGGGGTATGATAAGTGACGGCACGTGAATCCATGATGTTGTGATCTCTGGGTTGATGGAGGTGGCCTCTGTGAGTGCGGCTTTGAGGAGGATCTCGGAGTTGCCGTGGAGTTGGCCATTGCAGAGGCCGAGGATGTGCATTGTTGATGTATGTGTCTCTCACAAAGGGTCTCCGGTTCTAATGGTACGGAAGTGTACCTAGAGCAATGCGGTTGAGCGTGAAGTGGGAGATGATGAGAAGGGAGGATTAGCGAGATTTTACACTCCAGCCCACTCTCTGCTACTGCCCGCGATGTGGTCCATCGGACGTCACGGCTTCCGACAATGGGGGCGATGCTACTCCTGTCGTCCGCGGGTTTTGGAAGAGGTGGTCAATCTTCTCCGCGACCGTCCACCGGATCGGCATTAATCCGGCTCGTGGGGGTGGCCGTGCTAAATTGTGGAAGAAAACCACGACCTTCTCGATTCCAGGACCCTTTTCTGGGGCACTTGAGATACTGCAATCCGCATGCCTGACAGTGAACTATCGCAGATGATGGAGAAGTTGCTGTAGAGACGTAGCGGCCAGCATAAATTAGATACGACTGACTGCAGAAACAGATGACGCCGATTCGGCTGCTACTGTAACACGACTGCCAAGCCGTAGGTCGTATATAGATATATATGCTTTATCGACATGGAAATCGCTGTCTTCGCCTGTACGCATCTCAATCACCACTTCTCGCCAAGGGCATTGGTCGAGACTACACCTACAATGAACGCCACGCTAGCGACCCCGGCCTAATGACCAACGACGTTCCAGCGCGGATGTAGCGATCCATTTGATTTGGAGATAGATGAAGCAGAGGCTGCCGGTCGTACTAGTTTCGTTCAGCACGATTATGAAGCTGCAATGACGAAAAGACTCACTGCCAAACACAACCAATCGCCGCAACCAGCGAGGCGTGATTTGGAAAGGGGTGGTTTAATACACGGACACTGCAGTCGTTGCCGTGATCGTGGCAAAAGTCGGGCTGTGCAACACATGAAGTATTGCCATTTAGCGTGCTACGCGCTGGAGAGCTTGGCCGTACAAGTCAGGCCAGCAAATCCAACGGTAGTCGGTGCCCACACTTCTCAAAGTCTGGCCTGAAAAACGTAGTTACCATCATGATTCCAATTGGATCGAGCGCAGAGGCAGTATTTAAACCAGTGTTGGTCGAAATTCACTATAATGGGGCCTATCGTAGGTGCGGTGCAGCTACAGGCATGAGCGGCCGCGCTGAGGGAGTACGGTGACGGTTGACTGATCGTTGCGATAACCCTAGCGATCAGCAGCATCATGTATTCACGGTCAGGATAACCACTTGCGAACTGAGCTGGTTGTCAAAGATGTCTTTGGTCACTGTCCACCCCAGCCCAGCTCGTGATCTTTAGGTCGAATATGCTGGGGATGAGCTTCACGCGACTCCAGGCTCCAGCTTCTTTCGACTCATAAGACGTCTCGTCCCGTGCCAAACACTGTGAGCATGGAGATACCGTCGAATCTGGCAACCACACTGTAGTCGGCTCGCCGATGCACCGCTGCGATAAGCCATGCTGCCATGAAGGCGTCAAGAAAAGGTTCATCCGTCAGACAGAAGACCCAAAGATCCACACAGGGGGTACACCCTCGGGGAAAGAACTTGAGTAAGAACGAGATATGCCATATGCCAATGTGAAGATGCGCTTACAGATCTTGCATGACGTTCAATCCCGCACCTGAGAAGCGATCTCGACGAATACTTTCAGAGCTCTGAACACAGTAAACGATGCGTTGTTCTGAGGAAGGGCGGCTACCATAAGCATCAGAGAGCACGGGAACTGTGACCAGTACAACATTGGAACCCCGATAAATCGCTGGACCAGCGGCACTGCAAGCACATCTCTAGGCCACGCTAGAGTGAGCACGCCACTGATCGAGTAACAAGCCCGTCGGAACCGCTGGACTCACCTCAAAACACAGGGCCTGGATTTGGGAGAGGACAGGCCCTAGGTCGTCCCGAAATCGGAGCGCTGTCTGGAAGTCAATTGTAAACTCCCTGTGGGGGTGTTACATATACCCACGCTGTGAATGCCTAAGAGGACAACGCCAATTGTTTATTTCGAAAGCACATCATGTAAGTCATCACTCAAGACAGACGCCTGAACTGTCAGCTGCCCAACACCCTATCTTGTGCCCATCAACGTGTTGCATGTCAGTACAACACCTAGCCTCTGTCGGTCGACGTAGGCAAGGCGCCTTCTTCAAAGTGTATATATGCCTGTTCCGACTGCCAGGGTCGACGGGCGATGAGACTCTGCAAGCCCTGCTAGGTAGACCAGCCTTGTACACCTAGTTCGGGCCAACCACGAGAGACGTTCGCGGAGGATAAGCCGGGCACCTTGGGGACCCGCAAGCGCATCCCACCTGTTGTGAGGCGTCGTATCACAGCGGTAGCCCAGCCTTGCGCAGCTGGCTCCGGTCCACTGCGAGACATATCTACAGACAACGGACCTAGCCGTAGACTCCAAGGGTCCTGCACGCGCAGCCCTGGGTGCTGTGAGGCGTCTCGATTCATGCCGAGGCACCTGGAAGCTCAGTACGCCTAGACAGGAATGGAAAGCGTGCCGTGGATGCACACTGCCGACGCCTGGCAGTCTTGTAGAGTCTACACATCTAGCTTGGTACGCGCTGTATGGCCACCGTTTAGCAATAGTGTCGAAGCCAGGATTGCTATCTTCGTACTTTGGGTATCTAGATGTGAAGTTGGCTGGCTGTGACAGTCAGGGATAGAATTCCATCTTACACGTATGTCTGGCTGGTATGTTGGCTGGCTGTGATGGTCGAGGCAAGGCTCTTATCGCTGACCGTTGTGGCGCTCAGTCCAAGCGAAGATGGGGTCACGGCGGCCACGAGTTCTGAGAACGACCTTTATGGCGTCTTGAGAGACTTGTGGCTGGCGCAGGGCCCCTAACCAGAGACAACTCTGATTGGCGCATCTAGACCTCAGCCATCGGCAGCATAAGCAATTCAAGGAGCGTCAGAAGGCTGGCCGCTAGTTTGTGGTTTGTGTTTCGTATTAGAGTGACTGCGTGCAACGTGAAGGTGAAATAACCTCAGACAACGGATGGGCAGGTTGCTGTCATGACTCACGTACATAATTCCTAGAGTCTGACCATAGGGACCCAGCTCCGGGCTTGGCAGACGGCAGACTTCAGTCACAGAGTGCCGGGTGAACTTTGACGTCTGTTCTCCGGATAGCTGAAAGTGGTATAACCTTTCGGAAGAAGGCCCGCTTTCACGAGATGTATCAATATGGTCAGGATCCCGAAGCAAATTGTTTCCGGTCGCCAGCCTGATCTGCTGGCGGCCGCAGCTGAATGATGGTACACCGTCCGACAGTGAAGAGCTGGAGCATTGCCGGCGCCGGATGTTCTTCGTCTGTTTGGGACAAGTGACGGGATACCAAATGCATTTCCATAGTTGTGATCGCGTAAACTCCGCTGCATGCGTTGTTGCACTAGAATGTTGTGCTGCATGGAAAACACGGGCGAGAAAGGCATCCTGAATCAAGACATAGTGACCCAAGAATAAAACCGTGAACCCGGGTAGCGGCAGTTGGTTTTGACCGCGGCGCCGTGCTGGTCTGTGATGCTCACACCGCTCGCTTGGGATTTGGAGAGTCGGATGGAGGCACGAGGCTATTGCACTTCGGCTCGCTCACCAGCTATTTGCACAGGTGCGGCGCTGACTGTTTTGATATGGGCGATGTATATTCGCGACAGTATATACACATCCAGCGCGCGACATCTGCGATCTTGCGTTCTTGCGCGAAGGTAAGAATAGACATTCGCTAGCGGGAGATCATGCCAAGCCGAGGGCAGAATTGGTTGGGACCTCCGCAACGTCGCGTGGTTGGAACTCGTGGCGCTAACTCCACTCCGCGGGCAAACCATACAACGGACTTCCTCCACATTATCTTACTTTGCAGACAAGAGAATTGTTTCGATAGCGCTCTCACTACGTCGAATCGAAAGCGCATATTGCTATCCCTGGCACATCCCGAACTCGCTGTTGCTGGGCGCCCGAGACGATGCCATACCAAGGCATCAAAGGGGTCGAGGATGGCGCGCGCACTTCGCGCTGTCGTGAGACATGAACGTTGTTGTGCGGGCGGAGCTGAAGCAACATGTGGCCCCTGGGCATCAAACGCTCTGGCTCTTGGTTTTCACGTTGCAAGCCATGTTGCAGCCGATCCCCTCTTATCCTCGTCTGGGATTGAGATTGCTCCTGCGTTGTCCACACGGACACGGGCGATGACAACGAAAACTCGCTTCGAACAGACGCAATTACGTCGAAAACTTCTCACTATTACACGTTGGACCTAGGTGAACTTCGGACTGGCTGACGTTCTTATCGGATACTGGGTTAGTTCTGAGAGAACAGTTGCGCTGTCCTCGCGCCGCCAGGAACAGGACGTTCGTTCTAAGCGTACAGATTCAGAGGTCCAAGCGCCGAAAGAAAGCACGGAGCTTCCCGCGCCAGAAGACGGGAGGATGAAGCGGGACAGCCAGATACAGGAAGCTTAACAGCAGGCTTGCCAGGGGCATTTCTGAGATCGCTGCCGCTTTGGGTCTTCTCTGACCTTTCTCCTGCCAAGTTTGTCGTCCCGGTTAGCGCCTGTTCACTGTTTGAGACATGTCAGGTCTTTACGGCATCGCAACCACGAGCTAGGCGGGCCCCACTGACGCTATTGGGCTTGAGTCTGTTCTGTGACCGTAGCGGCCCAGGGCCTCACCCTCGACCGTGCAGATCAGAGGTTATCCAAGACTACGGGAATCTGGACGATGGAAGAGCGCGCCCAATCAGCATGGGCCTGTTGCGTAGATGATATACATAGTTGGGTGAGTACCTATCGTCCGGTTCTTTCTTGCTCGCCTCAACCACCTTCGTTTGCTGCTATCAGCACGACAGTAGACTTCGGTCTACATTCTCTCGTTTCGAAGCGTTTGCACACAAGCTCTGCTTGTTGCGGCTTCAGTCACTCGCTTTACCCTCCTGCCAGTCAAGCGTCGTCCACGGGAGCCCATACAACACTTTAACGCCTCAATCAACTTTCCGTCTTCTCGCGATATAATCAATAAATCAATATACATCAGCGATGGGTATCCTTTCGTACATGAAGCCGAAGGGCAAGAAGGGCGACAATGCCGCCCACGCGCAGCCGGAACTCACTGAGAAGCCTCCGATGAGCATCGCTGAGACACCGAGGCCAGGCTTCGGTACGCCAGGCTCTGCCACTCCCGGCAATGGCACACCATATGGCTCAAGGCCGGTGTCGCTGTACCCCGTCGGCGACTTCAGAAACTCACAGTCCGAGGACATCAACGAGATCAAGTGCGATGTCATGGTCAACTGGCTCTACCAACAGCAGATGGAGAGGTTGTGGACCGCAGGTGGTCACGATGAGGGTGTGGTGCTCAAGAAGAGCAGAGCTGCATACACCTGCTGCCCTGCCGACATTGTAGAAGAGCCATATGGCTTCTTCAAAGCTATTGAGACGCTCAACGTTAGGGTGAGTTGATGCCATTGACGAGCTCGCACGACCTTAGGCTGATTGTTTCAAGACTGCCATGACCGTCAATACCAGAGTTATCAAGCTCTTCCTGCACAATAACGACAAGCCATATGTGCCTCTCAAGAACGGTCTGCGCTTGCAGGTGCTCCCCGACATGTCCTACCTTCCTCGCTGCCAGAAGCATCAGTTCGCCGCTTTCATCGCTGACCGTGGCATTCTGGTCGTTTGGGACGATGAGCCCCGTCACTTGCTTGACCGCGCTCAAAAGATCGAGAAGTCCTTGATGGAGATGATCTGGGACGACAGCCCTGAGGAAGCCGACGAGAAGAAGGATGGCGGCTCTGTTATGGTCAATGAAGTCAACTCAGAAGACGACGTCGAGCTTGGCACCATCGAGCCGCCTCGCAGGATCGTCATGTGGATGCCCATCCTCTCTGCCTTCACCCTCTTCCTGACTGTCCTAGCCATTGGCTCCGGTTGGCGCAACGTTGCGAAGGAAGTCTGGATCGACAACGATTATACCCGTATGGCCTTCATCTTCGTCATTCCTGCGCAAATCTGGCTGGCTCTGTTCTTCTTCCAAGCTCTGGTTGGTAATGTCGCCCAGCTTATTGGACCTATTTCCCAGATGAACCAGAACTCCAAGTTCTACTCTGGTGTAAGACCAAGACGTCTTCGCCGGGACAATGGCCCCCTTCCACACCTTACTATCCAAATGCCTGTCTACAAGGAAGGTCTCCAGGCTGTCATCGAGCCGACCGTTCGTTCTCTCAAGGCCGCTATCTCTACCTACGAGATGCAGGGTGGAACTGCCAACATCTTTGTCAATGACGACGGTATGCAGCTGATCTCTGAAGAGGATGCTCGCGCCCGTCAGGACTTCTACGATGAGCACAACATGGGTTGGGTCGCGCGACCCAAGCACAACCCGAAGCCTACCGACGGCTCCGAGGTCTTCCTTCGCCGCGGCAAGTTCAAGAAGGCTTCTAACATGAACTACGCCATGTGGGTCAGTGTTCGCATTGAGGATAAGCTGAAGATTATCAGCCGTCACGAGGGTTGGACGCAGGAAGACGAGGCACATGCTTACAAGGACGCTCTTGCTCAGGTCGTCGAGGAGGACCAGGGCCGCACCTGGGCTGACGGCAATATTCGTATCGGCGACTATATTCTGATCATCGACTCTGACACCCGTGTACCCGTTGATTGTTTCTTGGACGCTGTCTCCGAGATGGAACAATGCCCGCAGGTCGCCATCATCCAGTACGCTTCTGGTGTCATGAACGTCACGGACTCCTTCTTCGAGCGCGGCATCACCTTCTTCACCAACCTCATCTATACCCAGATCAAGTACGCCGTCGCCAACGGTGACGTCGCTCCTTTTGTCGGCCACAACGCTATCCTCCGCTGGGGTGCCATGCAAGAAATAGCCTACGACGCTACTGACGGTGACGAGCGCGAAAAGTATTGGTCTGAGGTGACGGTGTCTGAGGACTTCGACATGGCCCTTCGTCTGCAGACTGCTGGTTATATCGTACGTCTTGGTGGTTACACCGGCGATGGCTTCCAGGAAGGTGTGTCGCTTACAGTTTACGACGAGCTGGCCCGTTGGGAGAAGTATGCCTACGGCTGTTCCGAGCTGATCTTCCACCCGCTCAAGGACTGGTGGAAGGGCAAGATCTTCACCAGACTCTTCATCAACTTCATCAAGAGCGGTATGCCCTTCCCCTCCAAGATCACGATTATGGCGTATATCGGAACCTACTACGCTCTCGGCTCGGCTTGGCTCTTGACGCTGGCCAACTACTTCCTGACGGGTTGGTTGAACGGCTGGCTCGACCATTACTACCTCGACTCCTTCAAGGTCTACTTCGCTATTATTATCATCTTCTCCGGATTAGGCAACGTCGCGCTCGCCGTCCTGCGCTACCGTATCGGCGAGAAGGGTCTCTTCGCCTCCTTCCTCGAGAACTTTAGCTGGATACCGCTTCTGACCATCTTCTTGGGCGGAATCTCCCTCCACGTCTCGCAAGCATTGCTCTCGCACATGTTCAGCATCGACATGTCCTGGGGTGCAACCAGTAAGGAAGCCGAGAACACGACCTTCTTCGAGGAAGTGCCGAAGATTCTCAAGAAATTCAAGTTCACGTTCATCTTCTGCCTTGCCTGTGTGGCAATGATGATCGTCATGGCTACCGTTGCGCCGCCGCTTTGGAGAATCGACATTTTGATCGCGATATACCCGCTTTGCACAATTGTGGTTGGGCACTTCTTCTTGCCTATTGCGCTTAACCCGGGTCTGATGAGGTTTACTTGGTGATCTCTCAAACAGCTAATGTTTATGGGCGCGGGCATAGCATCTCGTATTTCGCTTCTTGTAAGCGACAGTACTCGTCAAGGGGACAACTCGACAGATAGACTTTTGGATCCAATGATAGATATACATGGGAGGGCCTTACGATCGTTTATTCGCATAGCGAGGGTTACGAAAAACATGTACATATTACACAGGCGACATACGAAGATCATATTCTTTCTACATTCTCACTCCTTTCGTCCTTTCTCTTTCACTTTGCAGCCCTTTGGCAAGCAATAGTCCAGAGCTATCCAGCTTCTACCTTCAACGCATCACATGCTCGCCATGAGCATCAAAATTTTGTGCAAGCTTCGTGCAACTTTTGATCGAGCTGCTCAGCACGAAGCTCCCGCCGATAGTCTGGCTACTGGGAACTCAGTGTCATGACCATGCTGCTACACGGAAGTCAATCTTCCGAATCAGGGTTCGATAGCGCGCTGTCGTGACACGAGGTTGGTAACTTGGTACAAGTGTTTTGCCTCGGCGTACCGCGTAGAAGGACAAGGGTAAGCGCAAGGCTGGAGTTGTCGGTGCTCCTCGAGTTTGCGCTTGGAAGATACCGATACCGATACCGATACGGCGTTCCCCAGCGAAAAGTAAGGTAGGTTCGTCTAGACGGTCGTCTCCCGAAGCGGCGGCGTCTTTGGTATGCTTGGCGTTCCGAGTTCGAAGATTTGTTCTCTTTCACGTGCTTTCCGGATACTTCCCAACCATGATTAAACACAAAGTGGCGCATCTGTTCAAGGAAGTCACATCCGTGGCACGAAATGCTTATGCTTCGATAACGCTCGTGATATAGTCTGTGCTGCGTGTAGCCATGGACAAGCTCCAGGCGCGACACCGCAAAGAGCAGCGGGACGTGCAGAGCCGCATCACGCAGAAGAAGAAGCAGGCGAGCAAGAAGACGCGCAAAGGCGTCAACGATGAGTGCGATGCGCTCGAAGCTGAGCTCAAGCAGAAGCAGACTGCTGAGATCGCTGCCTTGAGTGGCGACTCTACTGCGCAAGATGATGGGATCCCAAGCGAGCAGCTTGAGGACTTGACGCTGAAGATTGATAGCGATGGTGAGGTGCCGAAGACTAATGGCACACAGCACATTGAGGAAGCGAGTACGATGGAAGCGAATGGCGAGACGACGGTACCGTCACAAACCAAGAAGCCGAACAGACAAAAAGCTCGCCTAGCCAAGCGCGCAGCAGAGCAAGAAGAGAAGGTACGGCAGGCAGCGGAAGAGGCGAAGAACCTGCCAGATATGAAGCAGCAGGAACGTGAGCGCATGCTAAGTCACATGAAGGAGCGTGGGTTGCAGGAGAAGGAGATCAGAGCAGATGGGCACTGCCTGTACTCAGCCGTGGCAGACCAGCTCGAGCAACTACAGATCCCGCTTGGCTCAGCGCCTGGCGGTAAGCCAGCGGTGGGCTACAATGTGGTGCGAGCTGCGGCTGCAGACTACATTGAACAGCACCAGGATGACTTCGTGCCTTTCTTGGAGGAGCCATTGCCGGAGTACTTGCATAAGATTAGGGATACGGGTGAGTGGGGTGGGCAGCTGGAGCTCATGGCGCTGGCGAAGACGTATGGGACGGATATCAATGTGCTGCAGGACTTTGGCAGGGTCGAGAAGATTGAATCTGGTGATGGTGGTGAGGAGAAGGTGATGTGGTTGGGCTATTACAAGCATGGCTTTGGGCTGGGCGAGCATTACAACAGCTTGAGGAAGGCGTGGTGAAGTGCATTGTGACTAGTCTCTACATCTCACGCAGCCTCGATATGTGCGCACATGCCATAGCTGGAATACCGAAGCAACAGAGCTTCTGAATGCAAATGCATCTCAAAACCAACGACCAGCCGGCTGTGCCTGTTAGACCTTCTTGACCAGCGCCCCACGGACCTTGACCTGCCTCGCCACAACCAGCAACGCGCTACCACAGCATAGGCACAGCCCGGCGAAGAGTTGCGCGTGAAGGTAACCTCCGCCGTAGGCAGTAATGAGCGCACCACCAATAGGCGGGCCTGTTAGCGTCGCCAAGCCGTAGACGGTGAAGACCATACCCACTCTGGTGCCCATCTTGCGCAAGTCGGTCGTTAGGCTCGACAGAGTGGATGGGAACAGGCTTTGAACACCCGCGGCGAAGTAACCGAGCACAACCAAGAAGCCGATGAGGCCGCCGTATGAGTGGATTGCGATCCAGCAGAGGAGCAGCAGGCCGGACAGAAGCGCGGTGGGAATCAGCATGTTCATAGGTCCGAAAACGCGGTCGGCCAGGAGCGCCGGTATGATGCGGCCGGGAATGCCCATGCCGTTCAAGATGAGCAGGATGTCGAGGGACGCGCGGTCCGAGGTGTGCAGGATGTCGGAGGCATACGGTGCCACCTACAATTCGATCAGTATGTGATGTTTGCTGCAAATGTTAGGGCAGTGGACGCACGTAGTAGTAGGCAAAGTAGATGCCCCAGCCATTAAAGAACATCCCAACGCTGAACAGCAAGTACGACAGCTCTTTGAATGCGGCCCACTCCACCAACGGGCCTGCCTTCCTCGGCGGCACTCTGGTCTTCACCAGCGCCAAGACGAAGATGAAGTTGAAGATCATGACGAAGCCCATGATGCGCACCGTCCAGCCAATACCCATGCGTGGCAGCAGCTGTCTCGCAATGGCTGGGTAGATCATCCCGCCCACCGCTCCGCCAGCAGCGGCAGTCGAAAGCGCCAGCGACCGCTTCGTGGTGAAGTAGGTGCCAACAATGGAGACCGTTGGGCAGAACAGCAGGCCCAAGCCCAGGCCGGTGCAGAAGCCTTGCGCTAGAAGCAACTGCCAGTACGTCCGGGCAACGCTAGTCATGAATACGCCCACCAACTGTAGCACTGCGCCCGCCGTTAACACCAGCCTCGAGTGGCCAGCATCGGCGAAACGGCCGGAGAAGACACCGACAAGGAAGACGAGGCAAATGTCGATGGACCCGATCCAAGCAATGTCGGAAGGCGAGCGGTGCAGGAGGTCGACGTAGTAGTCTTGGAAGAGGCCGTAGGAGGTCATGTAGCCGAAGCCATTGACATTGACGAGCGCACCGACCAAGACCTGAGCCCATGCTGTCCAGCCACCGTCTGGCGGTGGGCCGGGGTCGTTGATTGTCTCTGACGGTGGACTGGGTAGTGAGCCGTACTCAACGTCGTCGACTTCGCATGTTGTCTTCGGTTCGTGAGACTCGTTTGGCGGCGTTGTGTTTGTTGAGAGATGCCTTGTGTTACTTGTACTGGGCGCCTTCTCATGGTCCATGGCGTGGGTGTCATGGGCAGTGGCGCAAATTGCCGGGTGGAATTCTCTCGAGTACCGCATCAAGTCCACGAACATGGTGCTTTCAAGTCTTAAGTGATCAGAACCAGACAGAATATGCAGAATTCAGAAATCAGTCAATCTTTCGCTCTCGGAGGGTCGGATACGGAGGGTCGGAGGGTCGAACAGCCAGTCAGCCAGATTAGGCGGGAACTCTCCGAGGCTGAACAAGGCCATCCTTTACGCCGACTGGTCATAAAGTACAACTGGTCAAGATTTCACTGAAGTGATGGCCCATTCATAACACGCCCGAACTGCCTGTAAGCTGTTCGACGACTCAACGATGGCTGTAAACGAGCTTGGGAAACGGCCTCACATTGCTATCGTTGGGTATGGCCGACGAAACTGAGTTATACTGGCAACCAATGCTAACGATCCTGTGGCGCTGGTGTCATCGGGTTGCAGACCGCGTTGCTGCTCCTCGAGGATGGACGATTTGATGTGACGATTGCTGCGAAAGCATGGCCGGGCGAGGATGATGCCGAATTCACGTCTATGTGGTCTGGAGCGGTACGTAAGAGGTCATCGTCCTTGCGGTGGGCTGTAACTAACTTGTCGATGCGTTCTGTAGCAATGGCGCTCCAACCCGGCCATGGATGACTTGCGGCAACAAGATTCGGACAGACAGACTTGGCACCACTTCAGGAGGCTGACCAAGACGCTCTCGCCTTCCGAGTCCGGCATTGAGGTAGATTCGATCTGTTATTCCGTTGCAGGAACGACGTCTGACCTGTTGTGTCCTATACAGGAAGTCCCGGCTGCCTTTCTCTGGGACCACCTAACGCCCGACGCCGTTGCACCGGACGAACAAATCTGGTGGACGAGTCTACTCCTATCCTACGGCGTCATTGCGGACCAAGATGCGCTCAGAAAGAGATATCACGATCCCGTTGATCCTGCACAACAGTACTTTGCGGCCGGCATACGGTACGTGACCTTTGCCATAAATCCACCTCTCTACATCAGGTACCTTCTCTACCGCTGCGAGAAGCTCGGCGCGCACAGACTAGTCGCCGACTTCGAATCGCCAACCGTAGCGCGCGACACTCTACGCCAGTACAGCTCAGCCGCTTGTCTCCTCCCACCCATGGCTCTGATCAACTGCACGGGGCTCGGAGCGCGGGCTTTTGTCGACGACGTAGCTGTGTTTCCAACCATGGGCCAACTGGTGGTGGTGAGGGGCAGAGCGGACCGGGTTGTGACGAGAGCAAGGGATGGCTGGGAGGCACTTGTCATCCCCAGACCAGGGGCCGGAGAGGGCAGCGAGGGTGAAACGGTCCCTGGGGGTTGCAAATTGGCTCAACATTGGTATACACCAACTCGAGATTGTGCAGGCAGGCACTCGCGCTAACGGCGATTACAACTAGGAGTACCACCGCGGACGACGACATTACCAAAACTATACTGGATCGGGCGAAGTGCCTTGCGTCCGAACTTCTCGACGAGCATGGTGAGTTTGAGATTTTGCGGGTTCTGGTGGGGCTTAGGCCTTCTAGACAAGGGGGCCCGCGCTTAGAGGTTGAGAGACTGCAGGCGAGTGAGGTTCTGGGCGGCGAGGAGACCGTGATCTGCCACAGCTATGGCCATCACAGTGCTGGTTTCGAGGGTTCTGTTGGGGCGGCAAAGGCCACTGTCGGCTTGGTCTTGCGGGCACTCGGTAGACAGCGAGCAGGTGCAGTAAGTGATACCCTACTTTGAAGAAAGATTACCTAGTCACTAGTGCTTCACAGGTCCAATGTTGCGTCTACGCGCCTTGCCATGCTAAGTTGTGGTGTTCGGAAGACAGTAGCAAATCCCTTACACTATTGTAATGTTGCTTTAGAGAGGGCGCGCCAAGATCAGAGTAGGAGGTCGAAGGTTGTGCCGGAAAGACGAATGCTGCATAACCGACTCGAGATAGCACTAAAAGACAACAGCCTCTTGATAACAGTCAAGACCAGAGTCCGAGAACGATAATGCTCGTACGCCGATTCTCCGAGTTCTTACTTATCCGAAACTAGCCACTAGCTCGCCATAAACCTTGTCTAGAGACGTAGTCCGACTTGGCGTGCTGCTTACATCGAGGCTCGTGCCAGGTGCTAGTCCTCCTTTGAGACTGTATGCCTGAAAGCCTCGTCCCCGCAGCATGCTGCAGGCCATTCTTGATGTCTCGCCGCTGTAGCAAATAGTCACCACCGGTCTGCAGAGCGGTAAGCCATTGGCAAGATAGCCCGACTTCAGCAACAGGTGAAGAGCATGCCATTGCTGCTCAAGCACAGCGATGTCGTCGAATGGACTGGGAGTTTCGGGGGTCAAACCGAGCAACGGAATACGACGGGTATCGTGTTTGCTTGAAGGTACGTCCGCGGAGGAGCGGAGATCTAGAACTGGGCTCGCGGAATGCATAGTGTTGTCCTCTCGGACTCGCCCGCCGAGAAGCTGCAACGCCCCGGCTCGGTCCAACTCCCAACGAGGGTCATAAACGTCTTGATCAACGGAGCGGAGCCGCTCGTTGGCGATGGGGTGGAACTCGGATCCGTTCAACTTCTCGAAGTACTTGTCGAGGTACTGGTACGGCAAGTCGCAGCATGTAAATACGCACTTGATGACTCCAGAGG
>Ga0058704_10000951_pt1 | contig 14042 bp, 10 predicted proteins | sample AgamicMgSfe_FD_71363 | JGI IMG/M metagenome (GOLD analysis project Ga0058704, IMG submission 71363) | Agave microbial communities from Guanajuato, Mexico - Mg.Sf.e | ecosystem: Host-associated > Plants > Phyllosphere > Phylloplane/Leaf | place: Guanajuato, Mexico | collected 2012-05-30
ATACGGGGAGGAGCAAGCTCTGCTTCGACGCATCTCGGCTTGTTGATCCGATAAGCACTAAAAGCCGTGGAGGATTCGCCAAGCTCGTGCTTGGCGACAAGAACGAATCTCAAACCCGGATCGATCATGGATCACTCACCGCCCGGCCAAGAAGAAAGCTTCGATCGCTGCGGTCGTCGCGAGTTTGACTTCCTGTTCTTTAAGTCGTCATCACCAATATTATCACTCAAACATGTTTTCCTCAACCTCGCGCACTGCCGAGGTTGGATCTTTCTACGTGAGATTGGCACTATGCCCAGTTCTGATAGTGCTTGGTGTTATACTATTACTGGTGTACCCGTCTGGACAGAATGGTATCTCACATCCAGGCAATGAGACAACTATCATCACTCTACCTTTGATGTTTGCAACGGATCAAGCGCATCTGGGGAACATGACGCTTGATTTGACGATACAATATCTACCCGTCAACATGGATGACCCGATTGCTGTCTTCCTGGCATGGTGCGTACCCATCGCCGTGGCCATAAACTACTTCTTCTTCCAAGCCCAAAGAGTGGACAAGGCCCGCAAAACCGAATCTAGCAGCCGCGAGGAGTACCTGGCCCGATCTTGGGATAATTCCTTTATGGAAGAGATGCAGGAGGTGTCCCAGAATGCAGGATTGTACGACAGGAGCGTCTCCTTCTTGATGTTCGGCGCGGTAGGAGGGTGTTGTCTTGCGGCTTGGATATGTCGCATCATGGACAAGTATCGCGGGCAGAGCGTGCCGCCTTCGACAGCGCGACTTATAGAATCAAGTAAGATCGTCAATGGTACTTCTGTGCTTGGCTCGCAGCACTTGCCTTGGAATTATACTCGAGAGGCGTGGGTATGCGGTTGGAAGGAAACTGTCACGGACCCGGCCGCAGCTGGTCGGTTCGCCAGTTCATGCACTAGGATCGTGAGTACTGTCCCCATTGAAACGTCTTCGAATTCGTTCTTGCGTTTCATTCTCTCGTGACGATTGTGGCTAACATAGTTCACAATAGCAAGTATCTTATTCGATCATTAGCGCAATCCTACTTGTCGCTCTGCTATCGCTATCGACCACGATTCGACCCAGTCTGTTCGACTACGATGAAACATCCGGGGGAAACCAGACGGTCTCAATTATCAAATTCAGGTGGCGAGACTGGACCGGAACTCTATCGTATACATGGGATAGCATCAAGAAGAGTCGAAGTAGTTGGCGCGATGGATCTAGGGGCTGGACGAGGCTTAGAGATGTTGATCTAGAACACCAGGAACTAGGGCGAGAAGAGCGTCAAGAGGGGAGAGGCTAGATTCATACGAGATGTCGATGGACAACACATACAATACTATTAAAGCTATATCATGCTCCTGAACTGAGAATCCTAGGTATGGTAAGAAAACAGGTAGTCTACCTTCTCTAGATCTCTTAGTACTTGTCAACTCTGTATGCCATATAGTTACTCGGTCGACGTCGCGCTACTTAAGTAGAGATTTACTTTTCTAGCCACTTAGTCATTGTCACGGTGTTGACTTGCCAGATCGTCTGGCAGGCTGCCAAGAAATAGTCTAGCAAGACTATCTAGCATGTCGTCGACTGACTGCCTAGCTGACCGCTAGCAGGTGATTTGATTTGATTTGATTATCTGAAGATATTTACCCCGCAAGGGGTATGAGCAGTCCATAGTAAACAAGGTTTCCAGCCAATCACAATCGTCGGCCTTAGTTATATAAGGAGGGTGAAGGTTTCTCAGACCTTGAACTGATCGCAAACGCCTAGTACTCCAATGTGCTCTTATAGAGAGTGACTCCACACTTCCTTCCCTTGAATGTTAGAGGGTGTAAGCCTCCTCCATGAGGGTGATTCTCTATGTCGTGTTCTTCCTTATCAGCCGAACAATGCTTGGAGGCAGTTGGATCAAAGTGGTGGTCGTGTTGTTGTGGTTGGATGGAGAGCACTTCTGTGTCAATCTGTTGGGTTCACTCTGTCTTCACCTGCTTTACATCTGTCTTTGCAATCTTCCTGTTTTGATGGCATAGTCGATGGTGGCTTTGACTGCATTCAAGTCTGGCTGCCATTTGTCTTTCTCGTCGTCGACCTTCTTCCCGTCTCTTTCCGCTGTTGAGTATCCTCCTAGTGCGTACGACATGTCCCAGTATCTGCTACCATGCGCTGACTTCACAGCCTGTCTTTCGTTTCTCCATCTTGGGCATGAGAAGAGGAAGTGTGGTACTGTTTCTGTCATTCCGCATCCACATCTGTCTGTGTCTGCAACATTGATTTTGCTTAGGTACGTGTTGAGTCTCGATATGTTTGTCCTTAGCTGGACCAGTATGGCGGCTGCTGTTCTGTTGAGTGCGTTGTGGATCTTATTTGTGTGCTTTCCTGGTAGTGCCTTGTCGATCTTCTGAAGGTGTTTGTTGGGCCATAGAACTCCTGGAGCTTTGGCTTGAAATTCATGACTTTTGCTCTTGCGTATATCGCTGAGATTGGGATGTTATTTGCGGATTTAGGCATTGGTGAGTCAGCTTCTGTCGCCTTGTGGGCTAGCTCGTTCGCCCTCTCGTTGCCTTTGATTCCCTCGTGACCTGGGACCGAGTGCAGTGAGAATGTCGTTTTAGTGATCTTCTCCCTAATTTTCATGACTAGGCCTAGGCTATCATTGACCTTTGCCGATTGAATACTCCGGAGAGCGCTCTGGTTGTCAGTAAAGACTCTGATCTTCACCAGTCTGTTGTTCTCGTGTGATAGCCCTTTGATAGCCACCCATATCGCTTCGAGTTCTGTCAGATGGACGTTCGTTTCTTCAGCTCTTCTTATAGTTCTCGACACTTCCCACGCTGATGTCCAGATCCCTATGCCTGCTCGTCCATTACGGACGGAACCGTGTGTGTAGAGGTCGATTGTCGCTGGCTGCTCTACTGTTGCAAGCTTAGCTGCTTCCTTGTCAAGTATGTGGACATGAGCCTTTGGGCTCCATGGCTCACACTCTATGGCAGGGATCTTCTCAGCTCTGTTTGCATCAAGGTCCTTAAACATCGCTGCTGCTTTCCGGAGAGGTGAGTTGAACCGCTTTATTGGCTTAGTCTTAGCGAGCTTTGCGTGGATGTGTGAAGCTTCCAGCTTCTGGATCGAGATCCAGAACCCAAGTGTCTGCTCGTGCAATCGTTGTTGCAAGGATGATATCCCTGCTTCTAAGACTGCAACGTCGAGACCCAATGTTCTGAATCCTCCCACGATGGCTTGTGCCGCAACTCTCTGGGCTCTGTGTAGTACTGATGGCGTTTTGTTAGATACTGCCAGGTACCAGACTGGCGACGCATAATCCATGACTGGTGCAACTGTTGCTATGTACAACTGCCGCATAGTTGATGGGTTCAGGCCTTGCAATCTTTTTAGAGCGAGTGCTGCTTTTAGTGCTTTCTCTGCTTTCTCCGCTAGATGTTCTTAAAATCGGAGTTCTTGGTCTGGAATCACCCCTAGAACTTTGATCGACTGGCTTGGCTGTATCTGGTCTCCTTTGAAGCATAGGGGCATGTCGCTGTCTCTAAGCAGATCACTGTATCTTGTAAAGTGGATGAATGCTGTTTTTGAGGCTTCGAATACTGCACCACTCTCCCTTTCCCATCTTTCTAGTTTCGGCAATATGTCGCTCTGGATTATCCTTGTGTTCCTTTCGGCAGAGTTGCTAACTACCCGCGCGGTGTAGTCATCAACAAACGCCATGGACGCATCTTCTTTAATTGCCATCTGTACTAGATCTGCATTGAAGAAGAGGAACAAAATCGGGGCCAGCGGTGATCCTTGTGGTGGTCCTGACTGGGGTAGGTCCTCTACCTCTGATGTGAAGCCATTTACCACTACACTCGCCTTTCTGTTAGTGCAGAAGTCTTGAATCCATTTGACCATGGTTTCCGGGATTCTCCGCTGTCTTAGCCTTTCTAGGAGTGGTCCTGTTGCAACGTTGTTGTATGCTCCTTTGACGTCGAACGAAACTAGTGATAGCGTCTGTTTGCCTCTCCACGCGTCATAGATTGCTTCCTGAAGGTAGGAAATGGCTAACACTGTTGACTTCCGCTTCCTTGCTCCGAAATGGTTGTTAGGCAGGAGTTTGTGCACCTCTGTGAGGTATGCTATCCGAGTTGCCATTACTGCTTCCATTACTTTTCCTAGCGTTGCTAGTAGGGATATTGGTCGGTAGTTCTTTGAGAGAGTGTAGTCATCCTTGTTCCCTTTCTTGAGCGGAACAATCTTCGCTACCTTCCAATGTGCTGGTAGTTTGCCTTGCCTTAGAGAGGTCGTAAAGAGTACATGGATTTGCTGTTGCAAAACCGGCCATACTTCTCTCCATACTTTAATGGTTAAACCATCACTTCCCGCTGCTTTATCCGGACTTGCAGAGAATAGCGCCTTCTCAACCTCATCTATTGTCATCTTCTCGCCAAGGATCTGGTCCGCAGCATTGTCCCTCGTTTGCTCTGGCCTTTGAGGGGTGGGTGATTCTGGAAAGAAGCTGTGTAGCAGTTCCTTTGCAATCCTTGCTTTATCTTGAATGGCCTCCCCTCCTTGTCCTTTAATGGATGTAATCCTGCCGAAGCTTGACCTCTTGCCCGGGTCGAGATATCGAGCTGCTTTCCAGATGTTTGCCGAGTCTCCTAGGAATTCTGTCCAGTGTGCTTTCTTAAGTTTCTTGATTGCGTGGTGAAAGTCATATCTTGCTATCTTTGTTGCTATCTCAAGGCTGTCGTCTCGTCTGCCATGTCTCCTTCTTGACCTTGCTAGGTTGCGAGCCTTTGTATACTCTATTCTTAAAGACGTTAGATCGTTTGACCACCATCTCTTCGCGTGTTCTGATGGTTTTGCCTTTGGATAATGGTGATCTATCGTCGTCTGAGTGACTTCTTGGATGTAGCCTTGCATTGCTTCGAGGTCATCTGTCGGGAAAGGGTTGTTGGCTAGGTGTCGCTCTATTCTGTCTCGTATTGCTTTCCAGTCTGCCTTCTGCAACAGATAGCGTGAAGCTGTTGGGTCTTCTACTGCCTCTCCCATGCCTATGACTGTATGGATCGCCCTATGGTCTGAGCCGTATTCGTTCTCGAACACATGACAGGTATCTCGGTCATCGAACAGTCTTTCGCTAGCCATAGTCAGGTCAATTGTTGAGGCTGACCCATTCCGCTCCCATGTCGGCACTCCTCTCTGGGTGAGAAGCTGTAGGTTGTTCTCCTCGATAAAGTCTAGTATCCTGCTACCTTCTCCTTGTCTCGTCTCTAGGGCCACTTCGTTCCCTCCCCATACTGTGTCATGTCGGTTGAAGTCCCCTGCAATAAAGACTTCAAGCTCTGGGTTGTTGTTGCGCTCTCTTGTGACTGCTTGCTGGATCTCTTGTAGTCGGCTATGTAGTTCCTGTTCGTCGGCCTCGTTGCCGTGGCCTATGCTCGGAATGTACAGCGACGCTACTACTATGCTGCGGGTTCCATGTTGAAGGATGACTGCTGTAATATCGTTGCTGTTTATCGTGAGTTGTGTGTATTCGGTATTGCTGTTCATCCATATGCATGATCGGATCCTCTGTGTCTGGTTTTCTCTTTGTAGTGTTTTTGGTTTTATGACCTCAAAGTTGGGACCAGCTCCGGTAACCAGAAGGTTGCCTGCAATCTCCCAGTAATGTGGTTCTTGTATGAGAATGGCATCAAAGTCCCAGATGTCCGGGTCGTTATATAAGTCATCCTGAACTCCTGAGCTCCCGTGCAGATTTGCTTGAAGAATGTTTAGTGTACTAATCATGACGACGTAAGTTGATTTCCCTTTCTTGTTGCTTTCTGTACTCAGGGCATTTCCTGTAGCCTGCTGAGTGATTCCCTCCACAATTACAGCACTTCGGTTTGCCTAGCTTGCAAATGTTGTGTCCTTCTTGTGCGCACCACAAGCACCTGGTGGTGTTCTTGCAGTCCTTCTGTGTGTGCCCAAATTGATGGCAGCTGTAGCAGGACCTTGGTCCTCTGTTGTCATGGAAAGGTGAGACTTTGACCATGCAACCGAACAAGTACGCTTCTTCCCCGTCTGCTTGTTTCTGGAGCAGCTTCTCTACCTGTTCTTTCGTTGCTCGCTTAGCTACTGCAGATGCATAGGAGGTGTGCTCCTTTGGTCTGCCTAGCCATCTCATCAGCTTAACTTCTACTTCGTTCTCCTCTGCAAAGGCCTCTCGTGTCTCTTGGCTAATCGCTCCAGTCTGGTGATCTGTGGCTTCTATCTTGGAGATGAAGTCCACCTTAACAGGGTACCAGGTGGATTCGATGAGTCTTGCCCCTCTAAGAAACATAGGTAGCCATTCATCTACGTGGATTCTCGCTACTTTTTCCGCTTCCTTATCGATCTTGAAGTATGCTAGGTGTACGTCCTTGTTTGTGTGTCTGATCATGAACTGATCAAGGACGACTTGGTCTAGTCCTTCATTAGACCTAATTGCAGCTAGGATTCGGTTCTTGGTTCTTGTCATTAGATTTGATCCGGTGCGCCCATCTGTTTCGAGATTCTTTATGTCTGGTACCATGTCTGCTTCTTGTTTGTTCTTTGTCTTCTTCATCGCACTTCTAATCGACGTTCCCACCGATATTGGGGGTGACTGTGGAGGGCTCGCCTGGTCTGATAGATCGAATGATACTGATGTCCTCGGAGACCTGACTGGTGTTATCTCTGCTTCCTGGCTTGACAGCTGCACTCCACGAGCTGCAATACTCGCATAGGAATCAGTCGTGATGACAAAAAGATGTCGTGGTTCCTAGCAGAGCTCGATGACAACTAGGTGATACAAGAAGGCGTACAACCTTTTAGTAGTGGAAGATCGCCTTTACCCGTTCTCGAGACTCCTCAGTGCACCCTCCGAGCTGTGTCAGCTCTTCTGGCTGCGGTCAGGCATGATTGCATGCATTGGCAGGTCATGGTGGAGACAAGTACACGCACTACAGTCATGCGGCGTAAATTGTCAGTTCAAGAATATGCACGTATGCTTCTTCTCCACCAGTTGTACTGCTTTTCGCTTGTTTGTTATCTTCACATTGGTACATGCATACTTTTACACTTCACGCATTGTGTGGATTGCCAACGCACATACTGCTGCCCAATCGGCTCCAATATCTTGGCTATGTAAAGAGGTCTGTGCATGGGCTAAAATTCCGTACGGCTTTTTGGCTCTGTTTACACGTCTGTTGAATGTTGCCGGTTACATCTTTCTCCTACTACCCTATCAGGTGCTGGCGATTGACTGAGGCGACCTGCCGAATTTGTGACAGTCGCGGACATTATGGGTTTGCGATGTCAGTAGCCATCATGCAGGTCTCAGGTCATCTGGAATTGGCTGAGACCTCCGCCGAGCTGTCACGACAGTCGGCTGAGCATATATGCATCGTCACTTACTGCCAGATACTGTCAGACTAGAGTCAGATAGGCCCAAGGACTTCCTCCACTGGATCACTCGAAGTCTTGCTACTAGAGTGACGGAGACTAGAAGATCATTACAGATGCAATCGTGTTTGACCGGCACATGTGTGCCGATTGACTATAGTCCGAGGTAATCTTGTGTCTTGATCGTCACGCTGATACACGTTGGCGTTAGCAATGTACGCTGTCCCGGTGTTGCTAGGTATGGAAGAATTCTGCGAGGGGTCGTTGGACTTTGAGAGGGGATCGCAGAGAGTGTCTGCGTGACTCAAGCTACAAGGACGCGCTGGAGGCTGCTGATGTAGGACAGATTTCCCGAATTCTTATCATGTTTGTATTCAGGGTTAATGCTAACACTTCTCAGTCCAGGCTAGATGCGAAGCTTCAGCAGTACCCATACGATGAGATTCTGACATCTTTGCAAGCTCAAGGCATAGCTAGACCTGACTGTGCTACTGCGGTCCGCCACCCCACTATCGCCCAGGCCGAAGCCAGTCGCATAACTTTGCTGACGCTTGTCGGCAATATCGTTCGCTCGGGAGGAAGGAGTGAGAGACGTGCTTTGTTGACATGCCTCCGCAGAAGCGAAGAAGCTGATCCTCCATATCACCATCAAGAGAATCCTCCCGTTTTCACATCGTTTCGTCAAGCAGAACTTCTACCTCAGTAAGGAAGGCGGTCTGATCCACTAACAATTCTCACGGAACAACACTCTACAAGTACAACTAAGCAAGATGGACAGGTGAAGGAGATGGCAAAGTACACAATAGCCCTAAAAGAGCACGGAGATCGTATCAGTGCACAACCATCGTACAAGACCACCCCGATTTTGCAGTGTCCACCTTGGTTCAAGTCAGTTGTGGCTTTCAGAGGCTTCGAGGAAAATGGGGAGAGCAGGACCAAGAAGGACGCGAAACACGCTACCTCGAGAAAGATGTGCGAGAGAGTGCGCATCCAACCGGATTAGCCAACTCATAGCGTTATGTTTTCTTCGAACTTATCTTCCAGCCAAATCCATAGCAAATGAACAACTTGTCCTATTGTAACATTGCGGAAGCGGCGATGGCCATTGATTCTGGTCAAACGCATAGCTGGGGTCGTGTCTGATCTTTGACAAACAACGGTCTAAAGAAAAAAAAAGAAAAAAAAAGATTAGAACAGGGGTTTGTTCGGTATAGGGGAAAGTGTAGGTGGTTGCGCGGCCATGTATTGTATTCTATTGGGTACAAAGCATCCAGAGCTCAAGTCTACTCATGATTTGCACGTGGGAAACGTCATGCCTGATTGATCCAAATCTCCATTCGATCGTATACTGCACTGTTGACTTATGCCGATACAGATGCCAGCGATTGGTGCCTAGCCTACTCCTGCGTACAATATGTACAGTGCATGGTTAGGGTGCAAGTGGGGTTCCTGGTCTCCCCACAGCTATATAATACATACCCGCTCGCCACTTCTCGAGTTACGATGACAAGTTCTAGTTCACGATCTTTTTCGACTGTTTTCCCCATAAGAAAACTATGTATGAGCCCAGTCCTGTTGTCCGTCTTCCTTCGCAGCGAGTTGGGGATGATCAGACGAAACAGCTCTACGAAGCTTTGACATTGATGCGTACCTTGGTACCATCTCTTGGGCCTCGTGCGGTCGTCAAAACGGACTGGCACAGATTCCTTGACTATCTTTCTTGGCTATGCGATTCGAAACGTGGCGGTCAGACAGTCACATCGATAGCTGTGGAGTGTTCCGAAGGAACTGCAAAATTCTGGATCGCGGATAACAGTGCTCACATCGACAGCCAAATAACGCACCTGAACTCGTTGCTTGCAAATTTTTGCCAAATCCATCACTTTTAGCCGCTCCAAGGTTCACAAATACACTCGCAAACTGAGACAGTATGTTGTTTGTGTCGAGGAGTAAATTTGCAGTGATGGTGATCAATGTTCGTCATGCTCGAGAAAGTACGGCAAAACTTTGCATTACGCTACAACCGGCTAAGCCGGACCGCCACCAAAAGCTTGGCGATCGAATGATGTGCGACGTGCTGGTGTTCTCGTCAAGCATAGCCTCATGACACCGGAGAGTCTACAGCGGAGAAGCCCTCTCTCATCATTACCTCAATTCTTCGTTGAAGATCGCCAAAAACTGCTGCATCTTCCAACCACCAGGATTTTGGATTCCAAACAGGTGTGATGGCTAGATCACACTACTTTACACTCCAGTACATCGGATGGCGAAGAAGTCATGCGGATGGGGTCTAGCACTAAGTGGCCAATAAGCTTCGAGCACTGTGCGTTTCGCGCCTGCAAGAGGACTTAGAACCACGCATGAAGCATCACTCGAGCGTAGAAGCCGAACGCATCTCATCAGCAGACGGCTTACGTGGTTCTGAATTGGAGCACGATCCGAGACTTTGTCAGCACGGTGACTCGTTCGTAGGACGCTGGTACTTCCTTACGTAGTTTGAAGTCGAAGAACACCTCGAAACTACATCAGCAGCACAACTTCACTGCTGACTTACATGTTTAGAGGACGAAGGCCACTCCGAAAGTACCTAGGGAGCCCAGAAGTTTACGTAGTTCGAGCCTAAAAAACGACTCGAAACCACGTAAGATCGACGCTTCTTCTTACCACCTTACGTGGTCTGAGGTCGGAGAGTAACTCTCACCAGCTTGCGTAGTTTGAGGTCGCAGAGCGATTCGAAACCACGTCAAGAGCACGAATATACTGCTGACTCACGTGGTTTGAGCTCGAAGAGCAGCGCCAAACCACGTAAATCTACGTTGTTGGCTTACATAGTTTGAGGTCGCAGCTCGGCCTGAAACCACGTAAGAAGCACAATCTCATTGCTTGCTTCGTCGCTAATCTTATATAGTTTAAGCACGTAGGAAACGTTTGATCATGGCCAGAGGACGATCGTGAGTCCAATACGATCATGAGAACCACTGGCCGTAAGATCATTGAGATACGACGGGTGGAATCGACGTGATAAAGAATGACTGGTCTTTGACGCTGAAGCCTCGCTTCAGAACATCGCGAATCCGTGCACGAACACACTTGATACGTTCCTGCACTTCCCAAGATTATAGAGGGAGACCTATATCAGATCACCCAAATAGTGTGCGACGATACAATCGCTGTCATCGCCCGATGATCCACGTTTGCCCTCTATCTGTGGGCTTCGACAGCATGCAGCTCTCTGGAAAAGGTGGGGGAAAGACTGAAACAACAACACTGACGCGATGATCGCCAAGCCACAAGTGGGGAACCCGGGACCAAGCACTCCTCAAAAGTGGCGGTGTGTGGTTGGCAGCGTGAATTAGCGTGTCAGCACGCTCTACATGCGTCATGAGTTGGTATTGTTCCTTGCTTTGTATAGTGTGGTCGTCAGTTCGAGGAGATATATGGCAAATGATGCTACCTGGAAGGCAAGACCAGCCAAGAGGATTTGATTGTACGTCGTTGAAAACTTCTGATCCGAGTACGCCGCGCCGACTAGTGCTGCGCCTGTAACCTGCACGATCGTTGCGATAACATCGCACGCGACAAGGACCCATACAACCAACCTCAGAGGCAAAGGGGCGTGGCTCACTCCGTACACTTGAATCATCTTTGGCGCAGTGGTATAGATCGCTGCGCTGAACATCACCGGCGCGACGACGATGGAGAAGTACTACGTGTCTTATCAGTCAGACAGCAAACAATTGACCCAATGTGGACTACTAACCTGTGCGATTCACCAGGGAATAGTATAAAGACCCTGCCGGCTCGACAGAAGACGAAAGAACGCTCCCTCCACCATCTCTCGTGCGATCCACGAGGCTTTCATACACAACTAAGGCACTGCACTAGCTCCAACTGGACGCTCTTGTTCATATGCACCTTGTGATCTACGCTGTGTGTTTTCGGCCGTAGAACGGCATCCACTCCCACACTGGTTGTACGACAAGCTCGAGAGATGGTGCGGCTTCAGACAGAGTAGGCGTACCCTCAATCAAATGCTCGAGCCCTCTGACATCAAAGGATGGCTTACGAAGAAGAAACTACTTCTCGTAATACCACTACCTAAAGATGGTTGGTTGATTGGAGAAGGCGCGGCTGCCTCGAACGGGAATACCTCTGGGCCAACGGCCCGTGCACCAAGTTGGAGTTTGGACAGCGAGAGACGCGCGTGGAGAGCTGGCCTTCTTGGGAATGTGCATGATTTAACTAGATAGTCATTTGCTAAACACCAATCATCAGCGCGCAACATCCAAGCATCATCTCGGCGTTGACAAGGCGTGGAACAAAGCTCTTGCACTGCCCTTGGAGTCGCACTCGGCTTGGTTCAGGCGCCGTCACTGCCCTTTCCTGTTCGGCCAGACCAACTGCCCTTCAGGGGCATGTTCGACCAAGGTATGTCATTCCTGACTCTGTCGCCCTCCGATCTCATTCTCCTTTCCCAAATTTTGTCGAGTTTGACGCGTCATCCGAGGCCTTTTTGATAGCTTCCCGTCCACCCTTCATCTCCGCTCGACGTGACCACGCACGCGCCTGCTAAACCCCAATCAGTCACTTTGCGATAAACTCGAGTTGAGCCATGCAATCGCCCTCGATCAATCCCACCGCCTCACCCTTCCCAAAAAAGCGGCCAGCTCCTCAACCTCACTCAGCCTCCGCCAGGTCGTAGAGCTCCCGCTGCTGCTGCCCCCGCCAACCCCTCGACCGATCCGCCTACGAACTCTTCCTCGGACGCTGGTGATGCTGTTCGTGACGGAAAGCAGCGCGCCAAAGATCTCATGACCGCATCAGGCATCGACGTGACCTCGCCGCCCTCACATTCATCCAACGGAATCGCCATGTCTAGGAAACGTTCGCGCTCTGGCTCACGCATTCCTGCGCGTTCACAATCGCCTAATAACCCTCCACATGATGAAGTCCTTCTTGAGCGCTATATTCAGCGCGACTCTTTATATACTGCTGCCTTGAACGACCAGGCCGACAAGTCGCGCAAGCTCTCCAGGGTCGAAGAGCACGAGAAGGAATGGTATCTTCACGAGGGAAGGCAGCAGCGACAACGACACCCTAGAGCCGTGTTTGGATATGGTTATGCTGGCTACTGCAATGGCCGAACCGACGACAGGACCCGCCTGGAGTATCCAGCCACGTGCCGCAGAGTGGGCAACAGAAGAACGCGCGAACTGCGCATTTCCAGAAAGATGCCGGACAGGAAGCCGAATATCTGGAAGAGCTCGTACCCGTGCGACTGGATCTTGAGATCGACAAGCTGAAAATGCGCGACACCTTCACCTGGAACCTTAACGATCACCTGGGTTCTCCACAGCTGTTCGCTGAGAACCTCATTGAGGACCTCAAGATGCCTGCCGGCCAAAGCCAAGTGCTTGTTCGTGAAGTCTACAAGGAGCTGCTCGACCAGCTGAACGATTACTATCCCCACGTTCATTCTGCTGGCCATCCTGCTGAGCCTGAAACTCTGTACAATGCGCATAAAAGATGCGCATCACCGTCAAGCTCAATATCACCCTTCCTCCAGAGCCTCCCCCGTAATGTTGTTTCTCTCGAGGTAATGCTCCTCGAGGATTTGGAGCGATGACTTCTTTTGTTTCTTGCGGCTGGCCGTCGATGTTCGGCTTGCGGTGATAGAACTGTACAGCGGGCTGCCTGTGATCCGGTGTATGGAGTTTTCGTTCTTCTGTTGGACGTATAGGTCGATTGGCACCGTGTCGGTTTCGACCTTAAGCAGCAGCTTACCTTTGTGCAAAGAGAGCGGCATATCTGTCAAGAAGAGAGAAAATTGTCTGCTTAGCGACTCCATGAGAATGATGCGAGAAACAGACGGTGACAACGGGCATGCCAAGACATGATCGAGCTATGATTTCAATGCTTGAGACTTTTGCTTGGTGAATGATTATGCCTCGGCTCGAGCAACACTTCGACTTGAAAAAATGCTTTCATCTCGTCTGATTCTAGTCCACACTACCGTATCACTGTTGGTATCCAGCGCTAAACCTTCTTGAGACCTGCAGCCAATTGATTCTCGACTTCTTTTTCCACTGTCGGAGTGCCCAAGATACAGATTGTGACGCTGATGAACCAAAGTAATCCCGCAAAGAAGCTCGCTAGTCCAGATAGAATCTTTAACAACGGGTGGTCGTCTAGGGAGGTGACAAGGCACACTATCAAGGCTACGCTAAACAATACCGACAAGATACCAAACGCGATCCCTAGAAGCATGGGTTAGCGTGTGTCCAGCTGTAACAACATCGGGGCATACAACTCACACTCGATCTTTGGCTTGCCTCCTGTCTGTTGCGTAAGAATGAACACTTTTGCTTCTTTGTAAACCATCCACGCATCTTCAAGACCGAAAATTTCCGCGTAGAGAGTAGGCGTATAGCTGATCAATTCGCGACCAGTCCCCAGATTCCATTTCGAGGCGATACGTCTGGCATGGTCCGGATGTAATGCTCGGTTTTGTATCAGCAGCTGTGTGAGAAAGCTACGAACTTCGTCCGCGGTTGCTTTATCACTTGGAGCTGTGAGCTCGATTGGTGATGTAATTGTGAGGTTGGTGTAGAGGGGAAGACTCTCG
>Ga0058704_10000952_pt1 | contig 14038 bp, 14 predicted proteins | sample AgamicMgSfe_FD_71363 | JGI IMG/M metagenome (GOLD analysis project Ga0058704, IMG submission 71363) | Agave microbial communities from Guanajuato, Mexico - Mg.Sf.e | ecosystem: Host-associated > Plants > Phyllosphere > Phylloplane/Leaf | place: Guanajuato, Mexico | collected 2012-05-30
GTATGTTTTGAGTTTGAGAGATCGCTTGAAATCCACCTCGCTGCCGTATGTAGTCGGCAAGAACAATACCGGAAGCGAAAAGCCAGAACGCCCATCGTCCATCCGCGCCGGCGTAGAGCGCTACGCCTACGGTGATGAGCGTCCTTCTTTTGTACTCGCGGATTCGGCAGATTGCAACAAGTACCATGAAGACCAACAGTGATCCCGCAAATTCATAAGGAATGGTCCACATAGTCGCCTCGTACTCATGTAAAGCAGTCCATTGGTCCCTGTTGACGTTGAACGGATTGGCGAACCTCTCATTCGCCCTAATGTAGTCCCAAAGCTGCAAGAAGAAGTTCGCCTCCCGTTTCTTCACTCCCCCGAGCCCTCCGATGTCAATGATGTGGAACCAGAATGCCAGGAAGTACCACCCAGCGATCACGAAGCACGGGAGGTACAGTCTAAGCCAACGTCTGAATACCGCTGACCCCAGGCTTTTTGCAATCTTCTCCAAGCGGCCTGCGCGGATGGATGCTAGTGAGCTCCACGAGAGCACAAAGCCGGAGAGCACGAAGAAGATGCTGACTTGGGCATGGCCGGAGCACATCCACAAGCGCAGGAAAGGCAATCGCCAAAGATCGATCGCGTCTTCTGTGGCTCCGTACGGTACTTCCAGCTCAAAGGGGTTGAACCACGCGAGGTGAAAATGGTAGGTCATGACCAGGAAGGCGGCAACGCCTCTCAATCCGTCTAGCCATGCCGTGTCCCGAGCTGGTTGCGCCTTGTCGTGTTGAAAGCCGAGCAGAGCCCTCCACCAGACTTTACGGCGCGGTTTCTCTGCGATGGCGAGCCTTTGGCCACCCAGTTTGTTGCGCAGGAAGGCAAGTACATCGCGTAAGGCCATGTTTGCGACCAACATTTTGCATCATGGCGGCGAGAGGTGGGAGACCATCCTGTCTCGCCTCCGCGCGGGGGCGTGCAGCCTTGGTCAGCATCTTGCTGAGGGTAGAAGCCGAGGCGGTAGGAAGGCTTGCCTATGCATGTGCATGAGGTGGCTTGGTGGCCTGTCGTCGATGGAGGTTCAGCTACCGAAGCTTGCCCGTGCCTCGGTCCAGACGTCTGCTCTAGAGCATAAGTGCATGACTACTCCGACTTCGGCTGTACACCACCTTTGCTATGCACCATCGCGGTCCATCTGTAGGGCAAGAGCAGTAAGGCTTGACAGGTGGCAGAACACATACTAGCAAGCTAAGTAGATTATCTCCCTTTTTCCAACTCAGCACAGCATCTCCCACTCATGTCTAGATACACCCTACCAACCCCCACTCCAACACCAGCGCACCTACGCCTACTCTGTACCATGGCAGACAAACCCCAAATCTACGTCCTCGACCCCTACCACCCCGACGCCCTCGCCCTTCTCTCCTCCACAACCTCCCTCACCGCTATTCCCCCCTCCTCACCCGACCGACACAACTGGCACGCCAACGCTTCAGGCCTCCTCGTCCGCTCCGAAACCACCATCACAGCCGCAGACTTCGCGCGGGCCTCACCAACACTCCGCGTCATCGTCAAACAAGGCGTCGGCGTCAATAACATTGATCTCGACGCCGCCAAAGCCCATGGCGTTATCGTGTGCAATACCCCGGCGCTTAACAGTGAGGCGGTCGCCGAGCTGACACTGGCTTTGATGCTGGATGTGGCGAGGAGAGTGAGTGAGGTTGATAGGAGGGTTAGAAGAGGGGAGGTGGTTGTTCGGTCGAAGGTGCTGGGTATGAGTCTGTATGGCAAGACACTTGGTGTGGTTGGTATGGGCAATATCGGACGCGTTGTGGCGAGGAAGTGGCGCGGAGCTATGGAGGGGCACGTCGTAGCATGCGACCCCTATGCGCCGGAAGACGCGTGGGAAGGGTTCGAGCATCAGCGAGTGCAAAGCCTAGAACAATTACTCTCTCAAGCAGACGTAGTGAGCCTCCACGTCCCACTAACGGACTCTACTCGCGGCATGATCGGTCCCAACCAATTCAACACAATGCGCCAAGATTCCATCTTAATCAACGCAGCGCGTGGCGGAATCGTAGACGAGAAGGCCCTCCTGGTCGCTCTGCAAGAGAAGAAGCTCTGGGGAGCGGCGCTAGATGCCATGGATGTGGAGCCGCCGACCACTGAAGCCTATGCGGAGATGCTGGAGAACGAGAACGTGATATTGACGCCGCATGTGGGCGCTAGTACGAGGGAGAACCAGATTAGGAGCGGTGTTGCTGTGGTTGAGACGTTGATCAAGGTCCTGCAGGGTGAGGAGGTGCCGAATCGAGTTGTGTGATGTGACGCATAAACGCAACACAAATACGGTGGATTGATCATCGACACGTCCTTGTGACAACAAAAGCTCTTCGAATGTCCTATAATCCTGGATTGCTCGAAGCATACCCTATATACACAACATGACAAGCTATCGACACCATAGCCGGGTTCCAACATACAAGTGTCTAATTCATAGTCAACCCCCCAGTAACCGGAACATACAACCCATTCATCCAGCTCGCTCCCTCTTCACACAACATAGCAACCGCCCACGCAATTTCCTTCGGCTCAGCCAAACGCGCCGCAACCGGCGTCCGTTCACACGTCCCCTTAATCTGCGCCAATACCTCCGGCGGCGCCGCCAGCAAGGCTGGAGTAGCCGTCGGCCCAGGCGCAACCGCGTTAACCGTACAGCCATATTTGCGCGGCAACTCGCGAGCCCAGCATCGCGTGAAACTCTCGATCATGCCTTTAGATCCCGCGTAGATTGGCATATCGTGTTCCGGGTCGCGGGAGGTGGAGCTGCATATATTGACGATGCGGGAATTGTTGGGCGACAGGTGCTTCAAGGCAGCGCGAGTGAGTAGTAAGGTCCCTCTACCGTTCAAATTGACGATTTTCTCCCAGTGGGCGAGGAAAGCATCATTGTCCTCTTCTGACATGCTCATCATGCCCGATAAGCCTGCATTGTTCACTAGAATATCGATGCGGCCGAACTCTGCCACTGCTGCGTCAACGAGTACAGACGCTCCGGTAGTGGTGGAGAGGTCGGCTTCCACTATGATCGACTTCCCAGGCCGTTCCAGGCTTTCCTGTACGCTTGCTGCATTCGCTCTCTCGGCTTCAAACGGGTAATTGATCACGACATTTGCGCCGCGAACGGATAGCTCTCGAGCGATTGCCGCACCTATGCCTGAGGAAGAGCCGCTGACCACGGCGACTTTGTCAGCAAGTGGCAGTCGAGGATTCGCCGTATTGGGAGGCATTCCAGATGACGGGAATCGATTGTATGACCTTTCCAGCTTCTCAACTCACTCAAAGGTATATGTCCACAGTGCTTAAAGCAAAAGTACTGTATCTCGACTCCGGTAGTCAATGTCGCCCATCGGGACCACCCTTCCCGGCATCTTACACAACTCCACTCGCGTGTCTGGGGGCCCCGCACTACCTTTAGTCAGCAGTGCGAGGTTTCGTGGCGGGACTCTGCGGTGCTATACACATGACTAGCGGCCACCGCAATGTGAGCATTGCGCAGACACCACCGAGGGAACTGCTCGAGTCTCGAACACCCTCCTCCCACGCACGCCAACTGAAATCGTTGCATACAAGCGAGCATGCTGTCTTCCATGGAACTACAGCCCTCTGTAGGGTTAACCGAGGCCATCGGACTTCTGGTCATCGTTGCAATTGCCGGATTACTGGCTACAATGCTGCGAGACAGATACAAACCCAAGACCCAATATCGGCTTCCAAACCTAGTACCAGGCCTTCCATCTTCGGCAACATCTTCCAAATCCCTCGAGAAGACCCCTACCTCCACATGGAGAAGCTTTCCCAACGATACGGCGATATGTTCACCCTTCGTATCGGCGACTCGTACTGGCTATTCCTCAACTCCCAACGAGTCGTCAGCGACCTCCTCGAAAAACGCGCAGCAATCTACTCCTCCCGAATGAACCTCCCCATGGCCTCTGACCTCGTGTCCGGCGGCAAACGAACACTCATCCTACCCTACGGCGACTTATGGAGACGGGAGAGGAAAGTCATGCACCAGATCCTCAACAACAAGCAAATCAGCACCTTTGAGCCATACCAAGATATGGAGTCCAGGGCGCTTCTTTATGGCTATCTCAGGAAGCCGGACGACTGGTGGAAAGCCCACACAGCCTTCTCCAGTTCCGTCATTATGAGCGTCGCGTTCGGCAGGCGAGCAGGTCTCGATGATCCTAACGTGCGAGCCGCGATGGGTGTAGCCGCAGAGTTCGTTGTATTCCTGGCGCCTGGCGCCGCGCTTGTTGACATCTTTCCTTTTCTGGTCAAGATTCCATGGTTCAAGAGTCTGCAGCCGTGGCGATGGTATGGCGATGACCTATATCGGCGAACGACGGAGTAGGAAGCTTCCATTCCTTGACGTTACGTAACAGACAGTGCTGACAGTCCGTCAGGATCTACCGGAAGGAGTTCAACGGCCTTCGCAAACGGATCCAAGCGGGCACTCAAAAGCCCTGCTTCATGTCCGAATTCCTCGCCGACAAACAAGACAAGAACTTTACCGAAGAAGAGTACCTGTACATCGCCGGCGCTTTGATCGAAGCCGGTTCTGACACGACGCGTACGACACTTCATCAATTCGTCGCTGGCTCTGCTCTGTGGCCTGATTGGATCGTGAGAGGTCGTGAACAACTCGATGCCGTCTGTGGCTCCAACGCCGAGCGACTACCCACCATGCGAGACATGCCGCAACTTCCGTTGATCAAAGCTGCCGTCAAAGAAAGTATGCGGTGGAAGTACGTTCGCCCATTCCGCTTCCGTGCATGCCCGTGTAGTCCCCTCAACCTAATGAGTTCACCCGTAGACCAAACATCGCCGAAACCGGCATACCTCACGCTCTAACCGCCGATGACGAGTACGAAGGCTATCGCATCCCAGCCGGCACAGCCGTGACATGGAACCATTGGGCAATAGCCAACAACCCCACCGAGTACGAACAACCCGAGCGCTTCTGGCCTGAGCGCTTTCTCAACGAAGATCTCGATGAACCGAGTAAAGGACACCTTGGCTTTGGCACAGGTAAGCCCTTCACTCCTCTGCTCGTCGCTTCGTAGACTCACACGCTCATGTTGCAGGCCGCAGAGTCTGCGTCGGCTTCAATGTAGCCTACACGAACCTCTGCATCGCAATCGCTCGATTGGTCTACTGCATGGATATAGCCCCTGTCCCGGACAAACCCATCGATGTTTCGAGATCGATCAAGGTGACTGATGATCGCGCACCGTTTGCCGTCACGATTACTCCGAGGAGCGGAGCACATCGGCAACTGATCATGAGGGAATGTGAGGGTGCGGCTTTGTGAAAGCGCCAGACAAGTTGAATGAAATCGCTGCTATCAATGTGCTTTGATATTGTACCCAAATGATGGCTCACGAAAAGTTGCTAGATCGATCACTGATCTGTCGTGCGCTAATGATGGCTTGTAAGGCAATGTGAAGTGCTCAGCGCTGTGACTCTAGACTGGGTGGGCTAAACCAGGTTATTGGTCACTTTCCAAGTACAGGTAGAGTCGTGTTACGCAGTCTTTCTAGTGGCCTACTACAGACATATGTGCTATCTTCGAGGTATCGACAAACCGCTCCTGCAATTTCGCCACCAAAGCATGCAGGACGTCACCGTGGACGGCAACAAATGCGCACTTCCGAAGTGCTTGAGGATGAGTCAGTCGTTACCATTGGCGCCGATACTTAGTACGCAAATGTATAGGCTACGTTGGATTCGTACAGCCGTACTGCCGGGACAAGGATTAGAAGTCTTGGTGTAGCCAGCTCAGTACTCGGTAGTACGTCACTATCACCGCGCTATCTCACCTGCACGCACGCTGATACTGATAAAAAGCAAGTGGAATCTCGTTCTTCTCTGAACACGGCGGCTGGTCTTGCGACGATGTACTTTGGTTCAAGGCTGTCCTTGCCAATAGCACGATTGCTGAGGCCTCAACTGAGTCACAGTCTGACTGATTCTGGGCTTTGCGAGTAGGTGGTAGCAACTTCGGAATTGTCATGAAGGTCGCAATATCAACGTTCGCGAACCCGGCTTCCTGTCACACCGTTTAGAGATTAGGTTGAACCGCTCGCCGACAGATCTTTCAGGCTTACAGCGAGGACATTTGAGCTATGCCAGAGGGTATATCCATGACTGCGAGGACCATCGCATAGCATACTATCTAAAAGTGCTTCGCGATCCCGGAAAGACATAGCTGCGTCACCCGAGCGACAAGTACCAGGAGCTATGCTTCCGAGCCAGAAGTTGGATTGGGTTACTGTTAGAAGACTCTTACTGTGGCAAATAAGGTGGATCGGAAGAGCCCACATTGGCTTCTACAACCTTTTTCGGCTCCATCACCGTCCGCAACGACGCTGAGACATATGTTGATATCGCCGATGTCTTTCGAGAAGAGGTCCGCCCTGCTACAACAGCCGAACATATCAAGATTGACACCGTATCCAACCCGCTGACAGTGCGTGCGATATCGAGAATAAGGAAAGGTGGCGGCAACGCACTAGGTCTCGAGCCGGAGGACGATCCACTATGGTAAATTTGGAAGAGTCGCCGGCTAGGCCTATGTGTGCTGACGATCATGCAGTCATTGACTCTAACATGAGATAGAGCATACCTAGCGACAATTCAGCATTGCTGCAGATGTTCAAGCATATGGTTGAGCGTGCCGAAGAGGGTGCCAGGCGACGAAAGACTTGGCATCGCTTCCTGTTCTTGAACCATGCGTTCGAGGATGAAGACGTCTTTGCCGCCTACGGCGAGGAGAACCTCCGTCGACTGCACGTTGTTCGGCAGACAGTGGACCCTGAAGGCTTCTTTCAGCGGTTGAAACCAGGACACTTCAAGCTTAACACTATGTCGCTCAAGTCGTCGGCACCAGACGTGGGGAGACGATTTCTTGAAAGAACAGAACTTTGAGCTTGTCAGATAAGTCCGCCAGAACAGTGCTCATGACCACACTCGCTCCTATCCCAGTGTGTACCACTTATTCCACTAGAAGATCGCCAAGTTTCGCAGAAGAACAGGCTTTTGAGTTGCAAATCCACGCCCCAAGCTGGCAGTGAAACTTGGACGTCGCCGTCCAGTCGCAGACGTACGAAACCACAAGTATAGAGTACCTCAAGACCTCCGTCGTGGCCCGTTTTCTTCCATATCATGAGATCTGCATTGCCGGAACATCATTTCCTCCTGACCCGCCCCAGCCAGCGTTGTCCGGCCCAGGCTCTATCGGGAGAGTATCGAGGGGTGGAGCAGTGAGAGAGTCCCGGACTGTGGGACCTAGCTCCCATAGACCGCCGACGTGAGGAACTACTGCGCCCCATCCTATTGGCCTCGATCTCAACGCTTTCGCCGCTGCCACTGCTCTTGCTGCTACCGCTGCGTTCAATCCCTTTGGATATAACTCAGCAACGCGTACGATGTCCAAGACTGAAATGCTGGCCCATTGGACGCTGGGATGACCGCCTAGATAGAACATGAAGGGCTGGTTCGGGAATTTGTCCGCTCGTCTCGTCATAGTCAGTTTTCCCACAGCCTTCTGAGCATTCCACAACGAGTATATCATGATACTACGGTCATCAAGGTCCGGTCCGTACTGGAAGTGGTTCGCCCATTGTTGATTCACTCGAGCTGGCGAGACGAACTCGAGCAGCTTCTTGAGGTATTGCCCCGCTAGCTGTACATTTGAGCATCTATCAAGTATCAGTATTGTCTGCAATAAGTGGCCTGATACACATACACTCTAGCCATCTTCTGTTGTGGGGTCGAACAGAGTGCGAACCTAGAGTCTTGCACTGTTTTCATACCCCCCAATGCGGCATCATAGCCGTCCACGTTCTCACAATGGAAGTCGAGCCAATCCTAAGTATCTGGCCCAACGTGCTCATGACTTAAAGCGATGGGCGGTAGGGTTAGCGAGTGTCTCAGACAGTGTCATGGGTATCACCTATCGCTATACGTACAGAAAGCCCATTGCATGCCCGAGTTCGTGTGCCAGGTCTACTGCAGCGCGGGTAATGGAGAGATGATAATTCTCCGAGTCCAGCGATCCGATTTGAATTCCATGCCGCTGTCTGGCCTCGCTACTGTAGTCATAGCCGATCTTGCTTGTAAAGGTGCGCGTACTACGGTCCGCTGGTTTCGTTGGAGCCTGGCTGTCTACGATTTTAAAAGCATCATCGTCCATATTGTCGGAGCAAATGCAGTGCCACTCCGGAATACATATGTCATTCTCTAAAGTGCCGCACCGGCTGTCCGGCATTATCCTCATGGACGAGTAATCGTATGTTGGACTCCACATGGCAATCGCAAGTGCCATGACTGGGCGCAGGTTCAGCATTGAGGATTTGCCGGCGTAGCAGAACCGAATCCAGTGCTCCGGGTCTAAGCCAGGTCTAGGACGCATTGCAGGCCATGGGAACTGCGCGCTTGCGGGTCGTACGCTTGGAAGCTCAGGGGCACTGCACTATCGCTTGTCGGTCCGGTTGCCTGGATCGCCTGAACGTGTATACGGAAGACTCCATTGATATGTCCGTATGTTGCCTGGATTATCCCACCATGTTGTAAGCGCAATATCTAGATCTTCGAACTGCTGTGCTAGTGTAAAGCTGGAGGCGCACAGAATGACCACCGTCCAGGAGTAAAGCATGTTGACAAGAGAATTGGGTCCAACATGAGAGAAGGACTGTTCGCTTGAGAGTACACGAGAAGTATTTGCTCGAAGCACGATGACGCTGGAGGTAGAGGGAAAGTAGGGAAGCTCGTGGACCGCATGCACGTAGTAAGTTGGTCACGGGCAGAACGGGCAAGATATCGCATGTGAGTGAGCTCAGACTGTCAAATGTTGCATATAGTCCGGCGTGCACATGAGCAGCTACTGACGGCCAACAGAGACAACTGGCTTCCAGGTGGGAGGCATATTGTCCGGCAAATGTGGCTGAATCATGAGAAGAAGGTTTAGCAATGTATCATATCTGTCTTTACTGTGCAAGTAGTGGTCCATGTTTGATCATCTGAATGGTGGGACCAGTGTGATCAAAACTATCAGTGGCAAAGGCATGGGCATGTGCAGCAGCTGCCATGGGGGTGGGCTTGCCAACGGTCGTGCTCCCTCGTGAAGCGTTTGCACGTGAAGTGTAGCCTTTTAGTGTATAACAGTCCACACAAAATGGTGTGTCAATGCCTCCTCGGACCGCGTGAATTCGAACATGAAACTTTCAACTTGACTACGGACGTGCCGAAGCCAGCGCCTACTCGGGGATTTCGAAGAACAGCGGCTGACATGTAAACTCCATGTCGTATGCGCATTTGGACGTGTTGTGAGCTAGGCAGCGGCTGGAGTCTTGTGGTGAGGCGGCAAGAAGCATGGTGATGCTGAGAGGGAAGAAAGGAAGACGGGGCGCTGAGCTGATGAGACTCATTGCAATCGCGTCTCCTCCGCTTTGACCACCGCCAACACCTCGGCAAAACATATTACGGGTTCCATCTTGAACCATCTCTTCTTCCCTTTCTCGACATGATGCCGCTTTAGTACTGACACAAATGAGATTGAGAACGAATTCCACGCGCACATCGAGACGCTGATGCATTGACTGATGCCGAGATGATCCGAAATCTTCCTGCTTCCTTGTTCATGATACCACAAACCATTCCGATGATCTAGGTACCATCTTTGCATATCAGATCTCCCCGAACATACTACAACAGAAGGGATTTCCAAGCGCGTAATATCAGTCCTTCGGAGACGCGATGAAGACCACTCAGCACGCGCTTTCGCCGCCCTCACTCGAGGAGCTGGCCAGCGTATTGCAGCCAGCACTGGAAGCGAACTACGCTCAAGCATCTGTCAGCGTTGTCGATTGTCCCGATCTGTCTCAGTCGCCATTCCATCTAGCAGGAGAGGGTTTGTCAGGCAATGAATGCACGGCCGACATTGGCGGGCAGCCGAATCTTTTCCCACGGCCGCTACTAGAGAAGAAGTATCCACTGCTCGAGTGTGCGAAGGCCATGAACTTGTCACCGGAGAAGGGTATGCTAATAGGCGCCGGCGCTGGACCATTCCATGTCATTGGGCAGAACTCGGAGCTCGCGCCCAACCTCAGCTGGAAGGTCAGCTTCGATGATGTCAATAATCGGAGCCACTACACCAAGGTTATCAGAGACACCAGTGGCAAGCCTGAGGCGTCGTGTCAGCTCAGTCCAAGCACTGACTGTGCACTGATGATGAACCTCTTCGGCTCCTCAGGTGAGACAGGCCCAGTCCTGAAGATCACAACCCGCTCACGGAAGGGCGATGGCAAAAGTCTCACAGAGCACATCCGCAACACCATACACGAAGCCTACGGCGACGACCGACAAATCAGCATGGGTGGCGTCTTCCTCATCAAGAGAGGCAAAGCCAACTTTCACGTGATGCCGGACTTCCCACCGGCAGACGAGCCTTTCAAAGATCGAAAGGCAGTAGAGGACTGGCTGACCTTCCATCACTTTTCTGCACCTATTGTCTGCCTGACGGTCTTTGACTCGGCGGACCCGGAGAAGTTGGGTCTAAGGATGGAGCATACGCACTGCTTCTCTATTGATAAGGATGAGGGCGGGCATTATCACTACGACCTTTCGGCGGGCGAGGATGGTGCGGAGGAGGTTGAGTACGAGGCATATCTCAATACTGCGAAGACATTGTACCGCATTGACAGGCCCGAGCAGAAGATGCATTTTCGACCGCATGGTTGAGTGCAGCACGAGTTGTATGACACACATTGCGACGCATCGTGTATGTTTGCCCACGTAACGCTTACTCGAAACGTCTCGTATCCGTATAAATCATTTTACCAGGCGACTGGTCGCGAAAAGTGACATGATGATCTTGGATAAGCAACTCCGCATTGTATTTCTACGTAAACGCCACGCCTTCTCACTCCGCATAAATACTCCAAACTCTTCTTGCGGCACCTCCTACACTCGCCAGCTGAATGCTAGCCGGAATGTCAATCGCGTAAGACAACGCCAACTCCAGAACGCCGAATCGATTCCCGAGCATAGCGAAAAACGACGTAAATCCACCAGCAGACCGAGTCCGAGGTATGAGACCTCGAAAAAGTGTCGATGAGCCTGTGCCAAGAAATATCATCGATCAGGGTATCGACCGAATCATTGCTCTAGGAGGTGAGCTAAGTATGGCTTTCGCGCCGCTATATAAACTTCGAGGTAGCTACTGTCTCGCTCAATATGCCGATAAACTTTACCACAGGTCCTTGGTACTAGGTCTTCGATCATGCGCAATTCTTATGCGCCGTCGCCGCGATCAAGCGAGGATCTTCACCACTGAGGGCGCAACGCAGCGTCTGCTTGGAATCCTCCATCTGGTCCCTGATATCCCGTAGGACTGTGCGGTAGGCTTCCGTAGAGATGGAGGTATATCCTCCCCAGCGATCGCCGTCTTCGAGCGCAACTACGAGGTCGGCATAGTGAGCTTCGAGGCCTTCGTAGGCATCTTTGGAATTGTCCGCAAAGCTCCTTGCTGACTCGAACCATGGGTTGATGTCCTTTTGCAGTAGATGTTGGAGCTTCTTCGGATCCCATGCGAAGCAGTATGTTTCCTGCCCGACTACGCTGGTCTGCTGTGGAAGGAAGGGCAGTACACCGAAGATTGGTTTGACTTGCAAGCATTTCCTACTCCAATCTTCCCACTCGCCTTCAAACTTGGCGGCGGCAAGATCGCGAGCTTCGGCAACCTCGTCAAGCGCGACAATCAGGATGCTGGCCTTCTCTGTCAAGCTCTCCAGCTTGGGTCGATGGTGTTCAGCAAATTCCCAAAAATCGTGCATGAGTCCACCCAATGGTGTGTACCTATGTAGACCCGGTATCCACGACCAGAATCCGATCAGAGTGGAGGTGACTCCGGCCTGCTCGTTCAACCGCTTATCGATTGTGTCGATGAGTATCTCAACGTCTCGTGCCATTGACTGTATGAATGTCTTATGGCTGGTGAAGAGATTGTTGACCAGATCGTGGGCCATGCGGTGCTTCCTACCATATGTACTGGTGCGCTCGTGAAGTTCCTCGCCGTGAACCAGCTTGGTCTGCCATGCCTGGGTCCTTGCTACGAGTCTTGCCACATCCGAAGACATGTTGGCGGCTGTCTTTCGTGGAAGTGCCAAGTCGTGTTCGGGGATGTCCCAGCCTGTCATGGCTACCACGCTGGAGGGATCTTCACCAAACGGATTGCTTGGCATTTTGGGTGGCGTCGAATTGCCGAGTTGACATATGTCAGGTACGCCAAATACGGGGGAAGAGACCCAAGGCGTGGCCCTGTAGAGACCGAATGAGCATGCAGAGTTGAGCGCGCCGTGCGCTGCAAAGCCGGCAGCGTTGAAGCATGCTAGTAGGGCGAGAACGAGCAAGACGATACCAAGTGCAACGCCACCGAACATTGGTAGGCAGTAGAACACTAGGAAGCGCATGAGGACCCACAAGGGTGACATGCTCGCGCTTAGCCACACCTTGAATCGGCGGATCATGGCTCTGTCTGGCAGATCCGGAGTGGGTGCCTCGCCGCCGCTGACGGGTACCGTGGGAGTGCTCGTAGATGGCTGGGCGAGTCCGAGGCTCTGCCGCTCACGGCTGAGGATCAGCCCTTCTCGATTGGTGTTGAGCATCTGCAACGCAGAAGAAGGTGAAGCTGGACCCACTGTAGAGATCGTTCGAGTGGATTCGGGGAGTACAAGAAGCTGCACATCTCCGCCAGAGCGTTCAGCCTGGAGCCGCTGTAGCTCCCTCTGAAAGTTGATGTTGAGATTACCGACCGGTAGCGATGCGTGAGCACTGCTTGGTCGAGTAGAGAGGCGGGCCGGAGCAGTGATGGGCATGGTGTCTGGCGATGATGAGCGTCTTCTCTGAAGGCGGACATATCGTCTTGGGAGATCTGTCCTGCCATGGTGTCGGTTGGAGATGAGCTTCTGCGAGTAATGCTTGGCAGTGTAGTGGCCGACTTGCGTATGTGAAGCCCGGGTGGAATGATTCTAGCAGAACTTTTTGAGCAGTGCTGATAGTTTCCTTGATGTAGTGTTGTTTGAAGGACTTGTAACCCGTGTGGCGCTGGGAAGGCTATTCTTGGTGGCGAAGAGGTGTTGATGTATCTCGAGGAAGGAAGTTCGAACAGCACTATCAAAACTATATGTAGCTTGGGATGATGAGACAGGCATGCAGCTACAGTGTGTCTCGGAGAAGACGACGCGGGCGAGACAATACTTTGTCTTACAAGAGTCGCGTCTGCACAACACATTAGCGCGGAGACCACAAAGAAAGTTGCGTCAAACGTGAATGGAAACATGCATTACAGCTGATTCACGGTAAGTCCTGGTGTTCAATCCAGATACCCACCGCGGCCGACGGATATCGAATGCTAGAGCTGCCGACATAGGGGGTTGAGCGGTCATACAGACTTCCGGAGAGCGCTCACATAGACTCCTATGCACCTCTACTCCCTGCACCATATTAATACGGGTCACGATTTCATGGTCCCCCGGGGGGTGTTGCTCTCCGTAATCCTATTCGTCCCACAGAGCTATCAGTGGTAATCGGCGAGTATGTACACAATGCAGCCATGTTTGTGCTCGGGCGCGTAGTCGTAGGAGGACGGCAATGATCGCTCTAGCTTCTGCGCTGGCCTCAGCCGTGACTGCTGCTTCCCGACTCTGCAACTCGCTACCGCTTCCTCCTTCACACCCTCTCCAAGCCACTCCCTAACCCTCTCTGCTCCCATCCTTAACCCACCTGATTTCTCGCTTCCCTCGCACCACTCATACCCACGCACCCATGACAATCAACACACCCATCCCAATTCACACACCCCGTACACCTCACACAAGTGTCGCAATTGACGCGTCCCGAGCAGTTCTGAAGACCAGAACAGTTGACGCAGCCCTTGCTCCCCGCCATATTGCCTGAGCAATTGACGTTCCCGCCCGCGTCGGGTCCACCG
>Ga0058704_10000954_pt1 | contig 14004 bp, 18 predicted proteins | sample AgamicMgSfe_FD_71363 | JGI IMG/M metagenome (GOLD analysis project Ga0058704, IMG submission 71363) | Agave microbial communities from Guanajuato, Mexico - Mg.Sf.e | ecosystem: Host-associated > Plants > Phyllosphere > Phylloplane/Leaf | place: Guanajuato, Mexico | collected 2012-05-30
GGCTGGACGGTGCACGACAACAAGGTGCCGAACACACCCCTCGCACGTGGTAGTGACCTGGTCAGTCCGAGCGCATTGCTTAAACACAAAAATGCCTCGGAGGTATGTCCGCCCACGCTTTGGGTGGCATTTGGATTGATTCTGGATTTGTGCTTAAGCCGACGTACAGAACGGGCCAAAGCCAATCCCCATGCGTTTGGATCTGCTTCGAGGTTGGAAGTGCTCGAGTCGAGAGCGAAACCCCTCCTAGGGAATCTTCCCAACATGGACAGAACTGCCGTTCCGTGATCGTCAATATGATCGGCACTCCTGCCCAGTCCCCATGGAGCAAATCTTGGAGATTGCGAGGTTGAGATTGGTAAGGATAATAATTTTCAAATGTGGTTTGCTATTCTCGGCGGCTGTATGCGGCACCCTGACCCTGACCCTGACCCCTGGTACCTGCATCTATGATTCATCCCACGTGGTACCTTCGTACATACCTTGTCCTTTGTATTTCCACACTGTTTGAACTTCGCTGCTGAACAATGTCCAACCAGCCAGCCAGCAAACGGCATGTTTCATTCTCCACTTTCTAGGTCTGCCATTGCCGATCTTTAGTCGCTGGAGGATCGCCGTTGGCACAGCGCTTTCAGTGGTCCGGACTGAAGTGCAAGTCCAACGCCAAGCCTTCAGTCTCGGATTAACGCCAACGGTGCCAGCGTGGCTTTCACGTTCCCGCGCTGTCGGCACGCTGATGGCAAACCTAAAATGTGATGCCAAGTCTCCAGGGTTCAGGAATAAACGACATCTGGTCATCACACCTAGACGGCGACAGCGCAAATGTATAATGCCTGTGATATGACGATGCGGCTCAAGCTGCAAAGCCAGTGAATTGAAGCTGTATGCACGACAACCGCGACACTCGGAAATAGATTCTGGACGCTCAACCTATTAACATCACTTTCTGTTCCGTGTCTTCAGTTTTACCTTATCGTCCTCCCCGTTCGAAAGCGGTAACACTAGCTCGCGACCACTAGCTCGTTTGCAGGCCTCAACTGCTTCTTTAGCAACACTCGGAGCCGCTTGCGAGCCGACTCCTGTCCCACCACAGCTCTGTCGCGCCGCGGTCCCGGCTGAGGTCGCTGACCTTTCCAGACGTGCTTCCAGAATGAGACGCATCTTGCTTCGTGAAGCGGCTGGCGGGCAGAAGACTCTCTGGCTGCGCTGAACTCAAACATCGCGTGCCCAGACGCCTGCAGCTCCACCGTGTGCTCATTCAGGCTTTTCGGTAGGTTGGTAGCGCTGTCGAGCTTGGCTGATAGTCAACTCTGCTCCCATCCGTACTTGAGGCCTTATCACGCTTTCTCTACCCTTGCGCTGCCGTCTCTCGTTACCTCACGTTCATTCAACTAGCCTTTCTACCTCTCATAAGTGTAGCAGAAGAGCGCATTCGTACTGTAGTCGGTGCGCGGACAGCGCCATCCCCAGTGATGGACTACTCACATTACGGCACTGCCGCTACGACGGCCACCAGCACTCCTCGTCCTGGATCACCGGACCACGATTCGATCGACCCAGCACCAAGCCGCAATCCCTTCGCCTCTCCATATGGCTCAATGCCGGCTTCCACCCGAGGCTCGACCACCGGCTTCCAGTCCACTCTCCCTCCCCAGCAGAGATACTTCCATTCAAGACGGATACAGAAAGGCGAGATTGAGCGTCCTTGGCTTGACCGGAAAGATCCCAAAGAGAAGTGGGTGACGATCATCCCTCTCATCGGCATAGCTGTCGGTGTTGCGCTGTCTGCCTTCTTGATCTACGATGGTCTGAAGGGAGTTTCCAACTACAAGTACTGTCCAGTGCTTGATGAGGACTTCTCGGGCGGTCTTTCCAGCAAAGTGTGGACGAAGAGGGTGGAGGTCGGCGGCTATGGGTAAGCATCGTCCGGTCTTTAAAGCGGGAAACAATAACTGACAGGTAGATAAGCAACGGTCAGTTCGAGGAGACTACCAACACGGATGAGAACGCGTATGTGCAGGATGGCATGCTCTACCTCAAGCCGACCCTTCAAGACGCCAAGCTCATGGAGACCAACAACGTCATCAATCTGCTCAAGGACGGCAGCTGCTCTTCCACGCTGTGGTCTGACTGCGTCGCTGTCACCAACACCACAAACGGCACGGTCGTGAACCCCGTCAAGTCTGCTCGTCTCGACACCAAGGCCGGTGCTTCCATTAGGTACGGTCGCGTTGAGGTCGAGGCAGAGCTCCCAGCAGGTGACTGGCTGTGGCCCGCCATCTGGATGTTGCCAGTCAAATCCACCTATGGCCCATGGCCGGCGTCTGGCGAGATCGACATAATGGAATCTCGCGGCAACAACTACAGCTACTCGCAAGGCGGCAACAACATCGTCTCCTCCACCCTCCACTGGGGCCCGGACTCCGCCAACGACGGATGGTGGCGCAACAACGTCAAGCGTGAGGCGCTGCACACTACCTACGCCAAGGGCTTCCACACCTTCGGTCTTGAATGGACGCCGAAGTACCTGTTCACCTACATCGACACGCGTCTTCTTCAGGTCATCTACGTCGATTTCAACAAGCCTTTCTGGCAGAAGGGTGACTTCCCAGTCGCTGACTCGAACGGTACTTCGCTCATCGACCCGTGGAGCGAGACTGGTGAGAACAGCACGCCGTTCGACGAGGACTTCTACCTTATCCTCAACGTCGCCGTTGGTGGCACGAACGGCTGGTTCAAGGATGGCGAGCAGGGCAAGCCGTGGGTTGACGCTTCGACGACGGCCAAGAAGGACTTCTGGGACGCTCGAGACCAGTGGTACCCTACCTGGCAGAAAGGTGGTTTCATGACTGTCAAGAGCGTCAAGATCTGGCAGCAGCAGGGTTTCAATGGCTGCGGTGGTGCGGCTGCGTCGTAGATTGGTTTGCCATTTTTGTGATTCTATATACCTACTGTGGCATCTGGTTTCGGCGTCATAGGGAGCTTAGTGGTGATACCTCGAGAAGATGTAGCCATGTACAGCAACGAGGCATGATTGGGATAGATTGAAGGCTTTATTGTAGAAGAGGTGTTTAAAGCATAAGTCAAGCATCCATCACCCCGCCGCCCTTGTAATCATTCGCACCAACTCCTCTCATAGCAACAACCAGTCACTCTCAACTTCGTCCAGCTCCAACTTCGGCAGACCCTCCATCACGACTCTCTCGTCATCGGAATCACCATCCCCCTGCCCGTTCTCAGACTCAGCATCCTCCTCGCCGTTCTTGGAAATACTATCCTCCCGGTTGTTCTTGGAGTCACTATTCTCCTGGCCGTCGTCGAAACCAGCGACTTCTTGCCCATCCTCAAAACCAGCACCCGCTTGCCCGTCCGTGGACTCGATACCCTCCTGCTCGTCGTCGACGCTCTTCTTCTCGTCGTCGGACTCGGCACCCTCCTGCACGTTCTCAGACTCAGCGACCTCCTGCCTGTCCTCAGACTCAGCATCATCCTGCTCACCCTCGGCACTCTTCTGCTCATCGCCAAGCTCAACACCGCTCTGACCGTCATTAGACTTAGCGCTCACAAGCCCAGCGTCGTACTCAACACTGTCCTGCCCAGCGTCATGCTCAACACGCTCCCGTGCATCGTCTTGCTCGTGCTCCTCTTCAGCGATCCCACCACCACTTGACTCGTACGATTGCCTCCCAGGCTCAGCCGACCTGGAGTCTTTCCAAAGCCCAATCGCCACATCATCAAGCGAAGCACCTACTCCGGAGTTGCGCCCTGACCACACCCGTGACAAACGCACGCACGGAGACGCCTCTGCGACGTCGGTGCACGAAGATGCCTTGTCACTGCTGACGCTCGAACGGATGGCTGGACTGGTTTCCTCAGCAGCGGTCATGCTTGTTCTAGGCATGATGCCAGGTACGTGTGGCAGGCTGTCTGCCAACCCTTGGTCCCTCCTAGCCAGCTTGCCGAAGAGCTGGTGGACGTTCTCGATTTGCTGGCGGCGGCAGTCTTTCATCGAATGCCCGAGCTGTGCATCGACGTCCTCGATTTGCTGTCGCCTGTGCTCCTTCATCGACTCCATGAGCTGTGCCTCCGCCTCCTGACTGCCTTGAACGAGTGACGAGCCGAAGGGGTCCTCGAGGTAGTAGCGCTCTTTCTTCGCCTGGGCATCGCCCGGTTCATCGCCTTTGGCACCAGCCGGATCATCGATGGCAATGTCGTCGTGCTGGGCTTGCGGTTCAGTCTCAGGCCTCTGACCTTGGACACGACGCAACCGCTTCTCATCCGAGTCAGTCCTGAGGCGGTTCTTTTCCATATAGTAGCCGATCCGCGACTGCGGAGTGTGTGGTATACTGTCCGTTTTGTTGGAAGGATCCCAAGAGACTGGTGTTCCGTTAAGACCATGGATTCTGCTGAGCGCTGTACTGCTGGGTGGGCTGATCACGGACCATTCGCCGGTAGTGGAGATTGACTGCTTGCGCGTTGCTGTCTTCGACTCAGTTTTGCGTGCCACAGCACTTTCTAACAAGCGAAGGCTTCTGGCATCTGTGGCACTCTCGCGAGCCTTGCGCTGCTTGGCGATGGCAGTTTCCGGCGGGCGAAGGCGATCTGCGTCTGGAGCATGCTTCTGCTGTCTGCGGCGGTCGCGGGCTTGCTGCTGGATCTGTTGCGCTTGACTGGATAGCGAGGCGTAGCTGAGGTCGACGTGATAGGGACCGCTTGAGGTGGGTGTTGGTTGCTGGGCCTGGCTTATGGCTGGTTGTCCGAGAGGAGGCCTGACGAGTGATGTATTTGCAGGCGCTGTGATTTTGGCCGGCTGATGACGTGATGATGCTTTCGGTGTGCTATCATCGTCACTGGAGCTCGAGTCGTACGTCCAGCGCTCGCTGGTGAGCGAGAAGGAGACGGAGAGGGAGAACATGTTGCAAGGCAGATGGACGCTCGTGAACAGTTCGTCGGTGCCTTCGAGCAGTGGCACTGCGATCACTCTGCTGTAGGCGGACGTGCGATGCGATGCGATGGGAAAGGCCGTGACGTGCGCGCTGTCGGAGCTTGTTGTGGAGGGTGGAAGGTGCGTTGTTGAACGTTCAGCAACAATTCGAAAGGCGGAAAGATCAAAAAGAACGGTGCCCGAGTGTACGTGTTTCACGAGCAGAGCGCGAAGGTGTCAAGTGACGCAAAGTCGCGCGGAAGAGCAACAAACGAAAAGCTTGGCTTACGTATTCCGACTAGGCACGACGTGAGTGAACGCTGATTTTCTGAATTTCGTCCTAGGCTCCTGACCTCGAGGCTACCTACGCTCGCGATCGACTCCTGCGAAGAGGAAGCCACCTACTTTTCCCTTGTGGTGGCGCAAGCTGTGCGCTTCAATTTGTCCGCTCCCAGTTGCACCTCCCTTGTCCTCAACCTCATTCACCTTAGACACTGCATTCGAGGCTCCATTCCTTCGACAACCGAGTGGCCGCATACGCACGCTATGTTGGCGTGCTACAGCAGCAAGCGGTATATGGCACAGCGAAACAGCACCCCGTGTGCACACCTCCGGGTCAAACGGGTTTTCATAGGCGTCTGAAGACCCGGCAAGGTGATTTTGCTGTATTGTTCGTCACTGTCTCGATCCTCATGGAGCAGCTCCCAGTTCCAACCACGTCGGCCTCATGACACCGTCTTCCGTGGAGACACGACGTCCTACCTCTCCTCAATGGAATCTGTCCTATCATCCGCCATGATACCCTTCTCTCCCGGATTATCTTCGTGATCGATGCGGCGGCCGCCTTCCTTCGCCATCGCCTTCGCCACCCTTGGAGGATCGAAGACGTTCTTCGATCTTACAAAGATCTCGTCCATCTCTTCCAGAGACCGTCCCGTTGTTTCCGGAAAGCAGAAGTACACCGTCGGAATGATGGCCGTATCGATCACGGCATAGATGATGTAGTACTGATAGCCGATAGTGGCAAAGCCGACAGGCGTGACTTCTGCAATCAAGAAGTTAAAGAGCCCTGATAAGGTAGGTCAGTACTTGTTCCAACCGACGCCTCCACGAGAATTTGAGACTTACAGGTCGAAGCCACAGCGACACCGCTAATGGCTGCCCGCAAATGAAGCGGAGCTACCTCAGTGGCGTACAAGAAGGGGATACCGAGAAATCCGATCGGAAAGCACATATTGAACAGGAACAAGAAGACCACTGCTACAATCAGGGCATTCGTATTGTTCGGATTAGAGGTGGTGCCTGCGAGGATAGACATGCACATACACATGCCGGCCGCGCTCGATAGCATCAGCCTTCCACGTCCGAACCGTTCGATCGTGAAGAAGGCGATGAAGCCCCCGACCACTTGCATCAGCTCCATGGCTGCAGAGAGGATCCTCGAGTCAGTAGCGGAAAGGGATAGATCTTGTTGGAAGATGGTGGTGGCGTAGACTTTTCGGCGGTCGTGGAGGGTTAGCACATGATCTCAGGTGCCGATCTTACTTGAAAGGACGTACGTACATGTGATCAAGTTAACGCCACACATCTGTTGGAATATTTGGCAGAGGGATGCAAGGACGGTCCGATGGAAGATTCTCTGGTCGCCCATCTTGAGTAGGTCTAGCGCAGAGCCGCGGCCTGCTATAGCAAGAGACTTCTGGATGTCTGCAATATCGCGGTTGATCTTGTCCTTGCTTTCTGGTCCGAGGTCCTCTAGTATCATCAAAATCTCCCGTGCTTCGTCCACTCGGTCGTGCTTCAGAAGCCAGCGAGGTGATTCAGGGAGAGTAAAGATGAAGGACATCACCGTCAGGGACATAACGATTTGAAGAGCTAGTGGGAAGCGCCATGCCACGGAGCTGCCCTTCACAAAGTAGAGACCTAGGTCGATCTAGTATACATGGTTAGTGCCCGCCTATACCTCGACGAGGTTAGTTGCTTGCTTTCCACTGACCCATAGCGAGAAGGAGATGCCGGCGCCGACGAAGATGCCTTCAGTGACAACGTGAGCACCTCGATGAGCGGCCTGGGAGAGTTCGGCTTGCCACACTGGGATGGTTGCGGTATAGCCACCTTCACAGCGGAAGATGTACGTTAGCGCATGTCTCAGGCCAAGCGTTACGTTTGTAAGTATACACACCGGTGCCGAAGCCTAATGCTAGTCTGGCCACGATGAACTGGGCAAAGGAGTAGGATGAGGCCATCAATATAGCCCCAATCATGGAGATGAGCGTCGCCAGAAAGATGGTTCGAAGCCGTCCAAGGATATCGCCTAGTTTGATACATGCCAATGCTCCAAATGCAGCGCCGAGGGTGTACAGGGCAATGACAGTGCCTGGGTGAAAGTAAGTATTATTGGCGAAGAAGAGCTGCACTGGCCCACCCATGTCCACTGACCTTGTATCTTGGAGTTCTTGGCTAATCGGGAACCGGTAGTGTTGGTCGTGTCCATCTGGGGGAAGGTTTCTACGAAGGATTGGAGAGTGAGCAGGCCACCGGCGACGGCCTGGTTGTAGCCGAACGTGAGGAAGCCAGGCAAGACAATTAGATAGATGGTCATGTGGTTGAGGCGCGCGCCTCGAAGGCCGAGGTAAGGCGCCATGATGGAGTGTTATTCTCAGTAAGGGCGCCGAAGGGGCAAGAATGTCGACACAGCTGGATCGTGACAGAGCTGAGCACTGATGTTACTGTGATAGGTTTATCGAGGATACGATTAGTAATGGAAGTCCCAGCCTGGCGTGCGCTCGATGACTGAGTGCTACCAGGAGATAATGGAGAAGACGTCTATTACTTCACTTCGAGCGCAAGACTCACCATCCTCTGACCGCAAGGACGACGGTGTCTATTAGCCGCCAGACTTACTACGTACATCTGGTGACATAGGTGGGGTCGTGTTGTCCACAACAGTGACGAAGATCCGATCGTCATTGAGGGTGCACGCCCGTCAGTGGACGCGGTTCCAGGCATCACACTGGTTGTTGTGAAGTTTGACGACTCTGTACAACTGCCTCTCCAGGCTAGTTTCGATCACGGCAGAAAGGTGCCGCGCGGAGCCGCATTCTCCGAGAGCTCCGCGGACTGTAGGGCTGAGAAGAAAACAACCACAACACCCAACTTCTCCTTTTGCTATTCAATGAATCTGAAACCGCCAGGCAAACGCAGCTGTTCGTAGGACAACTCCAGAGGGAGTCCGACTCACGTGTCCCGGCCGATCGACAGAGCGACTGGGCCAGCACCCTATCCAACGATGCGGCGCATACTTCTCGCAAGCATGTTGGCGCTTTCAGATCTGCGCTGATCGATCAGCAGAGTGCTTGGCAACATTGTTTGCTAATGACACTGTCCGTATGAGTATATCAGTGGTGCTTTCCGCCACATGCTGTTATGGGAGGTACCACGCTTTTCTCAAACCGAAGCATGTCAGAGGAAGCGAACACACGCCGCTTAGCACTCATGCGTCTTGCGGACAGACCATAGTCAGACGTTCGGAAGGCGAAAGCATTGCTCGAAGAGATCAACAGCGTCCAGGGCGCCTCGCAAACCGACATACTCACTGCCTTGCAACATGCCAGCGCCATGATGAGGGATCAACTGAAGCGATTCACCGAGATTGCAGATGCAATGCTCGAAGCCGCTAAAGAGAAGGTTGAGACGAGTTCTCAGGAGAGCTGGGACGGTAGCAATATGCTAGGTACGCAAGACATGCGCGAGAGGATCTTCGAAACGGTGAAGCAGAGATGGTTGCTGGAGAGAAAAATCACGAGCGCGGAGGAGATTCGGACTAGCGATGGCGCGTAGGTAGGCAGCGAGAAGCAGTGTGATGCCTCATGTGCCGTTCCGAGATGTGAGTGTACATGCTTGAGTGAATGCTCGAGTGAATGCTAGAGCCTTGGATCTGTGGTATGAACCAGGTGCTTTTGGTGCTGGTAGTCGCAAGCTCCCAGGCCGCTTGTACGCCACGAGCACACGCAACTCACTCCGTGGAGGTGAGCGGGACGCATACTGGAAGCCAAACCTGCGCTTTGGGGTTGACAACATATTCCGCATGCTGAGGAAACGCGATTGGGAGGCAGGGACATTGTGAAGCGTTGCAAAATTGATCAACTAGGCGGCGAAGCTCCTGTCCATTCTCACCTCATCACCTGCCACCTAGCTTACGGTGGTTTCTCCCTTCCTAGACCTGACTGCAACATCCATACTCAAACCTCCCTGCACATCGAGTACAGCCCTGCCAGCATGACCAACCAGCACACTAATGCAATCGCCTCCACCACCCTAGTCAACGTCTCTTCCAACTCCTCGTGCTCCTTTGCGTGTGCCGCCACTGCTCGCTGGTTGACTGCTAGCCGGTCCTGCATCGTCTTGATCTCCTTTTCCACCTCCTGTGCCTTCGCCACCAGATGCGACATCGTCCTCTTCGCTACATCACCCGGGACATCAAAGATTCCGTCAAGGCGCACAGCGGCATCTTCTTCCAGTTTTGAACGGAGCCTAGCGCTCTTGGCCATGGCTTGTTGAAGGGTTGAGTATGCGAGACACAGGCCGGTGCGCAGCTGTTCGGTGCTGAAGTCGCTGTTCGAGAAGATGAGCTGCAGCGTCGTCGGCCTGGCCTGCGTAATAGCGAGTTGGAAGTCGTGCAAGGTTGGACGGCTCGGGAGGCTCCAGCGACCCGTGTCAGGCTCCTGGGTGAATGGCTGGGTGAAGCTCCCGAACTGCGCCTCCGGCGTCGATTCACTGGCAGCCTCGCTGGCAATGAGAAGCACGGCTAATTGCCTCAGATCGTCTGGCGTAGTATTCACAATATCGTCGTCGGGAAAGAAATCGATTGGCGGGTGATCACCAGTGTCTGCATCAATATCAATACTCTCTAGCAGAGCATCGAGCGTCAGTGTAGAAGGCACTGAGGCAGCAGTGGTGGGTCCCAGTTGGCTCGGCTGCATGTTGGTAGATGTGGCTGGCACGCCGGGGTCTGGAATATGTGCGTGGTGCTGGTGAGATGTCAACATACTTGTGCAAGGTCGGCGCTGTCTTCGCAGAGGTCCTCTCCAAAGTATGCACGTTAATCTATGTCGTCAAGCGTGGTAGCTGCCTGATCTGTCATCTGAACGTGTTGCTCAGGTAGCGCAGGATTCAGTGAATGAACGGGTGTTTCTCCAATTTGTGCAGAGACAGCAATGGCATTCACTGGGCCTTCACAGCCGACCTCATCGTTTCCAAATGCGTCGGAGAGTGCCTCCGGAGCAATGGTCTCTGGCTCAGCTGGACCAGCGTTGGACTCACTTCGGTCTGTCTTGACGTTCACTACTATTGCCTGGCCCACAACTTGTGCTGTAGCTGCTAAGACTGCGTCTATTGGGGTCAACACACTCTCTGAAGTGACGCTCGATGCATCATGTGCGCCTGTCTCCAAGGGGTACTCTACGACGCTCAAAGTAGGATCAGAGATGGTTGCAGAAGCTGCTTCACGCTGCCGCTGCTTCTTGGCCTGCCATTTCTCTTTCTTTTTCGCCGCTTTTGCCATCTCGGCTCGAAATTCTGCCTGGTTGTAGAATTGAAGATCGACATGGCGACCGTCTGTGTGGAAGCATGATCTGAGCTTCTTCTCGTCGCAGCTGAAGACCGCCTCATTATCTTGATGATGGCCAATGACAGTCTGGTGACTCCCATCGATGGCGATTGATGGATGTGGCATTGCGAGGACGCCCTGGTACAAATCGGGGTCAACAATAACAGCGAGCAGAGATTGGGCCTTGCCTGATGAGTCTGAGTTTACGATCAATGCGTGCGCCGCAGACTCTCCGGTGTCGGACTCATGACGGACCATGCTGTTGTGAAATGTCTCGCTACGCTTCTTCGCGAAGGCGGATGCGACGACTGCTAGTGGTGCATACTGAACATTTGTATCGGGAGCGGCATCAGATGCACCACCACGCTTTGGCACATAGAGGAAGAGCTTCCTGTTCTCAGGCAGAGGGACGTTGCTGATCGCTTGCCGCGTATCGGTAGTGTCTATATGGTCTCGAGCTGACTTTGTGACTTTGCCGTCATTCTGCGGTACACCATCCAGACCGCTTGAGCTGATGTTCGCTGAAGCGCCCGTAGAGTTCTCTCCCGATTGCAAAGGTAGCGTCGACGAACGCTGACTGATGCTGTTGTCAAGTGCTCCATTAGCCGTTGTGGAGTGCGCAGGAGCGGCGCTAGGCAAACCAGACGTACTGGAAGCATGACTCCCTGCATCACTCCGACCATGAGTCACTGCCAAAGCCTCCCTCTTCCTCGGATCTTCATTATAGTCGTAGACGAAGATTTTGCCCATCATCTTCCCACCATCGTCTGTGAAGTACGATTTCAAATGATGTAGGCTGCAGGTGAAAACCACCCGATCATTGTGGTAGAAGCTCATTCTTCTCGCACCGCGTTTGCCGTCAGCTTTGGGCTTGTCGGCAACCTCAAGCTCGCGCAGAGCCTCCTGCAGCATTTCGTACTGAACTTTGGATACGACGAGCCTTCTGTCGGAGAAAGTGCCGATCGCAGCAGTCTGTACAAACTCGCTGGTGATGATGGCGTGCTGAAGGATCTCACGCCGAAGAGTCTCGCCGCACTGTGCCTAGGAGGCCTTCTCGTTCTTGGGAGCATCGCGAAGGTTGTGGTCAGGTGTAGACGCTTGCACCCGCTGCGCTTCACGTTGCGCCCGCAGTTGCTCCAAGAGAAAGTTGTTAGAAGCCATAGCTTCCTGGTGTCTTGTTTTCTCGATCTCCAATCTCGCAACTTCCGCTCCGTCGGACGTGTAAACCATCAGGTCTACCTGCTCGCCCTTATTGCCGAAGAACAACTTGCAGATCTTTACGTCACAGTTAAAAGTTGCCTTGCTGTTGAGGTAGTATCCGAGTCTTCTGGCACTGCCACCGTTCTCGCCCAGCGCAAGTCCGGGTTTCGCTAGGCAAAGCTGGACATCTATGGAGTCCGTTACCAGAACAATCAGCTTCTGGCCTTTGCTTGGCGGCTCTACTGCACCGATCAAAGCACATGATACCTTCTTGGTCTCCGATGTGTATTGCTGGAGTTCGTTGTGGAATACCATGCTGCACTTGGCTAAGAACGCGCTGTCTGAGACGGTCCATGACCAACAAGCTGACCTTCTCTCCGTCTTCCGAGAAGTATGCTTGTAGGACTTCAGAGTCACAGGTGAGCACCACAGTCCCAGAGCGATAGAAGCCAAGTCTTCGAAATTCTATACCGTCTTCTAGTACTACCAGCTCGTCCTGGGTAATAGCATGCTGAAGATCAGGAGGGTCGAGAACAAAAGCGTACACCGTCTTGTTGTGTGATGATACGACTATGGAGGCCTCTGAAATGGCCTCTCCCGTGGCTCGCTCGTACTCGTTCACCTCGCGATGGAATGTGTGGCTACACTTGGTCAAGAAAGTTGAAGGGGCTGGTACCGTTGTATTGGCCTCCTTGATGGACGTCAATGAGGCTGGTGAAGATGCGGTGCCCAATTCACTAATTTGTTCTGGGAAGGAAGCTGTCTTCGCATCTCCATTGATGAACGATTGTAGTGATGATGTAGTATCGGGAGAGTGCTGGCTCGACGGCGTCGGCTGGGCATGCGCTTGCTCGCTGCTGCTCGTAATCGTCGTAAAGTCAGGAGTGGACGGGAATGCGAAACCACAGGCGAGTGCCGCTGTGCTAGCAGAGGCGTCCATGCTGTCAAATGCCGGTGCTGTTGTCGGCATTGACGAAGCGCTTTTCTTGAATGCTGCTGCTGAGGAAGGCGTTCTCTCGCCTCTGTGAGCACTGTCTCCCTGCCTGATCGGAGGGCAAGGTTTGTTCGTTTTCTTCGTGCCCAGAGTCGCCATAGGCATCGGCTGTGTAATCCGGTCCGCAGCAAGGCTTTAGTAGACCAAATGGAGCCCGTGGTAGTTGTAATGCTAGATGATTCAGTGGGGAAGATAGATATCACGAAGTCGTGCGAAGAAAGTTCGAAGAAATACCGGGACATGCGGAGACGGTTCTCGCGCGTTTGCACGAGGTGGGCGGTGAATCAGCTTGGCGTTTGCCACCTGGGACATTGAATGGAAGACGCTGATCTAGCGGCTTTCGCCGGATGTACAAGGAGATGTAAGAGTGGTCCATCCACTCACTTAGGATATGTATTTTCGCACTCTATATGGGCTACAGGCATTGACTTTGGCCTTGTAGATTTCTGCACCAACGTTCTGTATGCCGTAGCCAAGCGTAAGCGCACGACCTTACAGCTTCGACAACACAGCATCAGCGCCGGAGACCTTTCACTACATTAGCGTATCTTCCGGAATGGCCGAAGATAGAACTTACCGTCACCTCCCGCGGGTCTTTCTCGTTCTCCGCATAGCTGACCGTACCATCCTTCTCAATAATCATCGCCCAGCGGCCGTTGCGGTCGCCCATGCCGGCGGCCCATCCGTGGTTGTTGGAGAAGAACGTTTTGGTATCACTCATGAACTTAAGCTTGCTGTCGCCCTTCACTCCGTTGACCTTGCCCCATGCGCTCATGACCCAAGCGTCGTTGGAGGCAATGACGATAACCTCGTCGACACCCTTCGAGGAGAGCTTCTCGAGGTTCTTGATGTATGGTGGGACGTGGTAGGCCTGGCAGCCGGGCGTGAAGGCACCTGGAACCGAGACAAGGACGACCTTCTCGTTCTTGAACTCCTTGGAGGCATCGAAGGGTTGGGGCATGCCGCATGCGGTCGGGTCTGGGTCGGTGATCGGTGCCCATCTGGTGTAGAATATCAGTCTCTGGTCATCTCAGCATTCGCGGATACACATCTGCACCCACTCGAACTTGACGTCGTCAGGGAACTTATCGCCGACTTTGAGAGGAGGCATCTTCGCTTATGGTAAGCTGGTTGACTGTTGCTAGGGGACTGAAGGAGTGAGTGTGGTTCGATGTCGTGGTGATGCGTGGAGAGTGAAGTACTAAAATCAATTGAACAACCTACTCATCTCATCTCATTTTGTACCTGAAATGATGACCTCGGCGTCGGCAACCCACT
>Ga0058704_10000955_pt1 | contig 14003 bp, 17 predicted proteins | sample AgamicMgSfe_FD_71363 | JGI IMG/M metagenome (GOLD analysis project Ga0058704, IMG submission 71363) | Agave microbial communities from Guanajuato, Mexico - Mg.Sf.e | ecosystem: Host-associated > Plants > Phyllosphere > Phylloplane/Leaf | place: Guanajuato, Mexico | collected 2012-05-30
GAAGCAGAGAGAGTGGAGGTAGGCCAGGGAGTTATCAGATGCGATGACTTGTGTCGCAGCGCGCAGCGCAGGCAGCATGCCATGGTAGAGCTTCGCATTGACGCCTTTGAAGTTGTCTTCTCCGAAGACAGGGCTTACCGCAAAAGCATTGAGGTTTCCGAGCTTGATTCCACTGACATCCTCACAGGACCACCAGCTCTTCAGACCACCGCGATTTCCCGGACTGAGACCTTTCAAGACCGTTCTCGAAGTGTGTACTGGAGCACCAGTGTTCCCCACGCACTGCGCACTGTTCAGCGCGCTCGAGACCTGCTGAGCCGCCCGAGACTGAGTGAGCGCCATGACTAGACTACTCAAGATCGAGCTGGTGTGTTGCTTGAGACTCTGAACCGTGCCCACTGGAATAGCCAAGCCAGTAGCTAACCGTGGGTGTGCGTAGAGCCTGGTCCTGCTTGGGAAAGCTTCTTGTTGATGCTGTCTGCTGTGATGGAGATGGCAAGAACATGGTTATAATTAGAATGTGTACAAAGGCGCGTGTATTCACTATGGTACAGTACCATTGAGACAGAGATGGGACAAAGCCGTGGGAAGCCCTCTTTGTGCCGCTGAGTGAGACACAATGGCATTGTTGGTTTGTATACACTGACTGGGACTGGGGTAAGCGAAAGTTTCTGGACAATATTCGAGACGATTGAGATCATAATAGCATTGGATGCTTGACGGCGTCCGAGCCGTAACGTCTGTACATAAGTCTTGACTCCTGCATGCACGACGTCGACGGACTGACCCCGAGATGGTCCAGCGATGCTAACAAAGACCGCTCGACTTGATCGTCGCATAAGGCGAATCGCCTCCTCGCCAGCGGTGGTTCTCGAGGTTAGCGCCTTGCCACCTCAGACTCGCACAAGCCAAATTGTGCTCCTACTAGGCTGCTCCTGGAGCTGAACTCCAGTACTTCACGACTGAACAAGCTGACTTGGGCCGGGTAGCATCATGGTCGCTCTCTCGACGATTCTGCGGAGTGCCTCAGCCATGAAGACGTGCGGAACTTGTAACACGCAGCAGTACTTTGCTGCGGGCTCCAGCAAGGCACAATGCAAGTGCACTACCAGGCTCCAACCTAGCCAAAAAGGCACCGAAGGCTTCTATATGGTCGAGAACGTCACCAAGATCTCCATGGGCGATCTCGTCTACTCGGAATCGGCTTACATCCACCCGATCTTCGGAGCCAAGAACTTCTACGCAGTCGACTACCATACACTGAAGCCAGTGTTGAGGCTGGTCAGCGCCATGCTGCTCTCTGAGCGCTCGCTCAGGTTCATCTACACGGTCATGTGCGGTCAGTACTCGCCACCGATAGGTTGCCAGATGGAAGGTGCTCTTCATCCTTCCGACGTCGTGCTAACAGCAGACCAGAGACGAGCAGCGCTGCGCAAGCTGGGGATGCTGGCTTCGATTATCCACTTCTCTCCAACCGACTGCGCGCACGATAGTGAGCACGGATGCAGTGCAGTCACCCGTCCTGACTTCACTAAGCAGCATCCCGTTCTCCCGAACGGTTACGGGTCCATCATCCAATTCAGTCAAGGCTTCGTGGACGCCATCGTTGCAGACAGTACTGCCGCAGCGCTTGGTGCTCCTGATAATGCCGCACGAGTCTGGCACATATTTGCCTTCGCGAAAACACTCGGCCACGAGGTGAGTGGTCACGCCGCCAACATCGCTGTCCGGAAGAGGATCGCGCCACGTGAGCCGTTCTACCGGTCATACCACGGCTGCTCTGAGCTGGGCTTTCACTGGGAGAATGCGGTATTTGGTGGGTTGTACTCGGCCTTCAATTATCGGACCAAGACCTACTCCAGCATGCGCCAGGCCCTCAATGGCAATCGCGTGAAGCTCCTGGACTTCTCAAAGACGGTCGTGTTCACTCCATACCCGCAGAATGCAAACGTGAGGGAGTATCTCCTGCGCGGCAATTACTGTGCGGTGCGTGGTGCGCTTGGCTTGTTCGATGTCTTCACCCGAACAAACATCAAGACGATTGCGAACTTTCTGACCAGCGCATACTGGGCTGCTGAAGCGCAGCAGTGCGAGGCGACAACCGCTAGACATACCATACCGATGCTTGCAAGCCGCCTACTAGGTACCGCTGAAAAGACACTGGCGCCGTTGCAGCCGCCGAGAGGTCCCAAGATCCCGTTCTTCCATTCTGCAGCGATGAGCCAGAGGGAGTATGACAGCATGCTACGTCTGATCGCAGACGACGGCAAAGGCCTGGTAATGAGAGGCCAGCACTCGATGCAAGAAGTTGAGACACAGCTGGCTGGTCTCGCAATGGCAAGACAGGAGATCTCCTCTGTCGAAGCGGCTGAGCTACTGCGGCTCACTCGCATGCAGAGTGTGGGATGCTCAGCGAGCGACATACTCGGACATTGCAAACCCTCCATTACGCCTGCAAATACTATTATGCCAGGGCCTGTCGCAAGACCGATGGCAGTAGCTACAGCCGCCGTGCTGAATGGCTCTAGCGGAGTGCCTATTGCAGCCGACGTGCTCATACCTGCGCAAGCAGCAATTGCTGTGTCCACGCTCCGGACAGTCGGCGCCAAAGAGTGGCAGACATACTGTGCGGTCGACACTGGACCAAGACGCCCAGTCCAGCATCCTCCAAGATGCAGCGAGGCAAGTAGGCCACAGCGCAGTGTCCAACCATGAAGTAGCAGGTGTGCATTCGGGAGGCCAGCCAAGATCGACGAGACAAGTTTCGAGCATGTCATACACCATGAGTACAACTGCGCAGGCGCAGGCTGATGCTGATGTGTCGTTCGGTCAGCTGGGCTCGCCGACAACTTGCTTGACCGTGTTGGTCGAGTGCGACCTTCGTGAGGCCTTGCGTTCTTTGCAGCGCGGACTTCGCAATCTCCTCTAGCGACTCAACCTGGTGTAGTGAATGTATGAGTAATAGCATGTACGAGTATGCGAGGCAAAATGGTGAACGAAGCTGACAAGACCTCTGTATGCGTAAGTCTATCTTGATCCTGCATCAATATGCCTTCCGTGATATCATACACTGAACTCAGCTACAATGGCTCTTTTGGACACTAGTGGCGAGTGGTCGTTGATACTCTCATAGGTGTGTGCGTCAATGCAGGCCTTCCGGCTGGCGAAAACCGCAAGCCGTGTTCGCTCTACCATCTCATGCTCGTAGGCGTCGCAAGCTGACTTCGGTCCATCACGTTCAACGGAGCCCTCTTGCGGTGCTTCTAGACCCGGGAGATGATAGTCCAGCCAGCGTCTCACATCCGTGATGCCATGATTGGCAGCTTCGCCGCGATCTGTCACGTACGTCAGGGCGAATGATGCAGCCACTATCCTAATGGTTTCACTTACACATCGTCATGGCATGGGCAGCATCGCCGATGAGAGTCGCCCGTCCATCGAAATTCGTCCACCTTCCGATTGCGGGAGGCCAGTCTTCAAGACGAATCGCCTGCACGAGTGTACCTTGGGCGACATCGAGCACAGCCTCTCTGAACGGTGATGCCCAGCTATCAGCAATGGTATTCATCAGAGTCAGCCTCTCGTTGCTGTCAGAAGGTACCTCGGTTGGTTCCTCGCGTCCCAGAAAGCCTGCTCGGTACGGCCAGCTGATGATCACCTGGCAGCTATACGTGTCCTTGTTCGCACGATCATTGTTCGCAGGGGTGTCTTGGAAGGCGAAGAAGAGGAATGCATCGGTCTTGGGATCGCTACCTTGCATGAACAAGGGATCCAGAGCTCTCATCGCCTGTGCCTGCTCGGCAGTGAAGATCGCACTAGCACCGAGGAAGCGTACAGGCAAGGCTTCATTCTGCCAGCTTGTTCCGAGCGGCGTGCATAATGCTCTGCGGACTTGTGAGCGAGTGCCATCACAGCCTACAATTTGAGTGCCGGTTGCAGAAGAGCCATCCCCGAAGAAGATTGTAACAATCTTTGGCGAGTGCTCGATGCGTTCAAGATTCTTGCTCCACTACATAGGTTCGTGGTGAACATGATGTCTATCGCGAATATCGGGGAATGCCTTACCTGAATGTCCAGATCGTTCATGAGTAGTCTTCTCAGCTTCTCTCTAGAAAGTCTCACCCGCCTTGGCGACAGATTCTCGTACCTCGCCTCCCCGGTACTCAAATCAAAGAAAGGAAAACGCCCATTGTCACCCTTGGCAGCGGCCACTGGATCAACGTATGTCTCCGGCAGACGATCTTGCAGCTCTTGTGGTACTAGTGATAGGAATGTGTCGAGCGCCCAGTGAAGTGCCAGTCCCCAACCGGCACCACGATGCGTCGGAGTCGGGTCTCTCTCGTACACGCTGAAAGCAATGCCAGCCTTTTTGAGGGCCTGGGCGAGGAGGAGTCCGGTGATCCCAGCACCAACGATCAGCACACGAGGTTGGACGGGCTGAATAGATCCCATGATGGCTGCGGACTCTGAATTAGTGGCAGCGCGGCAGTAATAGTGCAGGCTTGAGTTCTAGGTCTTGATATATACTGCCGCTCACTCCGGAGAGCTTGTAGTGAGTGGCCGATGTCCCACATTCCGGATGGATCACGAGGGAGACCAGGATCGCGCTCATTTGTACCCGATATCCCTTGAGTCTTCCAGCTTGCTAAGCGATCGCTAGCTTGAATGTGACCCTGCACATGCATATGCGGCTAATGCGCTGCACATACGCAGACGCCATCGATACGACTGATCCTCGCTGCCCGACCTCGGCCAATGGAACCAATATCCCACCTGGTTCATATCAGAAATGTCGACGCCGACGGAAGTGGGAACTTACATAAAGTCTCTGACACAAGGAACGATGGCTTTAGAAGGACGTCGGGGATCGCAGTACAATGGTCGAATTGCTACATCTAGTAGGTATATCTGAGCGACTTGTTCTCCTTATCCGTCAAGTCCCTCCATTCAGTGGCATCTGGCTCTACCTGCGAGCGTCCGCGACGGCGATTTGACCATACGTAGTAGGCGAATAGCACCACTGCCAACACCGCAGCCACTCCTTGCGTAGCCAGAACCGTGATCTTCGCCGGCAAGTAGCTTGGCGCATCTCGCACCTGGAACGTCTGTGGCCCAATGATGTTGCCGACGCCAAAGGCTGCAGCCATCAGCGATGTGCTGAAAGCTCGCTTCGTATGTCCAGCTACGTTAGCGGCAGTATATTGATACGTGATCATTACTGTCGGAACGATGAAGTTCACCAGGTAGATGCCAGCAAGTAAACCGGACTTGTTGTCCTTCGGAAGGAAGCTCATAAGCGCACCGCCCATAATGCCTGGAACGCAGCAGCCGACGAACCAGAGCCAGCGATTTGAAGTATGACGGACTCCATAGCCCACGATCAAGCTGCTCACGATCGAGATTCCGCCAGATGGCATGTTCAGCAGAGCTGCTCGAGGTGGGGAGTAGCCGAAACCCTTGATCAAGGTAGCGGAATACGACGTGACAACGCCGGAAGAGATGCTCGGCTGTGATCAAGTCAGAATACAATCGTTGCAGCGTCTCTTTGGCACTTACAAGAATCGTCATCAGCACAAGCAGCCACAGCTGCACATCAGCTAAAGCTGCCAGGATCTGTGAAGGCTGAAAGCGCGTGTTCAAAATTCCGGTCCGGTTCGAGGCAATATGGTGTAGAAGAGCAGTCTTCTCTGCATCTGATAGGAACCGCGCACTCATCGGCGAGTCGGGTAGGGTGAAGATCGTGAAAACTCCCAGCAGTACTGTCAGGCAACCCAAGACAACGAAGAGGATCTTCCAGCTCTGGAACTCCGGATCTCTAATTTGCTGGAAAGCGTAGGAGAGCGCACCGCCCACGATCTGCCCAACGCCGAGGCCGCAGTACCAGAAGGCGAAGCGAGGCGACTGCTCGGATGTTGTGTACCACTGGCTGCTTATGAGCATCAATGCCGGTGCTACGGGAGCTTCGAAGATGCCTAAGAAGATCCGAGCCGCCAGTAGTGTATGGTAGTCCTTTGCGGCTGCAGTGCAGGCTGTGGCGATCCCCCACAGGACCACATTGATTCCCAAGTATTTGCCTGCGGGCACTTTGTTCAAAATGTATACTACCAAAATCAATCAGCACGCTTGTCCATGAGACTATCGAGTGGCCAAGGCTTGCCTGTCGGGATCTCAGCAATGAGATAGGCTGCAAAGAAGGCCGTGGCTGTATTGGAGAAGTCATTGCCGCGCATCTTGAGGTCCAGGTTCAGACCCATCACCGCAGCGTACTAGAGTACATCAGCGCTGAGGACTGCGACTCCTCTGATTAGTGCTGTCACTAACATTGTACGCCACCTTGTCAATAAGGTTCATGGTGTAGACAAGGAACATGATCGGGACAATATGCCAATCAATCTTGCGTCTCAACGCAGCCAGATTGACACTGCTGGCCAGAGCTTGGTCGACAGCGGTGTTGGTGAGGAAGACGTAGGCCTGGTCCACAACATCATCGTGGCCGATCTTTTCTGAGGTAGCTGGTGAAGATCGGGCTTCCTCCCGTGCAGTATGGCCGATTTTTGTGGTCTCGTGGGTGGCCTGAGATGTGATCATGTCGGCGAACATGAGCAGAAGTGAATGGTACTGAATCACTTCAACGCAGTAAAAGACCAGCAGAATCACTGGGGGCATCGGTCTCAGTGGCTTATGTAGACGCGGGATGGCAGATGAGCTAGCCGATCGACGCCTGACGCGGAGGGCCTTTGCATCTGCTTGTAGATGCGACGGTCAAAGTGCTCACATCGCTACTCGGCACATGTCAAGATGGCCTGACTAGTACTGTACAGCTCCATTAAGCCCAAGTCGCTTGGAGGATTCGATCGTATCGTCGAGTGTCTAGTCTGCTGACTCTTGATACCAGCGTGACATCTAACATGTTCTTTTCTCATCGACAAGTATGGCGTAGAAGGTGTTAGCGGGCATACATTATCGCTCACAAGTCCAAGGACCAGCCGGCAGCACGATTAGCCTCGCGGAGGTATGGCCAGCACTGGGTGACGATCTAGCGTGCCTGATATCTGCTTCCATATTATGTCGCATCGGACCAGCTAGCTGAACAGAGCTTGGTGTGAGGAGAAGCGTTTGGCGACTTTCGCTTGTGCATTATTGTCTGCGACTCTGCATAGCTTTGGGAGAGAACTGCCAAGGTGGCACAGGCGGGACACGGCTGTGCCGCGCTCTGGCCCTTTGGCCCGCCGGGATCATGCCCGTGCCGCACGCCACCTTTCCGATCTCAAGCATGTCCGGACCTCACTTGCATCCTCCCCCGTCCAGCCTGTGGTCGCCCTACAGGATGTATGCGAAATGCTCTCGCCGGTGCTATTGCAGCATATGCCAGCTACCCGAGGACATAATCCCTGGCAAAACGACTTCCGCGCTCTTCCCACAGCAAGTACGACGTGAACTTTTGCGCCCATCGTCTCCCAAGCCTTATTACCTGATGTACTCACCGACAGGGATGGACCCAGCGCAAAAAGCTCCTCGACGAGCCTTAAGAGGCACAGCATGAAGCGAAATTGAGTCCGACTCAACGAGTGTAACACATCAACGATCAAGCAGATCGTTCCTTGAACGACCCTTGACCGGCACAACACGGACTTGAGACACCTCACCTGGCTTTTAACGAGCGGATCACCGATGTCCAATGCCCTAGGATCTGCGAGAGCGAAAACAGCATGGTCCGTAGCGGCCATTGCTCGCGACGATGAGGCACAGTTGTTGTGTCTGTACGATACAGATCATACAGCCCTGCTGTCGCTGCAAACATGTCCCGTCCTCTTCCGTCTGACCAGATATGCTTGCTTTCAGCTGATGAGACACCTTCCCATACTCAACTGACTTTTTCTCGCCAACGCTATGCCCTGGGTCACTCATGTCTCGCCAGAGGTTGACAAGAGCTCTCAGTACCCGGCCTTCATTGCCGTGTCGCTGACCCTCACCACCTTGATGACCATCTTTGTGGTATTGCGCACATATGTCCGAGCAGCGATTGTCAGGTCCCTTGGTAACGATGACTATGTCATCTTCGTCTCCGCAGTACGTTTCGGAGGTGAAGAAACGATTGATCAGTCCGTCTTACCCATTGCAGGTCATCAGCATCGTATACAACGGGCTTGCCGTCTGGCAAACACGGCTGGGCCTTGGTCTGCCCTTGAGCTTGCGTCCGGAAGCCGATCTGGCCAAATACTCGGTGGTAAGCACGATGCAAGGCCGTGGTCGGTGGGATCTACGCTGACTCCGTTTGCATGTAGGTCAACTTCGCCGGCAGACCTCTGTACATGATCGTCATCACTGGCTACAAGATCGCAGTCTGTCTCGGATACCTTCGACTCCTGGGCGTGGCAATGCCAATCATGCAGAGGGTAGTGAAGAGCGTGCTTGTCTTCGTAATAGTCTCGCACATTGCAGACACGCTGGTCATCGTGCTTCAGTGCCTTCCGGTAGCCAAGTCCTGGAACTCATCGGTACCAGGCCATTGCTTGTCCAACTACCCGACTTGGAATGCAACCGCGGCTATCACGATCGTTTGCGATATCACCATCTTCCTTCTTCCTATCCCGCTGTTCGCGAACCTTCAGGTCGGCATCCGGAGAAAGATCAGCTTGATTGTGGTGTTTATCCTGGGAATATTCACCACGCTCTGCTCCATTATGCGGATGGTGCAGATACGACAGGTGGCCAAGGACGGTAACAACTCGACTTTGGTCCTCTGGGGTACTGTAGAGATGAACGTCGGAGTAAGTGAACAAAGGAATACATGCAAGAAAGCCACAGAGGACTGACAATCACTCTTGCAGATCATCTTGAGCTGCGTTCCAGCTTTGCTTCCGCTAGTGAGAACCTGGCTACCCTCATCCCGAGACTACTTGAACAGCAAGGAGCAGACTTATAGGACTCGGAGCAGCGGCATCGTTCAATTGAGGACTTTATCAGCGCAGCCCAGCAATGACGAAGTCGCAAAGGCCAGCAGGTCAGCGAGAGATGATGATGCTGGATCTGAGGACGATATACTGCCTCTCCATGCCTTGACTAGCGAGTACAACCCTCATGCGATCCGCAAGACCGTGGACGTACAAGTCACAAGGACAGAGGGCACGACCGGTCGTCACATGGTGGCATTCCCTTCACCGCGCACAACACCACGGGACCAATCGCTGTACTAGATCACGTGCCCGATTACTGTTAGCGCAATCCAGGTGAAAGCTGTGTCTCAGCCGCTATATGTCACCGACCTCATCCGTGTACATTCGCATCATTGGAATGACCGGGCGTAAAATGCCAAGACTGATAAGCTTTCACGTGCCAACACCAACGTCGCGGATACTTCCACTGACGGAAGAGTCCTTGAATCACTCAACTGCAGCGATTCGCTAATAACACTTCCTCAAGAACACAACCCAAAGACCCCAGGTTGGACACTGCACGGAATCATGGCCGACACTCCGTCTCTTGGGTCGCTACCTGCCGAGCTCAAAGCCCTCATCGTGCGCGCCTGTCGCGACCGGGATCTCTTACGCCTTCGCGTGGCGGTGATCGGCGACCTCGATCTCACCGCTGGAGCAAACAAAGAATTCGGGACACGTTTTATGCAGAGGCGCATTCACTATGTCACGCTTGACGGCCTGCAAGCTCTCGTGGACATCACAGGACATGCTGTATTCGGGCGCTAGGTCACCAAAATCACTCTGATTCCTTTCGAGCTCTCACCAGATTGGCGACCTTGAAAGCTGGCTCGTCGCCGGCGCCCGCATTCTCGGTTGACTCACGTGGACCGACTCAGCCAAGCCTGCTCTGCGATCTGGCCCGCGTGGAAGCGTATGGTCTCAGAGCTCCATAGTGGCGACGTCTACATCGATCTTCTCACCACCGCTTTGCGCAATCTCGGCAGTCGCGCACAATCGGTCGAACTCGCAGTCTCCTCTGACCGTTGGGGCAGCGATGGTACGGTTTACGGCAGCAACAAGGCTATAAAACGGCTCAATCAAGTGAGCTCGCTGCCTCACAGCTCACCGGTCAACAAAATGTACATTGACAGTTTTGAGGGGGTCTATCCACTTTGGCTAGACCAGTACAACACTGAATATAGCTCTGATTATGGCTCGGATTTGTCAGATTCGGAAGAGACCAGGGGGAACGAAGAGGACGGGGCTTCGCCACGATGGTAACAGCAGACGAGAGCCACGGGGCCACGAATGACAATCGCGGCGCAAAGCCGTCGAAGAGTTCATGCTGGCCATGCGGATCACACACCCCTCGCGATGCGGCGAATCTGCTGTTGGCCGCTCTCGCGGACTCGGGGTTCACTCCAAATCGTCTTGTCTTCGACTGCGCCGAGTTCCCCTGCGTCCTACCGATACTGCGGCCCAAGACTCCACGCTACCTCGGGATCTGTGCTGCTATGTCTCGAATCAGCAATCTCAGATTCGGGTTTCGAGGGGATAATGATTACAATTATGAGCCAAGACTTGAAGGTATGCGCCAATTGTGCGGCCAGGCTGTTCAGCTGAGGGAGCTTGAACTCGACTGCGCCTTCGCGAGCGACGGCGAGTTGCCCGGTGAGGACGGTCTCCCGCTGTTCGATCGCGTCGAGCCTGTCTTCGACGCGTGTCCGCTCGAGACGGTCAGGATACGCGGACTTCTTGCACCTCCATCTGTCCTTGATCAATTCCTACGGAAGCACAAGGCACATCTGCGAAGGCTCGAACTGATCGATTGTGGCTTCTACAACGCGGTCGACTTCGTATCGTTGCATGGATGGATGATAGAGAATCTGCGCCTGCAGCACCTTGGACTGAGAGAAGTCTGGCTCACGGACGATATCGCGGCTGAGGTCGGAGCCTCAATAACTTCAGCATCGATGGCAAAGAATGGTCGAGAGAGGTGGTTGTTCGTATGCAACAGGGTCAGCCGGAAGATGGGGTTGGCGGATTGCTGCATTTCAAGAACATCGAGTGACGGCTGCTGCGCGCACGCTTGTGCCACATTGACACAAGCACTGCAGTAGCAGCAGCAGCAGTCATTCCTCAGGGCATTTGGATATACGATCGGACAGCGAGTGTACCATAGGTCGACGAACACAACGAAGAAGGTAAGGGCACAGCTTCGGCTATACGGAATGGGTGGTAGCAGACAAAAGTTCAGTGCGTTCAAATTCATGTCTTGACATATACTTTCTTCACTTCCAAGTTATCGTTCTTCCAACGTTAGTAGTGCCATTGTCCATTCAGCCGCCGCAATCCGCACTACACCGCGCCTTCCGCCCCGCCACCATGAAAGCCCGCTCACGAGCAAACCCCACTCTTTCACACTCGCTCTTGCCACCACAACCACAAAGCCGATCTCGTGCGCTCAAATGTCCGGCATGGAGTTCTGCATCATCCAGCACTTGAGACCGCTCATGTGCTGTTGGCCATTTGCTGAACTCTGGCTTGAGGACCCGCCGCCACGACCAAGGAGGAAGCACAGAAAGAAGAGGGTTGCCGAAAAGAATACATCTGAGAAACGGGTCAAGGTGAAGGTGAGTGAGTGCTTTCGTCGTTCCTTCCGTTTTGGGTTTGCCACGGTAAGGCGGGCTTGTGAGCGGGCTTTCAACTGGATCTGGGTTCAACCTCACTTCGCCCATCACTGGCTTTGGTCTTGCTTGGTCTCCCACCTTCTGGACACCCTCACCACGCTTGGATATACCGTGTTCACGTCAGCATCTCAGCCGCACATACTTCGGCCATCTGTCACATAACAACAACTTAACCGCCATCGCCACTCACTACCATGGCATCCACTGTCCTCTTCTCCGAAGACCACGACGACAAGGCCTCCTCATCCGGCAGCTCCTACGAGCACTGGCCCGACGACTTCAGCAGCAGCCGCGCATCCTCGCCTGTCGCAGTGCCAGGCTATGACTCACACAACGGCCTGCGCACCCACGTCTACCAATTCAAGAAGGACCCTTCCCCCGAGCCGGCCGCCTCCACGAAGAGCTCATCGACGGCCAAAGAACCCGAGAAGCCCAAGCCCAAGCCCACCGAGCCTCGCGTCATCTACGTCCAAGCCCAGCCGCCGCAAATTCAGCAGCAGGCATATACTTACTACCCCTCTCAGTACGTCTACGGCGGTCCGCTGCAGCCTCATCCCGTGATGATGCATAACGGGCAGCCCGTGCACTACGTCTACGCCGCTGCTCCTGCTCCTGATCCAGCTCCGGCTCCGGCTGAGAAGGAGGAGGACGAAAAGGAGAAGCCGAAGAAGAGCTCCTCTCCGAAGATGGAGTTCACCTACGTCCCGAAGAAGTCTGCGCCACCTGAGGAGAAGAAGAAGTCGTCGACGAACCCGTGGATCGGCCGCACGAAGGCTCAGGTCGATGAGGATAATGTGAAGATCGCGAAGCAGCTTGGCGCGTACGAGAAGCGCAAGGTGGCGCCCACCGATGCGAAGAATGATCAGCCGTTTTGGGTCGTGGAGACTGATGGGAGTCATACGCTTCGGTGAGTGCTAGCCCTCATATGGAAGTCCGATTACCTGAACGAGAAAGCTGACCATCTGACAGCACCTTCGTCGCCATCAATGACTTGAAGGGCGAGTGGAAGAAGGACGGCCGCTACGAAGACGTCTACTACTTCGTCATGGAGAAGCCGGAGGAGAAGCCAAAGAATGGATGAGTGGCGCTGGTACCACGCGCATGAGAACATAGGAGCAGTTCTGTTTGTAGGATGGAGAGGAGCTAGAAGTAACAGTGCGAGTGCTTCTTCTACCCAGTGAGAGGCCAACGCAGCGATTGCGTAGAGTGCTCGCGCGAGCAGTTAATGATGGCTGCTTGGACGTGGCCAGCTAGCAATTGATAGCAAACACATCTGTCCCCTCTGCAACACACTCTCCCAAAGCTCTCGATACGGCGCATGACGCGATCCCGTACTAAGTGTATGAAATCTATTCACTTGCACGCGTTGCGTACCAGGATCGGGAGACTCAAGTGAAGTCAACCTCTTTTGCACGGCATTCCAAACCTCCCACCACCTCAAAACTCGCAACCCACCTGACGTCACCCTCAGTTGCATTTTCTCCAGAAACCACGACCAGAACCCAACTCAATGCCCTTCGAAACCAACCTGCGCAACACGACCATCTTCCTCGCAATCTTTATCCTCGCCTTCTTCCCCTCCGCCTTCCAGCTCCTGCTCAAACCACTCCTGCTCCCATTCGAGCTCCTAGGAACACCACTAGCGCCCACAAAACTTGTCCTGCCGACTTGCGCCTGCTGTCCGCCAAAAGACTGCCACGATACCAAAACCCCGACAGAAGTCAAGATGAGCTGGACGCAGAAGCAATTCACGCTGCAAAGCAGAAGCCGCGGCTCCTACCTCATCACCGACGAAGTCACCAAACAGCTTCCGGAGCTCAAGGACTACAAAGTCGGCCTCCTGCACCTCTTCATTCAGCATACTTCGTGCGCACTCAGTTTGAACGAGAACTACGACTCAGACGTCCGCGCCGATATGTCCGACGCCTTGGATCGTCTCGCGCCCGAGGACCCGCAGAGCAAGATGTACAGACACAACGATGAGGGATTGGATGATATGCCGGCGCATATTAAGAGTAGTTTGATGGGGGCGAGTGTGTCGGTGCCGATTAGCAATGGGAGGCTGAATACGGGGACTTGGCAGGGCATATGGTATCTGGAGTTCAGGGCGAGCAAGCATTCGAGGAGGGTCGTGGCGACGATTCAAGGGGAGAAGGCGTGAATGGGCAAGGAATTAGGGAGGCTTTGAGTGGTACTTGTTCGCTGAAATCGATCTTGCGTTGCTGGTGGCAGGAATGACACGCGTGTGCCGGGAGAGCATGCCCCGTGGCACTTGGAGGGAAAGTGCGCGTATCCGCATTACAAGGCGCTGCGGTGACTGCAGTTCTTGCCCGGCTAGCAAAGTGGACGAGGCCGTGGCATATGAACTGAACGAGAACTGAATGCTGTAATGACC
>Ga0058704_10000956_pt1 | contig 14001 bp, 8 predicted proteins | sample AgamicMgSfe_FD_71363 | JGI IMG/M metagenome (GOLD analysis project Ga0058704, IMG submission 71363) | Agave microbial communities from Guanajuato, Mexico - Mg.Sf.e | ecosystem: Host-associated > Plants > Phyllosphere > Phylloplane/Leaf | place: Guanajuato, Mexico | collected 2012-05-30
GTGGAGCGGTGGCCGTTGGCGGGGATGTAGAGAGGTTTGTTGCTATGAAGGAGTTTGATGACGTAGGAAGGCGAGGGGGCGTTGACGATGGAGGCGGAGATGAGTTGGTACATGGTCTTGTGGTCGGAGGGGTGGGCGGGGTCGTGCACGAGGCCGGCGCCGCAGACGTTGACAGAGCCGGAGAGGAAGGTCATGCGCATGGATTTGTTGTGCGAGATGCCTTGCAGGGTGCGGATGATGTAGGTGCGCTCGAGGTCCTGTGCCGAGTAGTCAGTACTGAAGCTTGGATCTTATGGAGTGAGCCCGCTTGACCTCACCTTCGACTCGTGCGTCCACATATCTCGCAGCTCATCCAGGACCTCCACCTCTCCGAACGGGCTGAGCACGCCTTGCATCAACCCTGTCTTCCCTACAGCCTTCTTCACCCCATCAAACCCACTGTTGACCATGCCCTTGGCCCCCACCACGCCAGCCACCCCTCCCGCAACCTTGCCCAGCATATTGAACCCGCCCGTGACGACCTTTTTGCCCGTCGTCACCGCACCGGCCATCTGCTCTATAGCCTCCAGCCTCGGGTAAACCAACGGCACCGGGAACACCCAAATACAATGTTGAACCGACGGAGGGAGCACTGCAACCTTCGGGAAGAGACCCTGATACGTTGGCCCCGCCATGACTTGGTGTGTGTTCCGCTCACTCCTCGTGTCCGGTCCTACAAGCACCACACTCGGGCCAAGGTACTTCAGGAAATGCCAACCCTGTCCTGTAATCGTGAAGAGATCGATATCGTTATTGACCGCTCGGAGGATCTCGTGCGTGGTGTGATGCTGGAATAGGAGGTACATCTCGATCCCGATACGGCCCAGGTTCTTAAAGACATTCGACGTCTGCATGTACTCCGGATATGAGCCATACCCGTCAAAGATATCGTGGTCGTCGAGACAGCAAACATGCGGGATTTGAGCGAATGCCTCTCGCACAGCGGGCTGGTCGAAGTGCGAGGTATAGTAGTGGAAGAAGGCGTGGGAGGCGTCTTCGTCCAACTTTGGTGACCAGGGCGCGGCTTTTCTGTTTTCTTTCCCACTGAGTTGCGTCCATTGCTTCAGCGCTGGGATATCCTTCCACAGCCGATCGGCGTATATCTGTCCGCCAAGACCGATCTGCGTATGGAAGCCGCCGCACTCTTGATGCTTTTGCAGTACGTCCTTCCACATCAAGCCCACACCACCTAGTTTCGTCCGCTCGTTCGCTGAGACGTTGAGCGCGAAGTCGTTCCCACTGTGCGCTACGAACCGCCAGCTCGTTTCATGCCGCCCCGCCACCAGAAATTCATACCTCGTGCATCCAAGATGGCTCGTGATAGCATACGTCCACTTCGCCGGGCGATCATCTTCCATCCTGAGATCGACATCATATCGATAGAAGATCCACCTCTGATGACTCTGTATCGGATGCGCTTTGAGCTGCCTCGGGTTTGGACTCAGATCCATAGACTGATGGATATGGATCGTCGGCGGTTGCGCGGCATCTGTTATGAGTAGTATGCTGCCCAGCCACAATCCGCGCTCGAGATCCATATTCGTGTAGCGCAAGTACGGGCCAAAGTAGACGCCGTTGGTGGGCGCAACCTTATACATGTCGACGCCAGCAATTGGTGGTGGACCTGTGAAGCCGGCCGCTGTGGGACTTGCTATGCTCGCCATGGACGACATCATGGAGTTGCGATCGTAACTAGCAGACTGTGGGACGGGTCCGAAGCCAGGAGATGCAAGAGGCTGCTTGAAGACACTCCCGACAGGTGAGGCGAGTGGATTATTGAACGGGTTGCTGTACGTACCGACAGGACTCATGGGCTCGTGCATGGACAGCGGCGTCGGTCCTTTTGGAAACTCCCATTGCGTGCTCTGCGTCGGTAGGTGGATGTAGTAATATTGGCCGGAGTTGTTGTCTAGATGTGCGATCCACCCTTCAGGTAGCGGCGGCGGGCTCGCCAGCCCTGCCCCAGACGGACCAGGTGAAGCGCTGTTAGCTTGTGCAACATTTACTGGAGTCACGCCGTACGGTGCTCCGCCATTCTGTTGCTGCTGCTGCTGCTGTTGATGCTGCGGCGCGGGAGATTGAGAGGTCTGTTGGCGATTGGCGGCGAAAGCTGGGTGTTGGGAGAGGTTGGGGTCGACAATGGACTTGCGATTGGACGCTGTTTCTGCACTGTTGGATGGCGAAGGATTGTTTGCGTATCGACCTTTCTCGTTCGGATATGGAGAGTGCGTCGAGCCAGGCGGAGGTGGCGAATATGCAGGGGGAGGCTCCTCGTGTACGTTCAAGCGACCCATGCCCGCTTCGAGGTTCGCAGCGGTAGAGGGCTGCGCCGGAGTAGGATACGTTGGCTGCCTCTCCCTCCTTTGCGTAGACCTGTTGGACGGAGTTGAGTCTAATTCTCCAACGCCTTGGAAGGTGACTGGAGCGCCGTGAGAAGCTGACCCGGGCCGCTCGGTAGGACTCCACCTCCCTCCACTACCACCAAGAGGGTGTTGTGGCTGCGGCTGCTGAACCGGCGGTGTACCTCGCTGTGGCTGCGGAGAAGCATAATGCGCCCTCCTTGCCGCCGCTGCTGCACTTTGCGCTTGCAGTTCGTTCAACGTGCCACTCCCTGGGATCCCAGATGCCGCATATCGTGCCTCGATACCGCTCGAGTCACCCTGCGACGTATCAACGATTGGTGTTTCCGGCGGCGGCGGACTGCCTCTACTCGCCCTTGTGGTCGAGTTCGACGCCGTACTGCTAAGCCTGTTCACCCCAGCCGGGTCCGGGATGTGCACCTTGCCTTCTGCCGGCGGCCCTCGATTCAAGCTGGATACAGACGCTGTAGTTCTTAGCGGAGGTGGGTAGTACTGTTGATGGTCATTGTTGGCCGCCAGCTCAGCAGGAGGCGAACGTGGCTGCCGTTGAACAGGGATCGAGAACAATGTCCCGCTCTCCTCGTTCGGCCCATCGTCGCTCTTTGGTGGCGGTTCCGGTCCGCCAGGCGATTGTGGGAGGAAGCTGATGTTCTTCGCAGGCGCGCCTCTCCTCTCCGCTATCCTCGAGCTTCCCTGCCCAAGGGGTGGCGACTGCCCGTACCCGCTGACGGTAGGCCTGTGCGGGTCATTCGCATCGAATCTTGCTCGTCGTCCGCTCGCACCACTCCCCGCACCGGACGACCCATCTGAAGCCATGCTCTGCCTTCTCGTGCGCGAAGGTCCTTGAGCTCGTCCTCCTTCCACCAAACCCTGTGGTGTCGCCGTTCGACTCGGCCCTCCCCCGCTCAACGGCGTACCAGCCTGCTTTCTCTGTCTTTCAGCGGGGTGCGGCAATGGACCTGCAGGCGGTGGACTCAACGGCGCACCATAGGCGGAGGGCGGCACTTTATATTGCGCCCATTGCTGCGTGGGTTGTTCGGAGCCAGTCCCGTCTTGCTGCGGTGAGGCCTGCTGCTTGTTGATGCGAAGGGGTTGCGGCGTTTCACTCCGAGGTACGGCGGTGGACTCGGGTTTCAGGAAGAGCTCCTCGCGGTCCGCCATGTCGGTTGCTCGTGCGATGGCAGGTGTCGGGCATGCGCTGCGGTGTAGCGCCTTATGCAAGGGTTAGTCGATGATCAGCGGGCATATAATATGCTCCTGCTCTGCGCTGAGTGATGTTAGATGAGTATGTACCTGCCTCTTCTGATCACCGGCCAAGGATGGCTGTTCACGGCAGGTGAAGAAGCTAAAGTGAAGTGGGTGAGAGTGGGATACCAGTCTACATAACAACTATCACCCTCCTTCTGCTTTGAGCCCGACCGCCAGCGAGACTCGGTGTCTGTATCACGTGTAGCATACATATGCAGCATGCAGCTCTTCACCTGTAAGCGCGCGGTGACGTTGACCTCGACACGTTTGCTGCCCGTGGATTGGCCCCCGCACCGCGCTGGTCAAGCGCCCGGATTATCTATCGTCCGAAACCGATGGCCAAGGTACATGTATGAGCCTGAGGTGTTCATGCAGCGTTATATTGTGGGGGTTTAGCGTTCACGTACCTGGAAACGGAAGTCATACCGTTTATTATTCACAAACGTTGGTCATCCTCCTCCTTCTTCCACCACACTTCCCCAACGATGGACTTCCTCCGCCGTCTTGGAGCTGGCCTTGACAGCCCCAGCATCCCCTGGAAATCCCTCATCATCACCTTCGCCATTGGCGAATACGCCTTGGAGTCCTACCTCAGCTACCGGCAGTACAAAGTCCTACAACGCACGCGCATCCCCGCCCAACTGAAGAACGAGATCGACCAAAAGACTTTCGACAAGAGCCAGGCATACGGGCGTGCGAAAGCCAAGTACGGCTTCGTCAGCGGCATCTGGGGTCAGATCAAGAATGTTTTCGTCATCCGTTACGATGTCTACCCGAAGCTGTGGGCATTGGCGGGCTTGTGGGTGACCCGGTTCACGCCAGAGAGGTTCCAGGGAGAGATCACGCAATCGTTGGTGTTCGCCTTTACATACGGGCTGGTGGAGACGGCGTTGGGGTTACCGTTCAGTTATTATTACCACTTTGTGCTGGAAGAGGCGTTCGGCTTCAACAAGCAAACGCTTCAACTCTGGGTGAGCGATCTGCTGAAGGGACAAGCGCTGAGCTTCGCTTTCGGTATCCCACTCGGCGCGGCTTTCCTGAAGATCATCCAAGTCACGGGTGATCAGTTCTTCTTCTGGATCTGGCTGTTCACCCTCGCGATCCAACTCGGCGCAATCACAATCTACCCAATCCTTATCGTTCCTCTCTTCAACAAGCTCACCCCCCTCGAACCGGGAACACTGAAAGACCGTGTGGAAGGCCTTGCTGCGCGTCTCGAGTTCCCACTAGACGAATTGCAGATCATCGATGGCTCCAAGCGCTCGGCGCACTCCAACGCCTACTTTACCGGCCTGCCGTGGAAGAAGAAGATTGTCATCTACGATACGCTGATTGAGAAGTCCGAGATCAAAGAGGTCGAGGCCATTCTTGCACACGAGCTGGGCCACTGGAAGATGGGTCATACAACGAAACTCATTGGGATCAGTAGCGGTCATTTACTGGCCGTGTTCAGTCTATTTTCGATCTTCATCCGCAACCAGAGTCTGTACGAGGCATTCGGGTTCTTCAAGGAGAAGCCGATCATCATCGGTTTCATCCTCTTCAATGAGGTCTTGAGCCCAACCGACAGCATCATCAAACTGTCGATGAACGTTTTAACCAGACGATTTGAGTTCGAGGCTGGTATGTTGTGGCTGCTGCCTGTCTTTACATGTACATGCTTGCTGACGCGATCTCGTAGACGCCTTCTCATACAAGCTAGGTTATGCCGCCGAGCTGGCCTCCTCTCTCATCAAGCTCCAGGTCCAGAATCTTTCCTCCATGGTATGCGCCCCCACGCTCTTCTTCCCACGCTCAGAATACCTCTACTGATCACTTTCGTCATTCAGGATGCGGACTGGATGTACTCCTCGTACCACTTCTCCCACCCAATCTTGACCGAACGCTTGAAAGCTGTCGGCTGGACAAGCGAGCACAAGGTTTCTGGCGACTCCAAGCCGAGTGTAGAGACCAACGGTGGCACAGTCGCGCCCAAGCAGGAGTTATAAGCTCTTCCAGCTCATCGATGGCGTCCGGCGTGGTTGTGTTTGTTTCGTTGAGCATCATAGCGTCGGCGTTGGTTCTCATAGCTGCCGTCACCGACTGTGCCCTCTGCACGGCTGCAGCAGCCGCCCATCTAACTCGGGACTGCTCATGAATAGAACGAGCATCCTCTTCAACGAAAGGTTCTGAATCGAACAAGCGTGCAGAAACCTTTCAGCCCTCGTTCTCCGTCTTCACAACTCTATCTTTCTTCTCAACCTTCCTGCGCGCCTTCTTCGCCTCCCTGCGCGCTTTCTTCTCCGCCTCCGTCGCCGGTTTCTTCCCTACGACACCACCGTCCTCGTCGTGCTCGACAACATCCGGCACCCCTCCACCCTGCTTCACCACCGGCGCGCCCTCTCTCCCCCCAACCTCGCCTTTCATCGGCCGCTGCCCCAACTCATAACTCTCCATATCCTCCGCACCGTCCCACTCCTGACCCTCTCCCGTCAACGCCGCGCCCGAAGTCTCCTCCGCCCATTGCGCAACTTCCTCCGCACTTCTCTTCCGCTTACCCTCCACCCCCGCCTTCGCCCTCCCCTCAATCACCTCATCCAACCTCCGATCATCACTCTTCGGCACGCCCACCTCGTCACCGAACCGCTCCTCCAACTCCGTCGCCGTCTCGGCCACCAGACTCTCGCCCCGCAGGCCTGCTTCGATGCGCGTGAGGTGGTGGAGCGCGAGACCGCCTTTGGGGCCCGAGGAGGCGGAGAAGGCGATGCCGCTCGTGCTGAGTTGCGCGTCCGGGTGGAGGTGGGGTTTTGAAGAAGTTTGGGCGAGGAAGGCGGCGAGGTGGGCTTGCGCGGTGGTTGGGGAGAGGGGTTTGGTGAGGTGGTCGTGATAGTGTCTTGGGGGATAGGAGATTTTGGGGACCATTGTTGCGGTCGGTGATTTGCAATGTCTCACTTAATGTTGGATGTCGAGGAAACAAGTGTGGTATAGATTTAGCGCTTGGACCATCTTGAGACCTCAGGCCAAAAGAGGCAACTCCGCATGTGCATCTCCGCCTCCTTCGACCACCAACATCGTGCCAATACATTGCCGACATCGCTTCCACAGACATCTAACCTCACCATGCTGTGTTTACGGTGTATGCGCGGTGCTTTCGCACCTTCAAAGCCAGTAACGTCAGCTTTGCGACAAGTTCAACAACTACCACAACGGACTCGTGCGCAACCACAGCCGCAATCGAGGTAACTTATTCCAAGAGCAATCAACCATATACCTAGCGCTTGACTCACATGTGCACCAGAACCATGTCCATTCTCACACAACAGCCCACTCGACCATCGCTCCAGACGCGAAGCGTGACAGCACCCACAGCAGAAGACACACCCACCTCCAGCCTCCGGGCACCTTCCCCGCTCTCACTATCCGCTCTACAGGTCCGGGGCGCGAAGCGAGACACTTTCAATCCCTCGCACGTGGTGCGCAAGCGGCGACATGGATTTTTGGCGCGGTTGAGGACGCGGACGGGAAGGATGATCTTGAAGCGGCGGAGGGCGAAGGGAAGGAATACTTTGAGTCATTGATGGGACCGCGATTGAGATGAATGGCTATGTGGTGGCATTGGGCGATATTGTGGCCTGTAGCCTCCACAACTGGCGCAGAGGGCGCATGAAATCGTCCTTGTCTTGGTCGGGCTGATTTGCTCGGGCCTGAGTCCTTCGTGAACGATCCTGACCAGGAGGTGCTATTATGCATGGTTTCTCGTGGTTGTTCGCAGAGATATCACCAAGCAGGGTCAAGCGCATCGTTCGGTGTGCATTCTGCAAGTATCAGATGACTACGGTATTGCAGTCGCAATGGCGTACATGGTGGTAAGCGAGAGCATGGATCGCGTAAACCCATTGTGTCGCCTACATCGTAAGCCTGTACGTAGACTACGGTCCCTTTGGCATATAGCCACGAAAGGCATTAGGCCATATAGGTCTTTTTTAGGCACCATAGAGACCTCATTATTATTAGCCAGTGACGGGAGTAGCCGTTCCTTCGAGTGTAGGTAGTAGGTACGCACAGGTACCAAAACCACAGCACCATTTTCTCCCGACAGTGCACACCGTTCCAAATGCGAGGACAATGTCGTGTCCCCTTGCGAGGATGGTGCATCGCCTGCTCGCTTCGGCGTGATCGCATCTGTGGGCCTGCCATAGTAATAACACATGCATAAACGACTTCGCCGTGATCAAACCCCACCGACCTAGAACCCTATGTCTCACGAAACCATGGTGCTCTACAACAGTTCCTGCCTCGACATCACGAGCGAGCACACCCCCGATCCATGGATCACCTCCGCCCACGGGAAATTCTACCTGACCTTCACCGGCAACGACCGCATCCCCATGTGGGACGCGACGTCGCTGATGGACTTCTACGACCGGCCCGCCAAAGGCCCCGTCTGGCGCGCCCGAGCGGACGGCCCGCAGAGCGAACGGTTCTGGGCGCCCGAACTGCATCTCCTGCGCGGAAGGTGGTACGTCTACTTCGCGGCCGCGGACCGAAGGGTCGGGAACCGGAGCCATAGGATGTATGTCCTCGGCGGGCCGGACGAGGCCGTGGATCCGCATCGGGGGCCGTGGGAATTACTCGGTTCGATTAGAGGGATGGACCAACGGCAGTGGGCGATTGACGGGACGGTGTTCGAGGTCAGTGGGAAGTTGTATTTCGCCTACTCCGGCTGGCCGCGGAGGGAAAACGGGTGGGAAGAGCACAGCGATGCTCTCCAGCAACTCTTCATCCTCGAGCTCCTCGACCCCATGACCGCCGCTCCCGGCGCACCGGTCATGATCAGCCACCCGAGCCAGGATTGGGAGCGCATGGGCGCCAGCGGGCCCGCGATCAACGAAGGGCCGCAGTGGCTCCTCTCGCCTACCAAGGACTGGCGCGGTTTAGTCTACTCGTGCGGCCCGAGCTGGACGCATCATTACAAGATGGCTACGCTGGAATTCCTGGGCGGTGACCCACTGGATCCTGCCGCCTGGAGAAAAAGCGAACGGCCGCTTCTGCAGAATCGTCAGGACGGTCTAGGTCCTTACGGACCGGGTCATGGCTGCTTCTTGCACGCCGACGGCGAGACCGTGGCGTTGTTCCACGCGACTGATCGTGTCACGGATGGCAATCAGAATCGACGGACGCGGATGCAGAGGGTGCGCTGGACGAGCCAAGGACCGGACATGGGCGGCTACGTTGGCGCGGGGACGAACGATGTTGACTTGTTTCTGCAAGACGCCAGCTCGAGGCGAGATGACGGCAATCGAAGCACCGAAAGCTTGCGCGGCCTCGTTCGCGCGGTGAAGGGTATGCGTGTGCCGTGAAGCTGCCAAGATCGGAAAACGGTCTGTTATTCATTTGTGCACGTCGACTTTGTGAACTCGAATCTACTGGAACACTATGCATACATCCGAGACCCGTAACACCAAAGCCGCATCGATCCGTGGATCGTGTTCAATCTTGGCTCTTCGCTCCAAGGGGTATCATTGTTCACAGCGTCATCGTAGGCGTACGCTTGGTTGCCACACGACATTCGCCTTCTCTGATACATCAAGCATGCTGGTTTCTTCCTTGGGTATCTGTGGGGCTGCCCAAAGTGCAAGAAAGTAAGGAACGGGCCTTAGACTGCGGCATCACTACGGGCGACGCCCTCATTGCCATGGTATGGACCGTGGGAGCCCTCATGCTGCGCCTTTTGCGCTTCGTTCTTGTACCCGAAGTAGTTCGGGTCTTCTTCGTAGTCACGGAGCTTCAGTCCCATACGGCCCGGGTCGATGCTCCAGTGTCCGACGATCAGAGCGATGGAGAACACGGGTTTGGCCATAAGGTCAAGCACTTCATAATCAGTCAGCGATTGAGCCATCCGCGGATGTTACCCTTGACATTGTGTCTTACCTCCATAAAATACTGCCTGGAGGGATCACGGGGTTCAGTGGTCAGCTATCGTGTCATCTGTCGTCCTTCGCGGTTTGAGCTTACCTCGGAGTCGCCGGTGATGGCGTTGCCACCCTCGGCGCAGCCCCAGGCGATTGGGTAGAGGAGCCAGACGAAGAGGGTCAGCACGCCGCAGATGTTGTAGCAGCGGTAGACGTCGGAGCCGAGGTGCCTGGCGTGCTTGCGGCCCTCCACGGCGAGGTTCCAGAAGATGAAGAACATGGCGGCTGTGCCGAAGGTCCAGAAGGCTGGATGTATGGTTAACGGCGTGACATCTCCAGGATGACTTCGACGCAACATACCCCACTTGAAGCGACTGGCCGTCAAGGCGCCGATCAGGCCAGTAATGATCATGACCTCGTCGAGGAAGATGGTCCAGAGGATGGTGGGCCACGGGAGACCGGCGGTCAAAAGAAGATCCATGAGCAGAAGTGGCGTGGTAACGAACCTTTCGAAAGATCAGCGAACGTCACCACTCACGAATACGAGCCGTGCCTACCAGTCAATGTAGCGAGCGTAGAAGACCTCCCGGTACGTGCCCGCGAGCTTCGACCCAACGGGCCTCGCCCACTCGACCGCGATCGGAGTGAAGCCGAGGTTGCTGCCCATGCAGAAGTAGGCGATGCAGGCGGTGAAGTTGATGGCGGCGGTGATGTAGAAGAAGACGCGGTCGGTGCGCGGCTTAAGGGCGGAAGCGATGATGGTGCCGAGGGCGACGGTGCCCATGACGGCGCAGACGGCGTAGTAGAAGTCGGAGCCGCGGACGGTCTCGGCGATTTGGGCGGTCGCGCCGTTGACGGTGTTGCCGTTGACGTTCAGGGCGTTGTTGCGCGCGGAGAGGACGTTGTGGGAGGCCATTGCGGCGAGTCGACGGTGATCGCGTCGGTTGTTGTCTGTGAGGTGTAGACGTTGGTGAAGAGGAAGTGGAGAGAGAGGGTGAGGGTGAACAGGAGGGAGAGGTAGTTACCTATCTACCTGTAGTATTGACGAGTGATGGGAAAGATGAACTTGAAGGGCTCTTGTCACATGCCCACCTGCACGTGACGACAATGGGGTGACGTTGTAGCAAACATCGAAATCGCCTGCCGCCGGAGAGGTGCCCGACATCCCGCAGACGGCAAGAACGTTGCGTCACTATCAGTACATTACAATGACCAACCACTGTCCGTTCAGCCGTACTGTACAGGCAACCGACCGAGCGTGCAAGCGAGCTCTACTCCGCTGTCGAGTCCCCGTTTACCCATTGAGCCCCGGTTGGGATCTGTGAAGTGCTTGTACCCACAGTATTGCAGCTAAGGAACTCCTCGGAGAACGAGCGATCTACCGTACATCTATGCTTGACACGACATAGACGTGCAGGAGTACACCACTACCTATACCTCCGGAGATACGACGATAAAAGGTTATGACGGCAGCACAAGGCGACCCCACTTTGACTTTGACGTCGTGGGGTTGGGGAACGAGAAGTACTGAGCATAGAGAGAGCTTCACACCCAACGACGTTCGTAATAGCATTCTCGTCGGTGCACATTTCAGGCACGTACTACTTGTGTCGACTGCAAGTGGATTCTGAGGTGCTGCTGACGATCATGCAAGCATTCGCCAAGGCATAGCCCAGCCTAGGTACATGTAGTCTCAAACAGCGCTGTACACCAGGGAGATACTGTGCCGTGCAATGTTGATGGCACCTCTGCTGCGTCGTTGTATTGCCTCGGAAAGACTGCCAATGCGATTGAACCGATGGGGCTACGGCTGGGTTGTGACGGGTTCAGGACTATAGATTTCCGCTGCTAGCTGAAGACAACCGTCCGGTGCCCATTCAAGAACACCCGCTTTTCGCTCCACCACTTGACCGCCGCCGCCAACACCTGGCTCTCCACATTGCTGCCTTCGTCCACCAACTCTTTGGCGCTCATGCTATGGTCCACGCGCACCACCCGTTGCTCGATAATCGGCCCTTCGTCCAGGTCAGCCGTGACAAAATGCGCCGTGGCGCCGATGATCTTGACCCCGCGGTCGTACGCCTGATGGTACGGCTTGGCGCCCTTGAAGGAGGGCAGGAAGCTGTGGTGGATGTTGATGATCTTGCCCGACATGGCTTCGCAGATGCCCGGGGACAGGATCTGCATGTATCGCGCGAGCACGATCAGGTCGATGTCGTGGGCGCGGATCAGGTCGAGGATCTGCTTTTCTTGCTCCGCCTTCGAGTCCTTGCTCACGGGAAGGTGGTGGAAGTCGATGCCGTAGCTTTTTGCCAGAGGCTCGAAGTCCGGGTGATTGGAGACGATGACCGGGATGTCGATGCCCAGTTGCTGTGTCTTTTGTCGGAAGAGCAGGTCGTTCAGGCAGTGGCCCGTCTTCGACACGAGGATCATGACTTTCGGCTTCTGCGCTTTCGGCCGGATGTTGAAGTCCATCTGCAGGTCCGAGGCGAGTTCACCGAATGGTGACTCGAGGTTCTTCGTGTCGTTGGCATGGCCGAAGTGGACTCGCATGAAGAACTTTTGTGAATCTGGATCGGAGAATTGCTGGAGGTCGAGGACATTGAGGTTCTGTTTCGCCAGTAATCCCGTCACGGCGTGGACGATTCCTGGCTTGTCGGGGCATGAAAGTGTCAAAATGTGATCGCTTGATACGTCTGTCGTCCGTGGCTTCGCCCGCGTACCGAACGTTGCAACATGCGCGTATGGCGTTGGGAGTGCAGCGGATTGTCGACCCGGCGTCGCCGTGAAGGTGAAGCCGAGCCGACAGCTGCTCACACGCAGCTTGGTAGTGCAACGCGCGGAAGCCATCAGTCAATCCCTTTCACCTGCCCTCATAATAATAATCGGACAGTGGATCTGCTTCTTCCGTCGCCTGGCCTGACTCTGAGATTTGCACGAGTGGGACCAAGTGCACGGACATGCTCCGAACTATATTCCATGGTTTTGGAGGGAAGACACATAGCTTCACTGACCTGTTCACCTACTTCGGCAGTGTCGCGGACTGAAGATCACAGAGTACAAGACCTCTCCACCAACGTGTTCCATGATAGTCTTCCACGCACTCCATGAAGATGGTAAAGGTCCGTCAAATGGACAAGGTCGGATGTCGCTGGGTGTAGACTGTGGAGAGTGTTTCGGCGGGATGGCACGGCACGGCACGAGCCGTAGTTGATCCGGACGTTCGCCCGCTTGTCAGATTTGGGGTTGTAACATCATTCAATTGCGCGTGGTGGTGCTGAAGATTTACTAACAAATCAAACCGCCTACTACTAGAACATACTAATGGCTTTGGTTTCGTACTCCGATAGTGAGGGCTCCGATACCGACACGCCATCGGTGGCACCAAGTAAATCCGTGACCGCTCAGAGCCACAACTCAATCGGCGCAAAGCCAGCAGCGTTCCAAAAGACCGAGGCGCGGAAGATCAAGGTCAACCTGCCTACTGTACGTCCGGAGCCAGGACAGCAGGATGGCCATAACGGCGATGAACCACCAACAAAGCGCGCCAGAATACGCGGAGCCTTCGGCGGGTTCAACAGTCTACTCCCAGCGCCCAAGCGCACGGCAGAGAAGAGTAGTGGGTTAGGAAAGGGCGTCAGTCTCAAGACGAGTTCGGAAGCGGCATTCAGCCGCGCACCACCACCGGCAAGAACTGTGGATGAGGAGGAGCAACAGGTGCAGGCTGGGGATGGCTATGACGAATTCGGGAACCGTATGGAGGAAGCGCCTGGACGGGAATCTCTCGCAAACGCGGAGAGTGGCCGACCGGTAGAAGACACAGGTGTGAAGATTATAGGGAAGGCTACCAGGTTCAGACCACTTAGCGTGGCGAATAACAAGAAAAAGACGGCGAAGAAGACGAAGCCAAAGCCTGCGGATTCACCCGTTACGCGAGCAATCGATGGAATACCGAAGGACGGCGTGGCTTCACAAGTGTTGGACGTAGTCACACCAGCGGAGTCTCAAACGAAACCGAAGCGCAGCTTGTTCTCAGTGCAACAAGACGAGCCCGAAGAGGAGATACCAGTCACCGACAATCCCGAACCGATTTCCGCGCAAGAAACCGCCGCGCAACCCAACCACACTCCCGAACAACCCATCCCATCACCACAGCCATCCAACCCCCTCGAAGCCATCGCCGCCGACCTAAACCTCACCCCCGCACAAAAACGCCAGCTCCTCGGCCGCCACAACAAAGCCTCCTCCAACACCAACATCAACATCACCCACTTCAACACGGACCACGAGTACCGCGCGAACGAGCAGATCCGGCAATCCGGGGAGACGGCGGAACACCGGGCCGTCAAGGCCGTGGCGCCGGGGAAACACTCGTTGCAGCAGTTGGTCAACAACGCCCGGTCGAACCAGGACTCGATTGAGGATAAGTGGGCGGAGGGGAAGCGGAATCGAGGCGAGGGGGG
>Ga0058704_10000957_pt1 | contig 13997 bp, 12 predicted proteins | sample AgamicMgSfe_FD_71363 | JGI IMG/M metagenome (GOLD analysis project Ga0058704, IMG submission 71363) | Agave microbial communities from Guanajuato, Mexico - Mg.Sf.e | ecosystem: Host-associated > Plants > Phyllosphere > Phylloplane/Leaf | place: Guanajuato, Mexico | collected 2012-05-30
GGAATCCTAATCCGCATGTGGCTGGGTGGGCGGCGGCGGGTATGGCGGACGGCTTGTTAAGGGTGGAGGACATTGCGATCTGAGGGCTTTGACTCATCACGTTGAGCGCCGCCGGCGGCGGCGGCGACGACGGCGTCTGGTGGACGGAGGTGCCGCGAAGGGCGATCGATTCTGACGAGAACGTTGACCTTCTTCGATTGCTTCTTGACCGAAAGGAGAAGATGTCTCCGACTTAACCAGTCAGGATGACTTCGAGTCACGGGCTCTTCATTGCTCTAGTCACGTCAGATACCGTGAACAACAATCCTCCAACTTCTTACGGCGACATGTACAGTTGTATTCGGTCACCCTTGTCCCTGACTAAGCAATCTAAGCCGTCATCTATGCACATGCGCTGGTGTGTCATCCGGCCCACGCAGATGGCGCCTCATGGGTTCGCTGGCTATAGACATACCAATCTCGACCGTGGCAACATTCCGAAAACCCGAGACGGGCGTTTTCTACTACGAAGTGAGGTCACAGTGGTGGCAAAGCGTTGTCATCGACATTTTGCAAAAAAGCGAGGTGTTTCAACTTTACCGTCACGACAATGAAAAACTACAGCATCCCAGAACCGGCGAAGCAAAACCGAGATCACCATCCCGCTTGAGCATGATTGCTTCAACTTATGGTATCTATACGCGTGTCCAACCATCAGAAAATGACCCACCATGAGCGCCGCTGAACACTTCCGAGGCACCGCCGCAACAAACACCGTTCAGGCCGGTTCGTCCCGCCATATGGCTCATACCACGCAGACGGTGCGACATCTCCCTTGTCAAAGAACTGAAATCAGCTTGCTCATCCCTTCAAACCCGAAGCCGCGGAACCTGTCCGGGTGCTTGCGAAGTTCCAACGGGGGGAAACCTAGAAGACCCTCCGAGTGGGCCGAGCGGCAGCGCCAGTGGGGTCGTAGACGGTGTAGGTGTAGTGATCTTGGTGGTAGTGGTGATGGTGGTGGTGGCGGTGCTCGCTGGAGGCCTAGAGAGAAGTATGCGTTAGCTAAGAGCGGGCGTATCCGATCATCATGTGGTTCACATACACTGCTGGTTCCAGCTGGGAGTGCACCGGTAGGAGCTGCACCAGTGGGCGATCCGCTGATGACTGCCGTCGCGGCTGGGAATGGCATGCCACTGCCCATGGGGTACGGCATTCCACTGCCAGTCGGGACCGGCAGAGCACCCGCGCTGACGCCCGAAGCAGCAAGATTGATGTTTGTGTTGCCGGGCGCAAGAGCTCCACTCGGGGTCGGGACTGGCAGTTCACTGCCCAGAGGGCACGGAATTCCACTGCCAGTCGGGACCGGCAGGGCACCGGCGCTCACTCCGGAAGCAGCAAAGTTGATCGCTTCGTTACCGGATGCGAACCCTCTCGGGGCGGCGACCGCAAGCGCGGCGAAGCACAAGACAGCGAAGCTCTTCATTTTGCCTTTTTGGTGAGGATTGGTTCGGCGCGGAAGTAAAGTAAGCGAAGGACTGGTAACGAAGGAATGCGAGATCACGGATCCGATCGCAGAAAAGACAGTAGATGCACAGCACGAACGAATGAGTGGTGTGATCTGGGGAATCTGTTTTTTGTTGTCAACGCAAAAGCGAAAAGGATAGAGATGTTGGGTCTTATAAATGAGCATCTTGAAAGGCTACAGGCACACTAAACCGCAGGCATGTTGAAAGGTCGGCGGGCGGTCGCCTATACTCCGCGAAGTGTTGCAAGTACAGTATGTGGAGAATGTGACAGGGCTGAAACCAGTGATGATCTCACTCACAGGTAATAAATGAGAGGAAAGATTACCAGGTAGATGCGTGTATCTCCAGAACCACGATGGTATACGAGTCGTTACCTTTGCCCGTTATCTCACGAGAGCCGACTCAAAACCAATGGATGGGAATGGATGTCCCACGTAGAGAACTGTTGAAGTTCGGATGTCCAGCAGTCAGTGTGCGGCTCGTAAGCATCCGAATGGCGCGGACTTGTTGACAACGCGGGCGTCCTGAGCTTCTGACCGGTCCTTGTCTCTTGGCTGCTGCGACGGACATACTGGATCAAGTGCTTCATTGAATTGGGACATCGGCAAGTGTGCGCGCGTTGCGACTTTTAAGCTGCGCGAAGGCGCCAGGTACACTGGCACGACTGGGTGGCTGTGTATTGTGATTGTGATCCATAGCGGCTGGACGGCGCGGTCGCCTATACCGTTGAGTTTCATCGTTCACCAAGCAGGCTGCAAAACGAATCAATCGTGAATTGTTGGAAGAACAATCACATTGTGGATCAAGAGAGTTTATCGTTGAAACAGACACTGTATTCGAGGCGAAGCAGAAGGCGACGTGCGGGCCAAGCTTTCCTTGGCAGCGGACCGTTGGTGTTGGTGTTCTCGCTTCACATCGCCAACTTCACTTTGCAACTCGATGCTCATTACATGAAGGCAGCGACATGTATCATGGGCGTCCTCGGCATGCCACTTATCAAGTCGACGTGCGTTTGGTCGCAGCCATCCATATAGAAGCCGGACCTGGTCGGAACTGTCATATCCTGTTCTCGGACAAGGCATCCTGGAGCACCTCTTGGAGAACCGCGTTAGCCTGTCTACGCTGAGTAGTCGGTCTCACGAAGTGACGGATGCCGGGTTGAGCATCCTCCAGTGCAACCACCGAGCAAGCCAGGCGTGTGTCGGGAACTCCGAGCGGATGGAAAGCCTTTGAGCAGAGGCCGAGGACTCGTGAAAACTCTTCGGAGAAGAACCTGCATTCGGTGGCCATGACCATACCAGTGTGCCCATGGTCCATGGAACCGAACATAACCGTGATCCGGGAATTTGTGAACGGTCTCTTCTGCCCCGGCCCACCAGCCACCAGCTGGGAAGTACGATGATATCTGTATGTGAAGACGACCTCAACCCCAAACGCCTCGGGAGAGCATTGCCAGGGCTTTGATTTGGATCAACTCCAAGCTCGACAAGTCCCACGGCAAGCATCCCAGGGTCATCCGCGGATGTTGTAAGTCGCTACTTTCAGCTTCTTCACCCTTTCTCCAAGATTGTTGGGGGCACCTGACGGACACGGTAGGCTGGCAGATGAGGTAATTCTATGCCATCAAGGCAGTACCATCAACCTTGAGCCAGACACTACTTCGGCTGCATTCCATGATCGTTACATCTTCCTACGGCAGTTCATTGGCGCTGTTAAGTTGCTTGTGCGAGTGTCGACAATACCACCTCGTCACCATGGATATCCAATCCAGATCCGTCGTTCCCGGAGCGATGTTGGCCATCACTACCGCGATGTTTAACTTGCACGCCGCATCCTTGACGTTATGGCTGCAACACAATCGCTCACGAAAAGATACGGCAAGACGGCTGGCATCGCTCACAGATGGCCACGCTGTCCGACTCCGCTGGCTCTCCGTGCAATCTGTGATCACCAAAGACGAGGACCTCGACAACTGATCGTTGTTCCGAACGCAATACGAATGACTACCTTCTGCTGAGGGTATGATCAGCTGGTGGTGCATGAGTCTGCAAATAACTGCATTCTTTTTGAGAGCATGATTAGCTAGGTGATACTTCAGTGTAGTCCTCAACGACCTAGACGAAGTCGCTTCTCATCAAATCACGTCCACCTCCGTTCCGGCACGACATTGCTGGTTATGAATCTTGCCTGCCGCAGACTGCGATTGGAGTGCGAATACTGGCCTGCCTCTCCCGCCTTGCCAGGGATAGCTCAAGTGTACTGATGTGATAAGTTGCCAAGGGTCTCATATGCTCTGGTCAAGGTGGTGAACCCTCAACAACAAAACCGATCTCGCGCTTTCGCCGTCAAACGCAGACTGGGGCTACAGTATGTACTACCAAGAATTCTACAAGCACCAGTACAGAGCGATCAAAGAAACGCAGTTCAACATCGAACGCACGCCATTCTTCACATGATGATGAGCGTGAAAGATGCAATCGAATGCCAGGTTGGAAAGCCGACGTAGGCAGATTACGAGCGACAATGGATGGGTAAGCGGCAAGCCGCGAGCCTTTCACGTTCAGGGCCGCGTACGTGAAGCAGACGACAACGACAGGCGAAGCGCCGCTCGCCACACCATACTCGCAATCGGGCCTACCGCAGGCGAGGGCGGTACTGGCCCAGCCGCACCACACGCAGAGCGGTCACTTCGACTTTTCGGCGCAGGCTAGATCAGACAGGAGCGAGACGTCGGCGCCACGCACCTATTCTGGCAAAGCAGCGAGTCACTTTTCTTGTGCATGCAGGCTGCAGACTGCACTCGAGCGATGGAAGAATTTATCCGGCCCGATATTGAGACTGGTGCTTTCCCACTTTCACAACTGGGATCATCAAAAGCAGTCGATTCTGCCAGCCAACCGCTGTGTGGGATGGTGACCGCGCGTCCACAACTCTGCAGCGGTGGCTTGCATGCTGCAGTCAGCGGCGGCAGACGTTCGCACTGGGCTTGGCAGCGCTGACAGGCGTCTGCTGCAGGCAAGGATCTCGTGGGGATTGGTTGTCAGCATGTTGAAAGTGCCGCGACGAGTCGACGACGTCGATGATGAAAGATCCGATCCTCCGGCTTGATAAGACGATGTCACCTGGTCCTGGAGCGTCCGGCGTACAGTAGATTCCGCCCACATGCAGTGCCGACGGTGAAGAAAACGTTCAGCAAAGCCAAATATCATCATGGTGCGTAATAGCCGAGTGCAGGCAGCAGCCGCGAAGTCCCGTCGCTATCAATCTTGTTTGATCAGATGATACGAAGCATACATGTACCTACGGTCTACCTGGGTCAAGGTGGAGAGCTACATATGCATAAGTGCCTCGAATTGCTGCTCCGTACCATGATCCCGCGCCAGGAAGTGCAGTAGCTCTATCCACCTCTGAAACTTCTTCTACCAGCCTCTGGTGTAGAATGACAAGTGGCAAGATAGAACTATAACAGGGCGGTGTTGTACACGCTAGAAGTGCCAAAGCCGTGGGGCGAGCGAGCCTCAGAAGAATCGGTAGGCTTGCGGATGCTTCGGATAGCGGCAGGTGCAACAACCAAGAAATCTTGCGGATGCAGTCGTACGGAGTATACTTTCTTTCATTACCATACCAACGTTTCAATAGAACCACTCACAGTCGGCGTAAGGCTGGCTTGTGCGGAGTATATACCGCGGGACCGCTCGCTCGTCCTGTGGTCTTGTCGAAGGAAGCGCGTGGCGGGTTACGCCAGCTAAAATATCAAGTCTGCTTCGTGACTTCGTCCATGGGACCATGGTCAGAAGTTAAGCAGGCTCGTCCGAGTCGTCATGGTGGGGATGGCGGATGCGGCTTGCTAACTGCATCGCCATCGCAAGGCACTCTAAGAAGCTCTCTACTCAGCCACCACGAGGTCCAGACCAACATCGTACATGCATCCTGTTGGCGCCCCCGGGTCAGGCGATACCAAGTGTACACGAGTGTACACCTATACCGGAGACGTCCGCGGCTAGCCGAAGGGGTTGGACTGGGCGCTTCGTGGAGTGGTTGCATGACAGTCCGCCCCAACGGTGAAGTCGCCGTGTGTGACGGCCCACGACAAGACGAATGGGATGAAATGGATGCGCACGGCGAGTGGACCGAATGGTACATGTCTGTCGAACCGATTGCTAGCATCGCGGGATGGGTGTTGAGCAACGAAACAGTACACGTACACGTACACGTTACCACGTACAGTACCGTGGATGTCTCCCCGATACGCTCGCTGATGATATGGACGGGACGCCCAAGTATACGCCGCGCACGCGAGGAACCCAAGAACGGGTGGCCTCAGCGCTTCGCTGGCGCTTCCATCAGTGTTGAAATAAGCCAATTATCACGCCGCTACGCACAACGAAAACATGGGCCTCTTTCGGCCACAATGGCGTACACTTATGTCTTACGGCACCGATGATTGGCTGCGACACATGACCTTGCCATTACGGAGAAGAAAGCCTCCACATAATAACGACTCTTATTTCATTCACATCATACCGCACCCGTCAGTGCTCCTGGAAGGTTACATACTACTAGGTATGTTACTATGTAGCGATCCGTCATGAGAGCCTCGCGGTTTGGATCGATTAAAGTCCAACATTAGACAACCCAATCACGTATCGTCGCAGTGTCCGCCGACCGGGTGAATGCTGCAGATTTGCGCCCTTGGGCCTTTGGGTCCTGGACTCTCGGTTTGGCAGGATGGACACGCGTCAATGCATTGTGACGTGTACCGTTGTACGTACGAGACTCCGTCACGCCAGCTTCATCCCGGAACACCGAAAGACAACACAAGTATGGTGAGAGACATCCTCTAGGATTGTAGAGCACAGGGGGATTGCGTACTCTATTGCCAACAGCGATGTGGCAAGGTTAACTGACCAAACGTGTCTAGTGCTCCGACGACTCCTCCAAACGCAAAACGGTAACACGATCCTCGCGTTGCCGTAGCGCTGAGTCGCTGGTGTGGTGGTGGCAAAGCCGCTAGCCGCCTCGTATCTTCCCTCTCGTCGAACGAGATTTTCTTCCTCTTCACATCGCCGTCGCAGCGATGTTACACGAGGGGGCCACAGACGAAAAAGCAAAGCTGGTCGATCAGGAATTGATTGGTCCGGTGATCACTCCTGAATCCTCCCATGATGACCGTTCTTGTCCGATCTGTTGATCCAATCAAGACGTGACCTCGTAATAGCCTGCAATAACAGCTCATATACCGGGGCGGGCCCTGCACGAAGCCGCGCAAGTCGCAACGTTGCAACGGGTCACGTCCCACGGTCCACGGCTCACGACCCACGGGGGTGTGTGTGTGTGTGATGTGCGACTCCGAGCAGAGTGTTACAAGTGACACGAAAAGAGACGCACGTTTCGATCTTTGGGATGCTGCCGGTGGGACCACTTGGCTGTCTCCTTCCGGAATAGCCCTCACCAACATCATCGCTGTGACGAGCCGAAGTGGCTTTTCGACTCGCATGTAGGGGCTGCGCTAGGGGAGAGACGATGCCTGCAACAGCGTGGCATCTGCCACTTAACTTGTCGATGCTTCCTTCGCTGGTCCCCACTCCCACCCTCACACTTTCCACGCAAGCCCTGTCGCACGGCCATCCGCCCGTAACGCCCCATACTCGGCGGAGCCTGCGCTTGCACTCACTTACTCACTCACCGACCGCACGGCGCGCATCTACCCAGGTCTGATGATCCTTCTGCCTCTTCCGACTCTCGAGCCAATTCCGAGGCGAGAATAGGCAAGCTTCAGCTGGGCGCTAGCAGTCCATGCGACCGTGATAGGGGTTACTGCAGCAGTAGTCGACTGCGAGCCGTCTGGGCTAGGTAATGTGGCTGCTAACGTTGAAGCTTGGGAGCCATGGCAAATGTGTATCGTCTTGACTCTTGGCCATGACAGCGTGTGCAGTACTACTGTACACATCCCATGCGGCCATGCCCTCCCTCTGTAGGAAGGGTGGTCGCTTCACATCCACACGGTGACACCCTCGACACAAGAAGGTCAGTGCCGCTGGGAATCCGGACACCTATGCACCTCCATTCCCAATCCCATTCCTTTAGCGTCATCGTTCACCCGCGTGTTCGATCCGTCCTAATAACAGAACATCCTATCCCCACGCAAGACCAAGGCTCTTCATCATCAGCCTTTATCAACCCAATTAATTGCCCTGCGACCGACCCATAGGTCACGGCATCGTACCAGTCGTTGCCTTCATTACCCCATAGGAAGGATCCTATCTGGCACGGACAACACTCCTTGAGCTTCCGGAATTTCTTCCTGTCTTTCCTCTTCTTAAACGAACTCGACAACCTCGTTACCGGGCTGCAAGATTTGTTGTTTCTTAGCCCACATTCCAGGACATATCTCCGCCTACTGTTGTCATTGGCCTATCCTTCACTCTTGTTGCCTATGAGAGTACCAGGCTCCTAGGCTTCTTGGTCAGACAGCTCTCCCAACAGGAGGACCTGTTGCTTTCGTCCTTCGATCGACTATGCTGCCGACCCCTCCGGCATCACCCAAGCCTTCCGGATCATGCAGCCCCGAGGATAGACTGGGCCAAACGTTGGCCGGCCGGATTCAGTTGACCGGGATCCTCGGCTTCGGCGCGTATGGCACCGTGTACCAGGCACGGGACGTCGAGACGAACGTCCAGTATGCCGTCAAGGCATTGGACAAGTACGGTCTGGATCCACGTCAGCAGCGGTTTCAAGACCGTGAGATCCAGTTGCATTACCAGGCCAGCCATCACCGCAATGTCGTCTCGATGATCAAGATCCTGGATGGCCCGGACTGCACTTTCGTCGTGATGGAGTACTGTCCGGAGGGCGATCTGTTTTCCAAGATCACCGACCAAGGCTATTATGTCGGGGACGACCAGAAGGCCAAGTGTGTGTTCTTGCAGATCCTCGACGCCGTCCGCCATTGCCATGCCGCCGGAGTTTACCACCGGGACCTCAAGCCGGAGAACATCCTCGTGCAGGACAACGGCTGGACGGTCAAGCTCGCGGACTTTGGCCTGGCGACCCAGGATCGCATCACGTCCGACTTTGGCTGCGGGTCGACCTTTTACATGTCACCAGGTACGTTTGATCGCCGTCGCTGGTCGGAGGGGGAGTCGGTCGGCTAACTCCCAAGTGTCACAGAATGCCAACAGCCCGTCCCCAAGCCCTTCGCATGTTACGAGTCCGCCCCCAATGACATCTGGTCTCTGGGCGTTATCCTGGTCAACCTGACCTGCGGCCGGAACCCGTGGAAACGCGCGTCCCTGGAGGACTCGACCTTCAAAGCCTACATGAAGGACCGGAATTTCCTCCGGACTATCCTGCCCATCTCGGACGACCTCAACCTCATCCTCCAAAACATCTTCGAACCCAACCCTCAGCACCGCATCTCCCTGTCTGGACTCCGCGAGCAAATCGCGCGTTGCCCCCGCCTGACCCAAGGCCCCTCGACTGCCACCGTTGCCACCTCCTCACCCCCGACGACGCCCCCCTACAGCCCCGTGGAAGAAACGCGGGTGGACTCGTCCGCATTCGCGCAATACGCCGCCGCGGACGTTCCCCCCATGGACCCCCTTCCAGGACAACAGTACCCTGCACTTGGAATGCAGTCTCCCACTCACTTCTTCCCCTCCTTCCCCGCGGCCTCCCTCTTCACCACCACCACCGCCGCACCAATCTGCAGCCCTCACCTCAGTCCGTACCCGTACGCGACTGCACCCAGGCTATCGCCCCTCTGCACCAACCCGTGCGCCACCAGTCCCAGTCAAGCCGACTTCATCATCCCCGCCGGAGGTCCGACCTGGCCCCGATGCGGAGCGCAACTGTTCCCGGATTTCCACGTCCCACTGCGTCCCGCGGGCTTCTGGGGCAACGTGCAGGCTTACTAGGACTTTTTCTTTTCCACGAAAGGATATTACTTCCGACATGCGGAGTTTGATAGATTGCTTTCTACGGTCATACAACTTTGACGACATGGATTTGGTTCGAGCGACGATGGCATGAGAGGACGATGGGCTTCTGAGACCGTGCGCTGCCTCCGTTGACGGGAGCAGACTCTGCTTATTCTCTGCTTTTACCCACAGGGGAAGAGGATGTCTTTTTACACGATTTTTGTACTAGATACCCCCAATTTTGCTGTTTTCGTTGGAGCTTTTGTGTTTGTTGATGAGAAGGGAAATTTGTGTCGTATGAAACGAACGGCTCCTTTTGAAGATCTGTCTCTTGCTTTTCTTGTTTGTTGATTTGTTCCTTCGTTCTTGCTTCTGGGCGTACCCTCAAAGAAATGTATATTTCACGAGTGAGTGGCTGCCGACCACGGAATATATAGAGGAAACGGACGACTGTATGTACAATAATTCACAGATGGAGAACCATCATGTGGCTTCTCTTCCTCTGTCTCTAGAGCACGCGGGATTGTTTGCAAGAGGTGTCATGTCCACATATTGTTTCATTTGTGGCTCCGATATATCTCTCGTGATTGTGCGTACCGTACATGTGGTGAGAAGGTCAAAGTCACCGCTCTCATCTGAACCCTGCCTGGATCTGATACGCCGTCGCCTACGCTGGCCGCAAACTCTTTCACGCGCTCTACCTGTGACTCTCTCACAGACTAACCACCAGACGGAGAGTGATGAGGCGGGGAGTCGAGACGCATGCGGCATGCTGCATCGCGGCGTTTGAGTTTAGCAGACAACCTCGAGCCAACGACAGGCGTGGCCGCCCCATTTCTCAGATCTGCATCATCCACCACGGTCCACTGTGCTCTGCATGCTTGACTTTTCTGTCCCCTCCCAGCATGCGGCATGCCATCGGCAGATGAGAGTCAATCCTTCCTTTCCCTTCTTGAAGATGATGACGACGGATACGTTGAGTTCTCGCGCTTCCTGCAAGACGTCGATCAAGTGCCGTCCGTTGCGTGAATCGCGATGCGGTATCGTGGCTCCAGTCTTTTCGATTACCGTAAGGCTCCCCTTATCAGCATCAAGATCTGATCATCCGTCGTCAATCCTACTCCGCCCACTCGCGCTCGAGGTGAAATTTGGTGTACTCGCGAATCCGCGATGCTGTTATCTGGCAATCTAGATCCAGTCTACGCAGAACAAGGCGAAAAGACCCGTCATCTCGGGTGCAGGACACTGGTATTGCTGATCACCCCAACGAGCTACTGCAGTCCCCAATCGACGTCGCTCTCATGATCAACGGACTTGACTCTCCCGGGTCAAAACGCTAGTGGGGAAGGCCGCAGTGGTCTCGAGAATGCCAATTCCCAGCAGGTCAGCGCGCATATGCACGCTCACGGATCGAGCGGTCCTTTCTCGTGTCTCGTCCCACTTGTACTACGGTACTCCAGGCTCAGCCAGGATCTGAGGTGTATGGTGTCGACGTCAGCTTTGTCGCACACTGATGAGCGGCTTCGCAAGTCGGCATTGTCCATGTCGTACCCGAGCGGTTTCAGAAGATCAGCGTTACCTTGAAGTTAACTGAGCTGTTGCGGGAAGACAGAAGCGCCTCTATATGATGAAACTTTCATAAAGGGTCGTGTGACTCGTGTCACGTACTCGCACTCCCAGACATACGAGCAGGACGGTGTGAGCTTCCTTTCTGCTCATCCAAAGGAAAAGCTGATAGGGCCTGTTTCCCTCCGAAAGAAGACAGTCCATTGTATTAGGTTCACTTGCAACGATGACAAGGGGTAACACTCGACCCGGGCATCGTATCTGATATCTTATATTACGGAAGTATCGCTGGCTATATGCACATTGACCCGTTCTGAGAGGACATTCACCTCAACAACTCATAATCTGCATGGTGATCCGTTCGATCGTCGTAATGCCAGTATCCTTCGAGTCACACCCAGATCTTCAGCATGGTACTGACCGCCGGGGATGAAAGGGCGCATACTGCAGATGATCGCAGACGGAAGGCCCGAGAGCAATCACATGATAGCCAATGCCGGATGTGCACGATGAACGCAGCCGTATTCACACTATACCCTCCGCCACATTCGCGCGGTAGCCGCCTCCGCCGCCGCCAACACCATGACAACGTTGCAACGTCGGTGTTCGTAGAGCGTTGTGCAGTTACCGGCTTGTCGTGTCCATCCTTCTGTGCCTCTGAAATCCAATTGCTGATAGCGGATGTCGACATCGTGTTTTCTCCGTAGTCCGTCATTCGTGACTGCCGCTTTCGATCCGAGTCAAGCGTAAAGCCGGATCATCTCAACCAAAGCTGCCAAATGCCCTCCATAAGCCTGCAACGTCGGCTAATACTATTTCCACCGCGCCTGGCCCATCGCCGGGACCACCTTTCCAACAGGCTTCTCCGCAATCGCCGGTGAATGCGCCACGAAGTTGTGCCGCAAAGCATCGTTCGGGCTGATCCTCCTCGCCGGATCGAGCTGGAGGCACTTGTCCATGAGATCCACGAATGCCGCGTGCTCTTGCATCTCCGGCGGCGTCATTCCTTTTGCATTGGCGTTCAGTCGGCTCCTCAGATCCTTGCCGGCTCCAGCCTTGTTGAAGTTGACCGGGCGGAGCGTAGCTTTGCCGGTGAGCTTATCCCGATCCTGAGAGAAGAAAGTACCGTCGAGATCAAAGTGACGGTCCGCCAAAGTCGAGCGCTTAAGCATTCGGATCGGGAATTTGCCACGACATTCCTGGATGACTCGGAGCATTTGGTTATTGTCGGCGCCTGGGAATAAGATACGGCCGGTATACAGCTCGAACAGCGTGCAGCCGATGGACCACATGTCGATAGCGTAGTCGAACGGCATCCCGAGTATGACCTCCGGAGCGCGGTAGAAGCGAGAGACAAGATATGGAGTGATCTCGGCATCGTCCGCAAAAGCGGCAGTGCCCAAGTCACAGAGTTTGAGCAGACTGCGTTTCTCGCTCACAAGGATGTTGTCCGGCTTCAGGTCGGCATGCAGAATCTGACACTTTTTCATGTGGCTCAAGGCCATGAACATCTGTTGCGCATAGGATCGGATGGCCTTGAGATTGAGACCGATATTGCGGCCAAACTTCTTCAACACCTCGCGGAGATCGGCACTCAAGGCCTCGAAAACCAAGCAAAGGTGGCCTTTGTGATCGAAGTTACGCAGCAACCGGATAATGTGCCTCTTGTCATCTGGATCGTTCTGGTTGAGAAGGTTGAGAAAGTCCATCTCCTTGGTACCCGCCTTGTACATGGTCTCATTGTTGCAGGCGATCTTCACCGCGACGTAATTGCCTGTCCGAGTATCCTGGGCTCTGACGACAGTAGCGAACGTACCTTTACCAATCTGCTGTTGTACAGCGTAGCGATCATCCAGGAGCTCCCCGAGGATAACCCTATAATGTCCATCGGGATAATCCCAGTTGTCCAAAAGACTCTGGTCAAGCGTTCTGGCTTGCTTCGTAATCATTGCAGGCTTCGCCGCAGAGTCTGTTGGCGCGAACATGTCGTCGTCATCATCGTCGGCGAACATGTCGAACTCCTTCCTCGGCTCGAGATCTGCATGAGGCTCCTCCAGGGTTTCGACTGATAACCCGCCGTTGATTGCTGGATCTTGGAGGTCCTGCTTTTTGTGGTCGGGCCTGTCCTCCTGCATGTCCATGTTGGGGTCATAGTCCGCAGCTGACGGCCCTTCTTCGTCGTTGGAGGTGTCATCTGCTTGATGACGGTTCGCAAGTTCCTCATCATCGGCAACGATGAAAGCCGCAGGCGAAGCTGGTGGTGAGTCCCTGTTAGGTGTGCGAGGAGAAGTCACTGACGACGGGGGTGACTGCTGCTCTGGAGGCGCACCATTACTGTCGTGTATTGGTGTCGCCGGCGCAGACGGCAAGCTTTGCTCTAGAGCCTGGACAAGAAGACCGGGCTGGGACCTGTGCTTGGCTTTGATGGCCTCACGTTTCTTCCGACGCTGCTCTATGACGTCCGCTTCGGACAGCTTTGGTCGCAGCTCGACAGAATCTTGCGTTGGCCCAAGGATGTGTTGCGCGCCCCCGTCACTAGTAAAAGTTCCATCAGTGAGCGCTCTGTGCCGGAACGGCGATCGGCTGCGGTCTCGGTCACGGCCGGAGCGCCCGCGTCCTCGATCTAGACGATCATTGTACTGTGATTGTGCCGCGGGAAGCTCAGACCTGTCGAGGTGGGCGTGCGGGCGTTGCGAAACAGAGCCAGTCGCTTTTCCCGACCTAGCCTTGTCCTCGTAGTGAACCTTGAACCTTCTGGGTTCTGAGGTGCCTTTCACAGCGTAGTGATCATCGTCATGCCCCCTTTTTTCACCGCCCGCGACCTTGGGCGCACGATATGGTGACCTCGACCTCGGCCTCCGGTAAGGCGACCTCGACCGCTTCCTCGGAATCTCCTCCTCGCCTGAATTGCGGAAATGGTAGTTTTTGTCATTCATGAGACCCCAAAGCGGATCGGGGCGCGAAGCGCGAGATGAAGACCCATTCTGTAGGTGTCTGGTGGACGAGT
>Ga0058704_10000958_pt1 | contig 13995 bp, 15 predicted proteins | sample AgamicMgSfe_FD_71363 | JGI IMG/M metagenome (GOLD analysis project Ga0058704, IMG submission 71363) | Agave microbial communities from Guanajuato, Mexico - Mg.Sf.e | ecosystem: Host-associated > Plants > Phyllosphere > Phylloplane/Leaf | place: Guanajuato, Mexico | collected 2012-05-30
GCGAGAACCAGCTGCTATGGCGGCATTGATTGCGACTGTAGAGTCAGTTGAACCGGTGGGGTCAGCACCAAAATCCAAAACATTGCGGTAGATTGTGTAGCTCGAGTCACCAAACGGGACTGAACCTTGACGTGCAATGTTTGCGAGCCAGTAGGATGAAGAAACCGAGGTCTTTCTGTTGGTTGAGACCTTGTTGCCTGGCTGGGGAGATGCAACTGGAGAGGCGAAAGTTGTCGAAAGGATGCTGGTAAGAGCGCCCAAGACAGCGAATGTCTTGAACGAAACCATGTTGTTGGTGGAGATGGAAGAAAGCTGCTGCTGTCAAAGGCTGTGTGGTATCAGTGTCTGTTGGAAGAATTGAAAGCGAGCGACGAGCAATGAAAATGAAAACGAGTGGAGAAGCGCTGGTTGATATAGATCGTGAGGTTGACGAGATGAGTGTGGGTGCGTCGGAGGAAGTTGTTGATTGTTTGGGAAGTCACGAGTGACCGTGGCAGGCAGCCGTAGGCGGGGCAGATGGCGGTACTGTTCCACGTCCAGGTCTAGATGACCACTTGGCAGTACTCGACCTCGTAGGTGAATGTGAAGGTGAAGGAAGTGAAGTCGCAACAGATAGAGACAGAAGGGCCACAATTCCTGACGCCAGGGATGTCGTAGAACAAAGGAAGGGTGGAGTAAAGGAGTGAGTCCACGGGAGGGACGAATAGATCAGATACTCACAAGCAGCTGTTCAAATCTCCAAGCAGTCGAGACGCGGTGATAGTCAATCAATGACTGATCAAACGAGTCTCAAGGTGTAACGTGTAGATGGGTATGGGTGTGAGTGGGTGAAGAGGGACCTCTGGCCTGTCCAAAAGAGGACAGCCAAAGTTCCTTATAACCATCCATTAGGATTGCACACGCTATAGTGGCTACGCAACCATCTTCTAGCCATCATTTTGTATGTTGCTAGCCTTCACTGGTGATTTCCAACTGTCAAACGGTCGTTGCTCACACGCGACTGCGCCGTTTCCCGAGCTGAGGAATGCAAATCCAGCCTCGAGTCTTTGACATCGTGTGGACGCGTCTCGGAATCGTTTTTATGTTGAAGGTACGCGTAACATGGTCAATCAATTCTGTGGAATCTCCATTCATCACGTTAGGAGACTTTTCCACGTATAGCTTCAGTGAATGTATTGTATACAGAACATGGAAGAAGATGAAGAGGTGCGGAAGAGGCGCGACGTTGGGCGACGGAAGGACGGGACGTTGGACTCGATCTGCCAAACCGCAGCGCAACCTCACCTTCTTCGACGTCGCAAGCACAATGCCAATCTGTTTGCTACCGAACGATACCGTCGTGACGAGGGAACTACATGCAGGGTCTTATGTCTGGTCATTGCACACTCTTGGTTCATCTCGTATGCCAATAGTATTTCTGGGCAGTGAGCCGCAGCCATTTATCGAGGCAAGCCCCTTGGGCATTGGATGTACTCACTATAGGCAGTAGTAAGATACCTTGTTGTAGTTGTTTTTGCAGTAGAAAGATCCAGACTTCGCCAAAGGTGAGTAGATGATAGTTGTGTCTCATATTCATTGCTATTGACTACTGTAGGTAATGCTCTGATGTCGACTCATGGCTATAGTCCGAGATCCTGTAGCATATCCGTCGTGCTCATCGTCTGGCGGCATATCTAACTCCCCTAATGCATGATACTCATTTGTGGAAGAACCAGTCTCCTGAAAGCGACGCGTCACTCCCTCCGTCGTCCATATCGCAACCTCTATTTTCCTCTTCACATGCGGTCGGTCGGCATAACGATAACCGGTGCAACGGCCTAAGCCTCGAAGTAACGATCGGCACCGGTAGTCAACCTTAGCTCCGTTGCTTCGAAAAGGCAATGCCTTATGCAGTACAGTTGAACTTCTGATGTCTTGCTTCCGCACGTGGAGTGGCGAGGTATGCTCAACTCGTGAACCAATAGCGATCAGGGGCCATACCATCGGGTTTATTGGTCCTAGGCGAGTATCTTGTTATACGGCGCCAGAATTACTGACTCGACAGACGCTCGACCGGTCCAGAAGAAATTGGCGACTTGACTTGAGCTTTCAACTTGGTCGCTGAACTCGATTGAAAACTCTGGGTATCACATGCAAACATCTAAGCGCCGATATCAATGCCGTCGCTCATGTCGTCTATCGTATCCATTGCTCCATCGTCCATTTCGTCGCCTTCATCCTCGCTCAAACCTTCGAAACCGACAAGCTTCTCGTTCTTCATTTCAGCTGTAGATTTGTTAGCATTTTAGTCAGCAGACGTCGTGCGGAGAACTTACTGCCCCATTCAACCACATATCCGCTTTGCACCTCACAGTCCGTAAGCTTGGTCTTGTCCTCGTCTCTTGGCTGTCCGCCCACGATTTTGCATCTCCTTCCAAGAATGCAACCCGTAAGTGTGACAAAGTCACCAACAGTAACTCCATCCATCAACAGACACCGCGTTAGTCTACTACCAGTTCCGATTGTGCAGCCTACACCAATCACTGACTCTTTGATATTCACTCTGCTTCCGATCGTGACATTCTCGGCTATCAAGCTGTCGGATTCCGAGATTCTTGATTGAGCCTGGACCATGTCTGGATGGGCCACCTTGGCAGTATGAGCGAGATGTGAGGGCGTTGCGCCTGTTTGATTGCATTCCGTTATTGAGGGGAGCTTTGCCAGGCGAAGAGACACGGAGAGAAGTAAGGAGGTGGTATCAACTCTTCGGATCAAGGGCTGTGTGAGAGCATTTGCAGCTGTAAATGGAGGTTGCACGTAAGCAACAAGCGGAGGTATCGTGATTGATTTCTGAGGCTTTAGCGCTGCTTTCACCGAAGCGGGCAAACGAGAAGCTCCGGATCCAGGCGATGGCGTCTCTGCGACAGGAGCTGGGGCACTTCGACCAGATGTGCTGCTCATGCCTGCCAAGTCGATGTCGTCCTCAAGGGTCATACTCTCCATCATCATGTCATCCGTTTCTTCATTCTTCGTCTCCGGATCAAGTATGCCTCGGAGGCCAAGTTTGTCCACTAGTCCTTCCTGCCAACTAGCTTTCGCCCACCATCCCAACACGTCTTCAGCGATTGAGTCAAACTCATTCAACTGCATCATTTCGAGAGCCCAGAACGGAAGAATGTAGATGTGCGCGTCTCTGTGGTTCATCTTCATCTTGACGTTACCGTGCCTTTTCACAAGCATGTGTCGGATTGGCAATGACTTGTGCTCTTCTGTGATATCCTTGACCGTACTCGAAGGTATGCTCAGTACTACTTGTTCGATGTTCTTCCGGAGGAATTTGTCAGGTACGGCCACAGTAGGCGGCGGTAACGGTGTAGTCGCGATGAAATCGGTCTCATCGTGCTTTGTGCTAATCCCTTCCAATCCTTTTGTTGGGAACCATACACCCATTCCACCACGTCTGCCACCTCGCTCTCCTCCTCTCACATTGTCCGCCTTGACCCCGTCCTCGAAACCACCAGATGCTCCACCTAGTCCAGATTCTAGCGTCATCCAAGTCTCGACAAGGTCGGAGCCGTCCACTTCACAGATGAGATCGCATGGAAGGACGATGAAGTCTCCAGTGATCGCTTTGACGACCTCTGGTAGTCTAAAGATCTCTCCAGTACCAGTGGTAACGTCCAGATCCTTTGGTGCAACGACTTCCGGTTTCGGTGTTGGGAGGCTTGTAAGGTGTGGGTTGGTAGCAAGAGCGGACTCTAGAGGCGGAGCACTTTCCGGAGGCGTGATCAGTGTGATATCTGAAAGAATCAGCGAGTGTTCCCCCAAGTGTGTTTATCTTTGCTGACCTGTGACACCCATGCGATAGCACCAGTCCAAGGCATACCATACCATAGGTCTGTTCGCGATTGGAATAAGTGCTTTTGGGAAGTCCTGCGGATTCGAAGTAAAAGGATTCAAGGATGCTCCAGGTCCGCAAAGAATGACCGCCTGGAAGCCCGGCGGCGGAAATGTAGCGGCAGGCATGCTGGTACTGCTTGAGGTGAGGACGAGAGGAAGAAAAAGAGCGCACTGCAAGCGCTGGTTTAGATGCCCAGCTAGATCAGGGTCAAAGTGTATGGGAGGTATATCCAGATGCTTAGCGTAGAGGATGTCTTCTAGACTGGTTTACAATGACCAACAAGGCCTCTTGGGCATTGATCTTGAATGCGACTTCACGGTGGAACGAACAGTCACAATAATTCTGCCACTTGTGTAGCGGTCCAGTGCTCACCGCCGTCGGTACACCTTCTCAAAGCAGCGAGTTATTATTCGGGGTCTCGGGTTGTCATCCCAGCCACGCGAAACCGAGGTTCCCAAACCCAGCTTCAGCCACAGTAAACACAAACGGCCTTCGACGTTTACCATTCACTTCGTCATACCTGTGCGTACTTACTTCCCATGACCGACTCGCGACGATATGTCGTCCTATGAACGCTACGATGCAACGAGAAGAAGGAATGTAACCGGAAGATCGGGAAGGTCAGCATTAGGTTACTGGATTCCTTTAGCCCTGACAGTCACGATTGCGACAGCAGGTCTGGTTGCTTGGATATGGAGCGAACGGGCGGGTGACGACGACGACGACAATTATGACCGAAATGGTGACGACGGAAAGTCTGTGCCTGAAAGGCCAGGTGAAAGCGCCTACAGCAGACAGACAGGTGCAGAGAGCACGAGAGAAGGAGAATCAGCCGACGAAGGCTTCATGGCTCGAATGTCGGGCGCATTGAGACGAACACAATCTCCACAACAATTCTTCGACAATGCAGGAAAAATAGCATCAGCTGCTGGCGTGGCGGTCGGACTGAGTGCCGTCAGCGGCAGAAGCGACAAAAGCAAACGATCAGTACGCAGCGAAAGAGAAGAAGGATTCTCGGATCACGAGCGCTGGACTGAAGAGGCCATCACTCAACGCACAGAAGATGAAGTGACATCTGAGCGCAGCCGAGGCAAGGCGCGGGCAAAAAGGACAATAGCTGTAGTTCTGAGCGCCGAGTCGAGTCTCGCATCTCTGCAATCCGACGACGACTCATATCAGACCGAGCACGCCGTGAGTCAACTGTCTTACAATACGATAACCAAACTCTGCTAACATCCATAGTCTATCCTCTCACATCTTCCCGAGCACATCAACCCAGACACGACAAATCTCTTCGTCTTGATCTACGCTCCTCACCTCACAACGCTGCCACCCGTCCACAACAACCCCTCCTCCACACCCGACGACAACTCCTCGTTCGCAGCGCTACAAGACCAAGCTCTTTCCCTCGTTTCCCAACCAGAAATGATCCTCCCCTTTACAACACCAACAGGCTACATCCACATTCTGCGACACCTGGCGCCAGAAACAGTCTACATCTCAGACCAGCCAAAACTCGTCGGCGACGAGGGATATCACATCGCCGATCTACGAGGCTGGGTAGGACAAGTGGTCGTTGTCGTAGGCGACGATGGCACAGGAGGCTTGGTCGATACCGAGACGGAGACAGAAGGAGAGATAGACACGGAGAACCCAGGTCGAAGAAGGAGGCAAGAAGAAGAATGGTACGAGAGGAGCGAGATGGTCGGTCTGGGCAAAGGAGTCGAGATAGTGGATATTCGGAAAGTGGGCGAAGACTGGAGACGGCGAGTTGGAGGCCGAGCATGATACATTACGTGAAACTGTTTGGAAGAGGCAAAAGGATATCGAGTTTGGAATTTTATGTGTAGATACCACGCCCAAGAGCAAGCAGCCAAACCGATCGATTATCGGGAATGTTTTCAAACTTTTTCCATGTCGGATGGACATATACCTATTGCACTCGCGCTGAAATGGCGGAGAAAACAGCAAATCCTCCACCTCGTAACCGATCGATATCCAGAATCCCACTCCTCGTCGTCTATTTCGGCCTACTGCCGACTCTCTCCTCATAAGCCCTCCAAGACCGACTCCTGTACTCCTCCGCAACCTTCCTCCTGTCCTGTGCGCCATAGATTCCTCGTCCAACAATCACGACATCCGTACCGGCGTCCCTAACGACCTTCTCAGGGGTATTATACTGCTGACCCAACGCGTCTCCGCCGCCGCCGATCTGCACGCCCGGCGTCATGGTGATGAAGTTATCGCCGGGTTCCTTGTTCAGACTCCGCTGCGCGATGAAGCCGAGGACGAATTCTGGGTCCTGGCGCGCCAGCTTCACGCATTCGGCCGTGTAGGCTTCGTTCATCAGGTTGCCGGCGCTGCTCATTTCGGCGAGCAGGAGCAGGCCGCGCGCTGTCGGTGGGTCGCCGAGGGAGGTTTGCGCTGCGGCCCAGGAGGCGGATGCGGGGAGAGCGGCGGAGAAGGAGGACATGCTCATGCTGTGTGGTGAGGTGGGTTGTGGGGAGAGGGTCTCGGTCTTGGTGCTGATTGTTGTGCTGACCGAGACGACGGAGAGCTTGCGGCCAAAGCGGTCTGGCGATTTGGTGTGGTTTTCTTGCAGGTCTGTTGGGTCATCGTCGCCGTCGTCTGATCCCTCGTCGTCTTCGGAGGAGAGTCGGTCTCCGTCTTGTTCTTCCTCCTCTTCTTCTGGTTCCCTGAGCGATTGAGCCGCCGAGCCGTCGCTGTCTACTTGACCATCTTCTTCTGTCTCATTTGCGTGGTTCTCGTAACCTCCGGGTCCAGAGATCTGAGTCTCGACTGATGTGAAGTAAGCTGTGACTGCGTCGTCGGCGGCAGAGTGGAGGGCTGTGACAATGGCCGGGCCGGGGAAGATGTGGCAGTTGATGATGTTCGACCAGCGAACGATCTGGAGTGGGCCAGCCGTGTACTGCTTCTGTACTGTGCCTGGAGGGGTACTGGTCAGTAGTTGCACTCCAATGGCTCAAATGAATCTGAATTGTGCAATGACGTACTTCCAATGTCGCCGAATTTACGATCCTCAAAGATCAAGAAACCCTTTCTCTTTGCGATCTGAATCAGACCTTGCATGGTCTTGTGACCGAAGTCTTGGATGATGTCGGCATGTGTCTTCAGCACGCATATGGAGTCTCCGACTTCTTCTGCAAGGCGCAACAGCTCGCCGGTGGATGTGACATCGGCAGAGACGCAGAGGTTGGTCTGTTTCGCGGCAATGAGTCTGAAAAGGTATGCGGCGAGCGGTGATGTTTTCGGCAGCTCGGCGCGCTCTTGGTAGGTCTGGTATATGGTCGAGTGTTTGGAAGTAGAGGTAGGCATCTTTACGATTATTGGAATAATGGATAGGACCCCGCGGTGGGTATTGGGGTTGCTTTGCAGTGGAGGAGTAAGGAAATTGTCAAGACCTCATTCGATTGATATTTTCGAGCAAAAATTGCTTGTGCAAAAGGAGGAATGGCACCAAGTCGACGTGCGAGAGAGGTACAGATAAGACGATACCAAGGGGAGGTGATGTTGGTAATATTGGACCGAGACTTTGACTGTGATTTCGATCAGGGCTCGGGCTGGCTGGCTGCTTGCGGGCCAGGCCCCACGCAAAGCGACTTGACTTGACGATTTGGGGATGCCTCCAGTAAGGGACGCGTTTTGTGGTGTGGAGCCGGTCAGAAAATTAGGGCCGATATTTGTTTCCTGCATCCAATCCGATTGAGCACCTCCGGACGACTGAGGACTATATTGCAGATACCGACCGTACTAATCGAAACTCTACTGTAACTCGAACCTAGTTGCCATTACTCGCACGAACTATATGTCAGATCCTGTTCCATATACGCCTCGATGCAATAAGACGGCACAGCATTTGGAAGAGTTCTGTATAAACGAGAAATGTCAGGGCAGGATGTCGTGATTGTCAACAAGGCACTAGGGCTTTCGGAAGCATCAGGCACACGGCAAGCTTCCGCGAAGGGTGGTCCTTATGCAAGCGCACGTCTATCTGATCCTTGGAGACGATCATGTAGGGAGAGCCGCGTCCGACGAACCAGCTGTTTCTGCTGCTGAACAGCGTCTTTTGAACATCCACGAACGATCGGAAGCATCAGCGATTTGTTGACGAGGATACAGTACTGTACAGTACGTACTGTACCTAGCCCTGGTCCCAGATTCTCAATTGCATAAAAGGTTCTTGGAAAGCTGGGAAATAGCTTGTGACTGGCCATGTGTGCGACCAGCAGCAGCGGCAGTGGTAGTAGTCTTGTCATGAGTGATGTGGCAGGGCAGCACCTCTGCATCACATGAATCAATTCTGCTGTACGCCCAGTCGACGATCTGGCGGCCGTCAGGATGTTCCTCTCTTGGCCTGTCAAGTTTTTGCCGGTGTTTGGGCGCTCGTAACATCATTAACCCCACGTACAGTAGCCGACCCCTCCGAAGGTCAGATATGTGGGTTTGCGGATATCCTATACTGGTACTTGTACTTGTACTGTATTGGTAGATCTCCCGCTTGACGGATCGTCGGTGACAAAAACCAGACTTTGTTGCTGTTTGGCGGTGTGCATAGACGACTTGAAAGTGGGGTGGTGTTCACTACGGCGGCCTGCATCTCAAAACTCCAAGGCGCTTGAATTCGGAGCGAATGATGCCGCGCTTGTTCATTGTTAAGTTATACCTTGCGGTCTCGTCGACTGTCTGCGAGTCTCTTCATGCTTAAGACACGGGTATGCTATGCAATCAGCGTAGTGTCACAATCGCTCTGTTGAGCAGAAAGACTTGCATTGTGCGTTACGGTACAACGGCTACCTTTGCGAAATCCTCGCATCGATCGCTACAAAAGATGCAGAGTAGGCACTGTAGTTGCATCATTCGGGCATGCCGAAGCTTGGTGCAAGCCTCTGTGCAAGCCACAGCGGTGTCACAGCGCATAGAATGAATTGTTGAGCGGTTCGAAATACCGACTTGTTGACTTCATATCTCATGACTACTATACACAGATAGTTTGTGCTTCCTGGATCCATATCTCCTACTAAGAATTTGAGACTCATGCAGGAATCGCGGGCTGTACCCCACCAGTTGTGCAACATCAACATGTCACTGCCGTCCTGCAGTATCGTATCAGATATGTACAACCTTGATCTCGATGCGTGCACGTTTTCCCCGGCAATATCATCAATTCAGATCACTGCTCCTCCGGCTTTTCCATCTGTGTGATCGATGGTTGCACTGCAGCCTCTTGCTCTTTGCCAATCGGCATAGCACCGTACCAACCGATAAAGCCCATACCCACAAATGCGGAGATGATACTGAATACCAAAGCTACGATACCCCTGGCGGTAAAGCCGTCTGGAAGGTAGCCTGGTGGGCTGGGTTGACCTCTGAGATCGAGCACATCCACCGTATTACCCGCGGCATTTCCGGCAGTCAACATCTTGCTCTCCTTGCATACTTGCAAATGGTTGGCTGGGATGGTCAGAGTCTGCTGCAGTTCAAGTGGTGCCTCGACCATTGTAGCAACAAGTCCGCTGTCCATGTGCCACTCAATGTGACAATGGAACAGCCATACACCGGGGTTATCTGCCTTGAAACGAATGACAAAATTACTCTGAGGTCTGACCATCAGAACGTCACGGCGCATTGGTACTGGAGGAAACGCTGTGTGGTTGGATGCATCGTAATGTCCCGCGTTCTCGTCCGACCGCTGGATGACCTGGAAGTTGTGACCATGCAAATGGAAAGGATGTTTCCCGGCGTCATCGTTGTTCATGACAATTTCAACAATTTCATCCTTGTTCAGGACAAATGAGTTGGTGTAAGTACCATAGACGGCAGCGTTGGTAGCATTTTCGCCAGTAGAAAGGACGGAGTAAAGGGTCGGAACTTTTGGAGAGACATATGAGATGTCGTTGAAAGCAGCACTGTATCATAGTCAGCATTGTTCATTCAATCGATTACATGTCATCAAACCCACTAATTAGCACCGTCATTAAGATTAATCATGGAAAGGTCGAGAGTGATGGTATAGTCCGCCGTCTCGAAAAGCTCTTGGCCGTCCAGCGGCACCAGAGCAAAGTCATCAAAGGGATCGAACTCTTCGACTTCAGCAGCAGCAGGTAAGGTAGCTGCCTTGTCGTAGACCAGCCAGCCGGTCACGTTCCAGTTCAAATCGTCTGGAATTGAGTCGAAGAGATCCGTGTCCATGCTGGCCATCATCGGAAAGTTGGTCTCGGAACCGTTTTTGGCCGTGACCAGGAAGCTGTACCTCTGGGCCGCAGACAAGTAGATCAAGTCAGTCGCGATACCCTCGGTAAAGACACCGTCGACCTCGACAACCTTCAATTCGTGTCCTTCAATCCAAAAATATTGACCCGCGAAGGCACCAACGTTTGCAAGACGGAAGAGGTACGTCTTTCCTGCCTCTACACCTACGGTGAAGTTATGTGTGTCATTCATGAGTGCTGCATTTGGTACAGGCTCGGCACCAGTAGGGTTCTCGACATTGATAAAGGATGCAATGAGCGAAGGCATCGAGTCATGGTACCAATCTGAGAGTGTAAAAGCGATCTCCTCGTCATATTGGCCAGCCAATGGATTCTCCGGATCAGCAATGACCAGTATTTGCCGAAGACCATCTGGGTACTGGCCTCTCGAGTGCGAGTGGTACCAATATGTGCCAGATTGGGTGACCTACAGACAGCATGTCAGCACACGTGTATATTCTAGACAGCGTCGAATAGCTTACAGTGAAGTTGTAGACAAAGGTCGAGCCTGGAGCGATGCCACACTGGGTGACACCGACCGGACCATCCATCTCGTTGGTACCATTCTGAAAGAAACCGTGAAAGTGAATACTGGTAGACTCATTGCCGAGCAAGTTAGTCACTCTGGCGACAATCTGGTCACCCTTCGTAAAATTGAGCTGTGGGAGTGGCCATTGTCCATTGATACCCATGACTGGACGCATTGCGAGTCCATCGGGGTTTGCTTGCACCCAAGTGATGTTCCAATCATGTTCGACAGTCGCCGCTAGAAGCCCATTTGGCAGCAGCAAGAGCAGCGTGACGAGAAAGTTGGACAACGAGAGAGCCATGGCTGGTTCCAAAGATCAGAACGACAGACTTGTGATATCAATTGTCGAAATAGACCAATTGCAATGTTTGGGAGTAAAGAAGTGACGAGATCGAAACTTGACGATCGTCAGATTGATAAGATTATGTGAGAAGAGAAAGATGGAAGCGACGATGGGTTGTGAGGACAATCGGCGGTTTCCGTGGCTGACAAAGTCGAGACCATGAAATGCTCCAACTCCAGGAAAAGGGTCCGCTATCGCGGTCGTTGAAAGACGGTCAACCAGTGCTTCGCGGCAATCAAGCACTCTCACAAGCAATTCTGGTCGCGCGTGGAAGCTTGGATCGGCAGTGAGGGACGGGGTGAGTGGCTCAAGGTGGGTATCTGATGGCCTGATAATCTGTTATCAGATCAGAATTTTCATCGAGGCGTTTCCTGAACGGTGATCATTGCCCGACGTGGTCTAATGCCTTCAGGCGGGGGTTATCTGATCCGATTCGGCAGATGCCGCTGATTTTGAAAGCGAGATGTGCTCGGACTGCTTGACCAACATGTTGTACTGATAAGAATTGGAGGCAAAGCAATGCGACGCGATCGATGACAATGTGAGCGGGTCAAGATGAGAGAAAAGCTCACTTACCATAGGCCTACTGTACCGAGATCGTTCTGTCAAAAGATGTCGTGGTATGCGGTCGAAGAACGACCGGCTCCGCTTTGAGACGCTAGTGTTTCTTAGCGCACCCGCCGCTTCTGGACCTGCTTCTTCGCGGCCGCGATCGGCAGTTATCTGATCAAGTCCCTCCTCGCCCATTTTCTTATCTGATCTCTCATCAGCTCCATCTCGACAATCATACCAACCTACAATTTGAGAGGGCATTGCCAGCTGAAGAGGTCTCTGCGGTAACCTACATTCTCCTCTCGTGGTTCCATTCATCACCTAGTACCGTCAATCGATCAAATACGCAGCCATGACTGTCAACGTCTTTGCCGTGCCAGGTTCGTCAACATCCAAAGATCGAATGCAGAGAAGGCTGACCTTATATAGTCTTCTTCATCTGCTTCAGAGAATGTCTCGAGACCAGTATCATCGTTTCAGTGTTGCTGTCCTTTTTGAAGCAGACACTCAACGGACCAGATGCTGATGCTAAGACTTACAAGAGACTCGTGAGACAGGTAGGTGACTCTGCTTTCTTGAGGACTTGTATGATAGAGGCTGACAGACCAGGTTTGGTGGGGTGTCGGTCTCGGTCTGACCATTTGCATCATCATCGGTGGTGGGTTGATCGGAGCGTTCTACGGCCTCGGAAAGGACATTTTCTCCAACACAGAGGACATCTGGGAGGGTGCCTTTGGCTTGCTTGCGACCATCATCATCACCATCATGGGAGCTGCTCTTCTTCGTGTCTCAAAGCTGCAAGACAAATGGCGTGTCAAGCTCGCCAAAGCTCTCGAAGAAAAGGACGTAACCAAGCTTGGCTCTAGGTCGACTCGCATCAAGCGCTTCTCAGAGAAGTACGCCATGTTCTTCTTGCCATTCATTACAGTCCTTCGTGAAGGTCTCGAAGCTGTCGTCTTTATCGGCGGTGTCGGCTTGTCCGAACCAGCTACCTCGTTCCCTCTAGCCGTGGTGTGCGGCCTTGCTGCTGGCTGTCTTGTTGGTTACCTGTTGTACAAGTAAGTTCTGCCGGCGCGTGATGAGTCAACATCCGTACTAACAACCATCCAGAGGAGGTAGCCGTGCGACTCTTCAGATCTTCCTCATCATTTCCACTTGCTTTCTCTACCTCATCGCTGCCGGTTTGTTCTCTAAGGCTGTCTGGTCATTCGAGATCAACGCATGGAACAAGATCATTGGTGGAGACGCAGCTGAAGTAGGATCCGGACCAGGATCGTACGATATCCGCCAAAGCGTATGGCACGTCAACTGCTGCAACCCAGAGATCAATGGCGGTGGTGGATGGGGTATCTTCAACGCCGTACTTGGCTGGACAAACTCTGCCACCTACGGCTCGGTGTTGGCATATAACCTGTACTGGATTGTCATCATGATTGCTTTCGCAACGATGAGATACCACGAGAAGAACGGACACTACCCACTGCTTAAGTCAAAGTCAGAGACCCAGACATGGCCAGAGTCCGGTGGCAGCAGTGAGACAGGAAGCCAGAGAGGCACTGTCCACGAAACTGTCGAGAAGAAAGCAGACGCCTCGGTTGAGCCAACGACAGCCGTTGTTCGTGAGGTTTCCGGTTGAGCAAGAGATATTAACGATTTATGCATTGAATTGCCAGCGACAAAAGCATTCTGAAGGTCACCGAGCCGGCTGGACCGGACGCGTGATACAGTTTCATCGAGCACGGATGGCATATACTGGCTCAACGTTTTGGCAGTGTAGCAATAGATAAAGCGACGTGTGACGTCCTCATGAGATGACTTTCAAAGGAATAAAAGATATATGGATAATACGAAATGTTCATGTGATCAAGTTGTATGAAGTTCAGGAAGACAGGTGCAAGGGAGATATCTTTTCTAAACTCCGAGGTCAGCAGAAATGCGGAGCGCTCATTGGCTCACGTGTGACCAGCGACATCATCACCAAAAAGTTGATTCTTATTCTGCCTCGTGCCAGCACTCCCTGTCCTATTCCTTCCTTTCAAATTGTATATTCTTGTGGAGGAGCAGTCGTCATGTTCTGGCCCTATCCATGATCTGTTACCGTGGGCATCTGGCCAGCAAAGCAACTTGATACTGGGTGATTATGTCCTCTGAAGAACGAACGATGGATCTACCGCAAAGAACACGACAAAAGAATGCGCCATCAACGAAGCAAAAACTATCTGGTCAAGCAGTACTAATACCGAATAAAGATGAAACGCCCCCTGCTTTCGGATACATCGTCCCGAACGGCGATCTAGTCTTGATAGTTGAACATGATCTCCTTACCACGGCTACAACATCCGAATGTACCTACATTGTCCGATGTGATACCCTTCGAGACGCGTCTTCTTACTTTCGAATGCTCTTGGATCCGCATAAATTT
>Ga0058704_10000959_pt1 | contig 13960 bp, 8 predicted proteins | sample AgamicMgSfe_FD_71363 | JGI IMG/M metagenome (GOLD analysis project Ga0058704, IMG submission 71363) | Agave microbial communities from Guanajuato, Mexico - Mg.Sf.e | ecosystem: Host-associated > Plants > Phyllosphere > Phylloplane/Leaf | place: Guanajuato, Mexico | collected 2012-05-30
TTGCTGACCGAGCCTGCTGCTCCTTGGCCACTCGTTCTGTTGGCCCAGTCCTGCAAGTTGCCGTACTCGTCCATACTCCCGCCCCCGACGGTGAAGACGATGGCCTCGCTGAACCCCTGTCGCCTCTGCCCGAAGGAAGCTTCGATCCCGCGACTCTGCGTGGTGCCGGAGCGGGTGTCCTTCGCGCTCTGGGGCATCGTGCCGCGAGCGTTGGCCGAGCGAGGGTCGAAGTAAAGGAACCCTTCCGTCTTCTGCAACGCGCTGGTGGACGCGTTCTGCGGGTCCATCAAGCTCTCTGTGATCTTGGTGAGGGTGAGATCTTTGTTGGCGGGTAAAAAGTTCTTGACCCCCGAGATGAGGTTGTCGAAATTGGCACTGAGCCCGGCATCTTTGAATCGGTCCGTGAGGCGCGATGAGATGGAGGTGAAGCCGCGGAACAGATCGTTCGAGGCGGACGATTGCTGTGGCTGGATGGGAGCGGAAGAGATCATGGTCATACGTGTGATCTCGCGCACCCGGCGGATATATGCCAGGGGCGTGGTATCTACGTCTGTCTTCTTCAAAGCTTCCTCGAAGCGCTCCATGTCGGCTCGCGAAACCTCCTGCTCGGTGCTCAGGAACCAGATGATGAACAGTCTCAGTTTGTCGAGCGGCTCCTTGCCTTTGTCTGGGTCGTTCAGCAGCTCGAGCATCTGGGCTTTGCTCTGCTTTTTGATGTCTTCTTCGAGCTGAAAGAAGTTGTCAAGCTGTCGGTCCTTGATGCCCTTCAGCAGCGCCGTCGCAATGTTCATATGCATGTCGAGGAGAGCTTTGCGCTCGCGCAGCTCGGGTAATAGAGTAATGGCCGCCTTGAGATGTTGCGCCGAAGAGCTGGAGTCGTTCTGAAGATCTTCGATCGAGTTCGCGCCCGTCTTCTTCGTGATCTCGGCAGCATCGTCAGTGTAACGTTTCAGCTCGGCATCGATGTCTTCGGCCACTTGTGGAAACGGTACACCGGCGTTCTTCTTCCAAAAGAAGTCGTTCGACGTCAGGTCGTATGAGCGCTTCACACTGCCCTTTGCAGGATTGCTCTCATCTGCGGGCGTTTCGACCGTGATACGGTTGAGATGCATGCTGAGTACATCGTGGATGAGGGACTGATACGTCCACGAATGCGACAGCATCGGCACCAGGTCCACATTGCGGTCAACGATCACCAGCACGGGACGGGAGGACGGTGCGGCAGACGCTGTCGAGGATTTGTTGCCGGAGAAGAGGTTATCCTTTGCGTTCAGGATGTGATCTCGCAGTTTGCGGTCGAGCTTCGCTGCAATCATCTCCGCCGCGCCGCCCTTAGGGCATCGGATGATCGGTATAGATCCTATAAAGACACGTCAGCAAGCCATTTCAGCGTCGAACAATCAGCCCACATACCCATCGTCACTGCCACACTGAACAGTCCGCTGACTATTCGGTCGACGTTCGAGTCAATGTCTTCATCGGCAGTCTGCGCGCTGTTCATGGCCCAGTACGTCTCCTTGCCCATGCCCAGACTGAACAAATTCGGCTCGCTGACGATGAAGTTGAGATACTGGTCATAAACCTGGCTGATACTCTCCGCCGTGCCCATCTGCGCTGTCTGTGTTGCAAAGTCTTCGAGTAGTGGCCGAGGTATCGAGGACAAGAAGTTGATGTATGCTGGGGAATACAGTCCCTTTTGCAAGTCTTGCGTAATGTTGCCCAGATTCGCCGCCGTCGGCTCAACTAGGTATACCACCGGGACATCCGGTATGGCATGCCTCTGGGAGTTGATGTTCCTGACGCCCAGCTGTCAGTGACTGCTGCACAGGTCTCAGCACATACTGTGGCTGCCTCTCGTCACATTGCCGGCGTCACGTACAGGTGTATCGTTATGCCCCACCCTCGCAAATCGTTCACTCGGAGCACGCTGCTGATGACATCTCGTCCGAGGTTGTCGAAGACCAACACCTTCCATATCGGCTCGCCGTCCGAGTTGAGGATTGGGGTCGATTGCGGGATCAAGCCGTTTGCGGCCGACGGTTCGTGCCGGAGGTCGCTATCTTCGGGCGTGACGTGGTTGAGGTTGAGGATGCGCTCGATCGACGCTACGCCTCGTCAGTGACGGTTTGCGCAAGAGGCCGTGTTGATGTACCAACCTACTTGTCGATCTCTGAGGGACTGGTAGGACGACATTATTGTGGGCGACAGGCTGACGCGCAGCCTTTGCTACAGTTCAGCGCATGCGCGAGGACCCGGACTCGACCTTCTGCTCCTAGCGTCACCTGTTCATGTGAGTCCTTGCTACTTGTAGCGAGTTGGCCAGCTGTTTGCTTGACTTTGGGAATGTGTGGGTGTCCGTCTCATGCTTACAGCAGCATCATCACGAAACCGGCCAGCGTCGGCAACTGCCGGGGCTAACGCTAAGCTCAATTGAGCTGCCCCACGACTTTCTTATTAATAATGTTCTCTTGCCGCCGACTTCAAGTTTCCTTCCACAACCACACAACCACCTTCATCCACCAACCCGCCGCCATCATCATAATCATCAATTCCCCTTCGTTCGCCATCACCCACCCTGTCCTGCATCCGGGCTGTAAATTGAGATTTTGCGGAGGGATTGAGGACGTATCAGAACGTGATCTTGTGCCGTTGACTCAGGCGCCTCAGTGCAGTGCAAATTGCGACCGACCGCTTGCTTCTCGTGGGCGTGTCTCGTCTGCCACCTGTCACACTCACTGCGCTGCACATCCGCTACTCCTCGCTCTTGGCCTCTCAAGCGCATGTCATCTGTGGTGGCGGCAATTTATTAAGCCTTGCTGTATAGACTGCAGACTGAGGGTACCTAGTTGACCGACTAATAAAGGGTGCTGCAACAGACTTGATGAGTCTGCAGCAAAGGGAGGGCAGGGCATAGGAACGTTTGACCAGTCAGCGAGCTTGAGGGTGCCGTCACGCTGTCCACACCACCACACAATACTGCGACTGAACTACGGAGACGACGATTTGGCGCCAGTACGAGTACGCTCCATCCTCTCTCACCTGCACTCTTGCACGTCCGCTGTCTCGGAGAGTCAGCACTGAGCACGCCAACCTTGGAATTGAGACTCGTCGGCTAGAGAAAGCAGTTGTACTCAGCGCCAAGCAGGGCGCGGGGAATCCCGCTTGCCCGCAGAAAAGTGATGGACAACCACCATGCTGCTGATGGTTTCGCGAACGGCAACCTGTTTGCAGATAGCCAACAACCCTTTCATCATGCATATGACAATTTTCTCTCATCTGGCGCCGATCAGACTCTTGACGATGCTAGCTGGGGCGTAAACGCCAGCGGGTACCAGAATCCGTCACGTGCGGCGCAACAGCCGCAGCCACAGCCGCAACACCAGTCGCCCGTACCTGGCTGGCAACACAATCCGAACAACCTATCTGTGAACACCACGCATGCAAGTCTCAATGGCCAACCTTATGCACGCTCGCTGTCCCACAGTCCGGCTCCCTTTGCACAGAATGCGTTTGCCAATTACGGAAATCAACAAAACTACCAGTACGGCCAGACACAGTACGACCCGGCCCTGTTCAACCAAACTCCTTCCGGTCAGGACTTCAATCCGAGCTATGCGACATATTCCAATCAGGCGCAGAGCGTTGGTACGATTGCACCTCAAGCGCTCGAGCAGGACGTTCGCCCGCTCGCTGCCAGCGCCAATCCGTACCATGGCTCCGGATTCAGTCAGAGTACTGTCGGTCAACCTCGATCTGGGCAATCTGCAGCATCCGGGTACGTAGATCAGTCAGCACTGATCTCCGCCATACCACGCGGCGATGATGCCGGCTTGTGCTCGGTCATCAACTACGATCGGTTGGCACGGGCCACCAACTCTGAACGCATGGGTGACTTCCTCAACATTGGCAAGGAAGTTCACGACTGGCCTGTCAATCGTACAACCACACTGCCGCTGTATGTCCCACGCAAGTCCAGGAACGAGTTGCGGAAGCTGGCGGGCAGCGATCGGGTGCTATTGGCTAAAATCGGGAAGAAGTCGACGAAGCACAAAGTCGCATCGTCTACGCCAGGTGCACCGACCCCTCTCGCAGTGCTCAAAGCCGCCGGGAGCCCATCCGGGATCAAGTACGAGGGCGACATCTCGAGCTCCGAGGAAGAGCCAGACGACGACGATGACTCGTCGTACACTTCCGAGGAAGATCTGGAAGGCTCACCCCTCCCCAGCAAGCGTCCTGATAATCCGGGGGATGCTGTAGAGTACGACACTATCAAAGCGATGTGGCGCAGCAAGCGGAAGGCGGTTGACTCAGCCGCCATTCGCAAGGCCATCACCGACTTCTGGGAGGTTATCAAGACCATCCGTGATAGATGGAAAAGCGACTCGTCAGCGGTCTTGGAAGCGGAGAAGAAAGGAAAGACGAGCGATCTGCCGTTATTGAAAACCAGGGTCAAGGATCAACGGAACATGATGGAAGTTGCCTTCAAGGCGGCACTGAAGCATGGTCATCGCAGCATTGTTGAGCTTCTGGCGGAGAACGTGGCGCTTGTTTACCTGTGCTATCAGTTCTTGTTAGATCGCGTGAAGGAAGAGGATTTCAATGGTCCCTTGAGTCGAGTAATTCTCGAGACCATGAGCCAGTTCACAACCCTGACCGGCGATCTCTTGGAGCGCACGCACCTCGTGAAGCTTTTGCCACGATTCATCAAAAGGGGGGACGCAAAGACGCAGTTCTACGCAAAGCGTATCACCACCAATGCCGCTTCCGCGTCAAGGCAAAAGTCTGCAGACTCCGTTGCAGTCAATGCGGCAACTGTGTCAAAACCTGCTCGCGCTGAATCACCACCTCGCCAGCGTTCAGAGCCGGATCCTGTCGCAGGTATCAAGCGCTCGGCGAGCAGCGCTGGTGTTGGTGGACCCCCAAAGAAGGTTGCTGGCGTTAACACAAAGCTCAATGGTCCAGCGAATGCAACGAAAGCCGCCGTTAGCAACAAGCTCATGGGCACCGGCGAGACGGTCAAGCCACCTTCCACCACAGTCTCGGCCCCCACCACCAAGACAAAGCAAGTGACCGCGAAGCCCTCGAATTTCTTCTCCACTCTGCAGTCTGCCGCGAAGAAGCCTGGAACTTCGATCCGAAGGGGCACTCCAGCAATGGCGACGGGCTCGAAACTTGCCGAGAAGAGAACCACCCCGACCGTGGCGGCGGCGCCGTCTGCTGCGCCAAAATCCACATTCTCGTTCGCCGAGACGATGGCGAATCTCGCAAAGCCCAAGGAAGAGAAGACGGCAACTTCGCGGCCGGAGAGGCAAGGCCCGCTAGAAACAGTTGAGGAGAAGGCCAAGCGGCTGAGGAAAGAGGATCGCCGGAAGCTGCACGTTTCGTTCAAGAAGGGTGAGGATCTCGTCGAGGTGCGCTACTTCTCTCACGATCCGAACGAAGAGCTTGGCCATGAGGCGAACCAGGTCCGGGATGTGGCCGACGTGGGTGGCGAAGGCCGAGTGCTGAAGATGCACATGACAAATATCGACGACGAGGAGGACGCGACCGAAGAGGAGCCGAAGATGATCGATTTTCAGGAGCCGACACCGATTGACTTCAGCGAGATGGAGCCGGAAGTGAGGGAGAAAAACTACGCCCCATTCGGGGGTGGCGAGCTCGGGTGCGAATCTGCCGAGCGCACGGCCCGTGAGCGATCTGAAGCGAACACACTCATGGTTTTCTACGCGGACGACAGAGATATACCGCCGAATCCGAGAGAGCCGACTGACCCGTACCATGGCGAGCCCGGCGACACCCCTCGGCAATTTGGCGTGCCAGAACAGAGTTTTGGTCTGCGTGCTCGCCAGAGAAAGGCGGCGTTAGTACCGCAGAGGCAGCAAGTCCCAGCACAGGCCAACGCACCACCGAACGTCGATCTGTCTGTGCTCGGCACCTTCATGAACCACCAAGCTCAGCCACAGCCAGCCCTCGCCCAACTCGCAAGCCAGCAAGCACCGGCGGCCGTCAACCCGGACATCCAGGCCATCCTGCAGAGTCTCCAGCAATCCGCGGGCCCTCAAGTCCAGCCGCAACCCCAGGCGTTATCCATGCCGAACTTCAACGCCATCGCATCGGCACCACCGGCTCCGGCAATGGCCGCCGTGCAACCGCCACCAGCCAGCAGCCAGCCCCAGATCGACCTGGCCGCCATCATGGCGCAAATCACCGGCGGCCAACAGGGCGGCGCACCTCAGTTTGGCGGCGCTCCCGCTGCTGCTGCTGCTGCACCGATGCTCGGTGGGTTCCCTCCAGCGCAAGCCGAGGAGTCCGCCGATCGCCCGCGCTGGCGTGATCACGGCGAGAAGAACCACCGGAATTACAAGACGAAGGTGTGCAAGTACTGGCAGGAAGGGAGGTGTATGAAGGGGGATGGGTGCACTTATCTTCATGAGCCTGCGGCTTGAGAGAGGAGATGTTGGTGGATAGGGTGCGGGTGGAGGAAGGTGTGGGAGGTAGCGTACGCCGAGGATGGCTGGAAAATACTCGCTGAGTCGGAAGATTATCGAGGGATGCGGAATATTATCAGTATGAAGAGATAAGGAAGCCCTGCTACTCGCATTTCGTTGATTTCTCATTCACGTGGAAGAACAAGGGCTATATTGGGACGTAGCTGCTACGTCGTGTAACTAGAGCCCATGCATGGCAACGCGTAGCTCCTTTCGCTCACGTGCTATCCCGGCTGTTGTTTGGAGGCGAGTTTGCATGCTCCTTGACAGTGGGAGTGGAAGTGTTTGGAACACGCCCCTCACGACATGCACCTTCGCATTGGTACGCTGTGCGTGACGAGGACGTGTTGCTCGTATTCACCGCCGTCCCACATTCCCTGATGAAACTGGATGATGATGCCGCACGCTTTCATGCGGCAGTGCACATCCCGGTCACTGCATGCACTGTGTGTAGACTGGTACAGCGTCGACCGCATCCACATTCCAAAGGCATCAGAAGCTGTCGAGTGAACCGAAAGCGTCTATTTGCAGACCTAGGCAAATGTGTGTTGGCCACATTCCATCGGCTTCTAGAGCTGTGAATATCCTGGATTGACAAGGTGATGTTCTGTAGTGGTGGAGGCGGTGGCGAGCGCTTTCACCGGCTCGGCAGCGTCTTGTGACACGGGAGGTCCGTGCTCAGACAACACCACCCCCCAAGCTACATGTACCAAGGCTACCATCGGAGCTCGTCAGCTTCTCTATCTCACTCTTACACCTCCATCCACCTTCCCCCCTCTCACCCCTTCCGCCGACCTCACATCAAACCAGAGGTTGCTCTTCATCACAACGCATCCATCTTTCTTCTTGTGATATTGTTCCTTGCTACTCCGACAAGCAGCGAGCAGCGAGCCATCAACACTGCGCTTATCAAGCGGTGCCTCGCCCCCTCACGTCATCCATCACATCACTCTCAACCCCCTGACCACATACCTGCCACGCCATGGCTGCACCACATCACATCCACAACGCCGTCTCGCAGGACACGCTCATCACCATCAAGGTCTCTGTCAACGAGAGCGTGAAGAAGCTCAAGCTCTCGCTGCGTGACCTCGGCGCGAATTCGCTGCCTGATAAGGTATGTGAGGTTACAGTATACGGGGCGGGACAACGACGACGACGACGTCACCTCTGCTCCGTGATTCTAGATCCTCCGGATGGTGCTAATGATGGAATGTAGCTGCGTCTCCTCCTCGCCATCAAGCCCGAAGACACCGTCATCTTCGAGCGCTTCTCCGACTCTGCCGGCGGCTACATCACTCTCGACCAGCAAAACCCACAAGTCTTCAAGACACTCATCCGAGCCGCCAAGGCCAAACTCAAGCTGCGTCTCAGGGCGACCGTCATCCCGATGTCGTCACCCGAAGAGCTGAACACGGAGGTGCAGGAAGGCTCGCTGAGGCCGGTGGACCCGGTCATCGTTCACTCGCCGCTCAACCAAAGCAACGCACGCGATTCGACGGCGTTTGACCGTCGCTCCGTCGGTAGCGGCATCTTCCAGTTCCGTGAGGCTCGCGCTTCGCAGCAGACGCTTGTCAACACTGACGAAGCACCACTCCCCCGTCCATTTACCACGAACCAGAAGGACATGTTTGACAACCTGGCACTCCGTGCCCGCAACTCTGTCGCTACTCTGGTCAACCACAACGGTCATCCATGGTCGATCTACTGCAACGAGTGCGACGCGCCGATGGCGAATGCCCACTTCCATTGCAGCATCTGCGATGGTGGAGACTACGATCTGTGCGAGAACTGCGTGGCATCTGGCAAGCTGTGCCCAGGTGAGGGCCACTGGCTCATCAAGCGTTCCATCCAGGATGGCAAGGTTGTTGCCAGCACCACTAAGCGCATTTCGCCTCGCAAGCCCACATTTGTGAAGACGGAGGACATAATGGTTGGGGATACGCCAGGCGGGTCTGCCGTGAACACGAAGACCAAGACGCTCGTCGAGAATCCGCAGCGCCCATCTCGTACGTGTAACAACTGCGTCGTCGTACTGCCAGAAGAACAGTTCGTGACCTGCACTGCTTGCGAGGACTTTGACCTGTGCGTCAGATGCCACATGGCGAACAAGCACGGCCACCACCCAGCCCATGGCTTCAAGAAGATCGACGCATCGATCGTTTTGCCTCTTGTCGCTGATACAATGCTCGCCCCAGGCCGCAATGTGCGCCACAATGCTATCTGCGATGGCTGCGACAAGAAGATCTATGGTGTCCGCAACAAGTGCCTGAGCTGCCCAGATTGGGACTATTGCAGTGACTGCATCCAGGACGCCCGCAACACTCACCCGCATCACCGTTTTGCTGCCATCTACCAGCCGATTCCCGACCAGCAATCGTCCATGGTCCGACACTTTGGCATCTACTGCGACGGCCCGCTCTGCAACAACAAGGCTGACCAGAGCTACGTAACCGGCGTGCGCTTCAAGTGCGCCGTGTGCCACGACACCGACTTTTGCGCTTCGTGCGAAGCTTCCCCGGGCAACCACCACAACCGCACTCATCCACTCATCAAATTCAAGACGCCCGTGCGTAATGTGAGCATTACGACCGAGAACGAGGATGTGCGTGGCAACGTGCGCATGATGGGTGACCGCCGTATGGAGGCTGTTGAGAGCGCCTCTGCCGAGACCGCGCCAGTTCAGCAGGCGAACGCTGCTACGCAGATGCAGACTATTGCCGAGATTAAGCCAACGGAGGTCAAGCAGGAGAGTCTGCCGATCCCGGTCGTCAAGTCGGAGGAGAAACTTCCAGTCGCCGCTCCAGTCGCTGTGCCGGCTACTCTTCTCAACGCTCACTTCGTGACAGACAGCATCCCAGATGGAATGGACGTGCCACAAGGCGCTCGATTCACCCAGATCTGGACCCTCAAGAACCCTGGTCCGTACGCTTGGCCAGCTGGCTGCAGCGTCCGCTATGTTGGTGGCGACAACATGTTCAACGTCGACAATGGTCACCCAGCTTCCGTGACCGACCTCGCTGATGCTTCTGAGAGCAACGTCGTTGGTCGTGAGGTGCAGGTTGGCGAAGAGGTCGCGTTCAAGGTTGTCCTGAAGGCTCCGGAACGTGTGGGCAAGGCCATTAGCTACTGGCGTCTGAAGGCCGCCGACGGCACGCCTTTCGGCCACCGCCTTTGGTGTGACGTCGTCATTAAGGCGCCCGAGGCTTTGAAGGCTGACGGCCCCGATTCTGAATATTTTAGTAGATTCTTTTCCAACAGAAAGGCCGCTCGGCTTAATATGGCGCTGCATAGGCAGCAGCAGATGGCGCAGGTGCAGATGCAGAGGCTGTCGCAATACCAGGATCAGCAAGCGCAGCGCCGTGCCGCCATCAATGCCCAGCTCGGTCAGCCGCCGGCTTACGACTCTAGCGAGCATACCGTTGCCCGTGTCGCCGCAACGTGTGCACAGGAGCAGAGCCGCCACGCGCAGATGATAGCTCAGCACGATGCCGTACGGCGTCACCTCGCGGCAAGCCAGGGTGGAGTACTCCACCGCGACGTCAACCCAGGGTATTCCCGCTTCGGTCTTGAGGTAACCATGCCCGCGGCGGACGACAAGACTCACAAGGAGGCCGCCAAGCAGCGCGTTGAGCATATCAAGGCGAAGATCATGCGTACACGCGAAGAGCGCGCCGTCGCTCGTGCAGCGCAGGGCCTTCAGACCGCTACCGAGCGGAGTGCCAAGGAGATCGAGAAGGTTAGTAAGATCGTCGAAGCCGCGCTCTGGGATACCGACGTGCAGAAGGAGGCCGAGAAGAACATCGAGTCCGCAGACCCGGATACCGGCAAGGCAAAGGAGACCGAGAAGAGCATGGAGGGGAGCCAGATGGTGTTCCCCAAGCTCGACAAGGAGAGCCCGGCCAGCAGTACCTACGAGTCCGCCACGAGCTCGTCCGTCATCAAGGGTAAGGCCGCCTACGTCGAGAACGAGGACGGCGAGGTTGAGCGTTCCGCTACGCCTGATGCTGTCACCGCTCCCGCCCCAATGGCCTCAGTTTCCGAGCCATCGGTCACTTCGCCCACCGTCGAAGAAGGGTTCGAGGATCTCACCGACGACCTCGAAGTCCTGAGCGCTGACGGTGACGAGAGTGAGGATGATGGCTTCCTGACTGACGAGGAGTACGATATCCTGGACGCCAGCGACAACGAGACTGTCGCCTCAAAGTAGGTGGGCAGGCCCTTGTGGAGGATGGTGAATGATGTGGGTGCTACGAAGACCAAAGGATCAGATTGAATACGGCGACAGTACCGCCAGCTGCGAAACATACTCTACACTCATGGCCAAACAAAGCGACTTTGCGTCGGTTCTTCTCCTATCATGGCAACGTGGTGGACAGTTCCGTGCGCGATTAGCTGTGTCTTGACTTGTGATATTGCTCTGCATGTGACTACACGAAAGGCTCTTTGGGAAGGGGGCGATGGGTTCTACGGCGAAGGGGTTATGAAGGGTTTCTTCCGTAGGTGGTATGTGGAGTGCGTAACGACTTTCTATCAGCAACGTGACATTTCCTTTACTTTCTCTCTCGGAACTCATGAGTGCTTCGATTACTTTCGACGTGTCATGACAATACTATGGTCATGCCACGCGCTGCGTTCTATGACCGGAGTCCGGCAATCTTCATGGATTCACTGAGGAGACTACCGTTCATACATATATGTCCCAAGGCCGTCTTCTAGAGGCCACATGGATATCTACATCCGAGTGGAAAGACTCGAAGTGGTGAGTCTTGCCTGCCCTCAAGTGTTCGAGACTGACCTGCGCCTGACCAAGCTATTGTGCGAACGGGTCACGGCAAGAGATGGGGTTGCGATTTTCTACCTTGGATGCCTGTTGGATTGTTGAGGAGGTCGTACTGGACTGCACGCGACGCTTCACAATGCGACTACCCAAGGTCTGCGAGGGAAGCGGCATGGTCGTTTCCCATCTGGACTTGCCTCGTCTGGAAGCCTGAGACACATCAAAGATACCTTAATCACCTTTTTTTGCTCTTCTGCTCTGCTCATCATCTCTCTTCGTTTCTTCCTTCAACCAGCACACATTCTTTTTACCAGCAGCGGTTTCTCATATCCTCTAACGAACCGCCCTCTATTAAACAGCCTCGTGGAAACCCACCAACAAAGCACAATGCCGAACAACCGCATCAAGCTCATCCACAACCCCAACTACATGCGCAACGGCCTGAAATCCTACGCACACCTCCTACGCAAGTACAACATCACGCCCACCCTCGAGGGCCCCTTCACGACCGCGGACGTGGTCGTCGAGGATGTCGGGCACCGCGTGTACAACCTCTTCCACCACAAGCACCACGCCGCCATCCAACGCTGCCTCGTCAAGAGCCACGCCACCGCCAGCGGCAGCAACGGCACCGTCGCGGCCGAAGACGTCCAGAACGACACCGAGTACCTCGTCCCGCTGAGCATCGGGACGCCGGCTCAAACGTTCAACCTCGACTTCGACACCGGGTCGTCGGATCTCTGGGTGTGGTCCACCAGTCTGCCCAAGAGCACGCAGGTGGCGGGCTCGCACACCAGTCACAACATCTTCGATCCGGCCAAGTCGTCAACGTGGAAGGCTTCGCGCGGCCAGACGTGGCAGATTATGTATGGTGATGGCTCGGGGGCGAGTGGGACTGTTGGCACGGATACCGTGTCCATCGGTGGAGGTACGTTGCTTTCTCGCCTCGAACTGCATCCGTTTGTTTCTATGAGAGCTTTGCGAGATGCTGACGGTTTCCTTCATACAGTCGCCATCCACAACCAGGCTGTTGAGATCGCGAGCAAGCTGTCGGACCAGTTCCAGCAGGGCATGGGCGACGGCTTGTGCGGCCTGGCCTTCGACACCATCAACTGCGTGCAGCCCACTCCGGTCAGGACGCCAGTGGACAACATGGCTCTACAAGGCGACATCCCGGCCACGTCGCAGCTGTTCACTGCTTACCTCAGTAGCTACAAGGACAAGGACGCCGGTGATACATCCTTCTACACCTTTGGCACCATCGACCAGCAGGTCGTCAACGGCCAGCCGATCAACTACACCCCGGTGGACGTGACCAACGGTCTCTGGCAATTCGCCTCCACCTCCGCCGTAGTCAACAACGTCGCGATCCCACTGGCCTCCAACAGCGCCATCGCCGACACCGGCACGACGCTCGCCATGATCGACGACGTCACGTGCAAAGCCATCTACGCCGCCATCCCGGGCTCCAAGTACGACAGCACGCAGCAAGCCTACATCTACCCCTCCAGCACGCCCGTGTCCAGCCTGCCGGTCGTGCAGTTCGCCATCGGCGACAAGCTGCTCACCATGCACCAGGACGACCTGGGGTTCGCGGACGTCGGTAACGGGATGGTGTACGGCAGCTGTCAGAGCCGTGGGAACCTGCCCTTCAGCATTTTCGGCGATGCCGTGCTGAAGAGCATGTACTGCATCTTCGACCAGGTCGGTGTTGCCTCCTCCCCTGAATCCGCTCGACGCGAGGGTACTGACGTCTCGCTTTTCGTAGGGCAAAACGCGGTTCGGCTGGATCCAGCGCAACATGCCTCAAGCCCCTGGGCCCGCACCTGCGCAACAGAAGGTCGTCGCTCCAACCCCAGCGTCGCCAGAAACGAAGCCCACGCCGCCTGCGCCGGTCATCGCCCCGGTCCCACTCACCGAGCCGACGAAAGCTGCTCCGCTTACACCAGCACCTACCCCGGCCGTCCCAGCGAAACCGCCTGTCGTTCCGGCCGTAGTGCCGCCCGTAGCGGAGAAGCCTCCCGTCGAGCCCAAGAAGCCTGAGCCAGCTGCCCCAGTCCCGCCTGTTGTTGCAGCGAAGCCTCCAGTCGCTCCGCCAGCTGGGTTACCCGCCGCTCCAGTTCCGCCCGTCGCGGACAAGCCTCCCGTCGTTCCGGCCGCAGCACCGCCCGCTGCGGACAAGCCCCCAGTTGCTCCGCCGGCTGACAAACCCGCTGTCCCGAGTCCGCCCGCCGCAGAGAAGCCCCCCGCTGCTCCGCCTGCCGAGAAACCCGCTGTTCCGAGTCCGCCTGCGCCAGCTGCTGCCGATCCTCCGAAAGAGCCTGAGGCGCCGGCGGCGTGAGCCAGGGGCGCTTGACTTGTTCCTAGTGTGTTGAGAATTGGTTGGGGGCGAGAGACCTGAGTTGCGATGAGTTTCGTTATTGTGATTATGTACATAGAGGCACAAATCGGACACCTAGGTTTCGCTGCATACATTGACCGTTACTAGCACTCGAGCATCGTTTTGCAGTCATGATGAAGTGGACTCTAATAGATTTGGTGAACTTATCATGACGGCATCGACATCAACATCAATAAGGGTATCCAAACACGAGCAAAAGCCTCCATCTCACCCGCTATCCTGACCATGATACGTGATGAATTTCTCCTGCAAAAACTCCTCCAACCCCCAATGCGCATTCTGCCTCCCCCA
>Ga0058704_10000962_pt1 | contig 13930 bp, 13 predicted proteins | sample AgamicMgSfe_FD_71363 | JGI IMG/M metagenome (GOLD analysis project Ga0058704, IMG submission 71363) | Agave microbial communities from Guanajuato, Mexico - Mg.Sf.e | ecosystem: Host-associated > Plants > Phyllosphere > Phylloplane/Leaf | place: Guanajuato, Mexico | collected 2012-05-30
TCCGGAGTGATGAGATTGAGCAGGGTATACACCTTGTCCCGTGGATCGGTCGTTTCGATGTCACCGAGTCGGAGAGCTGCATCAATCAGAGGCGAGCCGCACTCGCGATCTGCGGCATTTTTGTTCATGGCGGTTGTCCCGAACAGCGCTTTGCCGAGTCCGTTGACCTCAGGATAACGGCACACCGCATTTTCTGTAGAAGGCCTCGAAGTAAACCACACAGACGTACGTAGTGTTATGGCTCCACTTGACATCCGGTGAGCGCCGAAGTAGAAGCTGTGGCGCTTGCTGAGACAGTAATCCTGCTGCACCCAGGCACGGAATGACCAAGTCGGATTCGACGATATGAGCGCCTGTTCCAGGATAGACAGTCGCTTGCTAAGCCGAAGCCACAGCGCACTCCATATCCCGGTCTCAGAGAGCAAGTGCAAGAGAGGTTTTTGTAGTTCTGGGTACCAAACTTCCTCAGCAAGTGCCTTCCGATACTGCCTGGAACTGAATCCAGAGCCTACTTCGCGATCCACATCTCCGAGCCAGATGGCAACGCAATGCGCCTTGGTATTGATATCATCCATGATCGCAACCTGTGATCTCCTTTCGTCGACGTCGGACTGGTCGATGGAGACGGCGTCGATGCATCATAGCCGGATGCGTAAGCGATGCCGCAGTCTCTGAAGTGCGCGGTAGAGATCATGTCGTAACACAAGCTTTCTATTTCCCTCCAATAAAGTGATGGTCTTTTCGTCACTTGACTCTCCCCAGGCATACGACAAAGGTTCATAGGGCGGAGTATCGTACAGCGAGATGGTACGCAGTTCGCCTTGTAGCTGTTTGCCGAATCTGCCAGGCAGGAGCTCCAGGATCCGGATCTCCTTCCTGTTCATATATCCAAATGCGAGTAATGACAAATGGTTGTCATATACACGTACTCTAACTTCGAACCGCTTCGGCGCTTGCTAATCTATATTCTGTCAAGGGTCGAGGTGTGAGAGTGATTTCGCTTTGATCTTACAATGAGTATGATAGCCAGAAGGACAAGCTAAGACATACATATACTGACACGTGTGTCTTTGAGGTGCTGTACTATCAACAGTCTCGTCAGGCGTCGCGAAGCTGCTCAGCCACTGCACTCGTGCCAAGCACAGGCACCGTGCTATGCGTATTAGAATACCTGATCACACTGAGGTCGTTGATTTACCATGTACCATGAGGTACGCGGGACGCGGACGCACATAGTAACGGTCTCCACAAGTCGTCTAGGAGAAGGTGCTCGTGGTCGGTTGGCAATTGTAGCACTAGGGGTTTCCAGTGTTCGGAGTGCCACGACGAGTCTTCCGCTCTTCCGTGTCTTGAGAACCTCCTTGGCCGCTATGTCGCCTTACAATGGGCGAAAGCTTGCGGAAACTGAGAGATGTACACGGCCAGTGTCACTATGGTGCTGTCGGCAGTGGCTTCGAGGTCCGACAACCGTCTAGCAACAACCCTACTAGCCAGAGAGCTGGCATAAAGCAATCGCGCAGCTCGATACGGCTGGAATCTTGTGATGGGAGGTTTGTGCCGTGCTAGGCTCATTGACGGCCTGGTGACTGCGGCGTGAGAGTAAGTGTGTCATATGCCATGGATCTTCTTGGTCATCCAGATATGTGGCTTTCGGCATCAGCTGCGTTCTCGGCAGGAAATGCAGCCGTTGCCGTACTCGCTTTGCCAACGTTGACTTCACCACAGTCACATTTCCAAGAGGCGTTTTGTTTTGTAAGCACGGGCCATGTACGCCGCACGCCAGAAGCGGGATCTTCCGCTGACATCGGAACGCCGCGAAGCTGATCAAAGGACGAAAGGCTTTGGAGATGCGCGGCCAAGCGAATCCCAAGTACCGAAGCCGTGCAGCACGCAACAAAAGCAGTCTACAAGAAGACTTTCTCTCACAGAAAAAACAGGTACTGAAAATCGGATAGCATATGCCATCGCGTCATGTTTCCATACGCGCTTTCTGCGCACAACGCGTAGAGTAGACCAGAAAAGGTAGGTAGGGTGGAAGTTGGAGGTGTGTAGATATAGAGGTGAGATCCGAAGCGCCGCTTGTTCAAAGCCAGAGACACCACAGCAAAGCATCATGGCTGCCCTATCCGTCCGCCCCGCCGTTGCGCACTTCCAACGTTGTCGCTCTTCTCATCAAGCCCATCGAACCTCATCGTCGCCGATGCCATACCAATAGATCAACATCACCCCATCACTTCCATCCACCTTCGGCGCCAAAAGACATTCATAGTCAGCCGGAACAAGGGGTGTGCTGCAGTGCTGTAGATGGTAGCCAGGTTGTCGTCGCAATCTCGTGACAGCGAAAGGTAGCATCGTGCTGGCTCAATCAAGCAACGTATGAACCCATCACCGCTTTGGGGGTTCCGGTGAATAGATGGCTTGGTAGAGGACAATAGCGCGGACAATAGAGAAAGGGTCCGGCATAATGTACGCAGCCTCGCCGCCGCAGGGTCACGGACCATACTCGCCAACAGAGCACCAAGGGAGGAATAGATCGGGTTCATACAATAGCCATCACCAGAGCGTACCACCTTCGCCTACCACTACACGACTGCCACCGCCGTCACCCTCGAGTCGGGACAGACCGCCCTCTAGCTACTACGACCCAACCAGAGAGCACAGCACACAGGTACCGCCGCACAGGACCACGAGGTTGACAAACAACGTCCACAGGCTATGATGCTGACGCTCACACGTAGAACCAACCGCCCCCATACATGAACGGCAGCCATGCAAACCAACGCCCCATCTTGAGCCGGCCGCCTAGTCAATCGTCCTCCTCAGCTCCTAGTCACGCGCACCCCGCCTCTTTCACCAACCCTCGGTCGCCGCCAACAGCCTACCACGAGCCAGCACGCGCCAACGGCACACATTCGCATACGGCAAGCACCGAAACAGCTACACTACCTCCACCTCCCCCACGCGCTTCGAATCCGATGGCCATGACTAACCTCCTCTCGGACTCGGGCGCACCACCACCACCAGCAACACCGTCCGCGAAGCCACCAACGCCTCCTGAGATCGCCGCGCCGAAACCCGCGAGTCGCAAGGCCAGCCGAACCTCGAGCGCCTCGCAACAGTTACAGCCACGTGTCAAGCAAGAGCCCGTCGAGCCACCTAGGCAAGCACCCGAGAAGATGCCTATCGCTCCAGCTCATCCACCACCACCACCGCAGCCATCAGCGAGACCATCGATGCCTCCACAGACCGGCCCACCAGGCTTGACCATCCGCGATACGGAGACAGCTTGGAAGGAGATCGAGGCACGAGACCTTAGCGACGTCGAGGCTGACATTCCAGGCATGGATATGCCGAGACAAGAGTGGGCCCAGAGGTCACACAAGCGTACGCTCGAGCTGGAGATCCATGAGGGCGTGAAGCGGAAGCGGCGACGGATACATTTGATGCAGAAGTACTACGATCACTTCAACGCCGCTGCCGATGCAGAGCGGTCAACTTACTTGGATGCCCATGAGACAGAGGTGGCTGATGAGGTGCGCCTGAAGGAGGTTGAAGAGGACAAGGAGCGGAAGAAGGATCAGCAGCGGAAGAGGCGGCGCGAGAAGGCCATCGCGGATGAGCAAGTCAAGCGCGAGGAGGCGATGCAGACCCTGGCATCTACCAAGGACGAAGAGGAGAGGGCTCGCATCGAGAAGGATATCCAACGGCACAACAAGAAGATCCGCGATACGCAGAGCAGACTTGAAGGTATTACGCCGACTAAGGAGTACCACACCGAATCCCCGCTCCATGCTGCAGCTGTCGCTGCCGCTCCTGGTCCCGGTAAGCGCGAGCGCGAGGTTACCATGGAGAACGGCCTGATGACTTCGTTCTACGCGTCGAACAGCCACGGCCACCCAGCCGACGAGGGCACGCCAGAGTTCCTAGGCGGCGCAAGAGGTCGTGGTCGAGGCGGCCGTGGAGGTGCTGCTGCAGGCAGGGCTCGTAAGAGCAAGGAGCAGAAACAGGCCGAGAAAGACCGTGCTGCTGGCGCTCAAGCTTCTCTCGATGCGGGTCTAGAGCTGCCGCTCATTGCGCCGAAGGAAGAAGAGAGGCTGAAGGGTTACGAGCACTTGCGTGACGAGTCAGAGCCAATCAGCGAGGTGACGCCTGCGATCTTCGAGATGCAACCAGTCGGTTTGTCCGGTCTGTCTGGGATGGCCAAGTTCGAGAGCAAAGGCTACAATCAGATCTACGAGCAGATCTCACGTGACCTGGCCAAGGCAGTCCCGAAGGTTGTGAGGATCAAGAATAACAGTCTCGACACTAAACAATCGAATGCACGAAAGACCGCTCAGCTCGCTGCTAAGGAGGCAAGGCGGTGGCAGCTACGCACGAACAAGTCGACAAAGGATGTCGCTGCCAGAGCGAAGCGTGCCATGCGTGAGATGCTTGGCTTCTGGAAGCGCAACGAGCGTGATGAGCGTGAGGGTCGTAAGGTAGCTGAGAAGCAGGAGCTGGATAAGGCGCGTAAGGCGGAAGCAGACCGTGAAGCCAACCGGCAGAAGCGGAAGCTGAACTTCTTGATCTCGCAGACGGAGCTGTACTCGCATTTCATTGGTAAGAAGGTGAAGACGGATGAGATCGAAAAGCATGGCACGGACGGCGGTGTGGTGCCGAGTGGCCAGACGTTCAAAGACAAGCTAGACGCTGAGCACAAGGTCAGCCTGCCGGACGCTGTTGGCAAGACTGGTACCAAGGTTACCAACTTCGAGGATTTGGACTTCGATGCTGAAGATGAGACTGCGCTGCATGAGGCGGCCATGGCTAATGCGCAGCACGCTGTTCAAGAGGCTCAAGACCGTGCAAGAGCATTCGACAGGGATGCAGGTGAAGGAGGCGAGCTCGCTGGCGCTCAGGAGAACTTCGACGAAGGCGAGATGAATTTTCAGAACCCAACGTCACTGCAGAGCGAGGACGTCGAGCAACCCAAGATGCTCACGTGTCAGCTCAAAGAGTATCAGCTGAAGGGTCTCAACTGGCTAGTCAACTTGTACGAGCAAGGTATCAACGGCATCCTAGCCGACGAGATGGGTTTGGGCAAGACCGTACAATCTATCTCCGTTATGGCGTATCTGGCTGAAGTGCACGACATCTGGGGTCCATTCCTGGTCATTGCGCCGAACAGCACGCTCCACAACTGGCAGCAGGAGATCACGAGGTTCGTCCCGAACATCAAGGTCCTGCCGTACTGGGGCTCGGCCAAGGACCGCAAAGTCCTCCGGAAGTTCTGGGACCGCAAGCATATCACCTACAACAAGGACAGTCCATTCCACGTTCTTGTCACGTCATACCAGCTGGTAGTGCAGGATGCGCCGTACTTCCAGAAGGTCAAATGGCAGTACATGGTTCTCGATGAAGCGCAGGCGATCAAGTCTTCTCAGTCTTCGCGTTGGAAGTCATTGCTTGGCTTTCATTGCCGAAACCGCTTGTTGCTGACCGGTACGCCGATTCAGAATAATATGCAGGAGTTGTGGGCGCTGTTACATTTCATCATGCCTTCGCTTTTCGACAGTCATGATGAATTCTCTGAGTGGTTTTCAAAGGATATTGAGAACCATGCGCAATCCAATACGAAGCTCAACGAAGACCAGCTACGCCGCCTGCACATGATCCTCAAGCCTTTCATGCTTCGGCGTATAAAGAAGCACGTGCAGAAGGAGCTGGGCGACAAGATTGAGGAGGACGTCTTCTGTGATCTGACATACCGTCAACGCGCTTACTACACGAATCTCCGCAACAAGATCAGTCTTCTCGATCTCATTGAGAAGGCTGCAGTGGGCGACGAGCAGGATACAGCGACGTTGATGAACTTGGTCATGCAATTCAGGAAGGTGTGCAATCATCCCGACCTTTTCGAGCGCGCGGAGGTCGAGAGTCCGATGTCCATGTCCTACTACGCGGAGACTGCTTCCTTCATGCGCGAAGGCTACTTTGTGCAGATGGCGTACTCGGTGCGGAGTACGATTGAGTACTGGTTGCCTAATATGTTGATGGAGGGCAATGGCAGGCTGGACGTCGCGGGCCCGGAAAACCAGAGAGCGGGTTGGCGGAAGAAGGCCATGGCTACCGATCTGAGTATTTGGGACGAAAGGCATATCCGCCACAGCCAAAAGGCGAATAGCGCCTTCTCTTGGCTGAGATTTGTCGATCAGTCTGCGACTGATGTTGTGGCTGTGGCACGGAAGACACTAGCTGAGCGCATCATCGACCTCGCCAAGGATGACAACAAGCTTGGCAAACTGAAAGTCGCTTACGAGGACGAAGATGAGCAGGAGAACGTTGGCTTCACGCCGGTGCACACCATGCTTAACATTGTCAAGCGCAACGACCGCAGGCCGCTGGCTGAAGTCACGAAGGATGGCTACCTCAACAAGCTGCTTAATGTCTCACAAAGCGTAATCGCAGACCAGGGCTACAGTGTCATCGAGACGTCCTACTTGCCAGCGGCCTCAGCACCACCTGTCGAGCTTGTGTGTCCGAGCAACCGCGCGCTTGTGGAGAAGGAGACAGCGCTCTTCAACATACCTTTCCGTCGGGCTCTCTATCCTGCCAGCCTCTCGACCGAGTCTGCGCTACTGCAGTCTAAGCTGCCGCCTTCGAAACACCCCGTCACCAACTTGCTGCCGCCGCCAGCGTCGCAGAAGCAGCGATACACCAACATTCAGGTCCCAAGCATGCGCCGCTTCGTCACCGACTCCGGTAAGCTCGCGCGTCTTGATCAGCTCCTTCGCCAACTCAAGGAAGGTGGTCATCGCGTACTACTGTACTTCCAAATGACGCGCATGATCAACTTGATGGAGGAGTATCTCACCTACCGCAATTACAAATACTGCCGCCTCGATGGCTCCACCAAGCTCGAAGACCGCCGGGATACTGTTTCAGAGTTTCAGAAGAACCCGGAGATCTTTATCTTCTTACTCTCCACACGTGCTGGTGGTTTAGGTATCAACCTGACAAGTGCGGACACTGTTATCTTCTACGACTCCGACTGGAACCCGACTATCGACTCGCAGGCCATGGACCGGGCGCATCGTTTGGGCCAGACGAGGCAGGTTACTGTCTACCGTCTCATCACCCGCGGCACGATCGAGGAGCGTATCCGGAAGCGCGCGTTGCAGAAGGAGGAGGTGCAGCGCGTTGTCATCACTGGTAGGGCCGGCGGTGACAACGTTGTTGACTTCAACAACCGCAGCCGCGAGAACAATAGGACCAAGGAGATGGCCATGTGGCTTGCGGATGACGATCAGGCTGCAGCTATCGAGCGCCGTGAGGCGGAAGTGCTTGAGGAAGAGGCGAAGAGTGGCGGTAAGAGGAAGCGAAAGGCGGCTGCTGGGAAGAAGAAGGAGGTCAGTATGGACGAAATGTACCATGAAGGTAAGTTACCCGTTGAATCATGAGCACCTCGAAAACAGCATACTGACAGCATCATAGGCGAAGGCAAGTTCGAGGACGGCCAATCTCACGAGCCGAGCGGTGCAGCGACGCCAGTCTCTACCACGGATGGGCCGCCAGCGAAGAAGAGGAAAGGTGGCTTGAGTAAGAAGGCGAAGACCCAACAGCAGAGACTGGCGGTCATCGACGGCGAAGTCGGCTGAGTTGTATGACTACCTTTTCTCTTCGATTGGCGTTTCACTGGGTCCTACACCACATTGACGTGGTTATAAAGGCGGGATACATGGTGACGCTTTAGTGTGCCTCAAGCGTTTACGCCTTGAGTGCGTGCTTGCACGCTTTGTGGTGGTGTAACATTATTAGCTTCACTATCATACATGATCCGTGTCCTCCTTCGATCCCTCTTCGCTCCCCGTCACCGCGAACCAAACTGCGGCCGCTAAAATACTGCCGAAGGTGACGCCGATGATCGCTCGACCTCTAGCACCTTGCTTAGCTTTACGCTCCTCGTTAGAGCCCAGAATGGTCACAGCGTTTTTTAGGTATGCGTAGCTGAAACCGCTCCATGCTGTTGTCGCCGCGACAAGCCACTGGTAGTAGTGCAATGTTTGATGCAGAGTTACGTCTTGCAGTCCGATACTTTGCAGGAGACCAGCGTGCTGTCCACCCGCTGTGACGACTGGTAGCGCGAGTGTCGAGCCGATCAGTATGAGTTGCAGGAAGGTGTTGTACTTTGACACCGTAGTTGGATGTACCTCTGCCGACGGCAGTGAAAAGTCCCAGTATCGCATGAAGGTCTTCGGCGCAGGAAGCGATGCGTAGCGATAGTATATTGCCGCAACAGCCAGAGAAGCATCCCTGCCTAGAATTAAAGTAGCCAGATGCACTGTGATATGTCAGCGCTAATCTTAGCATGGAACTGAGGGCAAGAGATCTCATACGCGGAATGGCGCCCTTGATGGCGAGTGCGCCTGTCAGGATGATCATCAACGTTTTATCGGCCATAGGATCAATAACGCTACCAGCCACTGTTTGCAGTTTCCATCTTCGAGCCAGCCATCCGTCAACCAAGTCGGTGAACCCGGCGTAGACAAACAGTGCCAGTGCCCAGTTGAATTGGTCATGAACGAGTAGGTACGCCGTTACCGGCGCCGCAATCAATCGCGAGACGGTCAAGAAATTTGGGAGATTGTAGATGTTCTCGCGAGGCTTAAGGCTGGTCACCGACGAGCGGACCTTCTCACGCACCGCTTTCGTACGCTCACGTGCATTTTCTAAGCTCCGAACTATAGGTGTGTCTTTGGCTCCCTGAAACAAGACAAATTGTCAGCTTGCGTTCTGGCAGCAGAGCCTATGCCAGGATACCAGCAATGTCGACAAGCTTGATACCGCCCAAGGGTGCAGCCAACGTCAGTGGTGCAGCAACTGACGAACGCACGAAAACCACGATGGAGACGGCCAACTCTGGTATCTCCAGTATCGCTGCGCCGTGGTCATTCGGCGACATTACTCGCGGGTTTGTACAAGCATGGACGCGAACGAGGTTTCGGTCAATAGTGACTCCGGCCCAAGCCGTTACTGCATCAATCTGGGTGCACTCATAGGTGATATTTCCATAGCATTGTCGGCTCCGATTCCGCATCTCAAGATCCCAGATCCTGAGAAGAAGCTGTATGGGCGGGTATTGCGGCATTAAGCTATAGACAAGCGGACTATGTGGATGTGTGGCCACTAGGTCGACGTAGATTGCCGCCAGTACATGTACTCCCTGTACAGGATCAGCTTACCTTCTCGGGCGGCGCTTGAGTGCTGGATGGCGGCTGTGACTCCGCTTTCCCTGCTGCATCTGAAAGGGGTCGTCGCTGGACGGCGTGCCACGATGTAGAGCTGCTTCTGCAAGAAGACGGTCAACATGTAGCCTGCTTCCATATGTCCGAAAGAGCGTACGGGATGGCTAGCTGTTTTGAGAGCACGAATGCGCAGCGACGTCGGAGAGGAGTGATGGTAAGAGCCGTCCGATTATCGAGGCCCCCTAGTCCTGGGGATTGCGAAGTTGCAGTGAAGGGTCGACGACTCAGCAATGAAGCCAATGGGTGTCCCGTCACATGCTGCAGCAACGGTGATATTTTGTGGCAATACAATCTTGCCATTGCAATCAGGCCATATGGTCCATGTCCCTATCTCTCAGGCCTTGAGATACCTCGTGAAGTCCGCACGGAAGTGTTCACGCCGCTAGCGTCTCCGCTAAACCCGTGAGCGCCGGCTTGGCTTGACAATCTCGACGATCTTTTCGGTGTTCGGCAGTCGCCACAACTTGCACTTCTCTTGCTCGGCGAAGTAAGAATGTGCTGATCCCGTCAACAACCCACCTTGTGAAAGAAGACACCAGTGACATGCTGCAGAGGTCGCATTGGTTGCAGGGTTCTTTGAATATTTACCTGAGCGCATCCGAAATGCGCCGGCACACCATTTTGGGAAGCAACATTGCTTCTACGACGTTCCTTGGCGTGTTATGACCCCCATAGCGCATCAAAGTGTACATATATCGAAACAGCCGATCATTCTGTCTGGACCTGCTTTGAGACTTAGTCACAAGGTTGTTTGGAGGATTTGGCGGTAGCAAGCTGACTTCCGGCTCTACCTTGTAGCCCACGGACAGAAACTCTCTTGCGGGATTGCGCTATTCCTTAGGAACGCTGAACTCAATCATGCCATCACCGAGACAGCCATCCGCGGACGAGGCGGCGTTATGTTGTGAAAGCTGCAAGGAGTGATTGTTGAGAGCATAACCAAAAAGGCAGGAACGACGATAGCTTTTAAGAATCTTTCTGTCTATGGCGATTAAAACGCCCAATTACAACTGACGTGCGTTGTTTGCCCTTCGCAAGGCGACCCAAATTCTGCCCGCTCGCAATGAAGTACGACTTGGTATAAGTACATTTCTAAAGAACAAAACATCGAGTGAACCGTGATTATAGCCTCCCAACTCCTCGTTGCTCGTTTCCCGTGAACGTACTGGACTCCGCGCTCACACCTTACGAGCTTGTTGGGTCCCTGACAGCCCTGGCAGCCCTCTGCCTCGCACGTGCAGAACGACGAGCAAGTGCGAAACGCCTCTTCTTCCCATGCCGTTCTGCTTCATCCATTCCCCGAAAGTCAAGGATGATCTAAATCATCCAAACTCCGGTACATCCTCCTTTAGCACCAGCTGGCCGCTATTGCCCAGATCGGCTTTGCGAAACTCATCAGTCTCAGCGCTGTCCGACGTTAGTACTCCGTTTACAATACACGGCTACTCAGCCTCCATTTTCGGTTCGATGCAGGATGATTCTGACGATGCGCCTTGCTACTGCGCATACTGATGGCCACCCGGTGCGGCCGACAGTTGTCCGACAGGCCGAAAGGTCTGATCTGTGCCGTAGCCCGGGTAACTCTGACTATTCTGTGAATGCACAGAGTAACCATTAGTGCCGCTGACCCCAAGCCCATTGATATCGCCACCAGGATGTGCAGATTGTGGCGTTTGCGAGACTGCGTATGAGGCTGGACGATACGACATCTGGGAAGACTGCATGTGAGCATGAGGATCAGGTGTTCCGGGATGTACTGAGAGTGGGCTCTTGATGCCCGTGTGAGGCGACTGTGGAACTGTGCTTGTTGGCGCACTGTGCATCGTGTAGTTCTGCGTGGGCGACCGTACGGCGTAGGGTTGAGAAGGCGTAGTCGTGTATCCTGGGTGTGACGAACCGTTTGTGGACGGGCTAGGCATGGTATTCGTGCTGTATGGTGGGCGGCTGCCAGGTGCGCTCATTGAGCCAAATGACGAAGTTGCATGTTGGACAGGAGTATGATAAGCAGCCTGCATCATTGGTGGTGCGGCTTGCGCCGCGCTCCGTGGCATATTGGCGTAACTTGATGCGTATTGGGTGGCGTACCCTGGACTCTGCGACGTTGCCTGTGTGTCTTCGGCTTTGACAGCTGGTGCATTCGGCTGGTGATTTGCACCCCGGTAGTAATTTGCGCCGTAGTTTTGGGTGGGGTATCCAGGGTGACCGCCATATATGGCACCTGCTGACGCAGACTGTGCGGGCCAAGCAGTCCCCGTCATGCCACTGTACAGATTGGCGGTCGTCGACGGGTTCATCCCGTACATTGTATAGGGCTGCGCCTGACCCATGTACTGTCCAGGGCGGACACCGTAGCCTCCAGTGCCCATTGATGAGTACATCATTTGCGGGTATGCGTGCATGTGGCCGTCGATTGCGTATTGTTCGGTCTCCTCAACGGGCGCACGAAAGTTTTGCTTAAGATATAACTCGGGGCGCACAGAGATATTCTGTAGGCGAGCATCTTGAAGAGGCCGTTGCAATTTGGCGTTCTTCACGTCGTCGACCTTGTAGTAGGACACCATGTGATGGGAGATTCCATTGACCGAGATGCTCATGGTCTTCTTCACCAACCCATCCGGTCGGAAACCGTAGCTATCGACCAGAGAGCCGATCAAGGATCTCTCGAGCTCTTTTTCTTGATCACTAGCCACCCCGGCCTTCGATTCACTGTCGACACTGGTCTCGGGCGGAGTTAAAGGTGTACTGAGCTCGGTGCTGCCGTTATCCTCAGATCCACGGCGGGAGTAAGGCTCTCCGGGGATGCTCGTGCGCTTCCGTTTCATGGCACGCTTCTTCTCGCCAGGTGGAAAAGGCTTCTCGAGTTCCCGATAGATCAGAAAGTTGCCTAGTATTCGACTAGGGCTCCAGGCCACGCCGTCGGTCCATCTTTTGATACCGGACGCATTCTCTTCGTAGATGAATATGCTACCGCTTTTGATGAGCGAGGTGCGTTCCCGATCATGAGGCCGTCTCGGTACGTGATGTAGTTTACCGCTCAGGCAAGCTTCAAATAGTATAAGCCCGTCCATGCTGTTGTGGACGAATCCAGTGAACGTCGGGACCAATGGTCCAGCTCCGCCGCCAGTGCTCATGGTTAATAGAAGGCTGGGTTCAGCACACCGGTAAGGTGAGGTGAGCAAAATGTACTCGAAACCTTGTCTCCGATAGCGGCTATCAACCGGCAGTCTTGCACAGATGCCGGTGAGCTCGAGCAGGTGGTATGCGCAGTTAGCTAGACACGCCTTACGCAGTTGAGGGACTGGTCACGCAGGCGTGCCAAACACTATGCGCTCGCAGAGTTTTGATGTTGCGACTCGGTGGGATCGCAGGCACGTTCTGTGTGCTGACGCCTGCCGTGCCTCGGACGTGGGAAAACGTCGTCAACCCTTCCGAGCTTGCTGGTATCGACGCTTTCGTCGCAATAGCTACAGGCACTGTCAGACCGAGTAGGTGTCTGCTGTAACTCTATTCCGTAGTATCTGAGTACATATGACTGAAATTCAATATGGCTCCAAGGTTGGCGGCTTCCTGGGGGTGGATGCTGAAGGTTCGTGATCAGAAGCCAAAGCTGCTGAATTTGAGGAAATGCGACTGTGCGGTAGATGACAAAATGGCGATTGCTGATTATTATTGACTGATCGCAGTGTGGTACTCCACATAAGCATAAAGCGATGAGAGTTCAGAGGTACCGGGTTTCGAGAAGATAAAGTTGAGCAACGGCCGGGTTGGAAAAGGCTGGCTTGATCCACTAGTTCCCGCAGTAGGTGCACGGCGCGTTCCTGTTACCAAAGATCGTAAGCTCAGAGCAGAAACCCTTTTAGGCGCCACCGTGCGCGACGACGTACCTGCGGAGGCGCGCGGTCGCGGGCACAGATCCCAGTGCCTGATCGGTAGACGGAAGATGGAGAAAGCGCGCACGCACACAGAGCTGGAGGTGCTGCGGGAGCAAATTGGATCAAGGATGGGATTGGGCCCTCCACTTGAAGGTTCGCCGAGGTTACTGTACAAGTGCTGGAGATAATGCTGTCTGCGGGCTTAACAACGGTTTTTGTCAAACTTCATTCGCATTGTTGTAGTGGAAAGGGAGGACATCTTGAGATCGCACCTACCGTGTGATGTCTTCAAAGTGGTCAAACCAACCCCCAGCCCCACGGACGGCGCCTCACTATTGCGGGAAGAGTAAGGAGTAACGATGGTAAGAGCAATGCGCGCTCGGTCCGAAAGACCAGACTTCTCGTAATTATTCGTAACCACTGTTCGGCTTGGTTGGAGCGGTCAAACTCGGGGAAGTCGCCAAGGACAAAGTGGATGCGATCATTTGCTTTCGGATTGCCGCAAGTCTAATCACTGGTCTGGGGTGTGTGGTTGTTGATGGAGCCTTTCGACGTGAGGTCGAACTTTGTCTGTGTACCTGAGCGCTTGCAACGGGCAGCGAGCTAAAAGTCGATCACCTGGTGTCGAGTCGCAATATTGTCCTTCGTGTCGAGCTCTCCGACTTGGCGTGAAGATCTGTACTGCGCATCTCCGCTGTAAAAGTCGCTCTCTCAGCACACTTCTTCCTCTGATATTCTACGCCTTGACTCGATAGCTCACGACCAGGCCACACC
>Ga0058704_10000963_pt1 | contig 13921 bp, 15 predicted proteins | sample AgamicMgSfe_FD_71363 | JGI IMG/M metagenome (GOLD analysis project Ga0058704, IMG submission 71363) | Agave microbial communities from Guanajuato, Mexico - Mg.Sf.e | ecosystem: Host-associated > Plants > Phyllosphere > Phylloplane/Leaf | place: Guanajuato, Mexico | collected 2012-05-30
ATATAACGGTAGACTAAAGCTCACGAAGTACGCTGATTCGCAGAAGCTTCCCCCTTCACTTAGCAGCGAGCTACCTTCGTTCGGACTATGAATAGAACGCCGCCATCACTACGACGAGAATTTTCAGTACTAGTGCGCCGTCTCGATCTATATTGCTGTCACGGAGCCGTTGGCTGGGTTGATTACGGGATTCTTTGCCGCTTTGCGCAGGAACGGACTTATTGTCGATGAGCAACGTTCGCCTCAGTTAGTTCCTGTGTCCTTTCTCTTGGTTGGTTACGTGACGGTCTCGTCGTGGTTCACGAGGCGAGTTTCCATACGGGGCGCGGTCTTGCCATTTTTGATGCTGTCATGGGTAGGTTGGAACCACATCGCCGGGAGGCTGATGATCTTTGGAAACTCTCATGTTGAAAGAAGTCTGTATGTTATATGTTGTACTCGATAACTGCTGTAACAGGACTGTTACGCAACGAGTCGTTCTGCACGACGTAGAACTCAACCATCTGCTGCTACAAATCTGCCAGGATTTGTGACTCTGAGCGATTCAGACGACGATCGTTGTTACGGCAAAAAACTTTACATCTACGAAAGATCGCAATTAGGTCCTCGATAGCGCCAATAGAGCAAAGTACCGGATGCCCTCATTACCACCATCCATATCCTTCATTCAGACTGATCTCCCACATTCAAGCGGTGCGGTTCGCCTATCCACTCACCAGCTTCATTGTCGTATATCCGTCAGCTCGCACGTCAGTGGAAATTTTCCCCAGATCAACACAGTCTTCTGCGTATATATCCAATTCATTTTGGCGCTTTCCGGAGTGAAGTTGACGTCAAAATTCCATAGTAGCTTGCAAAGAATAAGGCGTAGCTCTGCGTACGCCAAACCAATGAGAGAAAATGTGTTATTTGCCTGCAGGCGTAATGGTGTAGCCTGCCTTCTAACAGAGTTTGTGTACGTTATTTTTGCCAATACAGTTCTGAGGTCCGAAGGAGAAAGGCTGGACGACATTGCGCTTGTCGTTTGCGAAGAAATGGGCAGGGACGTCCTCTTTGGCTACGAAGTCAGGGACTAGAAAGCGTTCAGAGAGGAAGTCCTCAGGACGGTGAAAGTTGTGAGGGTCGTGGTTCGCAGACCACTGATGGACTCCGACTGTGACCTTTTTTGGAGCAAGATGTCAGGACTGAACACGAGCCATTAGATTGAGATTCGTGAACTCAGAAATTACTCACACCGCCCGGTACACAATCGCCCTCGATCTGCTCGCCTTCGCCCAGCACGATCTGTGAGAACGTGCCGCAGGGGGTTAGAAGCGGAAAGACTTTTCGATAACAGCGGATAGGTACTTCAAATGCTGTACGTTGGTTGTCTTTATGTCGGCCTCGGTGGCAAACGAGGACCGGATCTCCTCCACAAGACGTTCATAGACCTTTCATTGACGGAGTATCAGGTAGAAGGTCCCAGACAGGAACGTGGCGCTGGGAACGTGAGTTAGCTTTTGTCGCTTCTCTTTAACTGACCTGGGAGTGTTGGGTAAGTGGGCGTCATGGGTTTACGGACGTTGTCTCACTTCCAGCGATGATGAAGATGGCCGCCGTCTCTTGCAACTCAGGCTTACTAAGACCCTTGGTCTCGCTCTGGCGTAGGATGTAACTCAGAAAGTCCTTCCGGTTGGCTGTTGCGGTCTCGACTTGTTTGGCAATTCTTCGGTCAACTTTTGCGTAAGCGTCGGCGTCCGAAGCTCTTTTGGCTTCAGCGAAGCTCTTGGGCGTCATGTACTTGGTCAGCCAAACTGCATTGAGGTATTGCGCCATATGGAAGAAGAGAGCGGCTTTGACACCCTCGAAGATGTTGGACACCCAGGGATGATGGGTGTTATCTGCGAGACAGCCAAAAGGCTCGCCAAAAGACAAGTCTCCGATGACTGCACTGAATCAGTGATCGTTCGGATGTCTTGGGGGAATATCTCCCGCCTACCATCGAAAGTGGTGAGGTTGAACCTTCTCGGGCACTTCTATATTAGCCTAAGCTACAACCAGTTCCAAAAGCTACTTGCCATCTCACCAAGTCTTGTGGCGCTTGACGATGGACTTGCCGCAAACGGCAGATGAGCTGATCCACGTAAGACTGCGAGAAGGCTTCCTGCTCGCGGAACGCCTTCTCGGAGAAAGCATGTGCAACGGTTCTGCGCATGCGCTGGTGTCGGTCACGCTCAGCATTCACGATCGAGCGAGACTGGCCTGGCCTCGTGGGCGCTAGGATGTCTGCGGCTTTGAGTTGCTTCTCCACTTCTACAGACCGTAGATAGTGCGCCATGCGCTAGGTTGAGTGTAAGACAGCTCATCTAAGCGAAGTTACTCATTGAGTGACTCACTTCAATTCAGTGATCGCTTCTTACTTGGTGCTATTCGAACGGTCTGTCCATATCTTGTATGCATGCGATGAAGTGTGAAATGGAAATCGCCCTTGATCTCATGGTAGAGCCAAGGGTAACGGGACGTCGCCCAGTACCAAGGGCCTGGATAGTGTCGAAAGGGGCGCATTAGGACGTTGTAAACGATTTCCCTCCACAGATGAGGAGGATCTAGACAAGTGTTCAGTACAGTTTCAACGGGAAGGTGCTCATAGCACGAACACCGACCAACAGCGCTTGGGCGCTCGATCCGACTGGAATGTCCAGCAAAAACATCATAGCGCATGGAACACTACGCATATAAGCCCTGATGACGCAGTCGAAGACTTTTCACAAAAAAGGTGCAAGAACATGTATCCGTTGGTTAGTGCAGTAAGCTGGGGCAGCCCGAGGGTGACATTGTTACACTCGCTCTGGAAATCCTGGAAGCCTACAAACAAGCGCGGGGGCTCCCTCCAGAACGCCGCGTTCTGCAGATCATAGACCCACGTATTCTGCGTCCTTACGGTCTTGTTTACCGTCGCTTGGCAACAGAGATAATATTCCGCGCTTAGCTGTAGGCTTACTTTCCGGGGCGAGTGTAAGTAAGGTACAGGAGAGCGGACGGGATCCTGTGTATTCTGCGACCTTCGGTCGTACATGCTGACTCTGGCGTTCTGAACGTATATGTTGCCTCTAACCACAGCTATTAAGGTATGTCCTAGTGTGACCGATCATACCTACCACAAGTAGCAAGTAAAGTTGGTCATACGAAGAGAACATCGCTACCTGCACACTGGTTCCTCAGTCCCGATACAAGATAGATGCTCATCCCGCGATAATCCACCGACACTGTTCTCTCGAGAGGCTTCGAAGGCGATCCATCAGCTTCTGAGCCCACAATGCCCTGGTTAGTCTGCCTTTTTATGGCAGGCTCAGGAACAATTCCAGGAGCTTAAGAAAGTTTGGCGTCCCCAAACCGGTAACAGCTTTCACGAAGTTAGCAATGCATACTAAGTCTATGAATCGGGATAGTATTAGATACTCACGGTCCCATCCAGGCACTGCCGAGAAGCCCTTAGTACCACAACCTGGATTGTTGCCATCGACGATATCTTTGAATACTTCGGGATGCTCGTACAACACAGGATTAACGAAGCCCACTGGTCCCTTACCAACCATGTGCCTCCGGTCGTTGATTAGAGTCAACACTGAAGCCCAGATAGGTGTAGCAAGGCTCGTGCCCCAGACAGGTCCTTTGATGCCTGCGGCGAAGGTAACGAAATTTGCTCCGTTGGCACTGACATCGGGTATACCCCGCCCTGCTCGATTATAAAGCCCGCCGTCCGCTCCTAAGCTGGTCTCCGCTTCCTTGGCGTCGATGTCGTTGAAGGTGTAGGAAGGATAGGCAGGGTCATAGTGGGTGAAGTACTTGTCGAGAGCCATGTCTTGATAGCTAGGACGGCAGAAGTAGTTGGAGAAACCTCTATTGTATTCATCAGTGATTGGTATTAGGACCATAAGCGGACATACCTACCCAGAGCTAGACGTAGTGGTCGGGTATAACTGGGCTAGCCCTTCCTCGGCATACAACTCAGCTTCAGCAAGCGGCTGGTGCATTGCACTCTCCGCATCGCGGACAGTACTGTTCTCGTTCAGCATGGTCCCTCCAACCGACAAGACGTAAGGGCAGTTCGCAGGAAACTGCGGATGGAAAATGGTTCCGTTCTCGGTGTTGCTAAGACTGGCGGTATAGTTACCGGAAACGGCACAACCATTCGTGAGCGTGTCATCGTTCCAGTCGCTGGCAACACCCCAATCGCCAGACGCAACGACGAAAGTGTGGCCCTGCAGCGCAAGTTTCATGAACTCGTTACAAAGTCGGTGCTGGTGCTTCTCTGGATAGTAAAGCTCGCCCGTGTCATAGGAAATAGAAGTCACCGTCGACAGTGAAGAAGTGCCGCAATCTATGCCGTGCGCTGTATCAGCTTCGGAGCAGAACGAACCATCGAGTGCAGCCAATAAGTTGGATATGCCGATGAATAGCGAATCGTCGGCTGTAGCTTGCTGATAACCCGCCTCCGCGTCCACCTGGTATAGCGTTATGTTCTTGGGACAAGTAAGCGCGTACAAGATGTCGAGGTCAGCGTTTGATTCGATTCTCAATTGCGCAGGCGCAGATTCGTTGACCTGGGCCTCTTCAACGGACTGTAAACTCGGATGTGTGCCGGCGGGAACATGTTGCGCAAACGTTGCGAAATACTGATCGAGATCAGATTGATTGTAGTAGTTCAAGGCCTCAAACACACCCAGAGTAGTGCTTGAATTGCCAGAGAAGTCGCGGGCCACCATCGCTGGACTGGGAACATCATACAGAGCGCGGATACATGCAGGTGTAGTAGCCTGCCCACAATGCTGTAGGTCGACTGGCAAAGAGTTGTTGTCCTTTTGTCGATTGTGAGACACTGAGTTTTCGAGCGTGTTGTGTATCCACCAGCTAAGACTCTGGTGTTCTGGGGATGTGCGTCTGGTGGAGGCTGTTCTCTTTCTCAAAGGAGAGGAGTGCGCAACACCTGGCGAGAGGTAGTCTACGTGCTGAGAGATATGGCGCGGCAGAGAGTATCTGTCGCCTTGTCAGCAACCTCATATGATTAGTGCGGTCCCAGGTATAACCTACTCATCGCAGCCAATACGGACCACACCGCGTGCACTCTTGTGCTCATAATACTTGGCTTGCAAGAGCTCTTCTGCTTGTCGGATTCTTGTACGAAAGCTAATCCAACCATTACGATACGAGGCTTCTTCGATACCAGCAGCAGCGAGCCAGCTTCGTGTGGCGTCGATGCTTTCTCTGGACGGCGCAAAAGCTTCATGAACTTTTTCGGCTGTCCAGTGTGTACCGTAATGTGGCGAGGCAGGGTGAGAGATGTTCATGAGGTATGCCTCGCCATGCTGGAGGTTTGTCTGCTTGAGGCCGATTCGGAAGGTAATGATAGCATCACCATCGACACGTGCGTTCTCGGTCGTATCAAGAGGCGCATATCTCCTCTCGTGAAGGACGTGAGTCGAAGAAGGTGCAGAGGCTGCAAGCAAACAGGAGGCTGAGATGACTGCCCAGAAGGTAAAGCAGTACATTTTGTGATACTGGTGGCGTAGGAGATGTTTCTGAGATCAGGCGGGCGAGTTCAGAGATGCTGACGAGTCCTCACAGGTCCGTCGTAGAGGAGCTGGAGGTGTTGGCTGTCCATCTGGCAGGATGGAGCATGTCGCCGGCCTGATATGGGCGTCGATACGAGGCATGAAGGACACCGTGGCTCAGCTTCCTGACCTCGCACGTCCTTGGGTAGTGCATCGACCTACGAGAATAGACGCATAAGGAATCTCCCTCCATATTAATGTCCCGCTACTGACTGGACGTACGAGCTGGGGGCCGCAGGCTACCAATGGAAGGAAACATGGGTCAGCCGTATCAATTCTCGCAGATTAACGGCTAGGCTTATGGAGCGACAGGGAGTGAAGACCGGAGTTCAGCTCCGTTAGCTCCGCTGCTCAACTTTGGTAGTGTTTGTAGGAGAAGAGCGCATTCGCAAACGCCCTCTATACCGTCATTCTCCCATGGCAGTCCATACGAGATACTAGGGGCTCACTGACCTATCGGAGAAATCGAGACTCAGCCGCATCGAAGCGTGCGGATCCGCGGGAACATCCGTATCGCGTGGCTATGCTGAATGAGCCAATCAGAGCATCGTCCGTGACATCCGAGCCGTCACTTAGATTGGATTGGGAATTCCAGAGGAGAGAAAGCCAGCAGCGATTCCTGTAGCAGAGATTCGAACCAGTGACCATGTCACCACTTGCCTCGGCATGTAACTCCGTAGGCTGCAGAAAAGAGGTTCTAGGTATAAGATGGCTTGGTGGCTCAGGAGCCTCGTATGTACACGAAGAGTGCTCCTTCCAACCGTGAAATGCCACGAATAGTGGAAAGTGAGCGGCAGCGAGCCAAGCGGCCAAAGACTCGGACTGGGTGCAAGACATGCAAGCGTCAGTAGGGATGAGCCTGTCCGATTGATCGGTCCATGCTGACAAACTATCAGTCAGGCGAGTGAGATGTGATGAGAGCAAGCCTTACTGCAAGAATTGCACTTCTCACGGACGTACCTGCCAGGGCTATGACACCCATGTGAACGCCGAACAGGCACTCAGTATCACATCAACTGCACCGTGGAATCCTTTTGACTCGGAAAATGAGCAACGGGCGTTCCTTTTCTTCCAAGACCAGACCACCCCACAGCTCGCAGAGTTCCACGGATGCGAGCTCTGGACTCACGTCATACTCCAAGCGGTGCACGCCGACTCCGGGACTCGACATGCTGTTATCGCTTTAGCGTTGTTGCACGAGCAGTTTCAGCAGACTGGTGAGCCCCGGATTGGCGCGAGTGATGCTGTGGCCAAACACTATAGCCTTGCAATCCAGTCTCACCTTGAAAACCTCGCACACGGCAAGCAACGTGCGGGCAACGTGGAGTTCTATCTCATCTCGTGCATTCTATTCTTCTGTATTGAGACACTGCAAGGACACTCCGCTTCGGCTCTATCACTCCTTAGGCGAGCGGTCTCCTTGCTCCAGGAGCTCCATCAGAATGCCCAACGCCAATCGGCATGGTCTCTAGAAGTCTTTGAAAATTTGCTCTGCCGCCTTCAAGCCCAAGCGATCGGTTTGGTCGGTCCAAGAGCCTTCCCAACGACTGTTCCACCTCGCATCAAAGCTGCGTCGATCCCGGACATGCCTGACCGATTTGCCAGCATTGACCAAGCGAAAGAATATCTGGAATACTACCGCCAGTCGCACGACTTGACGCAAAGTACGAACGAACTGAGCGATCTCCACAGCCAATCACCAAGAATTATCCTGCAGTACCGGGACACTATCCTACAATGGAGCGCCGCCTTCAACGCCTTGCAGCGTGCACTTCACAAAGACTCCCTAAGCTATCAAAACCGTAGAGCATTGATCATGCTGACGATACATCAACGCTTCCTCATCTTATCAATGGAGATAGCAGTCAAGTATCCTCAAATCACCACGGACGAGAGCTTATGGGACCATTTCCACCAGATCTACTCAGAAGTAGTCGATCTTGCCGAGTCCGTCATGCGACTACCACTCTCCGATGCAAGCGGGGCCGATCGACTTTCCTACGAGAAGCCTGTCTTCACTCTAGACTTCGGGATCATCGTCCCCCTATACGACGTCGTGAGGCAGTGTAGGGATCCCGGGATCCGAAGCAGAGCAATCGCACTTTTGCGGAAACACCCACGCCGTGAAGGGTTCTTGGACAGCTCCTTCGTCGCTCATGTCTTGGAAAGGATCGTCGAGCTCGAGCACGGCGCCGCTCAGCGCAACGTCACGGTCGCTAGCGATGTTCCAGCATCCGCACGGATATGCTTTGTCGTACCGACGTTCAATATGGCGGAGCAGGCGATGGAAGTGAGCTATTACCGTCGAAGCGACCCGACGCAAGCACAAGCCTCGCTCGTCTTTCGGGAGTTCGTTAAGTGACGGAGCATGTGCGACCCATGCTTCCCAAACGGTGCGCCCATGCTGTCATATAGATCGTTGCGATCACGATCGCGGAAGCATCTATCACCAGGTCGAAAGCGAAATACTTAAGGTGGTCAAAGACGGGGTGACTGTGCCTAGTGTGCCCAGAGCAAGTTGCTACTGGACGGACCCGGTAAATGACTGGGCGTCCAAATTGAAGGTACAGGTTCGATGGCCATCCTATGCAGATGGCAGGAGTCGTCAGTATCTGTGTGTGCGTTTTAGCAAACGTTCCCAGATGCAGCCCATAAGCACGCGCCTACATTATAGGCCTTATATGTCTGACGCCGACCAGGCTGAGCGGTAATCTAATTCAGCGTTCGTAGTGGCTTTCAACTCTTGCCACGACCTCTTCCACTGCCCTCCGCACACTTTTCGTGAATCTGTAGGACTCGACTTGATGCATTCGGTATCTATGCTTCAATGAGCGTGTCTCATTGGAGTGTGTGTAGGTTTACTCTAGATAGATACGTTTGTGAGAGTGACCGGGCACCGCAGCGACGGTCGTCTCTCACTCCGGCACCTTCTCACTCATCAATCTCCAGAAGTCACACCTGATCCCGCGTCCACCTTCCCACGTATACGCATTCGTCACTCTGAAAGTATTGATCTCGTCCGGCCCAGTGCAGTACTCCAGACCGCCAATCTCCTCGGTATGCGGACATGTGGTGTTCAGGTCCATCAGCCATGGCTCGTAGATGCTGTATGGCGGCCAGTTGCTTGCCGGATTGAAAGCAGTGTTACCTGATGTGATACCGTTGGCAGCCAGATTAGAGATGGATGGGTTGGAGTCGACTATGAAGTTGCCTAGTATCTTCATGAAGGCGTATATCTATGAGGAAACAGACAATATCAGCTCAGCCATCCTGCCATCAAAGAATCACCGGACTAACTCACATAGTCTCCACTGTAGTAGTTACTTGTCTCCGGCCAGCTAAAGTAGCCAGCGCCGTCGGCACCGTGGTATGCATTCGGGATTGAGAACTGATACTTCCAGCCCTGACCGCCATAGCCATTGTCACTGTACGCCTCCGCTAGCCAATAAGACGGGCAGATGAAGGTCGTCTCGCCGTAGATGGCGATTGCACGCTCCTGCTGGCCAGTCGCCGCTGTGCTCTCGTTAATGTTGGTAATGCCGTAACTGCCCAAGGTGGCGTACTTCGGATCATCGAGATCGACCGAGGCATTGCTCGACGGGTAGTAGAACAAGACTTTGGCAATGTCGTTGTTGGAGAAGTTCGGGAAGACGACTTGCAACCACTCCACGAGATCATCGATAGTGTCGATGTCTGAAGGGACCCAGGAAGCACCCTCGAGTGCATTGTGGCCGGCCAGGTGGTTGATGCCGTTCACCTTGCCTTCCAGGAGCTGCTTGCTAGGCCGCTGTTGGATGAACTTGCCGTCGGTCACGGGGAGGAAAGCCCAGGTGCCCCAAGTACCACTCTGTGCTACCGTGGCAGATGCATTCATGAGGGTTGCAGAGTCGGTCCCTATAAGGCAATCGAAGATTCTGCCAAATGGGAGAGTGTCAGGTATCTGCTCATTGAACTGGGCCATTTTCTGGTGCTCACCGCTGGGAGCCATTGTGCAAGTATGCGTCGTAGACGTTGCATCCCGCGGCCGTGGCAAAAGCGTAGTACGCTTGCGACGGCTGCCAGTCCTCTGCAGATGTATCAGCATTGTTTCGCGTTAGGTAGAAGACGGGCGGCAGTACTGTAGCCATACTGGAAGGCGAGATAAGGACTAGCCGTCATCGAGTTTCTGAAGAGTGAAGTCCCCAATGTGCCACCATACGCAATGCTGTTCTGATGGTCAGTGCTGAACATCGAGAATTGGATAGTTATAAGTCCTACTCATGCAGCATTACACTACCAGCTCCAGCGCTCTCACCGAAGATAGTGACCTTCGTGTTATCGCCGCCGAACAAGTAGATGTACCTACGTTAGTCAGGCAGTCAGCAGATGTTATCCCCATGGCTTCCATCTATGGCTTCCCACGCACTGTTGTACCCATTGGAGTGCCATTTGCTGGTCGAGCAAGCCAGCATTGACAACACCTTTACGTGCTACCTCGTCTGAAGAAAGGAACCCGAATGCTCCAAGCTGGGTCGGTTGTGGTTAGCTCCCAAAAGCAGGTACTCAGTGCGATCAAGCGGACTCACTCGGTAGTTCATGTCGACGCCGATGAAAGAGTTGTTGTTCGTTACGATCATAGCAGTCAAGTCATATGCACCGCTGCCCTCACCGTAGCCACCGCCGTGGATCCAGACGACCACAGGCAAACCTGGCTCCTGCGTGGATCTGGTGCTCGAAGCATTGGCGGCATTGGCTGGCGCATAGACCTGCTCACGGTCAATGTTGTGCAGGAAAGGCATCAATTGATCGCGAGTCTCACGTTGAGAAACAGGCAGTCTTCGCTGCTGGCCGAGTTGTCAACTGCAGTGTAAGAACTTGACGCGTCGGGACTCTGTGGGCACTGCGAGCCATAGCTTGTGGCCTCAATGACTGAGCTGCGGTTCGTCTCCGGTGCCCGAGGCGCTTGCCACCGCAACTTCCCGCCCGTACTTTGCCCGTACCGTATCCTGCAGAGTGTCAGATACGCATCTTCGTGCAGTGTCTGGTGAGACTATTGAGCGAGCTTACCCTTGGAAAACATTGAGGTTAGCAGAATCGTTATGCCATCCTCGGTACACACCGTACCCCACGTCCACCTCGAGCGCTGACTTGGTGAATTTGGCTATCACAGATCGCTTCGAGGAATAATACGCATATGGTGAGGAGGCAATTGCCAGGGCGGCGAACGGCAACACGCTGAACAACATGCTTGTGAGGATGGAGGCTGGTAGAATCTCACCAGCAGAGTGCAAAGGGTTACAGTCTTGAAATACTGACTTCTGCGTGAAGTTTCACAAAGGATGGTCAGGACCGCCCATTATATAGTGGATGGGATCGCTTCCTCGGTTATTGCCTGCCGTCCAAAATGGGAAGGGCAGGGAAGTTGAAGCACGGTCTCTCTTCTAGCGGCGATCTTCATACTGGCGAACGGGTATTTTCATATACATATCGGACATTCCTGCATGTCGCTTGCTCACTTGAGCCACGCAAGCATATCATGTTCCAGGGACACGGCGGATGCGAAGCAACGCGGCCTTCTAGATCAATCCAACTTTATCAAGCAGTATAGGACTGGTTTTATCCGAACACACGTCGTGAACCTTATTAAACATCGCCTCTCAAGCAGTCTTAACAGTGTCACCTCCGATCAACAGACATCAAGACATCCTTCCGTATAGCATGGTGATATGACGAACTTCCACTGTCCACATCGCCACCACTGTCTCTTTCTCCAACATCCGCAGTCTCCCTGATGATACCCAGCTCATCGCTCTTTCTCCGCGCTGACCTGAAAAGCTCTGGCCCGGATATGGAGACGTTGTGCCAGCTCGCGCTTGTTCCGCCTTTTCGCTGGCTTCCAACGTTCTGTAGCACGTACTGATTGGTGAACCGGTCATCCGAATCGTAGTATGGCGTACGAGCATTAGAGGTCTTCGAGCTGCTGAACAGCCACGGGAGTCGTTGTTTTAGAGGTTGCTTCATTATAGGCAGACAAGCGCCAATGATGCCCATGTTCGATTCAAGGACCTGGAATAGGTTTGCAAGGCCGAAAGTATCTGGACGAGAGATTAGCGATAGTCGATGTTGAAGGACTGCGATGCATCTTACATGTGTTGGTTTGTGAATCTTCCACTTTAAGACTACTCACGACCGCTGAACAGCTCATGAGACTGAAGATGATCACCCTGCGTCTATGTTAGCTTCTTCAAGGCATGGATGCGCCAGAGAGAAAGTTGTTAAAGATCGGCGCTGGACGTACATAGCACCCAACGCAAACACTCCTGTCAGCATAGCTAGACCAAAACGTCAGAAGCCGTTTTTGTCTCAGTCGTGACTAGTCTCCATACCTCTCTCCCTGAGCCTCAAGTTCAACTTCCAGATCAGCGGTATCGACATCGATAATATCCACACGTCACTCGAAACATCCCAAGACACCAGTGAGATCCACAGTCCATCCTGATCAAAGCACACGCCCTCCGTGACAGGTATCGCTCCCCACATGATCGGTATAGGTATACACTGGAAGATCGTTCCCAGAATGTTGCCCAATGCCCAGCAGCTGTTGATGACCAAGGTCACCCAGCAGATGATCTGGAAGCTGCGCTGTACGAATATGCGTTTATTGAGCAGGATGACGGAGGTCTTGAACAGGGCCAGTGTGAGTGGGTAGAAGACGCCGCCGAAGAACCAGTACTTGTTGAAAAGCTCTCGTTGAGGAGTAGAGAGCTTGAGGTAATCGGCGCCATAGCCTGCTCGGACGGATAAAGCCCAGAAAACCGTTTGGGTCAAACAAGACACCTAGGAAATGTCAACGGCGGTGTCTGCGCACATCTGGAGATATGCCCGTACCAGCGCTGCAAGGATCGCATAGTCATCTCCGCCCACCTGTCCAGCTGATATCCGTGTCGCGAAGCGAACAGCTATAAGAAGTCCAGATGCAATGATCATAATAACCAAGGCCAACCACACTCTATAGCCCTCGTTGGGTAGCTCGGGAGTCGGGAACCCAGCAGGATTGACATATGCGTTGCTGGTCGGAATCGGCACGTCCATTCTTACGTGCGTGCTAAGTTGCGTTGATGCTGGATCTAGTTTTCTGTATCCGAGAGCGGCAAAACGATGGCTATACATAGGCTCCGATGATGGCACCGCTAAAATTTTGACAATAGAGGTACAGCAAGATAGCAGAGCTGGTGAAGGAAACGCCAGCAGGCGATACTAAGGTGTCAGAGCGACAAAAGCCTCACAAGACAGAGCGCGAGGAGTGGCCCATACCGTTATCGTCCGGAGCAATTGTAGTGCAGCTTAAGGCACAGTAGTACACAGCGCCTTGACGCCAAACGCTGGGAGCATCGCCGTGATATGAAGACCATCTTGATGAAGACGTTACCCAACGGCGAATATAGGGAACTCAGCCCTTTCTGCTCCTGCTGCCAGCGGCGAAGTAATGTGCCTGGCATCCTGCGCTTTAAGCGGCAAGGTCCGACAAAGATCCGGTATCGCATTTGCCCAGTCTCTTCCCGTGGCGATAGCCTGTAGCAGCTTTAAAGCGGAGCGGGACCAAACATGGGAGCCTCATAGCGTACAAAGGAGCTGGTGTTCGCTCAGCTTCGGCAGATTGCGGGGTGCCTGAGCGAACACCCAAAACCAGCTCCTCTATAGATGCCCACAGGAACATCTGCTTATTGTCCGCAACAGAGGTGCGGAGGAAAGAGAACGACGACCGCCAGCCACCTTCCTGATGCCAACGGAGAGCCATTGTTCAGATTTCGTGCTGGATCTCGCCGTGTTTGGTCTGCATTGTACGGCTTCAGAATACTGAACGTCTTTGTGCGCTTCTCTCTCCAGCAACACTACTGTCATCCCATGAGTATCGTTCTAGCGGGGCCAACGCAAGACCAGTCTCGGGTCTGACCTAATGCTTCAAGTTCTTAGCGATGCCTTCACGGATGTTATAACAGTTCGGGACCACCAGGATCGACGGTTGTATGTTTCACGACTTCGCGTAGTATTCTAGTGTCGATGGGCTGCATACGGCCGGAAAGTCTAGAGTCGGCGCATATTGCATTATCGCTGCACGAGAAGTTTCGCCTGCTGTAACTTGCTATTTTTTCTATGAAGGATGAAGATTGAAACGTGCCAAAAGTTTCTAAGTTCTATGACGTGCTCGGACCTTGGTCTTTGGAGCCGCCGACGTTCTTGTCTGAAACCCGAGCTGTCAGGGCTCGGCCATCGACGGGCCGAAGGATGCCTACAACGGGGGTCCTTGAAAGTTCTCGTGGCCGATTATTGGCCCTGGCTTCTGCAAACAA
>Ga0058704_10000964_pt1 | contig 13901 bp, 11 predicted proteins | sample AgamicMgSfe_FD_71363 | JGI IMG/M metagenome (GOLD analysis project Ga0058704, IMG submission 71363) | Agave microbial communities from Guanajuato, Mexico - Mg.Sf.e | ecosystem: Host-associated > Plants > Phyllosphere > Phylloplane/Leaf | place: Guanajuato, Mexico | collected 2012-05-30
CTCCGACCGCAACCCGACCACCCCCAACCCCGCCGAAGAGGCACCGCTCTGCGCCGCGCTCACGCCCGTCTGCTGCACGTTGCCGGGACTGCCGGGGCTCGGGGAGGTGGATGTTGCGGCGCCGGATGCTGCTGCGGTCGAGGACGAGGCCGCGGGCGAGGAGGTGGATGCGGATCCGGCCGCGGACGATGATGAGCCGGAAAGTGTCGTCAAGCCCGTGGCGGCACCGCCGCCGGAGATGGTTGGGATGGAGGATGTGGTCGCGAGGGTTGATGATGGTGTGGTTTGTTGCGCGGTCGCGGCGGCGCTGACCAGGAGGGCGAGGAAGGTCGTGGTGGGTTTCATGGTTGCTCCTTGGACTCTTGGCGTCGGTGGTGTAGGAGAATGGGTTGGGAATCTGTTCGATCGGTCTTTTGATTCTTGTCGATGCTTATAGGTGGTAGGTATGGTCCTTGGGCTCTTGGAACCGAGGGAAATTGGGAAGAATCTTGAAGGTCGAGAGATGCGGACTAACCGTTGCTTGACTGTGTGTTTGGAAGTCTATTATACAATTGCGTTGGCCCTTTGCGTTTGTGGAATGACGGCGAAACGGAACTGTGATCTCCAGTGTTTGGAAATGTCAAGTGCTGTCGATTCGCCCGCGGTGCGGCACGTCATGATCTGCAATATCAATCATTCCAGTATCGCCGCGGCTGTTTTACACTTGTCACGTGATAATTGTTTCTCCAAGTCTAAACATACATACCTGGTGATATACTTATACTCCGAAGAGCCGATTGATCAACCATCGCAAAGTAACGTTGCGAATGCTAGTAGCAGCCCATCTGAGAGCGAGATCGGGTCAAAGTGCTGTTATAAAACATTGTTCTCACTCCAACCAAACGGCTGCAGATCGTCGACAAAAGACAAATCGTCGAGATTGACGGGATAGTTAGGGTCGAGATACGTGTCGAAGACGTCGTCCATCCCGTCGAAAATGCTCATCGTGCCGTCTACCACGGCGGCCGCCGGTTCACCTGGTGCAACTCCTACTGCCGGCGGTGGTTGATCTTCCGTACTTCGCGACGACTCGGCCTCGCGCACGGCTTCTTCCAAGCCAGTCCGTTGGCCGGTGATCGTCGGCATACAGGGCACGTCTTTCTCACCACCGGCCGCCGCTTCGACATTACGCGGGACTCGAAAGGAGGCGAGAGAAGGCGCCTTGTCGAGTTCCTCCAGCACTTTCCTCCCTAAAGTCGCCATCGTGTCCGCCGAACTCCACGTCCGTCGGAGACTTTGTAAAATCCTGCAGCAGGAGCGAAAGTCTTTCCGCGCGTCTTCTTGCTGGTGCCGAAGGTGCGACTGGCGTAGATGACTGTAGGAGACCGATAACGCCAGCGAGGCCGCGTAGGGTATGATGGACAGTTGGTGCAGTTCCCGGCTGTGGTCGGACTCGAGCAGTCGGACGATCTCGATCGCGCAGAGCCGTTGGCGGATGGAAGAGTGAGTGCCGCGTGGGATCTGTTTCACGCCTCTCGAGCGGTGGGACAGGACCGCCACGGCGAGGTAGAACAGGTGGATCGTTGCGCGCATCGACTCCGGCAGGCCCCAGGCTCCGCACTCGTCGAAGATCTCTTCCAACCCGGGATAGGAGTCCTGCCAGCCCGTGATCTCGGTGGGGTAGTTAGGTCGGTAGAAGGCGATGATCTTGTTGAGTAAGTCCACCACTCGAAGCCAAGCGTCGAACGCCGGGAAGCCGCTCTCGCCGGGTACGAGGGGCTCGATGGCGATGTCGATGTCACTCATCATGATCGGTCGACCGTTGATGGCCGAGTTCATGCGGTCGAGCGCCCACAGGCACCAGAACAGCCGCTTCATCGACGCGTTGTGGCTCGCTTCGGGGCTGGAGTGTTGGCCCAGGTGGATTCCTAACGTTTGGGCATGGTGCATCGCCTGCGACAGGCACATCGACGCCTCCTCAGCCCCTTCCATCCCTTCGTTGTTGTGAAGGGACGCTAACGCTAGTATACGGATCAACGTGACTTTGTCGAACTGTGACGGCGTTTTCAGCGCGCCCATAACCGACGCGTGAAGTCGACTGCAGAACTCGCGCGGCTGCAAAGTCGACGAACCGTGACCGAGTTTGAGGTACGGTGCCGCGGCCGGGTCTTTCGCCGCCACGAGACAGAGCGCGTGCGTCAAAGGCCCGAATCCGATGCCGCCCACGTGACCTTTGGGGAACTCGGTCTCGTCCATGAGCGGGAGGATAGGATGGATCTTGGCAAAGTAAATGTCGACCAGCGGTGCCAGCGAAGTCGGATGCGGACGCTGGTCTTCGCGCGTCTCATGATTGGGGACAAAGGTCTTCTGCTGGACAAAAGCCTCCCATTCGCGCTTGTCGACCCATACCCCGATGTCGTCGCTGGGGGATTTGCGATCATTACGCTCACTGGATGTAGCACGACTCAAGAACGTCGCCTCTGGGTTGAGATCGCTGAAGAAGCGCCTCCCGGTCGATTGCGGCGTGCTGCTGCTGGCCTCGGTGGAGGCATGACCGTTGGTTTGTGGTTGGCCGCGATGATCTTGATTCTTGCCTGCCGATGTCACGACGGAACGTTCTCCGGCCGGTGGGCCTGTCGTATCTGACAGTGATCCATCGAGCTGCTCGACACCTGCGACATGTTTGCATCGCTTCTGCCATGCCGATCAGTCAGTACTCGACATTCATCCTCATCCAATGCTGAGGAAGTTCGGCGAACTTTTCGCGCTCTGCACGTCTCGCACGCTCTCGCCAACCGTCTCCGCTTCGGCGCATCGCCCGAGTACTGATGGACGAAGGTCAACTCCATGGCATTGTCCAAATGACAAGTACCTGTCGGTCGAGATGGTGTTGGAGAACAACGAGTCGGTTACGGAAGTACGAGATGGGGGATCCCCCGCAGCTGACCTGGCTGTCACGCAGCGTGCGGCAGCGATTGGAGACACCACGTTCACTCAGCACTGTCGACCCGACCCTTGCGAGGGCGGCGGCAATGAAGCAAGGTGATTGCCATGGAGTCATTATTATTAATCTACCCCCAGCCTCAGCCTGAATATGTATCGTCAACGATGGGAAAGATGGACACAATCCTCCTCCTCAAATACAACAAATCAAACCTCCCTCTGTAGACCACAGCCATCATGGCCGCGAAGACGCAGAACATCCTCATCTTCGGGGCAACAGGCCTCGTCGGCCAGCACATCACCCGCGCCATCCTAAACAATAAAGCCTCCTTCGACAAGATCGCCATCTTCACCTCCTCCAACACCCTCTGGACCAAATCCGAAGAAGTCGACCGCCTCAAAGCCGAAGGCGTCGAGATCATCGCCGGCAACCTGGCCTCGGCCGACGCCGTGACAGAAGCCTTCAGCAGCGGACCCTACGACACCGTCGTCTCCTGCGTCGGCCGGCCTATCATCCACCAGCAACTCCGCCTCATCGAGCTCGCCGACGCCCACCCGGCCATCAAGCGCTTCTTCCCGTCCGAGTACGGCACGGACATCGAGTTCGGCCCGGCCTCGGCGCACGAGAAACCTCACCAGCAGAAACTCAAGGTCCGCGCCGCGCTCCGGGACGTCAAGGACCTCGAGTACACCTACGTCGTCACGGGACCGTACGGTGACGCCGATACCGGACTGTTCCTCTCCGCGCGCCCGACGGCAGACGAAGAAACGGGCACCTTCGACGTGAAGCGCAAGCGCGCCGTCCTCCTCGGTTCCGGCGATGGCAAAGTCAGTCTGACGACGATGCGGGACGTGGGTAAGCTGGTCGTCGCGGCGCTGCTGCATCCGGAGGAAGCGAGGAACCGGGCTCTGCGGGTGAATTCCTTCACCACGACGCCCAAGGAGCTCGTGGCCGAGTTCGAGCGGCAGACTGGTGGCGAGCCGTGGCGCGTCGACTACACCAGTCTCGACCGGCTGAAGGAACTCGAGCAGCGGGCTTGGGAGGCCGGGGAGCCGGCGGCGGGCGGTCTGACCCTGAGGCGGATCTGGTCGGAAGGCGGGACGCTGTATGAGAAGCGCGATAATGCTCTCATCGGGAGGGAGGATGGGTTGGACTCGCTGCAATCGACCGTCAAGCAGGCGATTGAGGTGCAGAACAGGGCTTCGGGGAAGGCGGCGCTCTGACCCTGACAGACCTTCGCGTTAATGAGACACATGTTGATGTTTGCGAGTGAATACCTTTTCATAGTTCCATCTGCGAGACGTGCAAAAGGGTTCGGAGGGAATTTGAGGGTATCAACGATCTAGTAAGATTTCCTTTGCCACCTCACGAACGCCGTGATTTCTTAACGCGTTTTCCAAGCCAAAGTTTGCAATCAATCACCACCAGGGTTTAACCCAGGCTCACAAACTGAACGTTCTCCCCATCCTTAACCAACATTTCCCCGCCTCCCATCAACCTCCCCTCTCGCTCTCGCCTCCCTCCGTTCTCACCCACGAACTCGCCGCTCCCTTGATCAGTCTGCGTTCCGCCGCTTCTCATATTAGCGCGCCGCTTGGCATCCAGCTCCTGCTCATGAAGGGCATTCGAGTACAACCTCAGACTCCCAATGACCATCACGACAATCACCCCCAAGGTAATGATGACACGACGCGTCATGACCCACCGCAGGCCCTCGACCTCCGACCGGGCGTCCGCCTGCAAAGACACGGTGATCTTGTAATTGAGCTGCTGCACCTTGGACTCCATCCCGCGCTGCTCGTTCCGCACCGCCATCTTGCGGTCGTCGAACATGCCCTTCAACTCGTCCTTCATCGACGCGCCCTCCTGCCCCAACCGCTGCCCGAGGATGTCGACCTCGTGCTGCAGCTGCGTGCGCTCCGTCCGCATCTTCTCCTGCTCCGCCTTCCGCCGCGCCGTGATCTCCGTCTTGAGCTCGGCGCACGCGGCGCGGAACAGGTACGTCTCGTTCTCCACGTTGCTCTTGGACACGAGCGCCTCGCGCGCCAGGTCCATGTTGTCCGCCAGCATCAGCCGCACCGCCTTCATGCTCGTGATGGCCTGCGACTCGGTCCAGCCGGAGTCGGCGAGCCGCTTGACCAGGACGTAGGTGTCGAAGTGGTGGACGTGACGCGGGGTTTCGATGTGAGGCGCTTTGATGGGTGGGGCGTGCTCGTCGACGGAGACGTCCGGGTGGAGGTCTTCCGGCACGGTCGGCTGCGATTCTTGCTGTTGATATTGTTGTTGCGCGGGCTGTGCGACGCTGTCCAGGACCGAATCTAATGGCTTGTTGTCGAGTTGTCTCGGTGAGCCTGGTGCCTCGTTGAAAGGTGAGGAGTCCGCGGCGTCGAGGATCGGGTCGGAAGCGGAAGATCTCGCGAGACTACCATCAACAGTCGTCGGCGTAGCACGCTTATCGGACTCCGCCGTCTTCTTCTCCCCTCGGTCAGCCTTGACCTCTTCTTCGCCATCGTGCTGCAGCTTGTCGCCGATTTTCGGAAGTTTCGTCTGCTCAGAAGCAGCACCTTGCTTGGAAGGCGGCCGTATAGCGCCTCCTCCTCCTGCTCCTCCACCACCACCACCGAGGTGTGGAGGCGGTTCGTTCGCGGAACCATATCGTTGCGCGATCATCTCTTGCTGTTGGCGAGGCCCGGTCGAGTGCAAGGCTCGCATCCGCGCCGCTGCTCGGACCGAGCGCATGGCCGGTGTCTCCGACTTGAACAACACCGGCCACAAGAACGGTAGTCGGGGCCCAGCCATCGTATCGTCCTGATTTCACGGTTGGTTACTGTCTTGTTAGGTGGGTTGGGATGTATATTATTCAATGGTTGATGAATGGCCTTTCTAATAGAGGTCTCTCCCTTCCCGCAATCGGCCCGCGCTCGCCACGTTGACGTCGCGTCCTTCACAACCAAGGCTCTTGGTGCTGTATACTCGACCTTGCCCTTTACGAGCATCAGAAACCGTATTAGACAAACGAAGCGACAAGAAGTGATACAATAAGCGCAGACCCATTTCATCAGGCTGACCTCGGTTTCTGACCGTTTGGTCACTGGCGGTCGAACCGCCTCCGCCGTGTTCGCGCGCAGGACGTCCGCTTCGACTTGACGCAAGGCAAGATGTGACGGGCAAGGTATTTCCATGACCGTAACGATTCAGGGATCTATCCTGCCACCCAAGATCATCGATGACCCGACGGAAGTCAGTACGGTCGCGGTGGTGAAATGAAATGCCATGGAGACACCGCGCTCGACGGAGCTTGCTTGAGACTGGAGGGAGAGCATACTCGGACAGGCAACAAAGTGCATGATAAAGACGGCCTTGATGTTCCACGCTCCCTGCTTCACCTTCTATGCTATTTTTCCACCATCCCGTGCCGAGAACCGCATGAAACTCGACTTCGACAAGATCCTCTGATGAACCAACTAAGGAGGCGGTCGGAGTGCCTAACGACAGCCAAAAGCGCGAGAGACGGTGGGTAATAGTCTACAAGGACGGCAAAACGACGACAACTCTCACGTACGGCCACAGGTCACAGAGAACAGACCATCCCGTTCGCTCTGGTGTACTTAAGCTGCGAACCGGCGGATTAGTAGTACGGTGGGTGACCACGTGCGAATCCCCGCTGCTGTACGTTTTGCTTTTGCCTTGTTATATCGTTCTCACTTTGCCTCGAGGACACAACAGGCAACCCAGGAGCATTCCCTGACATGTACATCGCCATGTCATTTTGACCCCCGTGTCTACTCAAGTCGCAGTGTCGCGTGTCACAATGTAGCCTTCGCGTAGGACTACAGCTACATGTATATACCAGAGCACACGGTCAAAGGTCCGCACACATGGTTGTTATTGTTGTTGTGAAGCCTTCGGAAGGCCATGTGCTTGACGGCCAAGAGAAAGCCCGGTCTCGCGGTTCGAGGAGAGACAAGGGTGCATGTGAACTACCGGTCCAACCGAAAAAAACAAGGAGAAAAATACGAGGCCGTCTCGAGCATGGAGTGTCTCTTACAAAATCTCGAATCGGAATAAAAATCGAAGTCCAACGTCAAAACCCCGTGCCACCGAAAGCTCCTCCTAAACAAGCGACTTTCCCATCCCACTTCCTGGTCCGTCATCATCACACCAACATTCTTCAAGCAGAGAAGACGGTGGCCACGCGCTTCTTGAGCCCGCTCCAGACCTTGGGGCCCGGGATGGGGTAGCTGCTGAGGGTGGTGTAGATGTTGATCAAGATGCCCTTGTCGGTGGGGGTGTAGAGCTCGGTGCCCTTCTTGCAAACCGCGCCGGAAAGGCAAGGCTTCTCGGTGCCGGAGCCGGAGATCTTGAGGTTGATGCACATCTGTGGGAATGCGTTAGTGACGGATGATCGGTCCGCGGTGGATCGACAGGACTCTTACCGGGTAGTTCTGGGCACCGTTCTGTTGACCGGCGCTGTGGAGCGCGAGGATCTCGTGACGGAGGACGTAGTTGCCGTTGAGACCGGAGGGGATGGTCATGGTCCAGGTGTTGTTGTTCGCTTGCAGATGAGTTAGCTTGGCGAGTCCCGAAAAGCAGATCGACAGGTACACTTACCAATGAGCTTGTCGGAGGCCCATGTGCCAGGGGAGGGAGAGCCGTTTTCGAGGCCGGCGGCATCGACCTTGAAGAAGTTCAAGGAGGTCTTGTCGACCTTGGAGCAGTCACCGTTGCAGTTGGCTAGGTAGTCCATGACCGGGCCGTGGTGGCTGTCCGGCCAGGTGTTCCACTGGAGGTCGATCTTCGAGCCGGCGGTGACGGGGATGGAGGTGGTGCCCGGGGTGGCGTCCTTGTGGCAGATGATGTCCGAGGTGGTGTACGTGGTAGGGTCAACGAAACCGTTGTCCTGGTTCTTCGCGTACCAGCCCGCCTGCTGCGGCTTGGTAGGCTGGTAGACCCAGTTCGTGTTCGGGCCCGGGTACCACTTGCCGCCGGACACGATGCCGGAGACGTAACCGTGAGCGCTGACACTCGGGAGAGCAGCAAGGGCCGCGAGGGCGACAGCGGGAAGGGTGAAGGAGTACATCTTGCAAGCTGGGAGTAGGGAAAGTCGGATTAGACTTTTTCGAGGCGGAAGAGAGCGGGTAGGTCGAGGACTTCGAAAAGAATGAGAGTTTTAGCCGGTCAACGGACTCTGTGCAACGAGTGACTTTGGTGAGTTGGAAGAAGAGTTTGTGAGTGCTTGAGAAGAGGAGGAAGTTGATACCAGAAGTGGCAGGTTCGCTACATATACTCACCGCGAGAGCGCATGTCACCGTTGTTCTGATCAGGACCATCCAATCCGAAGCGAAGATTACAGGCAATCTATTAGATGCATCTCGATAGGGTTGGCTACGCATGCGACGTCGAGAGACCTCCCGTACGCCAGGTCGGAGACCAGTAAACGACTTCTTGGCGTTCTCGTCAAAAGGACCAGGAGTCAGGAGTCTCAGGAGTCAGGACCCAGCACAGACAAGTGTCTCGGACGGGCGGTCTGGTCATATCGACACGGACCTGAAGTTTGAACATGCCTTCGTCGGTGGGACTAGAGACCCGTTCACCAGGCGCGAACCGAGATGAACGCTTCTGCTCATCCGTGATCCAGGCCTGGGCGATGATCTCGGAAGCTGGTCGTAGTCGTAGTTGCATCGCACGCTCATCCCAACTTGCCAAGTGCGTGTCGCGATCATTCGGGTTCAGTCGGGGCTGGGATCGAGGGCTCTCCTGGCCGTCAGCATCCCGCTCATCACCCATCAATCTCAGAGATGCGTGAGCTAGGGATGCCGAGAGTCCCAAGAAGACTGGGTGGTGTCAGATGTAAAGTGCGGGAAGATGATACTTGAGACGTGTAGTCGATGGCTGAAACGGGGCTCGTGAGAGATGAAGTGCACAGCGGGCAGCTAGCGCCGCTACCCGCCACGTGATGAGTGGACTCTGGCCTCGGCCAGCATGTCGGCGCATCTCATGCGAACCTGGAACATCCAACAAGTTGCCAACGCCCTTGCTTTCCAACACCATCGTCCACCTGCTGGGGTTCCGATCGGGCGATGCCACATGTGCGGTTCATTGACCAGAACCTCAGCGCAGCCGACGAGCGCCCGGTTCCTGCTGGTGATGACACTGATGAGGGAGTGCGAGAATGGGCATGGGCCGCGAGTCTTTATACACCACGGTCCTTCCTCATGCACCGCGCAAACTTGCTCAAATCCCCTCTCGTTCGACCGATCCAACCTGGAAAGGGCCGTTGGTCCTTCAGCCCTTATCTCAAAGGATGCGCAGGCGGTGGGGTCTCAATCAAGTAAAACACTACCTACAGTACTGTCTGGGCCGGTGTGCAAGATTGCATGTTACATGTACCACAGATCCTCATCAGATTGCGTCTTCTCCAGCGGACACCGCAGTCGGCTCGAGAGTCCATACTCCGTTAGGCTGGGTTCGTCACGGAGCAGTACCGAGTAACAAAGTGTGCAATTCCCCAAATTACCAAGTTGCAGATAGCATAGATCAACAACTTAAGAAACCATCATCAACTCATCTCACAATAGATTCATTCAAGAAAGAGTATGTACAATGAGAGAGAAAGCCCTGGATCATGCGCAATCGAGCATACAGCAGGAAATCCTGCCCGCAGCAACCCATTTTGCCCACAAACCCGAAGGATCGAAGCAACAGTCAGCCCCGCGTTCGCACATCAAACCCTGAAATCTCTCTGGTGAACACCCTTGGTCGATTTGGCCGTGGGGACGGGGGTGACCGCAGCGTGAACGGCGGCCTTGGTCTGTTTGGTAGCCATCGCACCACTGTAGAGCGTCGGGCCGGGGATCTGGTAGGTGCTGAGCGAGGAGTAAATGTTGACCACGACGCCCGGCGCGTCCGCTTTGTAGAGAGCTTCGCCCGCGACACCGGCTGGGGTGTCGGTGCCGCTGGAGGTGATCTCGAGGTTGATGCATTGCGGGTAGTTTTGCGCACCGTCGGCCTGGCCCGCGGAGTGCAGGGCGATGATCTCGTGGCGCAAGACGTAGTTGCCGGGCGCGATCGACTTGGGGATGGTGACGGACCAGGAATTGTTGTTGGCGATGAGCTGATCGGTGCCCCAGGTGCCGGGGACGGTGGCGTCGGAGACGAGGCCGACCTGGTCGATCTTGAAGAACTTGAGCGTCGTCTTGTCGACGTTGGAACAGCTGCCGGGGCATTTGGCCAAGTAGTCAATCACAGGACCGTGGTGGCTGTTAGGCCATGGCGTCCACTGCAGCTCGACCTTATCGCCACCGGCAACCTTGGCAGCGGTGCCGGCAGGGGTAGCACCCAGGTGGCAGATGATGTCCGGTGAGGAGTAGCTGCTCGGAGCAATGAAGCCGTTCCCGAGATCCTGAGGATCGGACCAGCCGATGACGACCGGCGGTGGCTTGACGTACTGGAAAGACGGGTTGTAGCCTCGATAGTATTTGCCGGCGGCGACCACGCCTTGGACATAGCCGTGGGCGGCCACAGAAGCGGCGAGCGTGCCAATGAGGGCAGCGGTCTGGAGGAGAGACATCCTGGTGGAGGGTAGCTGGTACGATATGCAAATTTGTATAGAAGAATGAATGGACAGTGTCACCAGGACAAGAAGAAACGAGTGGCAGTGGTCTTGAACCGGAAGAGCGTGTATTGGCACAACGAGTAGGTCAATAGAGAGAAGGTAGGAGAATATTATACTACCTTTGAGCATTCAGAGAGGCAAGCTCATAATGCCTACAAGTCAGATGGCTCGTACCACAGTTGTAAACGAGACGCCCGAAACGCAGCCACCACCGATCGCATACACCTGTAACCTGAGTCGACTGGAATAGATGGAGAAAATGGAAAGCAGCGTCGATAAATTAGTCCGGCCTTTACCTGAGACGTTTGCGCCCGCAAGTCAAGAAATCGAATGTCCAAGCCAGCCGTGCTACCAAGCCTACCATCAGGGCGTTTCATCAGTTTTACGACGAAGCGAACCGGCGGGTGCAAGTTGCCAGCACTGCAATCGTTTCTTGATCTTTGTGAAAAGACGGCGGCACCGCGGTGTCTCATCGGTCATGTCGTGTCGACATCCTACCTATGCCGCGATGACGGGAGAGACGTAGTTGGTAGGTAGGGGGTGTCGGTGTCGAGGATAGATGAGCAGCTGATGAGCAAGGTGAGGTTGGATCCTGAGGGTCAAACCTCCGGATGACTCAGCAGACCACCACAGCCCTCCAGCGGCCAGCCCACTGTGCAGGGAAATCCGTAAGTCGAGCAGCAGATGGCACAGAGATGGAAGAGGCATGTCACGCGAAAGCCTCCAGGAAGCAGAGAGGCCGGTTGATAGTGAAGTACTGTTCACTGTACACAATCTATCACTGTACACGATATAGTCCAATACGTACATTACGGATGCTCCGCCTCCTTCCCTCCACGATCACAGATCACTCCAGTTGTGCATCAGATACCCAGTGCCATTCGCCCCGACCTCCATAATCACCTCAGCCAGTCCCTTCTTCTCCCTTTCCTCAAGCACGGCGCGGTACTACAACCCAAAAGTTAGCATCGCCGACAGATGGTTGACCTGCATTGAAGTAGTAAAACTCACCTTGAACGCAAAATTCAGCACCAAAGCCACGATCAACCCCACACAAACCACAATCGGCCCCGTGACGGCGTCGAAGTTCTTCCCACTCCGGCGCTCGATCAAGTTCGTCCGCCACATGTAGATCCCGTAGCCCCACGCGGCCGTCAACACCGCGACGACGGTGTACACGATCGCCAGCGCGCGAGCGACGTCGTTGTCCTTACCGGCGGCGTTGTACAGTCCCAACGACAGCGAGGCCAGCAGGACCGAGACGTGCTGCCACTTGATGAAGGTACGCTGGTTCGCGAGCCAGACCTTGGCCTCCACCTTCACCGGCCCTTGGTCTTTGATCCAGTACGCCGGTTTGTGCACGCCGGGCGGCAATTGCGTGCGACCGGAGCGTCGAGCTTGGGCGTACTTGCTGGAGGAGAAGGCGGGGAAGAGGTTCTTCAGCCCGCTGACGCCACCGGGGAGCGTTCGGCGTTCGGTACCGTGGGATTGCGTGCCCGTTTCGTCGTCGTCCGGTTCGCCGGCGGTTTCGTTGACTTGCGTTTGTTCGGCTGCAGCGGTGGTACGACCGAGGTCGGAGAGCTTGGATTTGTTGGCTCGCGAGTCCGGGCGGCCGGAGCGCTTCGCTGCGGAGTCGTTCAGGTTAGGCGAGCCGACGGGGCTCAAGACCGCGCCACCTTGCTGTGCACGATGCATAGGGGAGAAGTCGGATCGGCTCTTCAGCAAGCTGCCTACCGCAAACTCGTCGTCGATCTTCTTTTGCTTCTTCGCCTGCTCTTCTTCGAACGCCTCGTGCGGGTCTCGGCGGATGTCGGTTTCCGTCTCCGACAGCCAGAAGGGGAAGGTGTTCACGTGGTCCTCAAAGAGCTGTGCGACACCGTGCACAAACTTGCTGAATCGCGGGGCCTCTTTGACGAGATGACTGTGCATGATGTCGTCGACCCATTCGGTTCGTCGGCCGGTATTGCGGGTTTTGATCTCAAGCAGAGCGTACGGGAAGCGGCTGACTTCGCCTTTGCGGATGGCGGAGAAGGGATGCACCATTTCGTTGTTGTCAATGTCGGTTCTGTGCCAAGCTTCGGGATCGCGGCATGGACGCTCGTCAATGGCGTCTTCACGGATGAAGTCGAGGTCAGTATCGAGGCTGACGCGCACGCGGTTGTCACCCGGGATCTGGAAGGCAGTGCGACTGTAGTTCGCGCGCAGCACGGGCTGCAATTGATTCTCCTTGATGAAATTCTGGATCTCTTCCGTCGAGGACTTGAGTTCGGTGACTTCGGGGCTGTCGGGTCCAGCGCGGTCTTCGAGCTTCTTGATCTGCTTTTCCAGGTGATACTCGCCTTTGATGAGCCGCTGCACGTACTTCTCCTTCGTGGTCAAACGGGACGCTTTGCTCACGTTCTCTTCCGTGACGGTCTTCTTCTCCACCCAGATCTCTGGCTTGTTGTTCAGCTGGCCGTACCATCGAAGCCGCAGAGAAGACGCCTCGCCTTGGTCGACCTTCTTCGTGTAGAGAGAAAAGGCGGGATTGTCGAAGTAGATGCTCGTGATGGACGGATCCGGCTGACTGCCCTCCGCGATTTTGGCCGTCTGCGGGTTGTACACCAGCACAGGCAAGCGACGCAGGATCATCGTCTTGACCTCGAGCAAGTTGTCCGGATGCACCCAGAATTTGTGGCTCACATACTCCTCCTTGCCCTCCGGAGCCTCACTCATGCTGATCCCGCGCTTCTCCGCGCCATCCAGATGCTGCCTGACGAAGCTGTACATGGCGCTCAGTCTGTAAAGCAGCGGGCTGTAGTCCTCTTTGTTAAAGGGCAGAGCTGCGAGACGGACTTGCAACAGCGGGCGCACTCGGTACGAGGTCCCTCGCTTCCGATCGTGCTTCTTCACGGCTTTGAGGAAGCCGGTGTAGTTGATGCGACTGTACTTCTCCAACTCGTTGGTCTCTTTCGTGATCTGGTCTAGCTCGGACAGAACCTCATTCAAAATCTTCTGCTTCTCCTCTTCGCTAGGGACGGGCTTCTTGCCGCTGCCATTGTCGTTGCCATCACTGCTTCCCTCTCCATTGGGCTGAGATTCCGTCGCGCCGTCCACCTGACGCTCCGCGACAACGACCGAGTCCAGCCTGGCTTCGCACTTGGCCGTGCGATCCCGGAGCTTCTCGTACGTCTCTTTATGGAAATTGTGCACCTTCTCCAGCTGCACATTCACCAGCTCGTCCACAAATCGTCCCTCGTCCTCATCCGTCCAGTCATCCTTTGGAGACTCGCCGGCGGGAGAGCTCGGAGCGGACTCGTCCTCTTTCAGCAGCAGCTTGAGCTTGGCGTAGTCGATGTAGTTCTCCCGCCATGGTGGGTAGGT
>Ga0058704_10000965_pt1 | contig 13889 bp, 7 predicted proteins | sample AgamicMgSfe_FD_71363 | JGI IMG/M metagenome (GOLD analysis project Ga0058704, IMG submission 71363) | Agave microbial communities from Guanajuato, Mexico - Mg.Sf.e | ecosystem: Host-associated > Plants > Phyllosphere > Phylloplane/Leaf | place: Guanajuato, Mexico | collected 2012-05-30
GCCGAGAATAGCGCCATCATCTACCCACTTCGGAAGGGCGGGCATGCGACCGGTGGCTGCGGTGAGCTTCTCCACTGCCTCGAACATGTCATTACCCCTGGCAATGGCACCATCAACGCTTAGTGAGTTGTATCGTACCATGACCGCGTCGGGATCTGTGAAGTCGAAGTTGGCGTAGCCAATGCTCTTTTCGGAAAGATAAAAGACTCTGCTGTCGGTTGTGATGTACGACGGAATGGCAGTATACGTGGTGAATCGGTTGCCACCAGCAAACGTGCCATTCGCATTCTCAATAGCGGTGATAGGCTGGTCTCCACGCCCTGTACCTTGCTCGCGGGAGAATATAGGCACGCTTTGATTCTTTAGGGAGGCGAAAGAAGCTTGCGCACCCAGACCGTAAATGTCCTCACCAGCGTCAGAGGCGAAGCGGAAGTAGAGCTTCTTCAGCGGCTGCTCCAAGTTCGTAGTCGGCGAAACGCTGAGATAGAACGCAACACGGTCTGTCAGATCGTCCGGAACCCAGAAGGTCAGGGTGTAAGCCGCAGAGTCGTTCCCACAGCCCAAGAGGTGTCCGCTGATTTCTGTCGCCCTGCCGGTGGGAGAAGTATTCCAGGACACGTATTGGACGGAGCTGATGTTCTGCCCGTTACACTCATCTATGTCGACCTGTGTGATGTTGAATGCGCCATTTGAGCCAACGACCGAGTCATTACCGGCACTGGCGCTCACGAATGGCTTGCCGGACACTGTTGCCCAAATGCTGCAATTGCCTTGAGTGATCTCGAAGTGGTCGGAGTCTCTCGTGAGCGCGAAGCCACCGCCTAAACTCCACGAGGAATCTTCTTGCCCGGTGAGAACGTGTTGCGAGGATACGGAAAGCGGAAAGACAGTAGACAGTACGAGCACCGCGGCAGACCACAGGCGGTGCATCGTGCTTGCTTACGCAGGATGGGAAGCAGGTAAATGGGAAATGACTTACGCTTGTGTCGGCCTCAACTGGCGGGACTGAAGCTTTTATACCTTACCTGGTGAGCGATCTGCTATCGATCAGAAAGCATGTCTTGAGAGGAGGTGTTGACGAAAAGCGAAGCTTGAAGTGGAGCGAGTGCATGAAACGTCATCGCCCTAGTCACCTGGGCAATTTGCTGCTAACGCGATAGGTCTTCCCGACCGGATGTTCCATTTCTCGAGAAGGATATATAGATGTCGATACTACGCCGAGCAGTACAGCAGCTCGTCGTTGCTCGATATTGTCGAGATACTACATCGACTTCTGATAGGGGTACTAGCCCTTGGACCTTCTCCGCCATCTGGTCACGTCACCTCGGAGGTGAAGAAGTCGCGCCAGAGCATGGTGAAGAGCAAGCAAGCAAGGTCTTGGGTCGTAGAGTGATGCGGTAAGCACGTATATGGGCACAACAGTACACTGGAAGGCGCCAAGGCTACAAGCTCCTTTGCCTGGACGACAGTAGCCAGGCTCTACTGAACTGTCCTCCGCAAGAGTCGCGAGAGACGGCGAGCACTTGTACACTCCGAGGCCGCATTCAGGGCTCATTATGTGGTTGCTGCCTGCTCTCACGCTCGCGACGGTAATGCTTCCAGATCGCCGAGATACAGCGACACGGTCCAACCATCGGCGAAAGCCGTTGGCGGAAATTCCACCATTCTGGCTCTGCGTCGGTGTAGCTGCATTCATTGGACTGGCGTACGTCTCCTGGTATCACGAGTGGACTTGAAATTGACTGATAAGTTTCCAGTGTACTGAGGCAAGTTAATTGGTGCCCGAGACAAGGCACAGTGGTCTATCAGAACGAGCACCGCGGTCTCGGCTTCATACGTCCCGATGATGGTACAAAAGACGTATACGTGCATTATACTGAAGTCATGAGGCAGGAAGTGAAACGGCCGACCTTGCGTCACACATACATTCACAAGCGGTGGCGGTGTCTTAGAGAAGGTGAGCGCGTCAGATTCGACATCATGGTTGGATGGGGCGGTAAGCCGCAGGCTCGGACAACGCATGTCATATGATTGAGTAGAGTTGGCTGATGGCCGATCGATACGTGACCGATGCGACCAGTTGACATGAGCATTCAGAAGATGGCTACTGTGTGCCTCGCTCTTGCCGAATGGAAGAGATGTCTTCGCTGTATGAGGAAGCCGCAAGAGGCGTGCCTGTGAGAGACAGATACAGCTGTGCTGCATTGCTGTGAAAGAGAGATGTAGCGTGTACCAGCGTTTGCACGAGTGCAAAGTAGGATAATGCCCGTACCGAGCTCGCCTTCTGCCCGTTGCCTACTGCTGTGAGCAGGTTGGAAGAGTCCGTTGCGCGGAAGCAAGTTCCTAGAGATCGCGCTTTCTGTACTTAATCACAATATGCAGCACCTTATATGTACGACTTAGCCTGAGTCGCCCAACGCGATAACGCTATCGGCTGTGCATACTGCATTCAATATAACGCGCATGATGTTTGAACGAGGCTTGGAAGCATGCCGTATACCTACTCTTGCTCTTTACCTCCGTGGCGGCAGCCAGCGTTGCGGCAGACAAGGGTGTGCATATGTGCCGAGATAGGTACCGTAAAGGTACCGTATTGGCCCCAGATCCTCAACAGTGTCACACCGTCACAAGTGTTCTTGCCATAACAAGCTCTCGAGTCTTGTGCGATTACTCCTTGAGTCGTACTGCTCACAATGGCCCATCTGCGAGGCAATGAAAGCAAAGCCGTCAGTCTTGTTACGACTCAGAATGATGTCGAATTACAAGACATGCTGGAGTCCCACGTCCAGCATAAATATCAAGGCACGGAAGCGGACAAGGCCCAAATGAGAGTGATGGGCAGACTGCAAGAGACGAGACGAAACTTCACCTTCATCACGACCTTGGGCTTTGGCTCGACGCTCATCTGCACGTGGGAGGTGATTTTGGCCAATCTTATGAGTGTGTTAACGAATGGCGGCACTGCAGGACTCTTCTGGGGCTTTCTCATTGTCGTAGTCGGCTTCATGTTTGTGTATGCAAGCCTGGCGGAGATGGCGTCCATGGTGAGTGCCTGAGACACGGGACTGTCAGCTCGGTGTGCATGTACTGACCAGCCGCTTCTTTGCGTTGCAGGCGCCAACGTCAAGCGGCCAGTACCACTGCGAGTATCACCGACGGCATTGAATTTGGGTAAGGCAAGCGCTAACCGTGTTGCTTACAGGGGTCTCTGAATGGGCACCGCCGAGTGTACAGCGGTACCTCAGCTACATGACTGGTTGGCTATGCTTCACTGGTTGGCAGTCGGGCCTTACTGGTATCGCCTTCATGGCCGGCACAATCATTCAAGGCTTGATAGTCTTGAATGATCCGAGCTACGTCTACCAAAACTGGCACGGCACCCTCCTTATCATCGCTATTTCCTGTTTCGCGGTATTCTTCAATACTGTTCTCGCTAGCAAGCTCCCGCTGGTGGAAGGCTTGATCGTGTTTCTGCACATCACCGGCTTGTTCGTCGTGATCATCGTCCTGTGGGCATTAGCACCAAGGACTAATGCTCATGACGCTTTCCTGCAATACACCAATAACGGAGAATGGTCATCCGATGGCGTATCGCTGCTGGCGGGCTTGTATCCTCTAGTCGTGTCGTTGCTTGGCTTCGATAGTATAGTGCACATGTGTAAGAGACACTTCGGACCTATAGGCTCTTTTGGTCTTCATGCTGACTCTGCCCCAAGCTGAAGAAATCGAGGACGCTGCGGTGACTGGTGCTCGGACAATCATGTGGTCCACTCTCCTCAATTCTCTGCTAGGCTTTGTCCTAGTGATCACAATCATCTTCACCTGGGGTGACATGCGCACGATCGCTGGCACCAACACCGGGTATCCCTTCATCCAGATCTTCATCGATGTTACTAAGAGCTATGCTGGCACCAACGCTATGGCCGCGATCATGGTCATTACGCTTACAGCAAGTTGTATTGCTGTTGTCGCGACTGCGAGTCGGCAGATTTGGGCGTTCGCTCGAGACAATGGGGTACCGTGCTCCAAGTTTGTCAGCCATGTAAGTCCACCCGCCATGTCGAGTCAGAGTCGAAAAGGGGACTGCATGTCGGTACTCACAAAGTAGATGCCCATATAGGCTTCCACTCGCTCTTCAGCGTAGTCGAGCCACTTTCGGTGGTGTGCGAGCGCATTCCTGCCCCTGTTATGAAGCGATGAGGTTGAGGCTAACCCGTTAATGCCTTATTAGGTCCACCCTCACTTGAACATTCCGGTGAACGCCGTCTTCGTCTCTCTCGTCGTAACGGCGCTGCTTTCACTCATCAACATCGGCTCTAGTGTCGCCCTTAACGCTATCCTATCCCTCAATTGCGCTAGTCTACTATCCTCGTACGTTATCTGCATCGGCTGCCTGATCCTTAAGCGACTTCGAGGCGAACCGCTGCCATCTCGGCCATGGTCTCTTGGCAGGTGGGGCTTCTACATTAATATTGGAGCGATATGCTGGCTGGCGCCCATCTTCATCTTTACGCTGTTCCCGGGTGTGGCAGCCGTGGCGCCGAGTACGATGAACTGGGGTGTGCTTCTTTTCGGCTTTGTTGTTGGGTTCTCGACAATCTACTACATCACGAGCGGGAAAAAGAACTACGTCTCGCCGAAGGAGAGACTGAAGAGAGACCTGCAGTGAAGTATGTAACCGCACGGACGCGGACGCGGACAAGAGCGTTGCGGTCGACGTACGCTGCGGGCCAGAGAGCGCATAAGGATGTAATAACATGATCGAGAATGGCAGGCCGGACTCCCAGCAAGCATATATCACAAGGTTAAACAGGGTCAGCACGACGGACAGATTAGATGTATTGTGTATCTTCGGGCATAGACCGAACGCCTGCGCTATGCCGTCATGTAGACGAGCCTCCTAGCGAGAAGCGTCAGGACTCATGCAGGCGAAGAACGCGGCAGTGTCTACCTATGTTTGTATTTCTGCGAAGCTTTGGTCAGCATGGTACGCTCTACGACAGAATGACTGGACGTGGACTTACATCTTCTACCTTCCGCACATTGCTACGATCAATCTGATTTCCAACACCAAGTAGTGCTGTGCCGACTGCCCTTGAGGCTCCAATGACCGGCCTGAGTATCACGGTCGGCGCTCTCCTTGCCACAGCCGCGGCAGCAGCGGTGGGACTACTACTCTCAAAGATCTCGCCTTGTACCGCAATGAATGCATCTCGAGCAGTCAGCAGATCATGCTCCAAGTATCGACGAGCTGTGCGTAGGCCTGAGAAGACGCCCAGCGGCTGATTTGCGTAAGCGGAGAAGGCCCGTTGTTCGCTCTCCTCATCCTCACCCGATGCCATGTCATGCCAGCCTTGGTCTGACGACACTCTGCGACCCACTCCAGGCCTACCAGAAGGCGAAGCAGAAGCAGGAGAAAGCAGGCCTTCGGCGCCCGAGAGCAGGTTTTGCGTACCAATGGCGAGTTTTGCTCCCAAGCGCGCAAGCTCTGATGTTGTTGTCTTACCAAAGTGCAAAGCCCCTTTTTGGATACTCCTGACAACCCTGCCGTCCTTTTTATACTCGCGAACAGGGATAGCAATAACGTCCCGCATGCCGTTCCCAATGTTCGCTAAGCTTCGTATAGGTGCCAAGCCAGAAAGTACCGTCGGCAGCTGGTTCCGCGTTACGTCTGGCATCCAAACATCGTTGAGCGTCTTGTGTAGGGGCGCAAAGCCACGCAGACCGTATACAATGGTGTGCTTGAGCTTAATGTCCGCCGCGTCCAGGCTCATAAGGTTCATAAGCTCGGAAGTGTTGCCGGACCGAAGGATGCCGTAGTCGATGCGCTTAGGTTTGTAGTCGAGCTTGAGGTCTACAGTGTCGACTTCGAGTCGCTGAATGAAGGGCTGATCGGCATCGGCGCTCGAATCTGTCACACTGTCATCTTTGAAGTTGAAGGAGCGGGTAATGAAGTCTAGCGCGTCCTGATCTACATGCAACCTCAAGGGAAGGAGCGATGCATGTATGATCATCTCCGACGCTGCATAGTTTTCCAACGTCCTCACGTTGAGGAGCTCAAGATGCACCATCGGCTTAGCCATCTCCCGTGTCGCCGGATCACTCTGCAGGCGCGTCAAGAACTTCCGCCAGGTCGAAGTTGGCACGTTGTCGAAGATCTCGAAATCCCGAATCCTGACATCAACGGAACTGACCACATCTTCAGTATCTGGTGGAAAGACATGCATGTCCGCAGACACACCCTTGAGCTCGAAGGCGACCTTGTGTGCTTTGCTGCGCTCCAGCTTCAGACGTCGCCGCTGTCTTTGACGCATAGGGCGGCCTGATGCTGAATAAACAGTAGGCTTCGACATGCCCGATAGTGGCACGCTTTCTGTCTCGCTTGCCATATCGTCAATGCCGCGGTTGATATGCCGCCTCAACTCTTGCGCGTCGTGGTTCGCAGGTACGCCAATGTAGATCGAGTTGAACAGAACATCGCCGATGACCGACTCTTGTTCATCCTCGTGCTCTTGCAGAGACTGACGCCTTCGTGCTTTGCGTTCCTCCGCACGCGCCTCCACTTGCTCAACAGCCTCCGTTATACCATCACGCGTCCGCTGCCAGTCGTAGCCATCGTGAATGTTCCAGATAACGTGAAGATCACGCAACCGTAGCTTGAAAGGCAACTTTTGTTGTCTCGTATCCGAAGGTGGCAGTTTCCGTCCCCTCACAGCAGGTGTATTGAAGCGGTGTCGCGATCCCAACGCCTGCTGGCCAGTCCCGAGAGCATCAAAGCCCAGATCTTCTATCTCGTATAGCCCAAGGTCGACCGACTCGCCGCTGACCGCCGGTTTGCACTGCTTGACCAAATCCCGCATCAACGCAGTGTCACTCAAGCCCACATCCGTTGGCGTTATCGTCATTTCAAAGGGATCGTCTTCTAACAGACTTTCGACAGTCTCGCTGGAAGCGTCAGCGCCCGGCTCGTCTTCTTCGTCAGGATCGTCTCTGCCGCCCAAGATACCGCTCACAGGACCATAGAGGCTTTGCGTCATCTCCGACTCTGCAAGCAGATCATCGAGATCGTTGCCCAAAGTCGCCGCTTCAGGCAGCATCCCCATGTCATCTTCAGATAGCTCCTCGTCGACATCGAACAGCGTAACGGACGGCGCGACCGGCTTAGCTTCCGGTTCGCCCGTGAACGAGGCCATCATGTCCTCAATTGTCATCGGCTCCGTCAGGTACTTAGGCTGCTTACTGGGCGGTGTAGGTGGCCCAAGACCCCCGAGAATAGCGAACAGTGTTTGAGTCGAGTCGGCGCACGTCTCGAGCAAAAGCAGCTCGTTTCGCACATCCATATCCACTGACTTGGACTCACCTTGCGAAGCGTTTTCCACCTTGACGGCCATCTTCGCAGACATAATCGAACCAACAGAGACGTAACCTTGCTTGGTCAGGGCGGCCGCAAGCCGAACATTGTTAGTAGTATTGTTAGGCGCGCCACGTCCGCTAGATAAGGTTTCGGTGTCAGTATTGTTGGCATCGTCTGTCAAAAACAGAGCAGCTTTCCGCAGCTCCAGAGACGCCGCTAACGCAGCTTCCGGCGGCACAAGAGTAGAGAACCTGACATCTGTGAGTATCAGCAAGCCCTTCGCAGGCGATCGCTCCGGCGTCAGGCCAAGTGCGGAGTCATGCACAATGAGATCGATGTTAGTTCTCTTGACTGATTTCCTAGAAGCGCTGCTCGTAGGACTGTCCGGGCTCTTGGAGCCACTTTGTCGCATCGTGGCAAAGTTAGTAACCGATCTGGCAAGATCGACCATCATTTCCGCCGGCGCAGCTTCTACATCCATGCCAGTCAACGCCAGGATGGTCGGCACGCTATACTCGAAGCAGATATTGAAGAGCTTGACTTTGACCGTAGGCTCTGCTTCATCACCGAGCATGCGTGCCATCAGCATAGGCAAGTTATCCGCACCCATCAGCGGTATCAGAGGGTGAACCAAGGTAGCATAGCCCATGCGACTAGCCTGTATGCTGCCTACCGACAGCGCGAGGAGTGCAGGTAGGCCGACATGTGCGCAATGGAAATCCTGGCACCCGACTTGCAGCTTCCCGAAGCGGTCATTGACAGGTAGCTGTGCTTCGAAGGCCTTCACTCTGACAAGCGTCAGGAGGCCGGGCCGCTCATCCTCAGGTAAGTACTTAGCAACGACAGAGAGCTTGCTTAGCTCGCCACCCAGCGCCGCAAGCAGCTGTATGAAATCAAGACCTGCGACCTTGACCTTGACGTCTCCGACAGACGCTCGAGCGAGTGAGCCTTTCCTCCTTTGACGAAGCAACGTGTCTATCAGTATGTCGTCGTCGCTGTCATACTTGTCCTTCGAAGGTATCAATAGGGAGAGCAGGCGCTCGAGATCTTTGTCTTGTGGCGTAAGCAGGTACTCCAGGCGTAGAGTTGAAAGGTCTGCCGTCAGTGGTGCACTAGCGCCGCCCGCGGTGTATGGTCCTGCAAGTGCAACATGCTCGACTGCAACAACAGCGCCCTGCTCACGGTACACAGCTTTCAACGTCGTCGTGCGTAGATTGACAGCACACGCCTCGCCGCGAAGTGTAACATCAGCACCACCAATGCGAGCATTTGCCTTCAGCTCAGGTCCAGTTGGTGCTGTGACAGGATCGCCCTGGAACCGTACGCCCTTCGAAGACTTCCCAGCAGGAGTCCGTGAAGCCATCATACCACCTTCAGAGAGCATCGAGCCGCTCAACTCCAAGATACCGCTGAGGCCTCCAAAAGAAGAGAGCGTGTCATCGATCGCGCTGAGATCGAGTCCCAGTTTGATGGGAAGCGTTTGCATAGTTATCTCCGTGACTGGGCGTTTGTGTATAGTGACTTTGTTCATGTTTAGCAGAAACGAGACGTCAGGCGTGCTCTCCGTCAGCACAATCGAGCTGCTGAGCTTGGCTTGGCGGTCAAAGACCAGCAGCTCACTCCCACTCAGCACTGCTCTCAGACGTCCGAACTGAAGATCCACTTCTCCAGGGCTTACATTGAGACTCGCATTCTCACAGGTGACAGCGATCAGGCCCGTTTCTACAACTGAGGATTTTGTAAGCGGAAGCTGCTCGAGTAGCGAAAGCTGCAGCTTCTGCAGTGTGAGAGCAATCGGTAACTCGCTGCTGCTGTTTGATGTAGCGGTGTCAGCAGTTTGTCGCGGCTTCGCACTTGCGGGTGGAGAATCTGCCTGCTTGAAAGCATGACTAGCCGTAGTGGCTAAGCTATACAGCAGCCTGCATGAGGCGAGATCAACAGTAGCAGTCATCGTACCAACGTCCACCACCAAGCCATTGTCACTCGGCTGCGACGGTTGTCTCTTTGGTGCGGACCACAAAGCACTTTTCTTATCGTCGGACGTTGAGGAGGTACCTGGTCGACGGGAGGCTGAAAGCTCCGAATAGGCCGAGAAGGTGCCGGGCACGCCACGATATGTTGAGTTAGAACCAGCATGAAATTGCCGAGTTTTGAAATCAATAGGAATGTCGGTGGCAGCTGGCTCACCACTGGTATTAGGCAGCCACACGGAGACTTCGTCAACAAAGACAAGCCTCTTCGCTGCCATATCATCCCTTTTCGGCGGGGTTCTCTCGAATTCAGGCGACTGTGCTCGCGGCGTAGCGTGGCCTGACTGCGGAATGAGTCCTTTGTCGTCTTGCTCAGCGCTCGACACTGAACCATCCAGTTGCTCGTTACGTCGATCTTCAGGCGACTCTGACCGCTCACTCTCTGCGCTCCAGCCACCCGGCACGTGCATACTCATGCTCTGAGAGCCGCCCATAGCACTCATATACATACTTTCAGCTTCTTCGTGGCTGTAGAAGCGGGACTGCGCCATACCTGTTATCTCGTCTGATTCAGGCTCTGGCGGAGTCAGAATCTCTTCAGCAGGTGGCATCGCTTGATGGTAGGCAGCCGAGGCCTCGAGAGCGACTCGTTTGTTGTCCATGGGATCTTCGTCGTGCTCGAATGCCGGGCCGGGTGTAAGAGGCTGGTACATACTGTGCTGACTCTGGTCAGGGGCAGGCCAGGAGCCTGGGCTGATATGCACCTTCCGTCGTTCCGGACTCTCATCCATTCTGGGCCAAGAGCCCGGACTTTGGAAGGCGCGATCGTATGGCGATACAGTGCGCCTTGTTCTTGTACCAGCGGGGCTCGTGTTTCGAGGTGAGGGCCGTGGCCGTGGTGTTGCGGCTCGCTCAAGCAACAACGAGTCGGGCAGGTCGTCTTCGCTCGCCATAGAGTTCCATAAGTCTCCGGCAGGTGCGGACTCGCTAGTCCTACTGCGCCGGGAGCCCCAGCTAATGTTGTCGTCGCCGGGCTGGATGTCGAGATCGGAGGTGGCTTCCGATCGGTCTGACCGTCGGTCTATGTCATGCTGAGCGTCAGTGAACAGGTCGCGTGTTAATAAGTCCGCTGAAGCATGCATTGACTGTGCTGACGCAGAAAGGTCGGCCCTTGAGGATCTACTATCGACACGTGACTGTGTCGCAGAGCGTGAAGCTTCGCTAGGTGGCGAGCTGTGACTTGGTCGCTTGCTGTCTGTGGGCGAGCCGCGTGATGGTAGCTCCGATAGCTCGGAGAATATTGTGGCGTCTGAGAGTAGGTCGACGGATATATCTTGCAATCTGACGTGACGCTTTCCGGCATGCGCATCGTGGTTTTCGCCGCCCTCGAGCTCCTCAAGCCCAGCCGCACCGACTCGCAGTCTCAGTGTAACGGGCACACCTTCCTGACCGTCGCCAGCCACCTCCGTCTCAATCCGTACCTCCAGATTCTTGATCTGCACCTTCAACCGATCCACAATGCCCTGCAGAAAGTTCGCCAAGAAGCCTGGCAAACCAACTGCAGCTCCAGTACCCACATCCTCACCCTCACTACTCTCGCTCACTATCGACTCTTCGACGCCCTTGCTTCCGGCGGCCATGCTGGCTTCGAGCTGTCTCCGCTCCTGCGCCGGCTCGTCTTGCAAGAACGACTTCGCCATCTCCTGCGTTGTCGGGATGTGTCCGTCATCTTCCGACCCTGACAACCCACCCGAGTCGTACGGCGGTGGTGAGTGTATCCTTCGATGAACCTTCCTATGCTGCGGACTCCGGACGTTGACTGGGGATCGGGCGCCGCTCTTACCCTTTGCGCTACGATCATCCTCCACTGCCTCATCCAACCGTACACTGAGTTCTACACCATCAACCTCAGCTACGATGCTCGACTGGTAGATGTCGGCCGGCACCGTCAGCCTGAGCGATAGCACACGAGCCGCTTCCACTCGCAAGCTTGATGGTAACTGCGCAAGTTGACTAATCCGCTTGATATTCAACCCAACATCTTTCAACTCGACAACGTTCGTGCGGCCAAGCGTGATATCGAGGTTCTTCGGATCAATCGCCTTATCGTCCAGTAGGCCGGTGCGGGAGAGTGCGTAGTGGAGGAGCTTCTTCTGCCACCACGCCATGATGAATGTGGAAGGTACAAGACGGGCAAGCGGCTCTGTCTATGTACTATCGATGTGTTTGCGTCAAGACGGTTTGCCTGGGAGCTGTTTTCGGTGCACCGCCGGCTGTTATCGGGTGCTGCCTTAGTTTGCAAGAGCTACGAGTCGGCATGTTGCTCTTGGGAACGTAGCATATCTCGACCAACAACGAGGGTATTCTGAGGACCTAAGTGAGCCAGACCCGGCTGAAGTCTAATGTAAGTAGGGAAGTGTGTTGCAGGTAGGAGTCGAGAGTTCTTGGTTCCATAAGGTTGTCTGTTGACACGAGCTCAGGTCTGCTGCCATGTGACGCCAGCGAACGGCAGATCGTGGGGAAGCGGATCTTTGGTGCTCGGCCCGCCGCAGTCACCCGCTTTATTTCCGGAACGTCCGCTTCTTGGGGACAAACGGTTGAACAAACCTGGAAGGGACAGATCTGGTACTGCTACGTGACTTACTGATACTCGCCACACAAAGTCATACATCCCAGTCAGCACGATGGAGCCACCAGAGCAGGACCTCGAAGACTTGGAGCTAAACGAAGACGATGCGTTTCTGGAAGAAGAAGGCGTACCTACATTGGACGAGCCGTTCATCCAGAAGTATCTCGATGGCCGTGACTCCCTCGTCACCCAGGAGAAGCGCCAACGCAGCGATCATGCCTTTCGTGAAAGTCTCTCTCCCATGGCTGCGGAGGCGTCAGCAATAGTCGCAGCAATCCGTTTCGAGGAACAGCAAACACTTTGGAACCCAGACTTTGAAGATAATCTGGCCAAGCGCGAGGATCTTGAAGTACACCCTGGTATGATGTTCAGCCTTGCTAAAGACCGCATGGAGTCTAGCAAACTTTGGAAGATTGTCAAGAAGATGCCAAAAGGAGCATTACTGCATTGCCACTTAGGTGCCATGGGTGACCTCGACTGGGTGATTAACGAAGCACTCAATATTGAGGGTATCTGCATCAGCGCCGAGACTGGGTTGACTGACACTACTCGCACTGCCGAACCATTCATATTTCTATATGTCAAAGACGTGTCGAAGACGAACGATGTTGCTTCCATATGGTCCGAACGATACAAAGCCAACGAGCCAGTCCCCGTCACCACCGCAGCCGACTCTTTCCCGGGTGGCAGAGAACAGTTCGTAGCTTGGTTCAAGAGTCGTGTCTCAATCAGTCACGAAGAGGCCGTGCAGCAGCATCTCGGTCCCAATGCCATCTGGCGGAAGTTCATGTCTTGTTTCCCGATACTTGGCTCACTACAGGCCTACGAACCTATCTTTCGGAAATTCATCCGCAACATACTTTCCCAGCTACACGAAGATGGTGTCAAGTGGGTTGACGTCCGTTCCGTCTTCACACAACCATTTACACGTGCAGGTGTCGATAGGCCCGATGAGAACTTTGACGGCATGCTCGCAGCGATGCAAGAGGAAATAGATGCCTTTGTCGCTTCGAAAGAAGGCAAGGGATTCTGGGGTGCTCGACTCATTTGGACCAGTATCCGCGCACTTTCCGATCGAGGTGTTGTGGAGGACATGAAGGAGTGTATTCGCCTCAAGCAGCTGTTCCCAGATCTCATTGCGGGCTACGATCTCGTTGGTCAAGAAGATCTTGGCCGGTCTCTTGTGGAGCTGACACCACTTCTCTTCTGGTTCAAGAAGCGCTGTGCCGAAGAAGGCGTCGAAATACCCTTCTTCTTCCATTCCGGCGAGACACTCGGTGATGGCGACGAAGTCGACGAGAATCTCTTCGACGCCATCTTGCTCGGCACTCGCCGCATAGGACACGGCTTCTCGCTTTATAAACACCCGTTGCTTATCGACATGGTGAAGGAGAAGAAGATCCTCATCGAATCATGCCCAGTCTCGAACGAAGTCCTGCGCCTCACCTCAAGCATTATGTCGCACCCTCTTCCCGCTCTTCTAGCTCGCGGTGTGCCCTGCGCGCTATGCAACGACGATCCGGCCATTCTCGGGCAGAGCAAGAGCGGCATGACGCACGATTTCTGGCAAGCGCTGCAGGGATGGGAGAACCTTGGCCTACCTGGGTTGGCAAGTATGGCCGAGAACAGTGTTCGCTGGGCTACCTTCGACGACTGTTCGTCGAAAGCATGGGCGCAGGAGCTCAAACAAGGGGCGTTCGGGAGCGGCGTTAGGGCACAGAGGATGAAGGAGTGGGCAAGGGAGTTTGAGTTGTTCTGTCAATGGGTGGTGTTGGAGTTCGGAGCGGAGACAGATATCAATACGCTGGACTGAGACGGACCAGAAGCTACAGAGGCGCCGTGGCGTTCAGCTACTTGCACCCGCTCCGTGTTGGCGAGCGGCTCAGAGTCGGTCTATCGCGTCGTTGTCCCTGCGTCTGCACGTCTGTACGGCATT
>Ga0058704_10000966_pt1 | contig 13877 bp, 9 predicted proteins | sample AgamicMgSfe_FD_71363 | JGI IMG/M metagenome (GOLD analysis project Ga0058704, IMG submission 71363) | Agave microbial communities from Guanajuato, Mexico - Mg.Sf.e | ecosystem: Host-associated > Plants > Phyllosphere > Phylloplane/Leaf | place: Guanajuato, Mexico | collected 2012-05-30
CTGCTGCTGCTGCTGCTGCTGCTGCTACTGCCTCTTCTTCCAGGAACAGTAGCTCTGCGACTTTTGCCTCTGCCACTTCTGCAGGCTCAAGCAACTCTACTGGCTCCGCGAACCTGACCAACGCTCAGGCAACAGCCTTAACCTCGTCCTCTGGCTTCTCCAACTCTACTCTTCCAACGATCTCAGCCAGTACCATTACTCCCTCACCTAATATGAACATGACCAGCTCTATTTCTAGCAGCTCTATTCATGCCACCTCATCCGCTAATGCCACCTCTGCAATCTCACAGAACGCCGCAGCACGTACCACTTCTTCTGCAAGCGAGACTACAGAGACCATCACCATTTTCTCGACCCGTTACCTCACTATCACTCAAGAGCTTAACACCCAGACCATCACCACCATCTTCCCTGTGGCCACGCGTACTATCGTCGTCACGGGTAGTCAGATCCCTTCATCGTCCGCAGCTTCAGCCGCTGATGCTGAAGCCACTGACTCAATGGAGTCTGCTACTCCAACACCTTCTCTTACCGCCATGATCGACATTACGATTACCAAGACGATCACGGTTTACGCCACCGAAGCTATTACAACTTGCGCTCCAGGCGTCAGCGGATGCTCTTCGCTCCCTGCATCTCAGACCGTTCTATCTACCGTCACAAAGGTCGTCAGCGTTTACACCACTCTTATTGTCACCCAAGCTCCAGTCGCAGCTGTAGCCAGTGCGACGGCATCCAATACGGCCGAATCCAGTGCAGCCAAGTCCAGCGCACAGGAAAGCGACGCTGCCAACACTCAAGAAGCCAGCGCGACCGGAGATGCGGCATCTACCTTGACCGAGGTTAAGACAAGGACCAACTATAACACTCAGTACTACACCACAGTTGACGTTCTGCTTGCCAGCTCCTCCAGTCTTTACAACCCTCACAGTGACGAGGACACCACGAGGACCACTGTGGCAACTCTCAAGTCAACAAGCACCGTCTACAACACCATCACCGTTGAAGTCACCCGCCCTACTGTTCGTAGCACGATGACGGTCACCGCCACTGTGACTGTCAGTCCAGTGTCAACATTCCCATTACACCCGAACCCAACAAAAGACACTCAGGTCTACAGCCCTAAAGAACAAGCCGAACAAGCCGCTGCAGCCCAGAGCGCTCAGAGTGCAAGCTCCGCTGCTGCTCAAGCCTCCAGCAAGAGCGTAGCCTACTCCGCCGCCGGTGCACAAGAGACAGCCGCGGCTGCATCTGGCAACCAGAACTCCATTGGCAATGCTCAACCTGACTCTGGTTCGAGCTCTGGCGCTAAGTCCGGTGGCAGCCCACCGGCCGGTATCTACTCAAACTCCACCGCCAGCTCAGGTTCCCAGATCTCCGGTGCAGCACAAGCAAGCGGCTACGCTCACACCGTCTCTTCCGCTGGGACAAGCACCGCCAGCTCTCTTGCCGACGCAGTAGCAGCGACACCTTACCCAATGCCGAACAACGCCACCGCCGAGTACCAGTATAAAGCCTTTGCCACTGTTCCGGCTTTCAAGATGGCGGCCCACATTAACGCTGGCAGTAGCTTGAAGTTTGACGCCAGCTTGGCTAGCGTGGCCGTTGCTGTTCTGGTGCTCGTCGTTGATGGATTGTTCTTGTAGGGTTTGAGATTAGATAAAATCAGAGGAGCAGGATGTCTCTGATCAAGAGCAAGCGCTGGCGTTGTGGTGTGGCTGGTTTCATACCCATTTGATTTTTTGTTTGTTTGCTGCTATGCATATCGATATGTCATGCTTTATGGAGTTTGCTTTAGCTCGATAGACCCTCTGCAATGCATTGTATGACTATGCCTTTTCTTCCTGTGTGATTTTGTTATCCCTTTAGCAGCTAGCTGTCTATGCATCTCGTGGTAATTCATATGTACTTGTTACTTCTTCCGAGTCAGTCATCGTTTCTGTGATTGAAAAATGATTGAAAAATAAAATTCGTTAGTGTAGTCTACTGTAGTGCCATTATCGTCAAGTCCACCACAGGCAGACGGGGGTATCACAGATCCATAATCCCACAGGCCAGGCCGCGGCCACATAACCCAGCATTTCCTCAACCAGAAGCAGTTCCGAATAGTCCACCGCCGCGCCCGCTCAAAGCATTGCCCAGCATCTCCTTCAACCTGACGTGCTGATACTTTCTCCGCAAAGGCACACACGTGGTCTGATACAGCGGCTGTGGTCTCGCTCGCGCAATAGCCGCCAGAACCAGATCCTTCTCCTCGTCCGAGTCGATGGGTCCCGAAGGCGCGAGCTCGTCATCTGGCAACAGAGGCTGCGACTCCATAGCCGCTTCTACGACAGCTGTCAGCACTGCACATTCTCTCACAGTCCAAACATGAGCCAACACTTACTCTGCAACTTGGCCTGGTTCTTCCGCTGGTACTCGGCCAACAACTTGTCGTACGGCGCGCTGCGACCCGGCACCGCTCTCTTGGCGCCCATACTGTGGCTCTTGCACGTCAGACTACGAGCGCACTGTCCACCTTGCGGCAACTCGACACCGCACTGCTTCTCGACATCAACGGGCGCTTTGGGCCGCGGCGCCTTGGCCTTGGGCTCGTCTTTTTTCTTCTTCTTCTTGAGTCCGCCCTCGGCCGTGTCCTCTGCTTTGCGCTTCTTGCCGCCTTCCGTACCGTCCGTCTTGCGCGCCGTCTTGGATCCGGGTCCCCCGATCTCTTCTTCTTCGCTCGACGACTCGCCGCCTCGTTCTGCGCGCCGGCGGTCGGCGTCGCGTGCGTCTTTGGCTTCTTTCTTGCGGCGTTGCTTCTCTTGCTTCTTCGCTATGCAGTCTTCGACGTGTGCTTTGGCGCGGTGTCGTAGGATCGCTCGTCGGCAGTGGTTGCATTTTACTAGGTCGAGTTTGTCGTCCATTGGGCGGCCGTTGGCGAAGGCTTTGGCTGATTCGAGAGGTACTTTGGCCAGAGGCCGCGCTGGTACGCTGGCATCTTTGAATTTGTCTTGAATGCTGTTAGACGTTGTGGTTCTGTCTGACTCGGCGGGGGATTACTACTCGTGATTTCAGAGTCCCAGTTTCCTGGCTTGTTGATCTTCGGTATCCTCTTTGTGACATCCTCTTTCACCTTCAACTTGCTGGCCTTGTCGGAAATGCTGAAGCCGTCGTCGTAGAGGGATTTAGGTACAAAGTTAACGATAGAGGGCTTCCCATTAGCCATAGGCGCCGGAGCTGTATGCTATTATCAGGGTGATATCCTCCCGCATCATACAAAAGCACCTACTCTTGCGACTCGTACCATTCGGCGCCATAACGAATGAGTGTATACAGAAGTTATCGCGTGATGTAAGTGGAGCAAGTAGCGTAAGTAGCACATGAAGTCAACCCGGCCGGGGAGACAGATGGCCGGTATTCAGCCGGACACCCCCGAGAATCTGGGGCTTGGGGACCGCAAAGGTTCGTCCTGGTCTTTGTCAATTCGCATTTTGGAGGTCGATATCATTGTCGTCACAAACTGTGATCTAGATTTTATCAGTACATAGATTACACTTATCGATCATCCGTCAAATCGTTTGTATGAAAAAACGTGCCATGAGTTGTATGTGGGTATCTAAGGTAAGAGTGCTATGCAAGTCATCATCATTGGCCCTATACAAGCTTGGCCATGCAGTCGTCAAATCTGTCCAATAATAACAAGTATCGACTGTTTTCAGAATCGCTCAAATGTGCTTCCGGTGTACGCTGTGGATACTGCCGACTGGATATATCCGTGGCAGATAATCTGCCTCGCTCGCTCTACTAGTTGCTGAATCTGTCGAAGTGCGGCGCGAACTTGACCCAACAAAGGGCTCACTTTCATCGTGGTCTGCCTGCTCCGGCCGGCCTCCGATCACTGTACCCTTGACAGGTTGGTCCATTTGATCGAGTTTGTAGTTCTTCATGTACAAGCTCAGAGGAATGAGAGGTATCGCGACACAGATCGCAACAACAAGGATTCTGGACATTGTCTCTTGATAAGCGCGGTCGATGGCCTCACGTCCGAGACTGCCAGATGGAAATCGGACGGCGTCCGATGCAACGGCAATGCTGCCATAAATCGCCTTTGCTTCGTGCTTCAGTTCGTCGGGTAGGTATAATCGAAGTCTTGGGAGAACACCATTGGTCCAGATTGCACCACTGATGGCTGCACCAACGCCACCTCCAATTTCAAGAAAGGTCAGAAAGATGGCCGTAGCTGCTCCGACTTCTGCGTGACTGGCTGATGCCTGGACTCCGAGCTGTGCAGGCACGTGAATCAATGAGCCTCCAATGCCAAGAAGTACCTGGCACGCAACAAGGACTCCAGTAGACACGCCCTGTCTTCTGTATTGAACCATGCAGCCAAGACCGATGACGTATATGAAAGCGCCGATTGTGACGAGATGCTTGTACCTCTTGGTGTACATGATGATGAAGGAGACTACGATTGAGGTGACTGTCGATGTAAAGGTAAAGGTCTGAGTGATGCGTCCGGCCGAGCTGACAGATTGACCTTGAACGATCAAGAGGTAGGAATAAAAGTAAGGATAAACGGAGAGATAGAATGCCACTGTAAAGGTCAGAAAATGAGTGGGAGGCTTGGTCTAAGATGACTTACTGAAATAGAAGAATGCAATAGCAATGCCGGCAATGAACGTTCTGTTCCTGAATAAGGCTCTTGGCATGAATGCATAAGGAGCAAGAGTCGCATTTCTCTCCCAGAAGGGAAATATGCAGAGACAAACGACCCCGGAGATTAGCATGGTAACAATACTGTTACTCCTCCAGCCGTGTTTGGATGAAGCCGCCAAGGTGAGGGGGATCAACACTAATGAGATGCCGGCAGAAAGCAGAGATAGACCAAAAAGATCGAGTTCGTACCAGAGACTCTTGATGACACTCCAGACACTTTTGCCAGCGTACGGGCTTGGAGGCAGAATTCCTCTTTTGGCTGCTTTTCGTTGGTTGATAAAGAGAGCCAGAGCTAAAGGTAGGAATGCAATTGGGAGGACAATTGACCATATACCGTAACCCCATCTCCAAGATAGATTCTTCAGGAAATAATTGGCAATCTCAGGTCCGATCCAAACGTTGATCAGATATGGAATATCCGGAATGGTAGAGAACAGTGCCCGGTTGAGAAGGTCGCTGGTATCGGCAATGAATATCTGTTGTAGAATCTGCACACCTGTGGAGCCGGCAGAGTAGAAGATGGCCGAGGCTGCGTATGTCTTGACATTATTCGATCCAGCTTCCATGATATATCCAATTGTGAAAAGAAAGACGCTAATGCTGAAGGCTTCGAAACGACCAAATACATCGGCGATCTTTGACATTGGCGGCTTGACCACGGCTGCGAGGATTAGTCAATCGAGGTAGGTAGTCAACAGAATATCCCTCACGTACACAAGACAATCGACTGTATGACGGCAACAGTCGATATAAGTGAATGGGAATTGAATGCGCTGGTGGCGTAAGGCGTAAGATTTGTCGTGACTTGACCTTCGAGCGAAGTGGCGTATGCCATGAGATAGACACTATAGGACCAAAAAATTAGCTCGTTGGTTTTGGTAATTGTCGAAATGAGGAGATAGTCATACCCTGCATAGGCGGCGATCAACGACCACGAGGACCATGTTGAGGCGACGGCCTCCAATCTCTGGACACCCACTTGTGGTACCTCGTCGACATCTCTAATTGCTTCTTCGTTGTCACTGTCTTCGCCTTCATCACCGGTACTCGCCTGACCAGCGAGAGGTCTCTGGCCTGAGATCTTCTCAGTGTCGTGCCTTCGGGAGAGTGCTTCTTCGGAGCGGCGGGAAAGTCGTATGACCTCCATACTCTTAGACGTACGTGGTAGCAACGGACATGTCTCTGGATTGCTCCTCCCCTCCACAGAAGAGACGGACAGATGTCTGTTGAACATAACATATGAAGATAAGGATATAAAGATCTTATCAGATTGTCAGTATCAAAGTGTAAGTTGCAAGGATGAGAATGGACGAGCGTACGTCTAATACCCCGCTCAATAATAATCAGCCGAAATATACCGACATCCGAAACAGGGGCCCAGATCGGAATAATAACGGTTCAAAACGTCAGTCTAGGGGCATGAAGTCGAGAGCGCGAAGAACGCGGTTTCGAAAGAGTCGGCAAGAGATACGGTAAGAATGGGAATAACGTGATTAGTTGTCATTCACATGTCAATGATGATGCAGTAGTCGGGACCCTTAGGATGAATGCAGTGCGCCATGTCAGCTCGATATCATGCGTTGAACGGATCAGATAACTTAGTCTCTTCAAATGGAAAGTGATCGGCGAATCGCGGCAGGCTTTACCCGGCCGACTTTGGCGTGCTTCTCACGTGAATAATAAGAAATGCCGACTGTGAAAGAGTAACGTACATTAATATACTCACCTCACTACCTTGTGTAACCTATTCTGCATCTGCTTCTCAGTCACATTGAGCAGCCGAGAGTGTGTCTGCCCCTACATGATGTTCACTAATGCGGTCGAGGAAGCCGAAATCTCATCAATGACTGCAGCAGAACGCGCTGCTAGTCGTACAGTATGATATAGAGTAATAAGTTCTATCATAAAGTCAATAAATAGCTGCGATGCGACACCAGGTATGTTAGCTACAGTACTGTGAGCGATCTAGCATGTTCCACTGTTTGCTTTTCTGCGTAACAGGAAGTCTGACTGTGCTGCGGCTGTTGTACTGTCATTTCCGTTCTCGCTGGACATTTGTATGGGCTCGGCCTTTGGAGCCGCCTAAGACCGAAGGAATACAAAGCCGAGCGACTTCGCACCTCGTTCTCCCTGCAATTCACCAATAACAAGTCGCTTCCATGCGGCATACAAGGCCAAGATGGAGTTAAGACATATGACTCCAACTACGCAGTGAGAATGAAAATACTATAACTCGAAGATGCTCGTCGAGATGTTGCAGAAAATCGATCATATTTCCAAAGCATCTCGTCCCTTCAAACAGTATGGCGAATCGGGTCAACCCCAATGAGCCTCAAACGGCTGTAAGAAGTCAAATCGATACGGACAAACCAATTACCAAGGAAGTAGCTGGGCTGCAACCTCAAGAGATCAAAGAGGTGCATCCAACGGACGTCGAGATACCACAGCCCACCGTCCTACCGCCCGTCGAGAAGCCACAGACAGATACCGAAGCCTATTCCTCGTTTACGGTCACTCAGAAACGACTCATTATTCTCGCTGGAACTCTGGCAGGCTTCTTGTCTCCCTTGACCGGATCAATCTATTATCCCGCCATATCCACCATCGCCAAGGATCTCAATGTCTCGTCCAGCGCCATCAATGTTACAGTCACGACCTATCTCATCGTGCAAGGCCTTGCTCCTATGGTCATTGCAGGTTTCTCAGACAACTGTGGAAGACGACCAGCTTTCATTTTGTGCTTTGTCATTTTCATGGCCGCCAATCTTGGTCTAGGTCTACAGAATAGCTTTGTCGCCCTACTGATACTCCGAATGGTGCAGAGCGGAGGAAGTAGCGGTACCATTGCCTTGTCACAAGGTGTGGTAGGTGATATCATCACTTCCGCAGAACGAGGCTCGTACATCGCCATCACTTCCATTACCAGCATCCTGGGTCCAACTCTATCACCGATTCTTGGCGGTGTTCTTTCGCAATATCTCGGATGGCATAGTGTCTTTTGGTTCTTGCTCATCTTCTCTGGTGTCTCTTTCATTCTCATCGCCTTGTTCATGCCCGAGACTTGCCGCAAGGTTGTCGGTGACGGTTCATTCCCTGGACCGCGGCCAAATTGGAATCTCACCGATCGTTGGCGACACGCTACACGAGCAAAGCAGGGCCTCGAGGTCGATCAGCAAAAACTTGCTGCTCTCCGCGCAAATTACAAATTTTTCTTTCCCAACCCCTTGAGGACTCTTCTTGTCCTCACAGATCTCGAGACATTTCTGATTCTTCTGACCTGCGGCTTTGCTCTTGCTTGCTTTTACGCCATCAGCACTGGTGCTTCGAAAGCCTTCGCTTCTCTCTACGGCTTTGACGATCTTTATGTTGCTTTGATGTTCATCCCCATTGGCGTCGGCGGCATCATTTCCGCCTTCACAACCGGCAGATTGGTAGACTGGAATTACCGTAGGCATGCCAACCGTCTGAATATGCCTGTGGTTAAGAATAAGCAACAAGACCTCATCGACTTTCCCATCGAAAGAGCAAGACTCGAAATTGCGCTTCCCTTGTTCTATCTGGGAGCTGCTGGGGTCCTTGGATATGGCTGGATGATGGACCACAAGATTTCCCTTGCAGGACCCATCATTATGCTATTTATCTTGGGTTATGCACTGACAGCTTCCTTCCAAACTCTGAATGTCCTCCTTATCGACATTTATCCTGGAAAAGCAGCAACCGCAACGGCAGCGAACAATATCCTGCGGTGTGAGCTTGGTGCGGCCGCTACAGCAGCGATCGGACCTATGAGCGAAGCCATGGGTAATGGTTGGGCTTATACAACACTTGCATTACTCTTTCTTGCTACTAGCCCTTGCTTGTGGCTCGTTCAGGCCAGAGGTATGAAGTGGAGAAAGCAGAAGCGAGAGAAGCAGAAAAGGAGAGAAATTGAAAAGCAAGAGAGTGCAGTATGCTGAGATAACCAAGATTCAGACTCTATGTCTTGCAAGGACCAAAATCGGTTCTGCATGGTATATAGACCTCCATAAAGCCATGACATTTACAAATCGATGCATTTGATAGCCTCAAAATCCTCGGAAGCACGTACATGTATGATACCGCGATTGAATGATAATACTCACATGACCAACATTGCAAAGGTCTATACTGGTACTTGCATCAAGCAATCACGATCAATAATGGCGGCACATGCTACTGCAAGTAGTACTGTATCCCATGTACTGTATGCAATCTCGACATCGCTCAGCCACACAGATTCACGCGCAGCCGCACCGCGCGACGTCATTGCTCACATGCATTGACAGGCATACATATCACAAGGCTGGGAGTGAGAATATTTCAGTAAATTACTTTCTCCTCGAGCCAAATGTCAGACAAGACCGTCGACTCACTGAAGAAACAAGCTGCAAGTCTTGAACGAAGAGCTAAGAGCGTGAGTATCGAGCCACCTCACAGTCTTCAAGGTGTATAGTCTGACAGGCGCAGGAAACCAACGACATGACACACCAAAATCAGAACAATGGCGTTACAGGCGCTGCCACTGCAGTCACTTCTGGCGTCGGCAACCTCGTCGGCGGTGTATCTAGGACCGCCGGAGGTGTGGTCGGAGCACTCGGTCGCGGTCTTGGCCAGACCGTCACAGGCACAACTGGCAACACTGGAAAGCCGATTGGAGACGCTCTCGAAAGTCTTGGAAACGGTGTTCAGGATGGCACCGGTCAAGTTGCCAAGGGCGTAGAGAATGCTGGTCAGGGCAAGAAAGTCTGGTAGAGGCAGACTAGAGGAGATTTGACGCGATAACGACTTGTTTGGTGGAGAAGACGAGACTGGATCTTTGTTTTCTCACCGCTGTACTTGGTCTCCTTCTGGCTCCATCGAGACCAGTAATGAACAAATATATCACACACATGTCAGCATGAGCTATAACATTCTCTCTTACGGTTCAGTGTTTTCATCCATATGCCCTACGTATTGTTATTCATAATACAGGTGTGAAGCTGAGCTCGATTCCATCGGAGCACGTGATCTCAGATTCAAAACACGTCTCGAAATGGCAAAGTAATTGATGTGAATGACTCGAAGTAGGTAGTGCCGATCTTCACTGCGCGTCGTGCTCAGAACTACCCCGAATATTTTGAAAGCGGCTAGGCCTTTCTTTGACACTTGTGGTCCCGTTCATTCCCACCTCCTGTGCTGCTGGATCCGTGCCGTGATCATCTCCGTCTCCCTCGGAACAGACAGAGCAGGATTGCACGACCTCTTCACCTTGCGATTGGCAGACTTTTGTTATTCGACACCCGCAGTACACACGCCATCTCCAGCTACAGCATCAAATAATCGCCGTGCGTGGTATCGATTGTGGCTTGTCTAGGCTCACTTTCACGCATTCAGCTCTGGTGATCGACCGTCCCGGGACAAACACACGACAGCTTCGAGTAGTGTTTATCTGCTGGTATCATTTCACATCGCTCTACCGGACTGGTTGTGACAATCGCACCCATAACAGCATCCCTCACTCAACATCGTCGATCCGTTGACACTCCTTTCGCTATATACAACCTTTCCGACCTGGCCTCGTGACAACACTCGCTTACGCTACTACTGTAAACAAGTCAAGTCTACCACATCACCACTCTCCGACTTCTGCTCGACTGGTACCGTAGACTCACGTCTGGAACCCGACCTTACTACCTCGATTTGTTGTGTTCGCTCGCCGATCTTCCAAACCACACTGCACCGCCAAACACCTTGAACAAGCAAAAACACTCCTTTGAAAATGGTTGTCGCAACGATAAAGTATGTCAAGAGTCGAGATGAACCTTCATGGAGCGGCAACAATTCAGAGGGGAAGAACAAGAGGAACAAACATGGCTGACCTTGTACAGATGTGTCGTCGTGGGTGACGGTGCTGTCGGAAAGACCTGTTTGCTCATCTCTTATACCACCAACAAGTTTCCTTCAGAATATGTCCCAACAGTATTCGACAACTATGCTGTCACTGTTATGTATGTGGAGATTCTACCTTTGGTGAACGACGGAGACTTATCAGTATCACAGGATCGGAGACGAACCATATACCCTCGGACTCTTCGATACTGCTGGACAGGAAGATTACGACCGTCTCAGACCCCTCTCATATCCTCAGACAGATGTCTTTCTCGTCTGCTTTTCCGTGACGTCCCCAGCATCATTCGAGAACGTTAGGGAAAAGTGGTTCCCTGAAGTGCATCATCATTGTCCTGGTGTTCCATGTCTGATCGTTGGTACTCAGACCGATTTGCGAGATGACCCACAAGTACGCGACAAGCTTGCCAAGCAGAAGATGCAGCCAGTCAGAAAGGAGGACGGTGAGAGGATGGCAAAGGATCTGGGTGCTGTCAAGTACGTCGAGTGCTCGGCATTGACGCAGTTCAAGCTGAAGGATGTCTTTGATGAGGTATGATTAAGCGTTCCAATCAGCTTCTGATAAATCTAACCACTTGCAGGCTATTGTCGCAGCGCTGGAACCACCACAGCAAACGGGCAAGAGTGGCAAGAAGAAGGGCAAGGGATGTTTGATTTTGTGATTTCAACACGATTTACACTATCATACTTCTTGAACACATCCACCTACACAATGCTCAAAACTTGGGCCCCCGACAGCATGGCAGTAGGATGCACGGCGACGTTTGCAACTCTTGGCTGGCGTGCGGTGTCTGGCGCTTCGAGGCACAAGTAGAAGCATTACCTGACGCAAGTATCTGCTTGCCTTATTCTTCCTGACTCGGTGACTCGGTGAATTCTTGTTCTTCTTTTTTCTCTCTAGATGAGACGGCTATATTCGAATTGGTCAACCAGATAGCGGACTGAAAATCTTCCAACCTCGAGGCTTCATGCATGTGAACTTTTCAATAATCCTTGTTCAGCTGGAATGTCGAGACGCATTGATAGTAGATTCAGCTACGGAGTCACCGATAGACGGGAATTTGGTCACGCGCCTGACTTCTCCATCTGGATACGACTAAATGATGGAAATAGACTCGATTGCACATGGAAACAGATCAGATCCACCTCCCACATGGTTTCGAGAACAAGCTTGCGATGGCTTGCATGTCCTTCCTGCACGTAAGCAGCCGGTTGTACCTGCTGGCTTGGCTCTCGAAACACCTTAGTATCACGTATGTACGTACGTGCGTGGACATGACTAGGTAGGTATTCGAGGTTGGCGTGTGACGTCGTATCAGTTGGTGCAGTCAGGGCCTTGGAATTTGATCTCGGTCACGGTGTTGGGCTCTCTTTGCTTTGAGCATATATTTCTCTGTGTCTTATTCGTTATTGCCAATGAAGAGCTTCAGAAGAACTTGAGCTTCAAACATGGCATTTGCTGTGCTCAATCTTGTCCCTCGACGCCCTGGACATTGCTTCGTACATACCCCTCTAATCTCTATACTAATGTTGAGTAATGAATGCCTCTGTCGTTCAATGCTGTTAGTCCCAAGTCGGCAGTCATAGTTTGACGCTATTGGCATTTCTGCGCTAGTGCCATTAAAGCTAGCGCTTACCGTCGACTTCGGGCGCTAACCCACATGCGTTCCTGGCTAAAAGTCTCTTGTACTGCAGCATAGGGCGTAAACGAACATGGCAGCTGCAGCAGCCCAATTGAAAGACCCCTCGGCGATTTGTGCTGAGCGCTTGTTGTTTCGCTGCATGTCTCTATATTACTCCTCCTCCGCACCTTATTTTTGCTCCTCCGCCATGAGCGAGCCTGCTAACAACAATGGCGGCCCGGCAAGCACAGGCACTCACGAGCATTCTGTCGTGTCATCGTCAATAGTCGGCGACGGTTTACCCTCTGCCAGCCACTTCTCCCCGTCTTCTCCAACGCGACAGACGCAGCGGCCGTCGACCGTTTCGCGTGATGATATAGATTCAAGTCGTCAAGACCAGGCCATCCCTTGCACCAATGACAGACCAGTCACTCCGGCTATTCAATCAAATCTACCACCAGTAACTCCCATTCTTCAATTCACCTCCCATAATCGCGCCAGTTCCAGAGCATCAATCTCGGGTCTTCATCTCGATACCAACGTACAGGATTCCACTCGACACGTTCCAGCTCTTGCCAATCGACTCACGGCGCTAGACCCCTCCCGAGAGCAAATGTCCGACAAAGGATCCCTGTCTCCGATAAGCACATATTTCCCTCTACACACATCGAGATCATATGATATGTCCTATGCCTTTTCACCGGTATCCGCATCAGGTCTCAATTCCCCCGCGCTCTCTGCAATGATCGATATTACACCATTACCAAGTCCAATGACAGAACTTGCTCCCAGACGGAGTTCGAGTTCGATGGGGTTGTCTAGGAGCGGCAGCATAAGATCAGTGAGAGACGAGCGCATTCCGTCGAGACACAATAGTCTGAATCAATCGCCGAGAAAGAGAAAGCCATACGGGAACCTGATGACGGCTGCAGTAGAAGCTCAGGCGCACAGTACATTACAAAACGAACGACAGGTGCACGGTAGAAACAGGAGTATAAGCGAATTTGTTCCGGAAACTCTGCACAATTTGAGGCCACGGGTTGCGACCTTTGGACCTGAGGACTTGAATGCTATGGAAGGCAGAGCCAGTAGGAACCACGAGCCATCTATGCAAAGAGAAGAGTATCTGGCGACTCAGCGCGGCCTGACAAAACACTCAAATACAGCGCAAGCGCTACCGTCACCTCCTCCTAGTAATACGAGTGTGGCCGAAAGCGAAGTCGATGATGAAGAGCCGATATCTGAACAAGCTGGAGTGGAATATTTCAACATAAGTTCTGGACCACAGGGTCGAAAAAGGAAATGGAGGTCGATAAGACAGCTCGGTCAGGGCACATTCAGCAAGGTCTTGCTTGCGACAAGTGAAAAGATCTCGAGCCAGGGGCCACCAGACGAAGAACGAATGGATCCATCGAAACTCGTTGCTGTCAAAATCTGTGAGCATGGACCTTCTGGCGGCGCAGACGAAGAGCGTATCAAGCAGAGTCTGGGCCGAGAAATTGAAATCTTGAAGAGTGTGTCACATCCTTCGGTTGTGCATCTGAAGGCTCTGGAAGAAGTACCAGGCCGAACATTCTTAGTTCTCACATATTGCACCGGTGGCGACCTTTTCGAATTTGCCAGTCAACGGCGAGATCTCCTGACGCCTAGTCT
>Ga0058704_10000967_pt1 | contig 13864 bp, 16 predicted proteins | sample AgamicMgSfe_FD_71363 | JGI IMG/M metagenome (GOLD analysis project Ga0058704, IMG submission 71363) | Agave microbial communities from Guanajuato, Mexico - Mg.Sf.e | ecosystem: Host-associated > Plants > Phyllosphere > Phylloplane/Leaf | place: Guanajuato, Mexico | collected 2012-05-30
GAGCCCACCACGCCCCCCAAAGACGACACGCAGCCCGACAGTCAAGAACAGCAGCTCAATGCTTCCAAGCAACTCCATCGCGAAGAAGAAGCAGAAGCCCAGACCAAACTTCCTGAACCCGTCCAACAGCAAGAACCTCCGCCGTCATCGACACCTCTCCCACAATCCCCCGTCGCGGATGAAGAAAACCTTGCTGCGCCCGCGCCTCCGGCCCCAGAGCGAAGACCTTCCGCCGTGCTGGCTCGAGTCCGCGCCATGGAGGCCAAAACGAAAAGTCAAGGGCGATCCCCGTCACCTGAGAAAAAGTTCCCCGGAGCTTTTGATTGAGGAGTCCTCTTTGTTCGGCGGGTGGTCAGGGCGTGGCGGTCATATTCTTCTGGCTCGTTCATAGCCGAGGGATAGGGAATTATTCATGTACTATATGTTGGGTTGAGGACTGTACGGGGGATGAGAAGGCAGTTTTTTCTTCTCGGGCCGGGAACTGGTGCGGGAATAAAAGGTGTGGACTTGTACGTTATGTATGCTTCTGAGACACACACGCGCGCACGTACGGCGCAGAAGATGGACGTGGGTGGGTTTACCAGGACGATCTGATGCAGATGTATTTCATGTATCAATGTATGCATGCGATGTGCGACTGACATCGGTGAAGACGAGAGTGAAAGAGAGAAGGAAAGGAAAGGAGATGGGGTAATGTGGTGTATTTCTGTTGTGTAGTTATACTGTCATGCTATAGGGTTGTACGTGATTCCGTACCTTGGGATCAACAACCACTCGGCTGGTGGGCAATGGCCACACGCCTGAATAGCTTAAGAAGCAAGTAAACGACACCTAACTGTAGGTAAGCAAGCAAACAAGCAAGCAAGCGAACGCCGTACGGAGACGTGCGCGAACAAGCTTTTATGTATCACTTGGCTTGCTTGCTTGCTTGCCTTGTTTGTTGACTACCATGCGGACTGTGGCATGTCTCCAGTGGTTTTCCACCCACTCGACAAGTCATCTTCGAAACTCATTAGTGCGGCTTCGGACGGCTCTTTCTCGTCTGTGGCATTGCCGTTCGGCCACTCCACCGCAAGCTCACGAGATGGCGTAGAGCTTTGTCTACTGGCCGTGATGCTTTGGTCGTCCGCCGAAGTGGGGTCCTCGGCGTCGACGAACCTGGCGACGTTCAGGTCTTGGTTGTGCGCTGACGCGAGGAAACTGCACCAGTGCTTGCCGCCACGGAACTTGCATTCCGCTTGCCCGCACAAGTGGCCATAGGTGCAATCTGCGCGACGACAGGCACCATGGTTTCGACATGGAATCTTATGGGCGAATTGCAAGAGCGCGTCGCGGGTCCCTTCGCTGATAGCTTCGTGATCGTACTGACAAGCTTTCCTTCTGGGGCAGTTTCCGGTGAGATGAAGATTCTTGCATAATTTTTGACGTGCGCTTCGCTCCTCGAAGGCTCCTTTAGCTTCGGCGGTAGGTTCAGGGACATACACATCAAGACGGTAGCCCTTTTTGTTGATTGGTATCTTGCCCTGCGGAACTGTACGGGGCAGCAGCGTGGCCAAGTCGATCGCCGACTGGACGCCGTTGGAATGCACATTGACACTGATGGAGTCGGTGTCAGACTCGCTGCGGTACGGCGGCTGATATAGCTTGGCGGAGCTGTCGTTGTCATCCGCGCGCCACGATTTCAAGTCTCTCACGCCTGCATTGGGCGTTCTACTTCGACCGTTGGTATCGCCGTGCAGATCGCGACAGGTCTTGCCATACTTGCACTTGCCTCGTTGGTCGAAGACGCATACGCTTGCATTTTGGGGCCGAGGTTGAGTGCCGGTAGATGGGGCCTTGTGGATGAAAGGTTGACTTTCAAGTGGTAAAGTTCTGAAAACTCCAGGGAAATCCTCAATCTCCAGACCGAGCTTGTCGAACCCGGGGTGCATAGCTGGGTTGTGGACGAGTGTGATGCGGTTTCGATTCGACGCATGCGGGGTGAGATCGTCAAGGTAATCGACATTGTGACACCCTGCGAAGTAAATGTGGCGACATTGGGTGTTCTCGGCGTACAATCGAAACAATGCTCGAACCTTGGATTGAGCAGCGTTCTCCTTGGATTCACCGGCATCCACGAAGTCGAAATGGTCGCCCGAACCCGTAAAACTGGCTGTGAACGGGGTCAAGGACCGCTTCTCCGATCCCACGAGCTTTGCAAAGCTTAGTCGTTTCGACAAGTGTACCAGGTTGGCGTAGACGCGGACGATGATGCGGCAGTGGCCCAAGCCACGCTCTCGCAAACTACCCTTAATGGCTTGGTCGAGTAGTCCGGCCGCTCGTTGTCCGCCTTCGGCTCCGGTACTCACAAGATTGTCGTCGAAGATGTAACCGTCTCCGTCCACAAGCACAAGGACGAACGGGTGGCGCTCTTGCTCTCGTGCCAGTTGCTTGTACCGCTCCCTGGAGATGCGCTCCTCTTCGTAGTCCGATGTCAGGCGTTTGTAGTCTTCCATGAGCGACGAGTATTTCTCCAAGACCTGGGAGAGTAAGTCTTGGTGCTGATTGTTCGCTTGACTGAATTCGTCAAGCTGAGCAGCACTCTGCTCTAGCTCCCGCTCGCTCAACATCGTCAGTAGTGTAGATGTTGAATGTCAGGAAGCTCGTCTCTGGCCTCACGGCGTGTAAATGGATGTTCCAAGATCGTCGGGCGATTTCGCTTTCAACCTGTGCGTATCGCAAAGCTTTGATGGTATTGAGCAGGAATGGTAGGTAACGACTGGGGAACTCAGTTGAGTTCTCTATGCAGCGTTCAAAGACCTGCTCTGACTGCAGTAGTCGTGGTCTGCGTCAGGTTCGGCCTGAGCGGTAGTCGCACAATTATTAGGTAGGTTGGCGTGGATGCACGTGATGATGAAAGCCCAGTGCAAAGAAAGGACATGAGGTTGCGGAACGGGGAATTTTGAAGAAAGTGGACCGTGCACAAATCCTACTCCACTTCCTTGCGACAACTCCAAGCGCGTATATCTCCCGGTATTATCGCTCTACTATTATATCCAGCAACAAAGCCTTGCAAAGACTCAAAAAATGTCTGCACAACCCACGACGCAGTGTCTTGATTTGTTGGAGGCTATGCTACACGATGGACGTGCTTTACCACTCTACGCTGAAAGACTCCAGCAAATTGACGAGGCGATTGACGAGGGAAATCCGTGCCATTCATTCGCTAGCCCAGGAATGCTTCGACAAGGTCAGGTTGGGACATGGGCAGTCACCTGTCTAGAATCATAAGAATGAGGCATCAACGCTCAGACATGCCAATGCTCTTGAACGACCGCGCGAATATCTTCCATCATGCCTTCGGGGTCTTCCAAACACCTACAAGCCGAAACCACGTCAGCAGTCACCTTCCGAAAGTCCAGCATGGAACAGAGGCTCGACTTACGCAAAATGACCAGTATAGTCTCTCTCCTTGTAGAACACCAGATTGCCCGTCCGCTCGACAGCGCGCTTGCTGTTCGGTGCGGTATCGTACCAACAACTCGTGTAGCCGAACGGGCACTTGATGAGGTTCGCGGGCTTCATGGCTTCCTCTGCGAACTGGTCGTGGCGCACGTGTTCGTAGTAGGGCAGGGCGGATGTCGCGATGCAGTTCGTGAAGTAGTACAGGCAGACTGTCGTCAGGATGTGGTCTTTCCATTTCGTCGTTGATTGCACGCTTGGGTTGGCGGCCTCTTCGTACTTCTCGCCGACGAAGGCGAGCAGGCCCACAGGGTTGTCGTTTAGCATCCAGCCAACGGTATGAGGGCGGGTGCGCATCAACACCTAGTGCGTAGCGAGTCAGCGGCCGGCCCGGACGCGACAGAGAGAGAGGAACGTACAGCGTAGCCAACGTGTGCTGTTCTCCAATCTTGACCCTTCTCACGAGCTTTACGCTCTCGTTCAGTCAAGTCAGCCTCAGAGAGTTCAGGTGGCAACGCTCCAGGACAGTAATTCAGGTGCACGACTTTGCAAGCACCCGAGTACTGCGCTCCTAGCTCGCGGGCAACGAATTGGCCCCAATCTCCGGCTTGGCACGTGTACTGTTTGTAGCCCAAGCGCAACATAAGTTTGTGAAAGACGCGGGCAGTGTCCTTCATCGTCCAGCCACGGCGCGCAGGAGGGTCGGAAAAGCAGAAACCAGGGATGGATGGTACAACGCAATGAAAGCTTTGTCGATCACCAGAGGCTGAGCTTAACGGTTTGACGACTTCGGAGAACTCATAGAAAGACCCTGGCCAACCGTGAACCATGAGTATGGGAACAGCGTTTGGATCACTCGACCGTTGATGGACGAAGTGAATGTTCAGGCCTTCGATCTCGACCTTGAACTGTGGAAAGCTGTTGATGTGCTCCTGTGCCTTCTCCCACGAGTACTCTTTGGTCCAATAGTCGTTCAGGTTAATGGCCCATCTCGTCTCGAAGCCATAGTCCTTCCCAGCTCCAGGCACGACTTCTTTCGTAGGGTGCCGGGTATCGAGGAGTTTCTGGTGCAAGCGATCGATTTCCTCCTTCGCGATGTCGACTCGGAAAGGGGAAACCTCCGAAGCCATGGCCGCGCTTGGCCTCTTCAGGTACTGCTGAAGCAGGGTGAGGTGGGATCGAGAAAGGATATGTGATGTTAAACTTTACGGGAAACCTCAAACCTCTTTCTCCGCACCGGGTATGGCACGGCTATGAAGAACTTGAAAGCATATCAAAATGCCAGCTCGGAGTCCGCATCGCTGTATGATAATTGCACCAAATGAGTGCGAAGCTTGGTCTCGCTCCTTTTGCGTGAGGGGATGATGGAAGAGGCTGCTCTTTTAGGGGTTAGGCGATACATGCAACATGTCGGTAGTGGTTAGACCGTTTCGGAGATTTTCCAAAAGGGATTTTGTGGGCCATCGAACTTAGCGCGGCAGATCTCAGCAACGGTCTAGCCGCGATATGAGTTGAAATGTCCTCTGGAGCAAGGCAAAGGCGGACGCCTTGTTTTTGCCAACTGCTTGAGATGGACCCACAGGCTCTGCCATGAAGACTCCGAATGAGGAAGGAGAGACACTCAGCAATGGCTACGGGTGTGTCGACCCGGTATTTGGTCTTTTCGCGAGTTCACGGCATTCCTCGCCACCACCTTTGCGTGCCATCGGTACTTTCAATGTTGTCCACACTTGCTTGAGATGATAGGTGAAGTAAAGTAGCTCTTTTGTGTCACATGGCCACGACGTCGCCTCGTCATCGCCGCTCCGCAAGTCTGACATCACCTGATCTTGAATCTCACGTGCACCCTCAACCTCACCAACGCAATATATGTACGCGTGGCGCTCCTCTACTTCACAGACACTCGACACCTCCTTACAACACGCTCATCAAACATCAGCCAACTGCTGCCATGGTAAATCAACGCAACGTCTGCGTGACCGCAGTGGATGGGAACACCGGATTCCTCATCACGGAGCTGCTACTCACCAACGACACGTTCAAGTCGAAAATCACCTCTGTCTGCGGCCTCAGCCTGCATCCCACTTCGGCCAAGGCCAAGGAGCTGGGTACGAAGGGATGCAAGATCATTCACCACAAGCCAGGTCGCATGAGACAGATGGTCGAGACGCTCAAGCAAACGGGCTGCGACACGCTCTGCCTCATCCCGCCAGCCCACGAGCACAAATATGACATCACGGAGGAGCTCGTCAATGCTGCGAAGAAAGCCGACATCCAGAACGTGTGCTTCATCAGCTCGGTCGGGTGCGATCTGGCGGAGAAGGAGAAGCAGCCACGCTTGCGCGAGTTCATCGAGCTCGAGACGCTTGTGCTGTCTACCAAAGGCGACTCCAGCACTCAGCTCGGCCACTCTCCGTGTGTGATCCGGTGAGTTTGTCGCCAAAAAGTCAGTGCTGCGGATTTTGGCTAACATCTGCACACCAGCGCTGGGTTCTACGCCGAGAATCTCCTGACTTACGCGCCGCAGGCGAAGAAGGACGGCATCTTGCCCATTCCGATCGGCAAAGACCACAAGTTTGCGCCTGTGGCTCTCGGGGCATGTGTGACTCTTCTAATCATCGTAAACTCGTTTCTGACTGAGAAATACCAGGATGTGGCGCAAGTCGCAGCTCACGTGCTGTCTGGACAAGGCAAGCATGGCTTCGATGACAAGCACCGCGGCCAGCTCATGGTGGTGACCGGACCGATGCTCGCCACGGGCGACGAGCTGGCCGCTGCCGCAAGCAAGGCTCTCGGGACCGAGATGACGTTCGAAGACATCTCGGCGACCGAGGCGAAGAAGGTCCTGCACTCCCAATCCCACAGCGACAGCTCCGAGGTCCAGTATCTTCTCGAGTACTACAGCCTGGTCCGCGAGGGCAAGACGAACTACATCTCGACGACGTCGTTCGTCAACGTCACCGGCGGTCAGCCGCAGGAGCCCGATGAGTTCTTCTCCGTGTACGCGCGCGAGTTCGAGCCGGAGCACGCGCGCAAGAAGCGCAAGTCCGAGAATGGGGCTTAAGCGGGTGAAATCGCTGTGGAAATGAACGCGAACGCTCAACAGCAAGGTCATGAGAAGTGGTCATGAGAGAGGGACTCCGGCACCAAGGGGGTTAAGATGCTATGGGCGGCAGTCTGGCACTGTAGCCCTGCATAACCTCAGGTGGCTGGACAAAAAGCCCCTTAAGTGCAGTTTCTATCACTAGCACCACGGTACTATTCACATACTCAAGTACTCCACCAATTTTCCATCTGATCATGTGCACGGCCAGTCTCGCAGCCACGATATCCAACCGTCTTATCTTGACCACAACAGTAGATCCTCACCCGCCTTCTCCCTGATCACAGGTATGCACAAGCTCCCAAACGCAACGCTCGAGACCGACCGATCAGAAACCTTGACTCAACGGAGCAACCAAGCGTACACAAGCAAACCATCATACCGTACAACCCTCAACTATCCCCCACCCAACCCGCATCGATCACATGACTCGACCCAGTAATCCCACTGCTATCCTCACTCGCCAAAAACAGCATCAGCCTCGCCACCTCCTCGGGCATCAACTCGCGCTTCAGACTCTGCGCCGCCAGGACCTCGGCCCGATACTCCGGCGTCAGCACCTCAGCCTTCTGCCTCTCCGTCACAATCGAGCCGGGCATAATACTATTCACCCTGATCCCATGCGCGCCGAACTCCTTCGCGTGCGTCCGCGTCAGGCCCATGATCGCGGCTTTGGACGCGATGTACGGCGCTAGTCCTACGGAGGGGATGCGCCAGGTGATGGAGCCCATGTTGATGATACTCCCCGAGCCCTGTCGCTGCATGCTGGGGACCACGGCTTGTGTTAGGAAGAAGTGATGCCGGAGGTTGACGTTTAGATCAAAGTCCCAGGCTTCCGGGGTGACTTGCAGTGACGGTCCCCGGGCGTTGCCGCCGGCGGACGCGGCGTTGTTTATCAGGACGTCGACGGCGCCGTGGTGGGATAGGATTTCCTCCGCGACGGTCAGGAGGCGAGCGAGGTCTGTCACGTCGCAGTGGTGGAAGGTCGGGGGGTGGAGTTGGGAGGTGGCCGGGGGTTGTTGGGTGGTGAGTTTTTCGATCAGGGCTGTGGCGGAGGGTTCGGAGATGTCCAGGAAGGCGACTTTGCTTCCTTGGTGGTAGAAGAGCTCGACGGCGGCAGCGCCGATGCCCTCGGCGCCGCCGGTGATTAGGATTACTTTGTTGCGGAGGCTGGGATAAGTGGCGTAGTGGGAGTTCATGTTGAGTATTTGTTGTTTGGTTAAAACGTGTAGAGTGTCAGATAGTGATGCTGATGTAGGAATATCATCGATATGTCACGGATATTGATCGACTAGATGTTGTTGAAGTAAAGTACCTAATGTGAGAGATCTCTGTAGAAGCTATTCAAGGCTGACCCACTCCAGCCCCGCAGCTCACCTCCAACACACGTACATCAATGTGCCTAGCGAATCGCCTTTAACATCGTGACGGAAAGACATGGTACAAAGGCGCTTCAAAGGCGAACTCTACGGTGGGCCAAACGTCGATCCTTACGGAGCTGGAGTGAGCGGAAGGGGATCGCATAGATGCTGTACTACAACCGTGATCGCAGCCCTGCGAACCAAGACCTTTTCTGTGGCCTGGGCAAAATCTGTTCAAGCTCACTCGTATTCAGATACGACAAATCACCTCGCACTCTCGCCAGGTCGGTCACGCCACACAGGCGCATGGCAGTCTCCAGTTCATCTTGGAGGACTAAAACCAAGTCAGCGAAACGCACGCTTCTTACGACACTTGTCGAGGTAGGAGGGAAACTTGCTAGAAGCCACAGACTCCACGCCCTCGGTATCGTACATCACCGCGCATTGGAACGGCCGGCCGACACCAACGCCTCTGGCGCCCAGACAGACCGCCTTCAGGATATCGGAGCCCCGGCGGACGCCACCGTCGACGTGCACCTCCATCTTGTCGAACACCTCCGGACAGTCTCTCCGGAGCTCCAACAGGACCAAAAGCGTCGCGGGAGCGCTGTCCAGAGCTCTACCGCCATGATTCGAGACGACGATCCCCTGACAGCCCATCTGCATCGCCATCTTTGCGTCCGCGGCGGATTGGATGCCCTTGACGACGATCGGCAGACTCGTGTGTTGCCGCACCCACGCCAGGTCGTCCCACGAGAGGCACCAGTCGATGAACGAGCCCGTCGTCCGCGCCAGACCGCCGCCTTTCTTGTCGATTTTGTTCTTGACGCCCGACATGTAGACGGAGGTGGTTTCCTGGGTGCGCAGACGCTCGTCGGCTTCGCGTTTCGACACGACTGCTAGGTCGACCGTGACGAAGAGGGCTTTGATCTGGTCCATGGCCTCGAGCTTCTTGAGCACTTCTACGGTCTTTTGGTGGTTCTTGTCGACGTATAGCTGGAAGAAGAACGGATATGTCTTCGGCGCAGAGGCCACGATGTCTTCGACAGGCATGGACGCAGCGGTCGAGACGCAGTGGACGATACCGCTGGATGCAGCACCGGCGGCTAGCGCGGTCTCGCCCTCCGGACCGGCGATCTTCGCGATGCCCATCGGACAGATCCAGACGGGCATCGAGACCTCGCAGCCGAACATTCTCATCTTGGTGTTGATGGCGGACACGTTGCGCATGATCCTGGGGCGGAACCACAGGCGTTGCCAGTACGACTTGTTGGCGTGATGGGTGAGCAGGTCGTTGGATGCACCTTGAACGTAGGCGTTCGATTTCTGCGAGCCCGACTTCTCGAACGCCTTTTCGAAGTCGTCCAGATTGATGAGACCGGAAAGTGGGGGCTTTTCGTTCGGGTCGGCTTGCGAGATGGTCTCTTCTTTCTGTGCGTCGATCCAGGTTTGCGTGATGGTCGACTCGTCGAGCTCGCCTAGCTTTTCGGAATCGGAAAGCGACGTCTCGATGAGATCTTTGCTGTGATACTGGTTGTAGGTCGCCGTCCCGTCCTTGCCGGCATACTTGTAGATCACTGCCAGACGTTAGGCTACCCTATTCATCCTCGTGCTGGTCGGGTCGCAAACGTACTGTCAGGCCCACCAGGGTGCTCTGGAGCCAGTTTCGTCAGGTCATACACCTTGCCATTCACCACGACCCAGCACTCATCCGGGGTGGCGTGCTTGGTTATGTCGGAGACCGCGACTGGTTGTGCCATCTTGACCTTCGGCAGCTTTGTATGAGATCAAGGGAAGTGGTTTGAGAGAAGAGAAGTACTCGCCACCTGATAGTAGTTGTGGTGAGATGTATCTACGTGTAGGACACAGCGGGAGGACTCCTATAGAACGCTGGATGTGAACATGTACGCGACAGATTATCCCCGCACATGTCGTGGGTTAAAGCCGAGGAGGAGGCTGCCGTACCTTCAGGAGCCGATCTTTACCCATCTCTCTCGGTCGATGTAGACCACAGATCAGCGTTCCATGTTGATATCGAAGTAGTCCGTGAATGCTCACTCGCCTTGTCGCTCGAGAAAGAGAAGCGAAGAGGCCACAGCTTGGGAGAAGGAAAAGAGGTGCAGGTGGGAGTCGCAAGCGACATCTGCTCATGACTAAGCCGGGACTTGGAAAATGCCCTTTCGCCGTCCACCCGACCACATTCCTCTGCTTCTGTACCATCCCATCTTCAACGTCGGCTGTTTCTGTGTCGTTGGGTACCATCAAGGTCAACGCACCCTCAAGCTCCACGCTCCACGAAGACCTGCCAGAGTCCAGTCGGCTGGTCGCGAAACGTCACTGCTCGCTCTTACGAAGCCCATACTCTACCGTCATCCTGATCACCTCCCGGGCCGGCAACACCATCGATGAATGGGGCATTGGCGACCTGTTGTGAGCCTGACGTGTGTTGAGGTGTGGTGACTGTGGTAGTCAGCCATGAAGAGCAGGCTGGTCGGCTCGCGGTATGAATAAATCGCGTAAACGTAGTATCCGAGGCATGAGATGGAGAGACTGCACGCGTTTGATCGAGGAGGGAACCCAACGCCATTGAGGACTCCTTGCAAGCCGGGATGTATGCAGTTGCACTTGTCCGTAGTGCTGCTCTGGCAGAGGGGAAGTTTGTCGGCTGCGATCCGTTTGCTCCATTCGTGTCTGCTTGCATCACGTGCGCACGGCAACAAGTTTCGTCGTCAACGCCCACTTCCACGCTCCCGGCTCTTCTTCATGAGGTGATCGTTTACTACACGTACAAGCAAAGGCGAAGTCTGAGGCATTGGGTGGTTTCCGTTAGCTGCAAGTGTTGTTGTGTGAGTGAGTCGCATCTGCATGTTTGTGAGTGTCAGCTTAGCGCGCTTTCCTATTTCAGCAGGTACGCTTGCTACCTTCAATGTTCATTCTTGCTTCTTGCTTCCGCACATCCTCTCATCACGCACAACTCGCTTTTTTCTTCTACACGAAACGTCTTCTCACAAACCTCACGGCGGCGAGCATACACATACTTTCACATTTCATCGTTGGGGCTCGCACTGCTATTTGTCGACGGTACGAGTTCACTGCTCATGCTGCATCGGCAGTGACGTGGAAAAACTCATCGTTCAGGCGGCACATCATCAAACCTCATGCCAACTCGCCGACGGAACATCTCGAAAGCAGCTGCCCTGCCGGCCAGCCGTCTGCCCGTCGGGACACGACCGCTCTCGCTCCGTCGTTCGCCACCTACCTCGGGTCTTGCGGCTTTCGAAGAACGGACGTCACCAAACGCTCTGATCGAGCCGAGCAACGTTCACGGTGCGTTTGGTTTGCCAAGCTCGACAGAGACCAGTGGCAACGACAAGGGCAGCCAATTGGTAGTGATGGCAGAATCCGGCAAAGCCGACAGCGTCCCGACCGTATCACGTGCCGAGGCAAAGCTCGCACGTCAGAACAAACGTATACAGCAGGCTGAAGCAGCATTGGCTGCACCTCTGCCACTCGACAGCGAGCGCCAGAATGCGCGCGGTAAAACCAAGGTCTGGAAACCCTTCGACTTAGCTGCCGGCTCGACGCATCCGGACAACGCGGAAGAAGGCGGAGTACCTGTCTCCGAAGTCCGCGTCAACACCTTTCGCCCAGCAACCAGAGACAGTTCCATAAGCCGATCGATGTCAAGCCTGTCGCATCGCACCACAAACACTGGCACATCAGAGGTGGAACGTCATGACTCGTTCCCTGTGGAGGGAGGCGGCTTTCAGCTGTTTACGGGACGCAAGAATCGAAGGAGCGGCGACCAATTGAGTGCATACAACGACAAGCCTGAGGAAAGGCAGACGACGGTCGAAGCGACTTTCGACGAGCGCGAAATCTACCTGGTCTTCGGTAACGCTCTTCCAGCACCAGGGTTCATCGAGCAGAACATTGGCGCCAAAGACGGAGAGCTCAAGTTCGTGCAGCACCCCAACGGAGATGTCTCTGCGCATCAGTGGTCGGAGAAGCGCTATATCTGGGAGAACATTGGTCAGTTCTCCAACATCCGCAAGAAGGTTGAGGGTCAGCTCGCTGCGGATCGGCTGAAAGGGGAGACTGCATCTCAAACTCTGCAGCACAACACACTGGCCTACTTTCGGACAATTGCGAAGCAACGTGAAGCCAACATACTCGGCTTGCCCTTTGGCCCGAAGGAGATCCAGGCAGCCATGCCGGACTTACGTCAACCGCCAGCAGCTTCTACAACACCAAGGACGACGACGGCTGCGCCACCAGAGCAAGAGACAAGCTTGCCACCCAGTGTGCAAACAAAGCCCGGAGATCCTGAGCCGTCGGTAAATGAGCCCAGGAATCCGTCTGGTATTGCGTGTCCCACTCCCATTGAGGGTTATGTTGGTGGCTACGTTCCTTATGGTAGCTACGGAGGGACAGGTTACTCCTCTGTCGGTTCGCAGTACGGCACCCACGGGATCTATGGCAGCCAGTATCAGCCAAATGTCGCTCCCGCGATGTTTGGTCAGCTTCATGACCCATTCTACTCCACCAACTCTCGTTCCAGCCTACCCCTTGGGCTCGGCGCCATGCATGCGGGATACGGCAGCTTTTCGACAACGACATCAGGGTATGGCCAGCAGAACAGTGCCACGGACAAGCCGCAGATGAGCTATGACTATCACTTCCCGCCACCAGGAGCAACCCTGCGAGCTCCGTCGCAAGCTCGTGATGTTGTCGAAGCCGGCAATCGTCCTCAGCTACAAAGCCGTGCGTCTAGCGCCGCCAACCATGCTCTTTGGCAGCGCTCAACGGAAAGTAACTTGTTCCCTACGGTCGCCCTGCCCAACGCGCCATCGACGGGCGTGGACAGCATGGCCCGTCAGCAACGGGAGAACAGCATCACTCGACCGGATATCGCTCCGAGGACGATCACTGGTCACGCTCGTGAGGCTGGAGGGCCGATGTTACCCAAACGCCTTGACAGCGTGTATATGGACGAGCCGCAGCTGAAGCCAGTCTCACCGTTCAGCGCGCGCAATGCCATGCGTGATCAAGTCCTCAAGCTCGGCAACCAGGCTAAAGAGCGCAGCCTGTCCCAGGCGAACTTTCGCACCGTCATGTATGATCCGTTCCAGTCACAACCGATTTCAACTTCCAACGTTGCGGCCGATCTGTCCCCACGTGGAGAAAGTCCGCAAGTCTACAAGACCGTGGCAAACCCGACTGGCCAACTTCCTACTCAACGGCGATCTCTGCGACATGGCCTTTCCACCCAGGCATCCACGCCAACAAGCGGTGTCCAACGTGAGGCGCCTGACGAGAACTTGGAAAACCTCAAGGTTAGCACCCCAGACTGCGCGGCAATGAGTCTATCATACATCACATCGTCAAGCGAGAAACCAACACCGCAGACATTGAAAGGACCATTCTTCCGCGCCACGGCATCCGGTCTTACTAAGACGCACACGACCTCCCGAAAAGCCATCGACGACGAATTGAAAGACTGGTGGACGTCGGGCAACAAGTTCCGACGACAAGAAGAGTTCTACCAAAGCATCAGACCGTCCGCCGCAAGCCGCACAACCGACCACAGCAGCCCCGCCCTCATCGGTACGCCAGCCAAGAACTCCCAGACCGCACGCGACGGGACCCAGGACCCAATGACCCGCCTCCTGATCCCCGTGCTGGAGAACCTCGCCTCGTACGTGCAGGGTCCGATCGATCGACGCCGCGATTACTTCGCCCGCTGGACGCAGCCGCCGGAGTGGTGCGTCGACCGCAGCCCGAACGGGAACAACTCGTTCTTCGACGGCGATTGGGGCCAGCCGCCGGCGCGCGTCGGTCGCGATCCGAGGTATAGGCCTTTGACGGTGGAGAGCGTGCGGTTCGGGGGGTTCGGCAGTCCGCAGAGTGGTGGGAGTGGTGGGAGTGGGAGTGGAGGTGGGAGTTTGGCGGTTGGGGC
>Ga0058704_10000968_pt1 | contig 13821 bp, 9 predicted proteins | sample AgamicMgSfe_FD_71363 | JGI IMG/M metagenome (GOLD analysis project Ga0058704, IMG submission 71363) | Agave microbial communities from Guanajuato, Mexico - Mg.Sf.e | ecosystem: Host-associated > Plants > Phyllosphere > Phylloplane/Leaf | place: Guanajuato, Mexico | collected 2012-05-30
ATTCCTCGAGCTCCTCGACGGCACTGATGTTCAGACCCTGTCCCCGGTCAAGGTGCAGCTCGGTATGGCCTGCATCCAGGTCGCCCTTGCGCGCATGTGGGCCTCCTGGGGCATCACCCCAAGCACGGTTATCGGCCACAGCTTGGGTGAATACGCCGCCCTCCACGTCGCCGGAGTTATCTCTGCTGCCGACATGGTCCTCCTCGTCGGCCGCCGTGCTGAGCTCTTGGTCCGCGACTGCACGCCTCACACTCACGGCATGCTCGCTGTCAAGGGTAGCGCCGAGTCCATCCGCAACACCCTCGGCAGCAAGATGACCGAGATTGCTTGCATCAACGGCCCAGAGGAGACCGTCCTTTGCGGAAGCGGCGACGTTGTCGGTGCCGCCAACGATGCCCTGACCTCTAAGGGCTTCAAGGCCACCAAGCTTAACGTGCCCTTCGCTTTCCACTCTGCCCAGGTCGACCCGATCCTTGAGCAGTTCAAGAAGATCGCCTCCCCGGTCACCTTCAACAAGCCGTCTATCCCGGTTCTGTCTCCGCTCGAGGGTGAGATCATCCGCGAGGCTGGTATCATCAGCCCCGAGTACTTGGCCCGTCACGCTCGCGAGACCGTCAACTTCTGGACTGCTCTTACTAGCGGTCAGAAGGAGAAGGTCTTCGACGAGAAGACTGCCTGGCTCGAGGTTGGTGCCCATCCGGTTTGCTCCGGTATGGTCAAGGCTTCCGTCGGCGCCACCGTCACCGCCCCGTCTCTGCGCCGTGGCGAGGATGCCTGGAAGACGATCGCCACCAGCATGTGCACGCTCTCCACCGCCGGTGTCAACATGAACTTCGACGAGTACCACCGTCAGTTCAACGATGCTCAGGAGCTGTACACCCTCCCGACCTACAGCTTCGACAACAAGAAGTACTGGCTTGACTACACCAACAACTGGACTCTTACTAAGGGTGAGGCTCCCAAGGTCAAGGAGGTCATTGTTGAGAAGGAAGTCGCCGGTGCTGCCGCCGCTCCGGCTGTCGAGATGCCCGCTAAGCGCCTCTCGACTTCTTGCCAGAGAGTGATCAGCGAGGAGTTCAATGGAAACATTGGCAAGGTTGTCATCCAGAGCAGCCTGGCGGACAGCAAGCTTTACCCCGTCGTCTGCGGACACATGGTCAACAACTCGGCTCTCTGCCCGTCGTCGCTCTACGCTGACATGGCCTTGACCGTCGCCGACTACATCCACAAGGAGATGCGTCCCGGCGTTGAGGCTCCCGGCTTGAACGTCTGCAACATGGAGGTCCCCAAGCCCTTGATCGCGCAGATCCCCCAACCAGCTGAGGGTCAGCACATCCAGCTCGAGGCCAACGCCGACCTCGACACTGGCATCGTCCGCCTCAACTTCCGCCAAGTCAAGCCCAATGGTCAGAAGGTCCAGGACAATGCTCACTGCATTGTCCGCTTCGAGGACAAGGCTGCCTGGGCTGACGAGTGGTCCCGCTACAACTACATGGTCAAGGCCCAGATGGACTTGCTCAACCAGAAGACCCTCACCGGCGGTGCCCACAAGGTGCAGCGCGGCATGGCCTACAAGCTGTTCAAGGCTTTGGTCAGCTATGACCCCAAGTACCGTGCTATGGCTGAGGTCGTCCTCGACGGGGCTACCACCGAAGCCTCTGCCAGTCTCGACTTCCCGACCAAGCCTGAGGATGGTGACTTCTACTGCGCGCCGTACCACATCGACGGTGCCTGCCACATCTCGGGTTTCATCGTCAACGCCTCGGATTTGCTCGACTCGGAGCAGAACGTCTACATCTCCCACGGCTGGGGTGCGATGAAGTTCTCTCGTCCGCTCACCGCTGGCATGAAGCTGAAGAACTACGTTCGCATGCAGCCCAAGCCCGGCAACGTCTCGCAGGGTGATGTCTACATCATGAACGGTGACGAGATCATCGCTGTCTGCGAGGGCATCAAGTTCCAGCAGATCCCGCGTCGCGTGCTCAATACCTTCCTGCCGCCGAACAAGGGCTCTGCTGCCGCTGCTGCTCCCGCTGCTGCGCCAAAGGCTGCCCCGACTCCGGCTCGCGCTGTCGCTCCGGCCCCGATCAAGACCGCCCCTGCGCCAGTGAAGGCTGCCCCGGCCCCGGCTCCCAAGCCTGTCAAGGCGAAGAAGCCTGCTGTGGCCAAGAAGAGTGCCGGTGGTCTTCTCAGCAAGGTCATGAGCATTCTCGCCAAGGAGACCGAGGTCGACCAGGCCGAGCTTGTTGACGACGCCCATTTCGAGAACCTCGGTGTCGACTCTCTGCTGTCCTTGACCATCTCTGCCATCTTCCGTGAGGAGCTCAACATGGAGATCAGCTCCACGCTCTTCACTGACTACCCCACTGTCGGCGAGATGAAGAAGTATTTCGCTCAGTTCGACAACGGCGCTGCTGGTGCCGCTGCCGACGAGGAAGATTCCGACGAAGACTCTGCCCCTCCCACCGATGTGCCAACGCCGATGGAAGAGATCTCAACCCCTGCCAGCTCTGCCCCCAGCGAGGCCGGCAAGCCAGAGGTAGACTCCCCGACCCGCGAGGTCCTCTTGGAGGTTGGTGATGTGAGCATCGCCCGCCACATCGTCGCCCAGGAGATGGGTGTCGACATCTCCGAGGTCTCCGATGACGCCGACCTCGCCGAGATGGGCATGGACTCGCTCATGAGTCTCACCATCCTCGGTGAGTTGCGTGAGAAGACCGGCATCGACCTCCCGTCCACCTTTTTGACCACCAACCCCACCATCAAAGACATCGAAGACGCTCTTGGGATGCGCCCAAAAGCGAAGCCGGCCGCTAAGCCTGCGGCAGCTCACGTAAAGGCTAACTCCGCTCCCAAGAAGACCGACATGAACGAGGTCAGCGCCCGGCTCACGGCGCTCAACGACACCGACATCAGTTCATTCCCCCCGGCCACCTCCGTCCTCCTCCAGGGCAACGCTAAGATCGCCTCCAAGAAGATCTTCTTCTTGCCTGACGGCTCCGGCTCGGCCACCAGCTACGTCAGCATCCCCAACATTGGTCCGGATGTTTGCGCGTACGGCCTCAACTGCCCGTTCATGAAGGACCCGGAGAAGTGGCAGCAGTCCATCGAGGTGATCTCGCTTGTCTACTTGGCTGAGATCCGCCGCCGTCAACCCAAGGGCCCTTACATCATCGGTGGTTGGTCTGCTGGCGGTGTTCTCGCGTACGCTGTCGCCCAGTCCCTCCTCGCTGCTGGTGAGAAGGTCGAGAAGCTCTTGTTGCTCGACTCGCCTTGCCCGGTCGACCTCGCCCCTCTCCCCATCCGTCTCCACACCTTCTTCAACGAGATCGGACTTCTCGGAACCGGTGACCCAGCTAAGACGCCCAAGTGGCTCCTGCCTCACTTCGGCGCTGCCATCCGTCACCTCTCCGACTACGACCCGAAGCCGACCATCAAGCCCATCCCCACCTACGCCATCTGGTGTCGTGAGGGTGTCGCCGGCAACCCGGGTGACCCACGCCCGGCCCCGGTCGAGGGTGAGGAGGACCCAGCGCCGATGACCTGGCTCCTTCAGCACCGCACCAACTTCACCGACAACGGTTGGGGTCAATTGTGCGGTACCGAGAACATGAAATATGGTGTCATGGGAGGCCATCACGTAAGTCTACATCTCACCTCATCCATGATCAATCGCAGTCACTGACCTTTCACCAGTTCTCCATGATGAAGGATCCGCATGCCGCTGACCTCGGGAACCTCATCCGCGAGGGCATCAACTGGCAGGCGTAAGCCATGTCTCCCACCGTCCGTGCCGACCTTGACTTCGAATCGCTCCGGACTGCTTGAGAAGCATGGGTCGCCTTGGGCTGAGGTCGATCGATGAAAATCAAGCAGCTCGCAGCAAGGCAGATGAGAGTCCGAGATATGATGTCGCCTTGGCCGGCGGGTCATCTATCTCTTGAATCTTCGTCTCTTTGGTCGAATCACCACACTAATACTGGCACATCATTTGTACATTCTCTTGTTCTTTGCAAAACTGGGAAGATAGACGGGGGCAAATAGCTCATGGTTCTGCGGTTGATTTGTTTTCCGAATACAGCATCTTTTGATTTTATTTGTCGGCTTCTGTTCGTTTTGGAATCACGCTCGATGTTGAGTGTTGCATAATCTTGTTATACTATTCATTGATAGCGGGTTGCTGGAATTTTGTGTTGATCGATATTGCATGGATGGCTTTCTAGATATCGTCAAATATGAAGTTTTCAGCAATCGAATTGTCTTCTATTCATGCCACCATACTAGCTATTGCCCGTTAAAGAACGTCGGTCCTTCTTTTGCATGCTCTTCGTACGAGACATCACCCTCAAAAATGCTCAAACGCAGGCAAAAGTGAGTGTAGGGAGATCAGATCTCGGGTGGATTGATCTGGTAGCGGGCGAACGGCATCTTTTTCCCCCGCTGTAGTCACGAGACACATCAAGGACCGACTACAACCTACATACTGTTCACCATCCTCGTCTCTTCATTCGTCGCGCAGAAACAATGCGTTTCTGGCCATGCTCGTCAAGAAACCGACCATCCTCCTCAGCGCCTGCACCACCTTCTACCCTCCAATTCCCACGACGACTGCTTCCAGATCATCGACGTCATCGAGTCGCCGGCGAGAGAGCACACGACATGAATGGCACAACCATACGCACAGATATGCGACCATAGCCGGGGATGCCGAGGAACACCATGGCAGTCCCCACGAGTCGCCCGAACACGTCTGGCCGACGCCGTCGAAGGATCAGCCCTCCCCAACCCCATACCAGATCTTCGCCATGAAGCACAACGCCCAGTACAGCAAAGCCCGCTTCTACGAACTCGTCAAGATCTACCACCCGGACCTCAGCAATGGTAGCGCACAACCGGAGGACGTGTCGCTCCAGGTCAAGATGGAACGGTATCGACTCCTCGTCGCCGCGCACACCATCCTCTCCGACCCAACCAAGCGCAGCGCCTACGACCGCTTCGGTGCCGGCTGGGACGGCAAGGCCGAGGTCGGGGCCCGCGAGACGTGGCAGCAGCCTTCACCCTATCACCCGCCGGGCCCGTTCAGCCAGAGCTGGACGAACCACAGCGATCCGATCTGGCAGAACGCGACGTGGGAGGACTGGGAACGCTTCCATGCGCACAGAGCGGAGCAACAGGGCGCCGCTTCCGCTCGACCGTATCAGGGCCCGACGTACATGCGCAACTCGTACTTCCTCGCGCTCATCGCCTTTTGCGCCATCATGGGTGGCTCGGCGAACTACAGTCGCGCGCAAGACGCCGGGACGTACTTTGTGGAGCAGCGGGACCTGGTCCATGACCGGGCGGCCAAGGATTTGAGGAAGGTGAGGCAGGAGATTTCCGGGATGAGTGGGAGGGAGGAGAGGATACAGTATTTTTTGAGACAGCGCGAGGCGACCATGGGCCAGACGGCGGGGAATGATGTCGAGGCGTTGAGGGAGGAGAAGGCGAATCGGATGTTGTCGGATGGGGAGGTTTGTCGGAGTGAGGGGATTAGTGAGAAGGTCATTTGAGGGTTGTCGTTGTCGGGCAAGCGATGAAGATGGTGGAGCTGGGAGTCGCCGCGCATACCTGTCGGATCGCTTAGCCTGTCGGAGAGTAATGAATCGGACTCTATCGCGGCAAGGACGGCATCAAACTCGACGCAGAAGTCCCAGCGAGCCGCGAACGTCAACCGACGCTATCGATGTGCACAAGCCTGGACATCAATCCTTGAAAGGCCGGGCTAGACGACGGTGATACTCAACGCAGCGCTGGTATCGTCGACACACGCGCTGGGAAGCAAACGGCAACGGTTCGACCGGTTCGCGAGCGTAGCCTTCCTCGTTGCGCCCAAGCTGCGCTAGTTTGAGAGGAAGGGGAAGGGCTGTGACGATGTCGACCACACGAGAGACGGAGAAAGGTCACCTACTTGGGTGGGCATATGTAGGTACATGTGTACAGTCCGTTGTTGTATGCAAATCCTTGAGATGTACATTGGGTAAACGCTGCAAACAAGTCACGCCTGGCTGCAACATTTCGAATGCGGATGATAGCAAACACACGAAGAAGCACATCATTCCGTAGTCGACTTGTTATTATATACCTACATAGTACACATGTAGGTAGGAAGTACTGTATATAGATGGTGTTCGGTTTGGTGATGGCGGGGTCTCGGGACCTGGGAGATCTGCCGGCAGCAGGGTCCAACGATCACCTCCATCTCCCCCTCGATATGATTAAAAAAACAACAACTCATGTTACGACCTGATCAGGATCATCACTCGGTGAGCTACATACTCTACTGTACATGTAGCTCCTCATCCACCCACCCGTGCTGGACTCGGCCATTGCGATGTCTGGCAATCCATTCCGCCGATCCCAGGGAAACAAGCTGCCGGGCGAGAGCGCGCACAGTAATAATGCGCCAAGTACAAGCACTGCACCGTGTATGAGACAAACCGTTCAAGGAACAGCCAGACGATCTGTCCCGCTGCAATGGATTGGAAGGTGGTTGCTGATTGTTCGGTGTAAGCAGTAGCACCAACGACACCCACAACCAAGGCGAAAAAGAAAAAGCGAGTGGTGATCCAAACACCACCCCGTTCGCCAGAAGAGCCTTTTTCCCATCCACGCGCCAACTCACCTTCACCTCCTGCCACGAAGCTCGACGATGCCGATACCGACTCGACCACGACCGCCGACTCCGACCTGGACAAAGCCCTGACCAACACGAGACGGAATACGCGATCTCCAGGGTCAGGGGCTCCTTATAACCCCTTCGCAAAGACGTTGGCCACGAACGAGGCGTCGTTCGGACTGTACAAACCACCCACAGAGACGGCAGCGAATGGACAGGCTCAGCCCAGGCCGGGCACCGGCAGGCCGGCAATGGATGTGGATGCGTTCAAGAACATCCTCATGACGGGGACTGCTACACCCTCCCTTCCGCCAGCGTCTTTACCAGCTCAACCACCGCAGGATAGCAGTGGCAGCACCGACTCATCATCTCTCTCACGACAGTCCATCTTCGACGCCATGCACGACGTCCACCTGGAGTCTCCCAGGACTTCGATGGAGTACGATCACGAATCGCTTTCGGGAGAAGGTGATGAGGGGGATGAGAGCCTGCAATCGAGCTTGTTGGGTCCACCGACATCACGGCCAGTTGAAGAAGGACCACCAGCTCCTCCCAAGCACAGACATGGGCGAGGATTTCCGCAGACAGTCTCCTTTGCTGACTTTGATGAATCCATCCCTTCTCGCCCCTCCTCATCCTCCCGCCCCCACACACCACCTGTCAGTATGCAGCGGAACAGTATCCTACGACCCTCACCGCAGAGGACCCTGAGCGATCTCAATAAGCCGCTCCCGCCTCCTCCAGCGGAACCGGAGGGCTCACCGACACCTGCCTCGACCCCTCGATCGGACGGCATTGCGCCTCAATCAGTGTCGACACCCATCAGCGCCGGCCCCGAGGAGCAGTCGCATGCAAAACGAGCACCGCCACCACCTCCATCATCACGACGTCAGCCCCCAGGCAATGCTCAGTATCGGCCGGTAAGCAGCTCGAATCTGAACCAGGCGCCCGCGCATGGCAACGAGACACCACCACCGCCGCCGCCGACGGGATCCGGCTTGAAAGCTGCGCCCACTCCACCATCAACTCGCCGAAACAAGGTCACGGCCTTCGCACCTTCGCCGACAGCGGAAACGCCACCCCACTCACCCACGTCTCAAGATGTACCACCATTACCAGACTCAAGACCAATGCCTCCGCCTCCGCCTCGACGCCACCCGCCCAAAACCGGCCCGTCAGTGAATCGCACACCATCGGATGCCTCGCGCTACAGCTCCAACGCTTCGCAGGCTCCTCCTCCTGCCCCGTTCGGAACGGCACCTCCCGCTCCTCCACCCCGGAGAGGAGTGACGGGCTCCACGCGGAGCAGCCTCGACGGTCCGCCGAGCTCGCTGACCGCGCGACGGTCGAGCGGTACCGATTACCGCCGGACGAGCGGGCAGAGTTTCGGGAGCGAGCGATCTGCGATGGGCCAGGTAGACCAGGCGCCGCAGCGGGAGAGTGTCGCGGATGCTGTCGTGTCTCCCTCTGCGCTGGACGGACAGCCGCGAGATATACTGGCGGATTTGACCGCTTTTCAGGCGGAGATTGATGCGTTGAGGGCGGCGCAGGAGGGGAGGGGTGGGTGAGCTTGCTGTCACCGCTAGCGATGTCTGAGCCTGGGAATTGGATCATCCTCCGATTGGGGGGAGATCAGCGAATGTTGCGCAGAAGACTGCCCTTGATCGCGAAAGCCGGGTCTGAGAGGCTTTATTGGCTTCGAGCCGTCGCCGTGCAAACTCTCAAACGGGCCTCCTTTGGGGCAAACCGGTGCTGGAAAGATACTGACGATCAATCAATACCGGACGAAGCTCGCTGGGAGTCTATACGAGATGGGCTGAGACGCTGGCACTGTCTTGCAGCATACAATTCGTCATCGCCGACGGAGGCTTCCACTCATGCTCGGTAGCATCCACTGCCACGTGTGGCCAAGGGCGAGACGATTTCCCTCGCAGAAGCTGCCCCTTCGGCATTGCATGCGCCAGATCAGTCAAAGCCCGCCAGACCATCAAGACGGTGGATTACCTCATATGGGGGACGAGGTGAAGGACCTTGCAAGGGTCTTGCGTATTAGAGATCAATGTCGACGTCAAGGACTGGGACATCAGTATTGATCTGACGGCGGAGAAGGGACTACTGCATGAGCTGGACGTCCGAGCACTGCCGAACCTCGTGGTCGTTGTCTGTGTTCGCTGTCTTGGTACGAAAAGCTTTGTGGACTAGCTGAAAGGCTTTTGCGCCTGGCTGGAAACAGCATGATATGGATTGTGTCAACACGAGAGTGCTTAAAGCATGAGCCCATAATCTAGAGATGTTCGGCTATGACTTCCTCTCTCCTTCGTCTCTTGCGTTATGTCTGCGACGCCCAGCGGGGGCTGTACCAGGCGCTTCGCCTCCTTTGACCAAGACGACTCGCTTATGGGACTTCGACGCGCTGTTGTCTAAATTACCAGTGAGGACACATGGGCGGATTGCAGGGGTTGCGTTTTCTCAGGATTTCCCTGGAATGGAGCCCTCGATGCATTCGACTTCGATATACTACAAAGCGGCTGGAGCTGCAATGGTGCTGGTTCCACCTCTTCGTCGTCTTTGTGAGGTCAACACTTAGTGGGTGTGTTTTCGGTGGACGCCGTTGCGCGCTTGATACTATTGATCGCGTAACGGGCCAGTCATGGACTGTGAGTGCTGAATGATACGTACCTAGGTAGAGTTGTGGGACATTGTACGTCGCGTCACGGTGGTCACTGTTCTTGCGTTGTCGCTCCTTCGGCCCGAGACTTGCGATTCATCGTACCGAAAAAGGAAAGATGTTGTTGCGCGCTCGACTACCTACGGTGTCTCCCGATACCACCAACGGAAGACGTCACTTGGCGAAGCGCATGTCCGGCGGTCGGAAAGATCTGCGTCGACGCATATGGGAATGTCTGGGTGTCGTGAAGGCGGCAACATGGAGCGAGTCCTGCTCGGAGGTCCATCTTCTTTGTTGTTTATTAGCAGCTCGGAGATCATTACAGCACCGCTATGACATTCGCACCAAACCTCACCACGCCCATCTCGTTTACCGCACGCCAGGGTGCGAGAGTACGGCCCACTCGCATCGTCACTTTACTTGTCGTCGTCATCTCAATGAGTAGGTCTGTCGTAAGATGTATGTACAGTTTCGACATTAAGCCCACCCCTCGACCTCCCTCCCGGCTTGGCTCGCTCGCTCGATCAGTCCACGTACACGCTCCAGCCGTAAGCCTTCCCGAACCATCTCCTTGCTAACCTTGCGCCCGCAGAGGTCGGCTGACTGAAGGCCACGTCGTCCTTGCCCACTTTCGACCTCTCAGGTCTACTAGTGAGTCGCTCTACCGCAGCATCAGCAGCTGACCTCGGAGTACGCGACGCTCTCTTCTCCGCGACGAGCTGGTTTTTCACCAGCTGCTCGTAGTGCAGGAGGACGGTGTCGAGGAGTGTGATGGCGACGTCTTGGTGTCGGTGAGTGGGAGAGGTCCAGATACGGGAGATCCCTAGGCGGCATGGGTGCGATTTGACGGAGAGGCGGATGGGGTGGTCCGTGGCTGCTTCTTCCAGAACCTTTTCTGCTGCGCGTTGACGAGCTCTGAGTGCTGCTAGAGCGGACATAGACTTGCCTTCGGCTGCACGTGATGAGGTCGTCCCAGCAGCAGTTGGCTCAAGCACCCGACGCGCTTCTGTGATAGTTTCCAGCAATAAGAAGCCAATACACGTGTCGCCTCGTACGTGCAGGTACGCCCGGTATTTCGACTCATGACTTTCCGACCTACCGGCGGCGTCCGGACCATTCCAGATCTCCCTCTCGTCGATCGGCACAGCACCCAGCTGCCGCTGTACGATCTCGAGCACGGCCTGTGCCTTCTTCTTCCTTCCCGGGAGGTCGAAACAATCAACCCAAGATATAAAGTCTCCCTCTTGCGTGCCAGGGAAGACGGTCCCGTCTCGCGATAGCTGCTGTGCGAAATGCTTGCCGACGACGTACCCTTCGGTGTTCTGCTTGTGGTACTTGTCGTGCAACTTGCGGTCTTCGGCCGACGACGCGACGTACTCCATCCCGCATCCCTTGCACCTCATCTGTACGCGCTGGCCGACGCTGATCTGCATCTGAGTGAGCGGCTTCTTCTTCTTCTCTGCGGCCGAGGCGATCGACGTGTGATGGGTGGCTTTCTTCTTCGCGGGACGGGCATTGTCGCTGACGGTATTGAGTGCTTTTCGTTTGCCTAGGACCGAGAAGGCTGTGAGGGTCGGTGGTGATGGTATGGATGGTTGCGTATGCGACGCGCCTGAGGGTTGATCCAGCTCCCATGGGAAACCCGGCGGAGACGAGGGTGGACTCGACGCGTGTGTAGGCTCGTCGGAGAAGATGGCGTTGTCGGGTGGTGCTGGACTGGATAACGCTGTGTCTTCCGAAGAGAGCATCTTGCTGACTATGTATGTATGTCGATGTCGAAGACGAGTATCATTTGCATACCAACTCCGAAGTGATCAGCCTCGGAAGTGTTTACTATAACAAACGCGTGCTGCACGCGTCGCACCACCTCGGCAGTCATCACACATCCGCTTCAAAAGCACTGATTAGGTAACCAGGTAACTCAACCTTCAGGTTGGAAAGATTCAAGGTGGAAATCGGACCTTGAGTCTGCAAATGCGTTGCGGTTGCAGATGATGCAAGTAGGGGTATCAATGAATATGCACAAACACGAAGGAACTCCATATTATTATCCAGCCACCTTCCACAACTCCCCGCTCCTCGCCACTTCACCCTTCCCCTCCATATCACTCAACAGCCACTCCACCTCCTCGTCGCCATACGTGAACGTCGGCAAAACCATTTTCAGCATCCCCGTGATCCCCATCATGCCGCCGACTTCCTTCGGCCCGCCGTTGCGCAGCATGTTTGCGATGAACGTCTCGAACATGGGCGCGCTCTCGCGCAGCAAGGCTTCGTGCGACATGACCGCCGACACCTGGTCGGTCGGAGGCGGGGCCAGTGGCTGGGCGATGCCCGCGTCCATGTCCAGTCGTTCCAGTACGGCGTATGTGCCCGGTGCTGTTTGGTAGAGCACCCTTTTGGTGATCCAGAAGTTTAGCGCGTCTTGTACGAGCTCCTCCTCCATCTTGAGCGCTTCGGCGAGTTGGTCTGCATTCAATCCGATCTCTGCATCATACTGTAGAGGCGCCATCCCCGACTCCACGTCGCGCTCTGCCGAGAAGGCGTCGATGACACTCGCCTGCCACGCCTGTACGTCTACCTCCTTCACATGGCGGTCTTCAAGTTCCAGCTCAACTGTCGTACGTGTCAAGGCCGACCGCCAATGTAGCTTCCGCTGTGAGCCCTGCAAGTTGAAGCGAGCATTGAACTTGCTCGCAAGCTCAACAAACTGCGCTGGTAATTGGAACTCGCTCGAGCGCATCTGCGGCCAGAAATGGCCAGAGAGCACTTGGACTTTGAAATCAGCCGAAGCCCCATCCCCCATCTCCGCATCATTGGCCTTCTCAGGCGGCAGCCGTGTGCGCTTGGGGTAGAAGAGGTCGTGCCGGCGGGTTGCCACTAACTTGAGGGCTGCCTGGAACTGGGCTTGCTTGATCCGGTGCTCGAACATTCTGTATAACGACTGCAGGGTGATGCCTTCCTCTGGGATTGCCGCTTGAATCTCCCTCGGTGTAGGCGGCCTTGCCGACACATACCTCGCCTGAGGATTGATCCGCTTGTTCAAAACAACTGAATCTCGGGCGTCTTTGAGCATGACCTCTGCGGCTTGCAGCTTGTTAGCATCGAGTCGCGCCTTGAGCAGTTCGACCAGCCTGGTCTCCTTGACGTATTCGGGATCTTCCGCACGCAGCAAGTGTTGAGCGAGTACATTCCGAACTTCATTGATAAAGTCTTCTTGGTCGAACAGGTTCAGAACGTATGCGAGGATATCCTCTGATCGAGATGCTCTGTAGTCCGGTCCAGCATCGATGGGGTCGGGTGTCCAATCCATGTCGTCCCAATTGAGCATTCGGTGATCTCTACCATCGTCGAGCGTGGAGTTGGCAATTTCGACGGTGAGGTCGGCGCAGATCTTCTCCTGGTCATCATAGATGACGTTGCCTTCTTTGTCAAGGTCAGCGAGAAAACTGGCGGCTATGATGTTGACCGTGTCCTCTCGAGCACGCAGGTAGCTACGGATTGGTACAGCAACTTTTTCCAGCAAGACGCCTCGGGCGTCAAGGGCTTTGAATGCGTAGATGACGCTGACGTACATGCCGAGAATCTCGGTGGTGGTGGCGCCAGCGTGCAAAAGGCGATGTTGTACTTGACGAACGAAGCTGGAGCATACATGCGCTTTCTCGGCCGCCGCACTGGAGGTAAGATACTCCCGGATGTCCATAACGGCACCTTTGCTGTCAGGCCAGCTCTTGACGTAGTCGAACAGTGATGCTGTCCGCTGGCGGCCCAGATTGGTGACAGCCATCTCCATGAATGGCTTCACGTCGGTGTTCGAGAGCCTGAGCGACGCATTGCCCGTGAGAGCAGCTAGTGATCTCTCGACGAACGGTGCGAAATGTATTTGCACCCAGCGTCGTAATTTGGGAATTATGGTAGAGTGACCGCTCCAGTCGACTTGAAAACATTGTCTCGTTCCCACAACCGACCGTAGAAGCTTGTGCATTGCATGTGCAAGAGCGCGCTCTCCTAGACTGTCGCCCAATCCTACATCCTGCAATTGAGCAAGAGCTGGAGTGTCCAGTATGGGTAAGCATTGGCACTCGCCCGGCTTCGAACATCTTTCGAAGTCTTTGCTCTCACTCAGTGATGCACTCATTTGCTGGTAGAACGAATGCGCCATCGTGTTTTGCAGCCGAGCTGAAGGTAAAGAGTTCAGTAGGAGGACCTGCAGCTTTCGTTTCACCGCATTCCGGAATCCAACCAGATTGGCGTGCGTCTCTGCATCCGATGCTCGAGACTCCAACTCCACTATGACACTGAGAAGGTGCCGTTGCGTCCCCGCAAGGACCTCGACGGTCTTCCCCAGTAGCCCGGCGGCCTCGTTGAGTGGGACGGGTTGCAGCCAGGCTTGTAAATCCGGCAGAACCTGATGTCTGAATCGCACAGCAACGTCATTTTCATACCAGGCCAGAAGCTCCTTCCGTGTGGTAGGCGACCTGCATAGCAGTTCGAATGC
>Ga0058704_10000970_pt1 | contig 13811 bp, 10 predicted proteins | sample AgamicMgSfe_FD_71363 | JGI IMG/M metagenome (GOLD analysis project Ga0058704, IMG submission 71363) | Agave microbial communities from Guanajuato, Mexico - Mg.Sf.e | ecosystem: Host-associated > Plants > Phyllosphere > Phylloplane/Leaf | place: Guanajuato, Mexico | collected 2012-05-30
GAGCCTCAAAGGGGTATTGTGACGGAGGTGGAGCCTGAGCCGGTGCCTTTGCTGTCTCATGAGAAGACTATAACGCAACAAATGAGCGATGAAACTGCAGAAGCGGATCACTATGACTCAGCAACCAATGCATTCGAGACACATTCCGAGGACACGGAGCCTGCACACTCAGCGGATGCTGCCGAGCAGACTCAAGAGTCGGCTCCTGCTGGTGACGACAAACCCATTGTAGATCCAGTGGACACGAGCAATGCCGAGGCAGGAGACGCCTATGAGGCCACGAAGACAGTGGCTGATTAATGACGGCACGAAGGAATGGCATATTTGTATACTGTACTTGATGGACTACTGTGCGATTCAGAAGATACCCATTTAGCGAATGTATTATTTCGGAACGCCCTCTTTTGCAATAGCGAGCAGGCCGTGTTGAATAGGTTATGGTCAGTCGCGGAGCGGTGTGTATTTTACCTTGGCAAATGTTACAGAACAATCTGCCGGATGATTCGATCATGGTAAAGCTCGTCAGTGGTGCAGCCTATCGAATGCTTCCATGCGAGGCTCGGGTGGCTGCAGACAGCATGCACGGAACACAAGATTATCCAGTACAACAATACTTGACATGTTACAGTACAAGAGTACATAATTCAACTCCATCTTCGCTTGCTCGCAGCATCCTCTCATAAAAGTTTGAATTGACAACGAAGACTGAGATGAATCCGGAAGTTGTTGCACGTAAGCCAACAAGCAAGCATGCTCCCTTCCACGCTTACACCTGTAACGGACACTGGTAAGATGATCCGATCAGACCTTGGTATGATTGATGATACTAGTAAAGTGACAGTAAATGCCAATGCACTATGTACTACGATATACCAACAGCGACTGCAGTAGTCTCGGACAGTAAAAGTCCAAGTCGGAAAATGGCTCCGGAGCAACCCCCGGCCGGCTCGGGGACAAAACATGCGGTCATAAAATCCCAATATAAATTAGTCTATATGTAGACCACCATCCGCAATCGACTTCCACCTCGACACCCCAGTCTCTAGTCAGCCTCTCAACATGGCTCCTCAACCCAATAGCAACGGCGTCAAACCGAAGTCCAACACCCAATCCCCCGCGTCGCGACCAAAAGGCTCGACCACCCCCGGCGCCCTAACCTACGCCCTTCTCCGCCTGCTGGACCTACCACTCCAATACAAGCTCCTAACAACCTGGGGACCCCGCCTCATCAGCAGTTTAAACGGCACACCACTCCCTCCATCGCCCTCACTACTCTCCCCAACCATTCCAGGCACTCTCCCCGGCTTATCACCATACTACAGTCTAATCTTCGGTCTGGCAACTGCTTCGGCGCTAAAACACACCTGGTGGTCATTCAGCATACTCAACTACGTCTTCAATCTACCCCTCGTGTCCGCTATCGCGGGATACAATACTGGTCTCAACATCATCAATGGCTTGCTCTCGCTATGGGCGCTGAGTTCCAATAACCCATTCGGCGACGCGCTGACCTCGGGATCATGGAGCGAGTTGTTTGATGTCAGGAAGTCGAGTGTGCCGATTGGTGTTGCGCTCTTCGCTCTTGGCATGGGGATTGAGATTGCGGCTGAGGTGCAGAGGAAGAATTTCAAGGCGAAGGAGGAGAATCGGGACCGTCCTTTCTCTGGGGGGTTGTTCGGTGTGGTGAGGAATGTCAATTACTTAGGTTATCTGCTCTGGAGAGTCGGTTACGCGATCTGCTGTGCGGGCTTGCCGTGGGCGGCGGTTATTTTGGTGCAGCAGGGGAGTGATTTTGCGTTTAGGGCGGTGCCGGAGATGGATGCTTATTGTGAGCAGAGGTATGGTGAGCAGTGGGAGGAGGTCAGGAAGAAGGTGCCTCACAGGCTTATTCCGTATATCTATTAGGTTGTGTGTGAACACAGATCGACATAGAAAGGGGCTGTAAACGGTGTAGACTTAGAGATATTTACTTCTCCGTACGAATAGAACGATCTGAGCAAGTTTCAGAACCTGAAAAGGAAGCGCATGCAGCCCCTTATCACTGTCAGCGGCCAAATCGCAATATCTATCAGCTCCTTGATAGTGGCCACAATCTTCCACAGGACAGAAAGAAGAGTAAACAGCAAGATGATCTGGCCCACACCCGGCAGGAGATCTTTCGAGGCTTTGACTCGCTCCTCAGCTGTTATATCTTTTGAAAGAAGAAGGTCGAGCGCAGGCAGGATAGTCAGTAAAGTATCGATGCGGACGTACGTTCTCAAAGCTTGCAGTAGCGCCTCTACTATCATGACAACCTGGGTCGTACAACTAGTCTCGTGGTCTGGTGAGCTCGAAGGTTTTGGTGGGTTTCGCTCGGCATGTTCAAATACATTAGGCTCCGGACTTGTCATAAGGACAGCAACGGGATCTATGTTTGAAGGACGGACTCTTGCTCGGATTTTCAGATGAGCACAGTCTCTCAGTGTTGGTAGAGCTGTGTTTGGTGGTCCATGTCCTGGTTCAGGGGGTCCGTTGTGGATGTCATGCTCCATCGTGGAATTCTCGGTGTCCATCATACTGGAAGGCTGTTTGGGTTGGGAAAATGAATGGATCAAAGGCTTGCGTGGGATCTTCGCAGTTCGTTGTGCAGTGGAAGCTGCAGGACTAGATCTTGGTACCTTGTTGTTAGCCATGACTGTCGAGACTGACTGCTCAGTCTGGGTTGTGAGTCCTGCTAGATCATGCGACGCTTGCACATGGTTCCATTGATCCTTGTCCTCTGTCTGTATCGGCTGCTGCTGTATATCGTCAAGAGCTTGAACATCACCCAGAACTGGTGTCCTCTTAATCGCGGTGACCCTCCTGTGCAGTCTTGGTCGTCCGGTTTTACCACACTCTTTCAGAGCTTGACTTGCGCCTGCAAATTTTCTAGGTCCGGCAGCGATGCTAAGCGTCTTCTGCGGAGGAGCAGATCGAACACTAGTATCCGAAGATGAGCGATTGATATCTTCTCCGCATTCCGGTTGTTTTTCGCATGTTGGCAACGAGTCGACGAGAGTCGTCCTGGAGGAGGCCGCTATCGCATCAGCCAGCCAACTCCCCTGATTTTGTCTCCATCTGTATCTCGATTGTTTCAATGGTCGATTGTTTTGAGCTCGGGCAATGTTCCGTTGCCATGATCGGCTAGGAGTTGAACTTTCCGAGTAGAATAGTAATGCTTCGCCAGGAGTTGCGGGTGTACGGGGACTGCTAAATCCACAAGCGCTAGGGGATACTTCGCCGGTAGCAGGATTAGCGAAGCGAATGGTGAGATAGTCTTCTGTGCCTTTAATACCCATCGTGTTATGCTTAATACGTGATGGTGCTTGTATTGATTTGATGATTGCTTTTTGAGACGAGTGAAAATCGTGTGGTGGAGTTGCGTCTGCATTCGGATGCGAGGGATAGCAGTCAGCAACGGAATGTGCGCGATCGTCAACGGCAACAGGCGTATAGCTCTTTACTCTTGGACCTTTGGAATGTCAAAGATTCGATCAGGGATCTTTGGTTGCGTCGACCTCTGCATACTGCAACCATTGATTATTGACACCCTTCTTCCATATCTGTACGAGACCGTCATCACCCGTGGATACGAGAAGATCACCTTCACAAGTCAGTGAGGACCGATAAGCAGTGTCTTCTCTTCAACATACCCATATGAGAGAACTTGACCCTCCAGACGGCACCATCATGCGCAGACAGCTCCGCGACTAGCTTTGCGTCCTGAATGACCTTTCCTGGTCGGTTCTCTTCCTCGACTCTTCCACTACGATTGCTACTGGCCAAGCCGGCTCCTATACCGGATTTGACAGGTCGATTGGAAGCGTTCGATTCTCGGTGAATTGCATGCTCCGCATCATTGCTTGTATCGCGACCTGATACCACACTCGTATCGCCCGGTGTGTGAAGCTCGTATACCCTGATATAGCCGTCCTTGCTTGCGGTAGCAATGGTGTCATATCCACGCATAGATCCGTTTGACCATGCAACGTCTCGAATCAGACCTCGAGCTCCTGTCAATCCGGCGGCAGTGTAAAACTTGCGTTCTTTGTCGGTGCGGAAAATCTTGACAGTATCCATGACCGAGACTGCTAACGAGAGACTCCTACGGTCAAGACCTGCGAGAATTGCAGGCCAGGCAGGCATTTTCTCTCGATGCCAGCATACTCTGAAGCCAGTCTCATCGGTCCTGGACGGTGTTTTGCACAGGTAGTCTTGCCACATGATCTGCCATTCTGCAAGATCATCGTGATCGATGGGTTCGCAAATGGTCAATTGGCCGTCTCGTGAGATCGCTGCAAGATAGGTTTCGGTGCCTATGTTCTTGAAGTCGAGAGACATATAGGGTACTCGGCTGGCTGAAGGCTGCTCGAATATGCGTCGAAAGCGTCTGCCTGAATTTGGACTCTCTGAAACGTTTTCCTGCCAGATGCGTAGCAAGCCGTCTTCGCCCACGCTGCCAAGTATCTCTCCCACAAATGGTCCGTTCCATTTGACCTGCGAAGAATTAGAATCTATGTTATGGACTAGTAAGGTAGTTTGACTGAATTACATCTGTGATTTCAGCGTCATGTGCAAGCCATACGTCAGTGACCACCCATCCTTCATCCTTGCGATCCCAGACTTTCAGCCGGTGATCCGAGGAGGCTGTGACCATGCGTGTGCCGTAGAAGTTGTAGTCCACCGCGAGCACGAGATCTTGGTGGCCATGACTGAAGCGGTGAAAGGCACCATCAACGGCCATGGTCTTTCAAGGTTCGAGACCGAAAGACGATGCTTCAGCCGATGACGATTGATCAAAATATTCAAGTAGCAGTATGGAGTATATTAGTACTGATCAAGGTCGGTCGGTAGTTAATGGTATGCCGGGTGAATGACTCGCGGGTGCAACGATGTGACTGCCTTGTCCTTGTCACTCTGTGTGGTGGAAAGCGCGCGTGGACGTGTGCAGCGGAAGACGGAGACGGATGCCTGCGTGGCCTGGTGGGCTGCCGTGGACTGTTGACAGCTTTCACCAAAACGATATGCAACGCTAATATGGGTGATAATTTATTAATTCCATGCTTGATATATAATTATCCTTCGCATTGATCTGGGATGCTGGACTGTCCTTGGATCGAATTGAATTCACCATGAGTGCAGACCTGAGCCGGACGGAGACATGGTCTCTTTTGACCTTGTCAGGAGCATGCTTTGCCGTCTTGATCAACACCTGGCAAAACAATGGAGAGCCCATCTATGCATCAATTGCACTTAGTGGGGTGGCATTTGCAATGTCATACGCAATCATTCTGTGGACAGGAGATGCTTTCATGAAAGCAGGAAGAAAAGGACGTGACATGTCCAAGAAGGTCTCTGTGGAAATGTCAGTCTTCCTTTTACTCCACTACGGCAATATTAAATGGCTAACTCGCGAAAAGTCCTGAGATGATGGGTCTTGTCAGCGCTTTGGTATATCTCTTGGCCATCATCGTTTTCTTACCGTTCGCCTTCAAAAGAGATATTGTCCTTGCAACTTCCGGTGGCGGCGAGAAAGATCTAGTGGTTGAAGCTCAACATGTCGAGACTGGACGCTTTCTGCACCGATTCCCATTGGAAAAGCTGGCCTCGTATGGATTCGCCTACGGTACAATTGCTACCGTAATCATCCTCGGATTCATCGACGACACGTTCGACATTAGATGGCGCCACAAGTTCTTTATCCCTGCCTTTGCGTCTCTTCCAACACTTGGACTATACTTCATCGACTTTGGTGTTACCCATGTTGTTGTTCCTACTCCGTTGCGACCATATCTGGGCGACCTCGTTGATCTGGGTGCCTTCTATTACCTCTACATGTCGGCCATCTCAATCTTCTGTCCAAACAGCATCAACATTGTCGCCGGTGTCAATGGCATCGAAGTCGCGCAGTCGATAGTGATAGCTTGTCTCATCCTGGTCAACGATGCGCTCTATCTCCTACCAACGACGCCACAACCACACCCAGCGACCGACTCCCACCTTTTCTCGCTCTACCTCTTGCTTCCATTCATCGGAGTATCGTTTGCTCTTTTGAAGCACAACTGGTATCCTGCAAAGGTCTTTGTGGGCGATACGTACTGCTACTTTGCAGGCATGGTCTTTGCCATTGTTGGTATCTTGGGCCACTTCAGCAAGACCCTACTGCTGTTGTTCATTCCACAGATATTCAACTTCATTTACTCGGCACCTCAATTGTTCCACATTGTACCGTGTCCACGACATCGACTACCAAAGTTCAATGCACGGACTGGACTCCTTGGGCCTTCGGTAGCCGAGTTTCCACCCGAGAAGCCTTTGAGAAAATCGGTCGGAGAAGTTCTCAAGGTCCTGCACAAATTCAAGCTGCTCCGAGTCGAAGTCGACGAAACCGGCAGAGTCACATCAACCACAAACTTCACCATTATCAATCTATGGCTTGTCTGGAGAGGTCCGCTGAGAGAAGACAGGCTGACAACAGAGTTGTTAATCATGCAGACTGCTGTCGGCCTTGCCGGACTTTGGGCGAGACACAGCCTCGCATCTCTGGTCTTTAGCCAGGACAATAGATTCTTCGTGATATAGATCAAGTAGCATCTCACACAAAATTCAAGAAGACTAACTACATGGCAGCGTTCCTAAATCGGCATTATTCCGAGTGGATGAGGTGGAGGCAGCGAATACGAGTGTAAATAATCATTACGTGATTGGCTCCATGGATCTCACCGGTATCGGTGCCGACTTCGGCCCCCGCACATCGGCCACTTTCTTATACAAAAGATATACCTCATACCAACATTACGTTGTGTTTCCACTCACTACACCCCTCTCCCTCCACAACCCTCTGAGCGACTTTTCTACTTAATCTCACATACTCTATCGATCACACAATATGCCCGGCGCAATTCCTGGTCCACGAACTCTCTACGACAAGGTCCTGCAAGACCACATTGTCGACGAGAAGGATGACGGCACCCTCCTCCTCTACATTGACAGACATCTTGTCCACGAAGTCACATCACCTCAGGCTTTCGAAGGTCTTGAGAACGCCGGACGGAAAGTCAGACGCCCAGATTGCACTCTTGTCACCACCGATCACAATGTCCCCACCACACCTAGGAAAAACTTTAAGAATGTCGCAGATTTCATCAAGGAGGACGACTCGAGATTGCAGGCCACAACCCTCGAGGACAACGTGAGGAAATTCAACCTCACATACTTTGGCCTTGGAGACAGGCGCCAAGGTATCGTTCACATCATCGGCCCGGAGCAAGGGTTCACCCTTCCAGCCACCACCGTAGTATGCGGTGACAGTCACACATCCACACATGGTGCCTTTGGTGCTCTCGCCTTTGGTATCGGTACTTCCGAAGTTGAGCATGTCTTGGCTACTCAGACCTTGATCACTAGAAAGAGCAAAAACATGAGAGTCCAGGTTGATGGTCAGCTCGCGCCAGGTGTGAGCAGCAAAGACATCGTCCTGCACGTCATTGGTCAGATCGGTACCGCCGGTGGTAACGGAGCAGTCATTGAGTTCTGCGGTTCAGCAATCAGAGGATTGAGCATGGAGGCCAGGATGTCCATCTGCAACATGTCCATTGAAGGTGGCGCAAGAGCAGGAATGATCGCTCCAGACCAGACCACATTCGATTACCTCAAGGGTAAGCCACTTGCACCAAAATTCGACTCTCCAGAGTGGAAAAAGGCCGTCGCCTACTGGACCAGCTTGAGGAGTGACGAGGGCGCCAAGTACGACACTGATGTCTTCATTGATGCCAAGGATATCGCCCCTACCGTCTCATGGGGTACTTCACCACAGGATGTCGTACCAATCACAGGTGTTGTACCTGGTCCAGATGATTTCCAGGACAAGAACAGAAAGCTTGCATGTGAGAGATCTTTGGAATACATGGGCTTGACCGCTGGCACTCCTATGCAGGACATTGTTCTGGACAAGGTGTTTATCGGATCCTGCACCAACGCCCGTATCGAGGATCTCAGAATTGCCGCCAAGGTTGTCTCAGGCAAGAAGATTGCTCCGAACCTTAAGCGCGCCATGATTGTTCCTGGATCTGGACTGGTCAAGAAGCAAGCTGAAGATGAGGGTCTTGACAAGATCTTCCTCGATGCTGGATTCGAGTGGAGAGAAGCTGGTTGCTCCATGTGCTTGGGCATGAACCCCGATATTCTTTCGCCAAAGGAGAGATGTGCGAGTACCTCGAATCGTAACTTTGAGGGTCGTCAAGGTGCTGGTGGCAGAACTCACTTGATGTCTCCAGCCAGTGCCGCTGCTTGTGCCCTGATTGGTAAGCTCGCAGATGTTCGCAACGTGGACAACCTTCAGCAGGTCCATGGCAAGAAGTCGCACGTTGAGCTCGAACCACAAGTCGCCGAGCCAGAGACCGATGCCGACTTGGAGGAGATCATGGATCTTGACGAAACGTCACAAGGCAACACCGTCAAATCCGGCGCGCCCGCCTCGAGCGCCGGTATGCCACCATTTACTCAGCTCAAGGGCATCGCCGCCCCAATGGACAGATCGAACGTCGACACCGACGCTCTTATTCCTAAGCAGTTCTTGAAGACGATCAAGCGATCTGGTCTTGGAAAGGCTCTCTTCCACGGATGGCGTTACGAGGAGGATGGTTCCGAGAACGAGAACTTTATTCTCAACAAGGAGCCATACAGATCATCCAAGATCCTCGTCGTCTCTGGAGACAACTTTGGATGTGGTAGCAGCAGAGAGCACGCTCCATGGGCTCTGCTCGACTTTGGCATCAAGTGCATCATCGCCCCCAGCTTCGCTGACATTTTCTTCAACAACACCTTCAAGAACGGCATGCTTCCGCTCGCCATCACAGACAAGTCTGCTCTCGACAAGGTCTTCAAGGAGGCCGAAGCCGGCAACGAGATTGAAGTCGACCTCCCCAACCAAGTCATCAAGACGGCCGACGGCAAGGAGCTCTGCAAGTTCGACGTCGAGCAGTTCAGGAAACACTGTTTGGTCAACGGTCTCGACGACATCGGCTTGACCATGCAGCAGGAGGACCGCATCGCCAAGTACGAGCGCAAGCAGTGGGAGGACTACCCATGGATCGCGGGGAGCGGTTACATGAGCAGACACCGCAAGGAGCCTGTTGAGATCAAGGCTGCGCCTGTGCCGAAGACGAATAGAGGCGAGGAGAAGTCGGAACCTCTTGAGTGGTAGAAATGTTTGTCGAATTTTGGTATCACGTAACACGAATGAATCATGCATATTGTCCTTTTTCATGTATACCACTTCTGTGCTATTTACTCCTGTCATACGACGTGAATCACATGCGCTGTAGTACATCCTTGAGCACGTTCCGGCTTCCGTCAAGAAATACAGTAGCCTTGTTCAGGTACCAAGCAAATCAAAGGAGAGAAATCGCCAATACTTCATGACGAGTGACTGCATATATGGTCAAATACACTACCAACGTAAAAGAGAAAGAATTACTATAAAGCGCGCTTGAATCAATGAAGTACAAATGGAAACGAAAGGGGTATATCGACGCAAATAAATCAATCACGCTCTTCGGTGTCGCTCACAGCAGCTTCATTGCACTCTCCGCAGACCACCTCTGCATCTCTCGCACCAGCCACGATCAAGAATCCCATTATCTCTCTCACATGACCACACAGCATCCACACCCCTTGCTCTTCTCCTTCTTCCTAGCCTTCTCGCCACGATGAATGTCAGGTGTACTAGGCGGCCACAGACTCGTCTCAGCCTTGGCCCTGGCCTGTGCCTGCGCCGACTGCGCCCCGGCAACACTGCCCACGACCGACGCCTGGCGCCCGTAGCCTGGCCCGCCACGCAGAGAAGGACTCTTCTGTATCGTTGGCACGATTCTATACGTGCTGTTGCTGCGGCTGGCGACGGAGGCTGCGACTGAGACTGCGACGGACTCGCGTCGTCCACTGGCGGCGGGCGGTCCCATGACGACGGACTCGCGTCGCGTTGGACCTGCGATTAGGGACCCGCGGCGGCCGTTGTTGTTTGTATTTGTGTTTGTGGCGCTGCTGGCGATTGTTTCGAGGGCTGGTCGTGGTGCTTGCCAGGCTCCGGGAAAATGCTCTTGCGGGCTTGGTTTGTAGCTTGCTGGCAACTCAGCCGGTAATTCGGCGGCTGTTGGGGATGGTACGTCTGTTGAGTCCGAGGGCACAATGTCATGGTTCGTGTTGAGTTCGCTCTCTTTTTGCTCTTGCTCTGTCATCATGCGTTTCGCATGCGTCGGGAGGATTTGTTGGTCTGGAGGGAGCATCGGGTCAGGTTTGTACATGGTTGCGATCCAAGGTGCCTCTCCTTCAGGTCTATTGATGGATCGTACACGGCCTCCGCTCGTTCGTGGACGATTAGGGTCAAAGGGAGAATCTTTGTTTGTGGTTGTAGACGGTGTTCGCTGCTTTGGTGTTGACAGGGACGGTGCTCGTTTACCTGAACCCTTTTTGCTCGCAAGTTGGTTGTTTGGATTCTTTGCATGCAACAAATTCGAGGGAGGTGGTGACGAGCTAAGATCGTCTGCATTTGTGGATAGGTGCATACTGGTAGGACGCGAACCGGGTGTTCGTGGACGAGGAATGCTTGAACCGTCGCGAAGCTGATTGGTCATGCTCGAACTTCGAGGTCGAAACTTTTGGCTAACGACACCTTCCTCTGGAGAGGAGGATGAATGCCATGCCAAGCTGTTATTCCGACTTCTGTTCATTGGCGATTCGCGGTCCACGAAGCTGCTTGAGACGGGTGCGGGGCTGTTTCGAGGGATTGGGATACGTGAAGTACTCGGTCGACCCGTTGAGCGTGTGTTCTGGTATCGACCGCGCTCCTCGGCTACCTCGTCCGACTGCATGTCTTCATCCATGGCTCCTGTCGCAGGTTGGTCATAGTCGTGAATGGCTGGATTTCGGTGGACATCGTAACCAGGGAAGATTGGTGGTGGGAGTTCCTCTTCAACGTGATGTCTGGGTACCCGCTTGGTACTAGCTCTGCTGGCAGACCGACTACGTGATGCCTTGGACTTTGACTCGGTAGGACGCCTGACCTGGATGCCAGCCTCTGCCATTTCTCGACTTTCGATCTGTGCCAACTTGTCTCTGTGAATCCAGTATGATTCTACCGACTCTTGTCCCGTGTTCCCACCGACAGAGTGTCTTCGACTGCCAGTAGAGCCCAAGCTCTGCTGCGAGGCTGTGTTGCCATTGGTGTAGAAGTTCGAACTCGTTTGGGGTTGTGCTGATAGATCGTATTCGTCGTGATTCCACTGCGACTGGCCATACGTGTCTTGTGGCATGGACGCGTATGTCGTGGTCATTGTCGACAGCAGGTAAAATGTAAATTATGAAGAATTACTGTATGAATCGAAGCTGGCCAGTTGGTACCAGATTGCGAAGGAATGTCGCAATGAGAATCAGAAAGAGTGTATTCACCGGTACGCCGAACTCATAGTCGAAACATGAAGCTCAAAAAGTGACCTGCTGGAAAGTGATGGCATACAGAGGAATAGAAGGCGTGATAGCAAACAAAAGGCTCAGCCGTGTTCGAAGAGGCACTGTACACCAGTATTGACGACGAGTAAGGAGAGGCTGGCTAGCGGATACGGTGAAGCCCTGGACGGATCGATCTGCGGTGACCGGTAAAGGCTTGATTCGCACACGTATCGCTGGGCGACCTTTTGTTGACTTTGGATAGTCGATACAGTCTGTCACAATAATCTCTCGAGTCAGAATAAATGGAAGCTTGCTCGATGATTGTGAAATGTTTCTTAGAAGCTCATGAATCGGTTTATTGACTGGCGTCGGCATCGATCATTAACCGGCCATCATCAAATCGAAATTGGCCAATGCTCCTGCCGGTTGAAGGTTTGGCCCCTCCTTTATTACGGAAGCTACCGCCCTAGGCAGCGGCTCTTACCCATTCGGCTCGGGTTGGCTGAGACATGTCAAACGTCGGCAGAAGAATGCTAAAATCAATTAAGTTGTCATATACACTTCAGTGCATCGTCAACTCATCTCACCTCACATCATACATACTATCGCCAGACACCAGATATCCCGCCTACACGTGGAAGCACATCCTGACACCATGGAAATCGAGCATCTCCAGCTTTCAGATGCGTCCAGACATCATCCTGATTGCTGTCTTGCAATCAGCCGACCGCTACTTGATAAGCTAGTGGTTCTTCTGCCACACAAACCTGATATGGTGCTGTCCATCGGCAGTGGTACTGGTCTTCTGGAGGCTGCGCTTCTGCAGCATTCACAGGACAAAATCGACATCGTGGGTGTAGAGGTCTCTTCAACGGTTAATAAGTATCTCCCGGAACAGAATACACTGATTGTCAGTGGCACATGGGCTTTGCACCTGAAAGCACAATCTGCCGCGGCATGGATGTTAGTCTATCCTCGGGAGCCGAAGCTGTTGGCGACGTATATCAAAGAACGTGCATCTAAAGCACTTCAAATGATCATGTGGTTAGGCCCAAGGAATGACTGGCCTGAGTATGCCAATGTCTTTGAGCAATTCCAAACATTCCACATCCAACTGATAGAAGACTGTGGACTCGCAGGTTACGAGATCATGGTTGTAGCGACTAAAAGGTAGCTTCAAAGGTCTGTTTCTATCCATCACATGTCGAGTCATTTTGATACGTACTGTCACCTGCCTATTCACAACTTTCGGCTGAAGCGTGGCACCGATCTTGTGTCAGAACCATCAACCATGCTCTTAGATCAACCCAATCAATGCGCCGAGGCGTTGTTACAACCGGGTCTTGCCTCTTCCTGTCGCAATCTTGCTAATCCCGTACAGATACCTCGCTTGATGCGGGCGCTGCTTCACGCACATCTATTGGACACATGCTCGCAGTTCGCCGACAATACTTGCTTGAACCGCTTGAAAGCTTGAGCTGCGCCACTGTGGTCTTTTCGATCCCGATACTTCCACAAAGACGTGCATGTTGCTCGTAGTTCGCTGTTGTACAATTTTTCTCCACCTTCTGGCCTCTGGTTGCGACTCAAGAAGACTTGCTGTTCTAAAGCACAAGGTAATCGCGAGATTATGATCGACCCATCACTGTGCAGCATTGGTTTCAGATCCGATGTCCGACGTCTCAAGCGATTCGAATACTATGGCTGGAACAAGTCACACTCTGTCCACCTCTCATACCCAATTCGGGGTCTTTACATTCGATCAGGCCCGTCTTATCTGGGATAGAATAGTTCTCCTTCACAGTGTCGGCAAATTCGAAGTGGCAATCGACTGCGCTGGAACCTTGGTATCTCAGACTACCGATATACTGATCAGGTCCATCCTGATATTGAACATCGGTATCATGTCCTGTCAGCTCGGTCATTACGAGCAGGCTGAGTGTTACTTTGATGAAGCCGTAGCGCTGGAGCCAGGATTATGTATTGCTCGTTTTCTACTCGGCACAACAGCTTACAAACGGCAGGAGTACAGAAAAGCGATGGACGCTTTTACCCGATGCCGAATGTCGTTCCCGGACGGGTTTCAGACTATCAACTATCAAGGTCTAGGGCTCGACTACGTCTTACACCTTAGCTCGGTGACTGAGAACGAGGTGTCCAGTATGCTGGAATGGAGCCAGACGCAGATGGCTATTAGCCTTGAGGTTTTTCTACCACGACCGGTGCACACACTCAGTGCTTACCTAGTATTCGAATCACCAACTTTCATTTCTATGGGCCAAGGATTGGAGCTCGTGTCAGCAGATTTGCGCCTCTCCCGCGAGACCAGTCTTGGAACTACAGAT
>Ga0058704_10000971_pt1 | contig 13810 bp, 8 predicted proteins | sample AgamicMgSfe_FD_71363 | JGI IMG/M metagenome (GOLD analysis project Ga0058704, IMG submission 71363) | Agave microbial communities from Guanajuato, Mexico - Mg.Sf.e | ecosystem: Host-associated > Plants > Phyllosphere > Phylloplane/Leaf | place: Guanajuato, Mexico | collected 2012-05-30
GCTTCACGCCGAGTGCAATGGCGACCAGCGCGCCGGCGACGGCACCGGTCATGAACACCGGGATCAGGCGTGGGTTTTTCAGGATGAACGGGATCGCACCTTCCGAGATCCCAATAACGCCCAGCAATAGCGAGGTGCTGCCAACGGTCTTCTCTTCCCGGCTGAAGACATCCGGTAGTCCAAAGCGGCCGTTAAGGAACGCGGCAAAGCCGACGCCAATAGAGGGGATGACGATGGAGAGTTCACGGGCGGTTAAATCAAACGTCTCGCTCATGCCATTCAGGCCGAGTGCGACGGAACCTGCCGCCTTGTTAACCGGGCCGCCCAGGTCGAACGCGGTGCCTGCGGCGATCATCGCAGAATAGAACCCGCGCCCGGTGTCACCTGCCGAGGTAAAAAAGACCACCATCAGCTGGTTAAGTGAGCCAAAAATGGGGTTAATCAGGTATTCCATGACCATCACCAGCGTAATGCCGGTGATCAGCGGGACGATCAGCATGGTCTTAATGGTGGTCAGTTGCTGGCGGACGTGAATAGCATCGTTCAGCCAGCGCACCAGATAGCCCACAAAAAAGCCGATGCCGATCGCGCCGAAAAAGCCGGACGGCATAAAGCCTTCGATATCAAAGAAGCGCTTGTAGACTTCGTCGGACATAATGCCGCCGATAAGCCCGGGGATCAGCGCCGGTTTGCCGGCAATGGAAAATGCCAGATACATAGCGAAAACCGGATACATGAACTTGATGGTCATAAAGCCTACTTTATCCAGCACGCTGAACGGCGAATGTTCGATGTTAATAAACTGGCCGGTAATTTTAGCCGTCGCCATCATCAGCCCGCCCATGACCACCACCGGCAGCATATAGCTGATGGCTGCCATGATATGGCCGATAAAAATCTGGTAAGCCGAACGCTGGAGATCGTCTTCATGTACGACAGTGGTGACGCTTTTTTCCATGGCCAGCGCCTGGCGCAGATAGCGATCGGTATGCTTGATCAGCTCTTGCGTACGGGTCTGAAGGTGAGGAATGTTTTCAAAGCGCTCGGCATCCTGAATGGGGACGTCGGTTGCCAGAATAATGGCCGTGGCGGAGGCGACGTCCTGCTTCGTTAAGCGGTTTTTAACGCCGTCGCTGCCCTGCGTTTCGACCTTAACCTCAATATTGTGCGCTTTAGCCCATGCAATAATTTTATTCGCCGCCATAAAGGTATGTGCAATGCCCGTCGGGCAGGCTGTTACCGCGACAACTTTTTGTTTCGTCATTGTCATAATTCCCTGGATGTGAAAACAGGGAAAGTATAAAGAGAACCTAAAACAGTTTTTAATGTTTGCTAATACTAATTACGTATCGTGATACGCGTAAATGCAATGTGTGAAGCGCCTTCCAGAGACTATTTTTCCGTTGTGTTAATATCATGTCGGGATTAAACAGGGCGTAATTTATGAATTCATTTCAGGGAAGTGAACGTTTGATATTTGAATACATTCAGCATCACGCGTGTAATATTTCTAATATATCGGCAAAAGAGATTGCCCGTGATACCTTTACAACGACAACATCCGTTAATCGTGTGTGTAAAAAAATGGGGTATAAAAGTTATACCGAGCTCCGGTACCGTTTTTTGCGCGATCATTTTAGCCCTGCGCCAGTAGCGCCCGACGTAGGGCCACAGGCGGACGATATTGTGGCGGAGGTGTCCAGGTTGCTCGCCCATTCCAGCCATATCTATCTGTACGCACGCGGCGCCTCGCTCACCAGCCTCAACTACCTGTCGCGCTTTTTATCGCTGGCGAGCCTGCCGCACCTTATTTTGAATGACATGCACCAGCTGACACGGGTATCGAAGGGGACGCTGGTGCTGATCAGTAAATCCGGGGAGACGCAGTCGCTGATTGAAATGGCGCGTAACGCGCTGCGTAAAGGCTTAAAGATTATTGCCATTACCCGCGAGGGGTCGACACTGGCGGCAATTTCAACGCTATGCTGGCCGTTACCGATCGACATTAACGCGGTGTCGCTGTATCAGCGGGAGGGCCAGCTTGAACTGTTAAGCGCCGTGGATCGTATCGGCTGCAGGCTGCTGCAGCACGATACGGTGTAGTCAGGTCGTCAGAGCTGCTTCACTATCCCCAGACGTACGGCATAATCATTTTCATGGTTGCCGTCATCGTTGATATAGGTTTTATCCAGTGATACCAGCTCGACGTATGGCGTCCAGCCATCGTCGAGCTTGTAGTTGAATGCGACGGTATGTTCCCAGTAGGTATCATCCCCGGTTCCCTGATCGACATTATCCTGCCAGCGGAAGCGCGGGTTGTAGGACATGCCGAATTTGCCAATGTTGTACGCGAACCAAATGTCGAACTGGTGTGACTGGCGGCGGGTGTAGCCGCTGCCGTCGAGTTCTTTGTCGCTGTGCGCGTCATTGACGGTGTTGTAACGGTAACGGGCGGAGAGGTTCAGACCATTATCGAACGCTTTCCACCCCTGAATGAAGGGGCGGTAATGGGTATTGCTGGCGGTGAAAACCGTCACCATGCCAGGCGCAACGGCGAAGCCATTTCCCAGATCGAAGCGCCAGCGCGTTTCAATCTCCTGCGCCGCTTCCGTTAACCCCTTGTCGTCGGAATTATAACGGTCGGTATCACCAAAAAAGGTATCGTTGTGGTTTTGTGCGGCTTCAACGGAGAAGTAAAAGCCGTTATTCGCCTGGTGCATCACTTTAATACGTGAATCATTGACGTCTGAGCGCGTATTATGCCCAAAACGAAGGTCGACGGACGTATTTCCGCACCATCCCTGCGTACTTAATAATAATGCGCTAATACACGTTGCTTTAATAATTGTCTTTTTCATAATGTCCTGCCGAGGTTATTTAATTGGCAGGACTATTTTTATTTTGGGTACGTCGTGATGTAAAAGTTATCGTCGTACATTTAGCGTATCGCTAAACATAAAAAAGGAGATACAGCATGCTGTATCTCCTGACGTTTATTCCTGCACCCACCAGATGGCTTCAAACGGGCGCAATAGCAGCGTATCGGGACGGGAGGGGACGTCCTCATAGTTGCTAAGGGCGACCCGCCATGCGCCCTGTACCGGGTCCGGCTGCCACTGCTGGCGCTCGCCGCTCAGGTTCGCCACTACCATCAGCGTCTGGCCCTGCCACCGGCGGCGATAGCACCACAGGGAAGGGTGATCCGGGAGCAGATCGTCATAGTCTCCCCACGTCAGCACCGGCAGGGTTTTGCGCAGGCTAATCAGCGACCGATAGGTGTAGAACACCGAATCAGGGTCGTCCAGCGCCGCGCGGGCGTTCACGGTTTCGTAGTTGTCGCAGACACCAATCCACGGCTCGCCCTCGGTAAAGCCCGCATTGTGCGACGCGTCCCACTGCATTGGCGTGCGCCCGTTATCGCGGGATTTGCTCGCCAGAATCGCCAGCAATTCATCCGGCTCGCGGCCGCTGGCCCGCAGTTCCGCGAACATGTTCAGGCTCTCCACGTCGCGGTAGTCGGTGATGCGGCTGAAGTGCGGGTTGGTCATCCCCAGCTCTTCGCCCTGATAGATATACGGCGTGCCCTGCATGCCGTGCAGCACCATGCCGAGCATCTTAGCGGCAGCTACACGATGTTCCCCTTCGTCACCAAAGCGCGACACGATGCGCGGCTGGTCGTGGTTACACCAGAACAGCGCGTTCCAGGCTTTGTTGTGCATCCCCTGCTGCCAGTGGCGGAAGAGGGTTTTCAGCGCCACGAAGTCAGGCTTCGCTTTCGTCCACTTTTCGCCACCGGGGTAGTCCACCTTCAGATGATGGAAGTTAAAGGTCATCGACAGCTCGCGCCCGTCGAGCGACGCGTACTGCTGGCAGTTCTCCAGCGAGGTCGAGGACATCTCGCCCACCGTCATCAGGTTGCGCGGGGTGAAGACGTCGCGGCTCATTTCCTGCAGATATTCGTGGATGCGCGGCCCGTCGGTGTAGAAGCGGCGGCCGTCGCCGATACTGTCGTCAGGAAAATCCTGATCTTTAGAGATGAGGTTAATCACGTCCAGGCGCAAGCCGTCCACGCCGCGATCGGCCCAGAACTCGCATACCTTTTTCAGCTCTTCGCGCACCGCCGGGTTTTCCCAGTTGAGATCCGCCTGCTCCGGGGCGAACAGGTGAAGGTAGTACTGCTCGCTCTCGGCGTGCCAGCGCCAGGCGTTGCCGCCAAACTTGGAGCGCCAGTTGTTAGGAAGCTGCTCCGGCGTGCCGTCGCGCCAGATGTAGAACTGTCGGTACGGACTCGCTTTGTTCAGCGACTCGCGGAACCAGGCGTGCTGCGTGGAGGTGTGGTTAAACACCATATCGAGCACAATGCGAATGCCGCGCTCGTGCGCTTCGGCAACCAGCTCGTCGAAATCATCCAGCGTGCCATAGGACGGGTCGATGGCGGTGTAATTCGCCACGTCGTAGCCGTTATCCACCTGCGGGGAGATATAAAACGGCGTCAGCCAGATGGCGTCGATGCCGAGGGATTTCAGGTAATCCAGGCGCTGGGTCACGCCGCGCAGATCGCCGGTGCCGCTGCCGGTGGTGTCCTGGAAACTCTTTGGGTAAATCTGATAGATGACGCCGTTCTGCCACCAGTGAGGAAGGGTATTCATAGTGCGTTCCTGCAAATGCGAAGGGGCGCAACTGCGCCCCGAAAGATGAAGTTAAACAATCTGCAGCGTGCCCTGACGGAACTTACGCTGGTAAACCACGGTGGTGAGCGCCATGGGGACGATAATCGCTACCGCCATCGCCAGGGCAAACACCTGCCAGAAAGCGGGCTGGATGGAGAGGATGCCCGGCAGGCCGCCGACACCAATCCCGTTTGCCATCACGCCGTTCAGGCCGCACAGCAGGCCCGCCAGACCGGAGCCGATCATCGCGCAGAGCATCGGGAAGCGGTATTTCAGGTTGATACCGTACATCGCCGGTTCGGTGACGCCGAGGTAGGCAGAGATGGCCGCCGGAACGGAGATCTCACGCTCGTTGTGCTTACGGCTGACGATGATGATGCCGGTGACCGCCGACGCCTGCGCAATGTTAGACAGGGCGATAATCGGCCAGACCGGCGTGCCGCCGAGGCTCTGGATCATCTGCATATCAATAGCCAGCGTGGTCTGGTGCACGCCGGTGATCACCAGCGGGGCGTACAGGAAGCCAAACAGCGCGGCACCGACTGGCGCGAAGCTGCCGGTCATCAGGTGACGGACCGCGAAGGCCACGCCGTCGCCGATCATGCGGCCAAACGGACCGATAAAGGCGTGCGCCAGGAACACCGCCAGAATCAGCGAGCAGACCGGCACCACCACCAGATAGAGGTAATCCGGCACGATGCGCTTCAGGCGCGTTTCAATAAAGCCCAGCGCCAGACCGGCCAGCAATGCCGGAATGACCTGTGCCTGATAGCCTACTTTGGCGATGGTAAACAGGCCGAAGTTCCACACCTCAGGCACCTGCTGACCAAGTAAGTAAGCGTTCATTAACTGCGGAGAGACCAGCGTGACGCCCAGCACGATACCGAGAATCGGCGTACCGCCCATCTTGCGCACCGCGGACCAGCAAATCCCGACCGGCAGATAGAAGAAGATCGCCTCGCCAATCAGCCACAGGAAGTCGTAAATGGTTTTCAGCGCCGGATACATCTGCGCCAGGGTTTTGCCGTCGCTCATCGGCACATCGCCGATGACGTTACGGAAGCCTAAGATTAAGCCCCCGCTGATCAGCGCTGGTAGCAGCGGGAAGAAAATTTCCGCGAAGTGGGAAATCAGCTGCTCGTGCCATTTCATATTCTGGCGCGCGGCCTTCTTGGCCTGCTCTTTATCCGCCGCGCTGTGCCCGGTGGTCGCCAGCAGAGCCTGATAGTAATCGCCCACTTCGGTACCAATAACCACCTGGAACTGTCCGGCGTTGGTGAAGCAGCCTTTAACCATGGAAAGCTCTTCAATGGCCTTCGGATTGGCTTTGGCCGGATCGTTCAGCACGAAGCGCAGGCGGGTAATGCAATGGCTGACGGTTGCGATGTTCTCGCGGCCGCCGACCAGGACGATCAGCCGATCGATATCTGCTTGTTTGACTTTACTCATCATGAAACCTCATGACAGATGGTGAGAGGGGTGTAATGACCTGAGCGCAAGCCTACTCCTTCAGCGTGACGGCGAAAATGGGAACGTTCCCGAAATCAGGCGAAGATCACAATAATCCGTTTTAGAGGGGTTACGAAAGGTGAGCGGGAATGACGATCTGACGCGGCTCGCTCCGCCCGTTGATCTGCTCGATCAGCTGCGCGGCGGCCTGTCTGCCGGACTCGGCGTAGCCCGGATCGACGGTGATGATCTCCGGATGCAGGAACTTCATCAGCGGCGTGCTACCCACGCTCGCCACCTGCAGGCTATCGATGCGCTGTTCCTGCAGATATTTGCTGGCACCCAGCGCCAGGGTATCGGTGGCGCACACCAGCGCGGTGGTCTGCGGCGTCAGAACGCTGGCGACCTGCTCGTAGCCCTGCTTCATGCCCAGCCCCGGCAGGGAGGCCACGGCCGGGAGATTGTGCTTTTTGCAAAAGGCCAGGTATGCCTCGTGACGGCGCTTGCCGGTGGTGACGTCCGCGTGCGGTACCCCAAGGAAGCTGATGTGGCGATGGCCTTCGTCAAACAGGCGCTGCATCAGGGTGATAATCGCGCCCTCGTCGTCATAACAGACGGAGGCAAAACCGTGGGCATCGCGCGCCAGCAGCACCAGAGAGGGCTGCCAGTGTTTCAGCATCTCTTCGTTGATGCCGGTAAAACCAAACAGCACCACGCCGTCAATGTTGCGTCGCTGGAGCATGCCCAGATGTTCTTCCACCAGCTGCGGCGAGAACTGGCTCTCCATCATGATCGGGTCATAGCCCTGCTCGTAGAAGGCGGGCAGCATGGTCTGCACGGCGAGGTTCTCTGAGAGTGAATCCAGACGCGAAACAATGATCGCGACCACTTTATCGCTCTGCCCGCGCATGGCGCGCGCGGAGCGGGAAGGGGAAAAACCGTGCTGATTCATGACCGCCTCAACGCGTTCGCGGGTGCGTTCGCTGACACCACTTTCGTTGTTCAGCACGCGCGACACGGTGGATTTCCCCACGCCGCTTAAACGCGCGATGTCTTTAATCGTAAGGCGGTTCTGCATGCTGTTTTCCCTGTAACAACGACAAAATGGTCAATTGAGCCTAATGCTATAGCGCGATTTCGCTATGGGCAAAGTCTGGTTTACGTACTGTTTATTTGCAGGCGGGTATAATACCGCCCGAATCGCCACAAAGGGTACGCTTAAATCCTTATAGTGCGCGGCGACACCCTGTTTTTTTACTTACCGGAGGCTTTATGGATCCCGATCCCACACCTCTCCTGAACGGGAGAACACGTTCTTTCCGGTAAGCCAGCTTATGCTGTCTCACCGGTAATGTGAGGCAGCAACGTCCCAAACGTTCCTGCTTGAAAAATTGAGTGCCTGACAGGTACGGCTTTGCCACGCCTGAAGGGAATGCTGCGTCCGCCCAGGCGGATGCGGAGGAATGTCTATGTTTAAAAATATCACCCGGCAGCTGCAGGCGCTGCTGAGCCGCCACCTGCCACACCGTCTTGTTCAGCGCGACCCGCTGCCCAATGCCAAAAACATGGCGGGGGCGGCGATCCCTGCGTCCCTGACCGAACGCTGCCTGAACGTGGCGGCGATGGATGAAAACGAAGTCTGGCGCGCCTTTGGCGGTCATCCTGAAGGACTGAACGCGTCTGAAGTGGAAAAAATCCGCGCCGTGCACGGCGATAACCAGATCCCGGCGCAGAAGCCCTCTCCGTGGTGGGTGCACCTGTGGCTCTGCTACCGCAACCCGTTCAACCTGCTGCTGACCGTGCTCGGCATTATCTCCTACGCGACGGAAGATCTGTTCGCCGCGGGCGTCATCGCCCTGATGGTGGGCATCTCTACGCTGCTGAACTTCATTCAGGAAGCCCGCTCCACCAAAGCGGCGGATGCCCTGAAGGCGATGGTCAGCAACACCGCGACCGTCTCGCGGGTGATTAACGATCTCGGCGAAAACGCCTGGGTGGAGCTGCCTATCGACCAACTGGTGCCGGGCGATCTGGTGAAGCTGGCGGCGGGGGACATGATCCCGGCGGATTTACGCATCATCCAGGCGCGCGATCTGTTCGTGGCGCAAGCCTCTCTGACCGGGGAATCCCTGCCCGTTGAAAAGGTGGCGCGCAGCCGCGACCCGCAGCAGATGAACCCGCTCGAGTGCGATACCCTGTGCTTTATGGGCACCACGGTTGTGAGCGGCACCGCGCAGGCGATTGTCACCGCCACCGGGGGCAACACCTGGTTTGGACAGCTTGCCGGACGCGTCAGCGAGCAGGAGAGCGAGCCGAACGCCTTCCAGAAAGGGATTGGCCGCGTCAGCATGCTGCTGATCCGCTTTATGATGGTGATGACGCCGATTGTGCTGCTGATCAACGGCTACACCAAGGGCGACTGGTGGGAGGCGGCGCTGTTTGCGCTCTCCGTGGCCGTTGGCTTAACGCCGGAAATGCTGCCGATGATTGTCACCTCCACGCTGGCGCGCGGGGCGGTGAAACTCTCTAAACAGAAAGTGATCGTCAAGCACCTGGACGCCATTCAGAACTTCGGCGCGATGGACATCCTCTGCACCGATAAAACCGGCACCCTGACGCAGGACAAAATCGTGCTGGAGAACCACACCGATATTGCCGGTAAAACCAGCGAGCGCGTGCTCCACAGCGCGTGGCTGAACAGCCACTACCAGACGGGGCTGAAAAACCTGCTCGACGTGGCGGTGCTGGAAGGCGTGGACGAGGAAGCCGCCCGCACGCTCTCCGGCCGCTGGCAGAAGGTGGACGAAATTCCGTTCGACTTCGAGCGCCGCCGCATGTCGGTGGTGGTGAGCGAGCAGACAGACGTGCACCAGCTGATCTGCAAAGGGGCGCTGCAGGAGATCCTCAACGTATCGACGCAGGTTCGCTATAACGGTGAGATCGTCCCGCTGGACGACACCATGCTGCGCCGCATTAAGCGCGTCACCGACAACCTGAACCGTCAGGGGCTGCGCGTGGTGGCGGTGGCGAGCAAGTTCCTGCCCGCGCGTGAGGGGGACTATCAGCGTATCGACGAATCCGATCTGATCCTTGAGGGTTACATCGCATTCCTCGATCCGCCGAAAGAGACCACCGCGCCTGCGCTGAAGGCGCTGAAGGCAAGCGGTATTACCGTCAAAATCCTCACCGGCGACAGCGAGCTGGTGGCCGCCAAAGTGTGCCACGAGGTCGGCCTTGACGCGGGCGACGTGGTGGTAGGGAGCGACATTGAGCACCTCACCGACGACGAACTGGCGCAGCTTGCCCAGCGCACCACGCTGTTTGCCCGCCTGACTCCGATGCACAAAGAGCGCATCGTCACCCTGCTGCGTCGCGAAGGGCACGTGGTGGGCTTTATGGGCGACGGCATCAACGACGCGCCCGCGCTGCGTGCGGCGGATATCGGTATCTCCGTAGACGGCGCGGTGGATATCGCCCGCGAAGCGGCGGATATCATCCTGCTGGAAAAGAGCCTGATGGTGCTGGAGGAGGGCGTTATCGAAGGGCGTCGCACCTTCGCCAACATGCTCAAGTACATCAAAATGACCGCCAGCTCCAACTTCGGTAACGTCTTCAGCGTGCTGGTGGCGAGCGCGTTTCTGCCGTTCCTGCCGATGCTGCCGCTGCATCTGCTGATCCAGAACCTGATGTACGACGTGTCTCAGGTAGCGATTCCGTTTGATAACGTGGACGACGAGCAGATCCAGAAGCCGCAGCGCTGGAACCCCGCCGATCTGGGGCGCTTTATGCTGTTCTTTGGGCCGATCAGCTCCATCTTTGACATTCTGACCTTCTGCCTGATGTGGTTTGTATTCCACGCCAACACCCCGGAACATCAGACGCTGTTCCAGTCCGGCTGGTTCGTGGTAGGTCTGCTGTCGCAGACGCTGATTGTGCATATGATCCGCACCCGCCGCATTCCGTTCATCCAGAGCCGTGCCGCGTGGCCGCTGATTGTGATGACGGGGATTGTGATGGCGCTCGGCATCGCGCTGCCGTTCTCGCCACTGGCAGGCTACCTGCAGCTGCAGGCGCTGCCGCTGAGCTACTTCCCGTGGCTGGTGGCGATCCTCGCGGGCTACATGGTGCTGACGCAGATGGTGAAAGGATTCTATGCGCGTCGGTACGGGTGGCAGTAAGTTTTCACCCTCTCCCCTTTGGGGAGAGGGCCGGGGTGAGGGGACTGGCTTTCCTCCCAAATTCAACAACCTGTGATCTCCGTCGGCGCATTCGCTTGACGACAAATTGAGCGCATGTTAACAGAATGTTTTGCCTTTATTTGGCCCGTCAGATAAGGAACATTCATGTTACGGTACAGTCTCTTAACCGCCGGGCTGATGCTCGGCGCCTCTGCCTTTGCCGCTCCGGCAGGCGATCTCCCTTTGATGCCCTGGCCTGCTAAGGTCGAACGCCCGACCACCCAGGGCGCGCTGGTGCTCAGCAACAACGTATCCATTAGCGTCAGCGGGGACGATCTCGGTGACGCGGTCAACCGCCTGCGCCAGCGCATTGCCCTGCAAACCGGCTGGACGCTGCAGCCTCAGGCTGAAAAGCCAGACAAACCGACCATCCGCATCGCGATTGCCAAAAAGGTCAAGCCGCAGCCGCTGCCGGACAGCGATGAAAGTTATAAGCTCACGGTGGACGCCAACGGCGTGAACATCTCCGCTAACACCCGCTTCGGCGCGCTGCGCGCTATGGAAACGTTGCTCCAGCTGATGCAGAACGGAGCGGAAAACACCTCGCTGCCGTGGGTCACCATTGAAGATTCGCCGCGCTTCCCGTGGCGCGGGCTGCTGCTCGACTCGGCGCGCCACTTTATCCCGCTGCCGGATATCAAGCGCCAGATTGACGGCATGGCCGCGGCGAAGTTCAACGTCCTGCACTGGCACCTGACCGACGACCAGGGCTGGCGCTTCAGCTCGAAGCGCTACCCTAAGCTGACGCAGCTTGCCAGCGACGGGCTGTTCTACACGCCTGAACAGATGCGCGAGGTGGTGCGTTACGCCGCCGAGCGCGGCATTCGCGTGGTGCCGGAGATCGACATGCCGGGCCACGCCTCGGCGATTGCCGTGGCCTATCCGGAGCTGATGAGCGCGCCGGGGCCATACAGCATGGAGCGCAGCTGGGGCGTGCTGAAGCCGGTGCTGGATCCGACAAAAGACGCAACCTACGCCTTTGCCGACGCGATGGTCAGCGAACTGGCGGCGATCTTCCCCGATCCCTATCTGCACATCGGCGGAGATGAGGTGGACGACAGCCAGTGGAAAGCGAACCCGGCCATTCAGCAATTTATGCGCGATAAGAAGCTTGCCGACAGCCACGCGCTGCAGGCGTATTTCAACCGCAAGCTGGAAACGATCCTTGAGAAGCATCACCGGCAGATGGTCGGCTGGGACGAGATCTACCATCCCGACCTGCCGAAAAGCATTCTGATCCAGTCCTGGCAGGGGCAGGACGCGCTGGGACAGGTGGCGCAGAGCGGCTACAAAGGGATTCTCTCGACGGGCTTCTATCTCGATCAGCCCCAGTCCACCGCCTACCACTACCGCAATGAAATCGTCCCGCAGGGGCTGAACGGCGTGGATGTGATAGCGGACACCGACAGCGTCCAGAGCTGGGCCTTCACCATGCCTCGCCTGAAGGGCAAGCCGGTAGAGGGGAGCTTTACGCTGGTAAAAGGGGATGCAGGCTGGCGCGGATTTATTGATTTTGCCGGGAAATCCCGCCGCGCGGTGCAGGACATTGAATGGCGTGACGACAATCAGGTGACCTTCACCGTCGACACCTGGATGGGCGAGACGCGCCCGGTCGTCAACGTTGATAACGACAAGCTTTCCGGTTACTTCCTGGTGGGGAATACGCGCTACCCGATTAGCGGCTCGCGTCTGGACGAGGTACCGAAAGGCATTCCGCCCGTCGTGCCGGACGTGGCGAATCAGGCCAACCTGCTCGGCGGTGAAGCCGCGCTGTGGGCGGAGAACGTGGTCGCACCGGTGCTGGATATCCGCCTGTGGCCGCGCGCCTTTGCGGTGGCGGAGCGGCTGTGGTCAGCGAAGGATGTCAACGACGTCGACAACATGTATACCCGCCTGCAGGCGATGGACAGCTGGTCGACGGTATCCGTCGGGCTGCAGCAGCATACCCAGCAGCAGGTGCAGTTCACACGCCTTTCTAACAGTGCCGACACCCTGCCGCTGCAAATCCTCGCCCAGGCGGTGGAGCCCGCGCAGTATTACACCCGCCAGCACCTGAAGTTCCAGGCGGGAAATTATCATCAGTTCGAACCGCTCAACCGCTTCGCGGATGCGCTGAACGCCGAAAGCGCCACGGTGCGGCAGATGAACAAATGGGCCGACAGGCTGGTGAGCGATGCGGAAGACACGGAAAGCGCCGATGCGCTGCGCCACGTCTTTAACCGCTGGCAGAGCAACACCAGCGACGCGCTGGCGCTAAGCGAAAACAGCTATCAACTGAAGGCGATGAAGCCAGTGATTCAGGAGGTGGATAAGCTGGCCTCCATTGGCCTGAGGCTGACGGATCTGGTGGCGCGCCAGGGCACGCTGGATGATAAAGAGATTGCGTCGATTCAGAGCGAGCTGGATAACGCGGCGAAGGTGCAGGACGAGGTGGTGATTGCGGCGGTGTATCCGCTGGAGACGCTGCTGCGCGCGACGCGGAATCAGTAACCCCTCACCCCAACCCCTCTCCCCATAGGGGCGAGGGGCTCGATCGGTCCCCTCTCCCCTATGGGGAGAGGGTTAGGGTGAGGGGAAAAGACTACTTAGTTCTTCAGCACCCACGCCTCTTTCCAGTGTGCGCCAACGCCTGGCTCATACTGGTTTGCGGTTGGGCTGTACTGCACGCAGTAGCCGCTGTACGGGAACGGCTTGCACTCGTAGGTCTTACCGTCTTTAGGCTGCAGTACCACGGTACCCGCTTTGTAAGACGCAATGCTGTCCGGGAAGATAAAATCGTGCTGACCGGTGCCGTCTGCGGCTGAATCGCCTTCCAGCATCAGGTTCAGCACGTCCTGGGCGAACATCGTGCCGTCTTTGTTGGTCGCGTAGTATTTCAGCATGTGGTGACCTGCCGTCACGTCATTCAGGGTCATGGTCACGTCCTGGTTGGCGTTGTTCATGTCCTGCTTCAGGTAGCCTTTTTCCGCACCGCTGTGGTTCATCAAGTGTGCTTCAAGGTTCACGTCACCTTTGGTGTTTACGTGGAAGGTGACGGTTGCCTTGCCGTTCTCGATTTTGCTGTACTGCAGGTTAGAAACGGCAATGGTTTCATGCACTTCCGCCTTCTGCTCTTCATACGAGATCGCAACGGACTGCAGGGCGCTGCCGTCTTTGACGAAGACGCTGTTCGCGCCGTGGACCGGGCTGATTTCACCCGCTTCATCCTTCACGCCGACGCGTACGTCGCTGTGCGCCGCGTTGATTTTCTGCGCCAGATCGTATGCCCACTGGTTCGCATCCCCCTGGGCTGCTGAACTAATGGTCATCTCGGTGCGCATGGCGGCAACTTCGCCGCCAGGCTCTGGTCAAAGTTCTGCATTCCTGCCTGCTGGCCGGTTTGAATAATGCCGGGCAACTGCCACGTTTTTCCTTCACGAATAAGATTCGCCGCCGCTGCGGTGTTCACCAGCA
>Ga0058704_10000972_pt1 | contig 13800 bp, 18 predicted proteins | sample AgamicMgSfe_FD_71363 | JGI IMG/M metagenome (GOLD analysis project Ga0058704, IMG submission 71363) | Agave microbial communities from Guanajuato, Mexico - Mg.Sf.e | ecosystem: Host-associated > Plants > Phyllosphere > Phylloplane/Leaf | place: Guanajuato, Mexico | collected 2012-05-30
CCCGTCCTTGACTGCCTTTTGCCAGAAACACTCTTGAGCTTGCGCCAACATCAACGCTTCCAGTGACTCGAGTGTGAGGGTGTCCATGTCCTCGGGCGGTGCACTACGCATCTCGGGTAGCATGTTGGTCTTGAGGTGGTTGATCACGCCTGCGGAGAAACAGAAGTTCGAAGCAGCGCTCTTCAACCCATCGGCTGTTGCGCGGTTGGAGGCGAGGGCGAGCTGGGAGTACATAGCCGCCAGGTTGAAGAGGACGTTGGCGAGCTCGAAGCGGATGTTGTTTTCGGTGTGGGCGTGGTTTTGGTGGTAGCCGAGGGAAGGGAACCAGGTGAAGTCTGCGCCTATCTACTTCAGACAGTCAGTCTTGGTCAGCGAACTCATATACTTCCTGTCCGTATGTCTTTTAGAACGTCGACTTACATCAACGGGGAACTTCCCACTCATCCACACCAGCTGCGCGGCATACTGCTGCAGCTTTCGCACACCACTCGCATGCGGTTCCAGAGCGTTGACAGCATCCTTGCGCAAGTGGTCTATAACCTCGAGATCTCGCGCAAAGGTATCCGGATGTTGATCGTATTTGGAAGAGATGTAGCTCTTGATCGCATCGGAAGGCTTCAGGTTGGTGCTGCGACGGAAGGGTATCGAGAGGATGTTGCTGCCCTGCTGCATCGTGCTCGACTGCCAGCTGATCTCCGCCGCGTTGGCGAGGTTCATCGAGAGGTGCGCAGGCGCTGGGTCTCGCTAACATAGAAGTGACGGACGAGTACCTGGTGAGGTGGGCTGAAGAAGGTAGAAAGGGTGGAAAGTGTTGTTGACATGACCGCGGGGCTGATCTGCAAGTGCCTGCACGATGGTGTCGATCTGCCGCCGCGCCGAGAGAAGGAACATTCACATGCAATCTCCCACGAACGATACGTCCCACCTTTGGTTTTGGTTTCAGGCCTCAGCTCTGGCCTCGGACTGCACAACGCACCCTCAGCCTGCTCCGACTGCTCGCGGTCCTTCGTAGTGCTTTCAGTTGACAGGTAGCTCCGAATCGAGGAACAGCTGCCATCCTGCAAGCGCTCAGTCCATCGAACCTCTGCAGGATGGAGGCGCAGTCGCAGGATCACCCAGATATAGGCGCTTCGCCGATGTGTACTTTGTATCGCCACGCGCTCGCCCAATCTATCCGTCCCCGGCGCGAAGAGCAGCAGTAGCACTGATATAGATCCACCACTCCCTTTCACCCCTTGTAGGTCCACTCATCGCACACTCCTCATGGCTGACCTCCCAGACCTCGAACGCCTGCCAACCTACTCCTCCATCGACCCTCTCCACCCCACAATCAACACCAACCACGATCGCGATCTCACCGTCACTTTCTCGAACCTCTCACCCACCGCAAGCCATACATACGAAATCCACACTAATCGCACAACCGGCGGGCTCGATATCACCTACGGCGCGTATCAACTCTACCACGTTGGGCGCTACCTGCAGCACCAAACGCCAGATATCGTCGTGTATGGCGGGTACGATACGCATGGACCTCAGTTGGCGCTAGCGCGGTTTATACAGGATGGAAAGAACTTCAACATCCATCTCGGCGGGCTGAAGCGGCCGGTGGGTGAAGACTGGGATATTGTGCGCTGTGCTTCGGATGGACGTATGTTTCACTCAACACCCTATTATCGCTTTGAAGTCCCTGCCACAGATGCCCGGTCGGGTGAGCGAAGTAAGAGGAAATTGCACTGGAAGCGCACGCATGAATCGAAGCTGGGCGCCTCACACCTCTCGCGACGCGACTACAAGCTCGTGGACGAGAGTAGTGACGAGGTGGTCGCGGTGTATACTGAGCACAGCATTAGCTTCGAGGGGAAGGTTTCATATCGGAGGAAGATGGACGATTATGTGGAGGTAGCGAGTTTGGTGGTATTGATGGCGATACTGGAAAGGCAGAGGAGGGCGTTTGGTAATATGACACAGGTCATTGCTGGGCATATGTGATATCCTGTTTGGGGGTGAATGTTGTATCTCGATGTGAATGCTGACGTGAAATGCTCGGAGCCTCCCGAACCCATTGCTGAGACACATCGCTTGACGCGGCAACACAATGAGATTCTTGTATGCTTTTATCATGAACCAAGACTCCTTCTGTAACTCTCATCCCTGGCATCATCTTCTGTCGGACCAGCATCACTGAATCCCTCAAGATACCGATCATTTCGCTTGCCCACCACCCAAGCTCTAGTACTCTACTTTCACATGCGCTACGGAGAGCTCCCGTTATGGCATCGCAAGCCAGCAAGGAAACCAGTATGCAACTGTCCACCGTCGAGCATTCCACCCTATCTCTCGGTCACCAACCATTCATGCTGGTGAGGAACTTTGTACCGTCCGGTCATGGTCACGGTCAAAGTCGACACCGAGCTCATACCGTTCGAAGTCCCGAAGGCGTTGATCTGCGGTCACTCTGCCTACTTCGAGAAAGCATTCGGTGAGAGATTCAAGGAAGGGCAGGAGAAAGTCCTGGAGTTGGTGGACGTGAGACACCAGCCGTTTGGGGTATTCGTTGGGTGGCTCTACACGCAACGTATCTATTGGGATGGGCCGGTCGATGGCGCGCCAGTGGACGAAAAGGCGGAAAGTGTGCGTGAGAGTGTCGGCGGCAGTGTTGGGGACGAGGAGGCGCAAAGTGCGCGTGAGAGGGTGGGAGGCGCTAGTAACCCGCCCTCTGCTGAGGGTGACGCGCGCGAAACGGATGAGGGCACGGAGCAGAAGCTAGAGAAGAACGAGCAGTCACTCAGTGTGAGCGACGCAGATGATGAACAGACGCAAGACAAGGAGCTCGACAAAGATCACCTCCCGGACGAAGACAACCCAGACGACCCCGTCACCTGGACCTGGGACCAACTTCTCGAACTCTACGTCTTCGCCGACAAATACTACACCCGGCGCTTCCGCAACGCAGTTATCGAGGTGATCCAGATCAAAGCCCTGCAGCGTCACCCCCGACTCTACCAATTCCCCTCCACCACAGATTCCGACTACGCCTTCGACAACCTCCCTCGCACGTCAACACTCTACGCATTCCTTCTCGACCTCATGACGTACGACCTCCTACCCGGTGGAGAGGACAGCCACGCAGACTTACCTTCGCATGTCCTCGCGGCTTCGTGGTTCAGGGCGAAGCAAGTCATGGCGTGGCAGGCCTGCAAGAAGTGCGCGAGGAGGCGGGAGGCGAGGTACTGTGATAGCTCATCAGGGTGTCCGGGCTGTGCGGAGAGGCGGAAGGAGGATCAGTGTCATGCTGCGCATGCGGAGCTGGAGGATGCGCGGGCGCCGTATGGGAGGGATGTTTGTTTGTATCATGAGCATGAGACGGAGGAAGAGGGGCGGTTGTGTGGGAAGCGGTGGGAGTTGATTAGGGAGGAGAGGGATATCTAGTGGGATGGTGGTGATGAGTGAAAGGAATGGTGGGTGAATATGGTTTGCGCCAAGCTTCGAAGAGACGCTACCTCACATCCACTGTGGCTCTGTACTATCCATCATGACAGAGAATCATAGTCCAGAATACGCCTTTGCTGTATGTCGCACCGTCACACGGGGATTCTTCGATCTGACTGTTTGCCACCCAAACGCTGAAGGTTCTAGATCCCTAGCGACTTTTGATATCTACATGATCGGGCTGTGCTAACAAGCGAAACCTGTCCCTTCGTCCGTGTTCATCTATCCTTGCCAGTACCTCCCGCCATGCCTCGTCCTATCTAACAGTGCGCCTGCAGAGAATTCGGAGACAAGGCCTCAGGACCAACGCCCTGGGAATCGCGAGTCCTGAGTCTAGGACTCTTCACCGGCCCAGGTCGGCCGCGACTGTCTTACACAAGCCTGACTAGTCTAGAGTTCACCACAACGCAGCTGTGCGAAGCTCTACACCTGCTGTCAGCGCACCTTCTGGTCCGACTATGGCGGCGACAGCGAGTTAGACACGCTGAGGCCAACAGATACATCACTGAAGATGGCGAAAGATATGTGATCTGTACTTTTACCGCTCGAGACGAGAGCGATGGAGAAGCGGCAGAGTGTTGCGCGAAGTGGACAATCTTCTGCAACACGCGTACTTCAAAGCAGGCTAGCGAAGGGCTTTCGGATAATGTGTTGAGGATGCTTGTCATGGAGTGCTGTCAGGATTGGAAGAGAATGCAGGCATGGGAGCATAGGCAGTATGAGAGAGAGCGAGGAAGCACTGCACCTGAGAGACGGGGTGAGGGGGCTCAGACGCTGCATTCTTCTTCCGTGGACCGGAGGGGTCAAGGTCGGGGGAACCTTCTGGAGACTCAGCAGATGGGGTTGCCATTGAGGCTGCGTAGGCAGGAGTGATTCATCAGATGTTCGCAAAGGATGGTCTGCTCCGAAAGGATGATCTACTCTTTAGGTCAACCAGAGACATTCACGTCAGGTGATGCCATGATTGCAGAGTAGATGTGGAACCCTGCAGTATCTAAGAACCTGGCTGTTGAGGGGAGTGAGTATTTCGAGCAAGACTGTGAGTATTAATACCATACAGTCGTGGTGACCATGCACGCTTACTCATCTTGGACGTGAGCGAATGCGAGCGATTCATGCTTTAGGCTAGGTGTGCTGAGGCAATGTTATGCCGGAGTGTGGTTGCTCAATCCTTCTGCAGGCGTAGCCGTAGTAAGCCGCAGGTGGAACATAAGAGCGGTGTAATATCGCGATGCCTATCTCCGGTGGTTGTCAAATCCGGCTCCGAATCCTTCGGCTTCCTATATAATCGAGAAGCGTTGGCTTGCTCGAGCTGCAGTCTGACCACAAGTCGAGAATCTTCGGTCAACACCCCGTATACCCTGCACAGACATCACACAACTCAACATGGTGCCGGTAGGCTCAAGCACACCTCTTCGCTTAGACCTTACTAACACCATTCAGCACCCTCATCACAACCAGAATTACATCTTCAACCACGTCGCCCTGTCCGTTCCAGACCTCGACAAAGCCATAGAATGGTACAGCAAGCACTTCGGGTTCCGCCGCATTCGGCCTGACGGAGAGATGGACCATGCGAAAGGCCCGAACTACCTGGCTAAGGTCTACGGGGACAAGCTGCACAAAGTCCGAATCGCCTGGCTCACGACCGGTAACAGTGTCGGCTTTGAGCTTTTCCAGTTCATCGACCCTCCAGTCAAGCAGCCGGACCTGGAGAACTGGACACTCGAGGAGCAGTATCAGCGCGGTGGCGTCTTCCATATCTGCTTGACCGTGCCTGACCCGGATGCTGTGTGCGACATCGCTTGCGAAGACGGAGCGACGAGAATTGGTGAGACCGTGGAAACCTATGATGGCGAGAAGACTTCGTATTTGCGAGACCCTTGGGGTATCGTCATTGAGTTGATGAGCTGCAGCTTCGAGCAGCTGCTGGGGAACCGCTAATGCAAGCGTGACAAAACGAAGAGGTGACAATCTTTGCGCTATATAGATCGTGCAATAGGTATCTGCTGTCAGTCTATGAATGCCATGCACAACGCTTACCTGCGTCTCCGCCAAACACCTCGCTTGTCCTGCATGCTCTCTGGTGCCTGTTGATCCCTTACAATGCCGTGCATCATAACGCATTGACCGTGGCACGTAATGCATGGTCTATCATGTATCCCAGTCCCTCTCCAGAACGCCGCGCTCCTACCGCAAGGTCCGCAATTGCACCTCCTCCATGGATCTTCGTATTCCATCATAGCGCTCGCCGTTTCTCGGTTCTATCGTACCGCTGATCAAGCCTTGACCTGCTTCTTCGTCCGTCTCTCTCACGCTGGAACTGCCTTCGGTTTGTTCTTTAGTACCGTTCTTACCGGCGTTGACCATCATTGCAACATATATCGCTGAGCCTAGAATGAGCGTCGAGCCAGCTACTGACATCAGGTCGGGCGAGTGGCCGAAGACTAACCTATCGAAAATGAGCGCAAAGAGCATCGACGTGTATGTGATGTTGGTTGCTCGCGAGGATTTCTCGTAAGCTAGGCCGGAAGCTAGCAAGAATTGCTGCACTTCATGTCAGCTACCAAGCGATAGTCTCCTGGCTGCAGGTTCGAAGATCAGGGTACGCACCATGATGAAACCACATGTCCCAAGGAAGAAGAGATAGCCCCACTCCTTCAGATCCGCTGGGAGCAGGAACCCGACACCTGGTAGAGCGAACTGCATCACAATGCTAACGAAAGTACACCAAACCGCGAAATAATTGACGCTGATTAGTGGATGTGCACGCTTGCCAATCCAGCGGATGGTGGTGAACGCTATTGTTGATCCAAGAACACCCAACAGTGCCAGACCGACTGCACCCAATCGTTGTGTAGGCGTGACGTCCTCGTAATTGGAAGCATCCGCACCACCCTCGGGAGCTGTGCCATTCATGCTGGGTACAGCATCGCTATTGCCGCTTGCTGGTGGCGACTCTCCCGAACCGAAGCCAGCGAGGAGTGTAGTCGGCCTTGCAATAAGAACAACACCCACGAGCGAGACCAGGCCGGCTAACTGTTCCTTGCGGCCAAAGGGCTCATCGATGAGGATTGAGCATGCCCAGCATGACAACCCAGGAGCCAGGAAGGTGATGACAGTAGCGTCCGCCAAGGGCAGATATAGAAGAGAATAGTACATGCCAAACACTCCAAAGAACCCTCCAAATCCTCTAGCCACGAGTAACCAGCGTACTTCGGGCATGCCAAGCGGAAAATGCGGTGTCTTCTTGTAGTACATATAGCCCGAAGCGAGGACAACCGTGATTGCCATGCGTGCGAACAGGATCTGTGCAGGGTGTAGGCCCTTGCCTTTGTTGCCTTCGACTTCCAGAAGGCGGGTAGTAACATTCATCAGGGTGCCGAAAACCTGTGCGATGAGCATGAGACAGATTCCCTTCTGCTTGATCCATATCGCACGCAATCTGTCTCGCCATCCTCGAGGTGGCGGAACTGGTGAGAGAGAGGCATAGCGGAGCCTACTGCCAGTGTTGCGGGAAGGAGATCTACTCGGCCTTATCTGATCGTATTCCTCGGCAGACAGGTTCGAGAGCGTATCCGGTGATAGTGGTCTGACTGGTGCGGATAGCGGAGCTTGAAGGAAGCCGTTATGATGGGAGCCGGGCTGCTCGTAACTCTCGAGCTTGGGCGTGGCAGCCGCGCTGTCATGGCGAGACTCGTCAACTTCAGCGGTGTAGATACTGGCTTCAGCCTCTGACTTCGAGGAAGGCAAGCTCATAATCCGATGATATCCAGCATCCGCTCACGCCTTCCGACCTGCTGGCTTGGCGTGATCTCATAGAACGAACGGCTGGCCGCTGTCGGGGCAATAGTAATAGGTAGGTAGGTAGGAAAAGCCTCTGTAGGACGAAGTAGGCAAGCAGATACGAAAAGGAGTACGCTTGAGGGAGTGATTGTAAAGAAACGCAAGTCAGTGAGTCAAGTTAGCAAGATGCTCCGTTACGGCATCACAACCTGTGCTTCGCTCCTGCTGTGTGGTCGCAAATCGTCGAGTCGGAATCGTCATCCACACCCGCCGTGCATATCCTCAGCCTCCTACCGGCTTCCGTCCTTCCGTTTTGGGTAATCGCATCCAATGGTTGGCCGGTTGGCGGCCGACAGGCTGCCAAACAACCGTGACATGTTGCAGCAGCACCGAAGACACAGCGCCAGCGCAAGCTGATAGTCGTGATCGTGGTGACCGTGTTCGGAAGAATCCTGAAGCGCCGTTCCACGTCAAGACGCAAATACCACCTCGCTGTCCCATGGATTCGGTTCGGGTATGCTCCGGGTAATGTGAGCCTTGGCATTTGCTGCGTGATTTGACCGAGGATGTTCTGCTCTCGACCACCCCTCGCACTCAGATCGCGTCCGCCGTGATGATGGACACCGTTCGAGTAGCATCGTGTCCGCTTTCGAGGAGTACACAGTCACAAGCACAAAAACAGCAAGATGGACGAAGCAAAGCATGGACATATGACACCCAGTCAGCTGCAGCAGTTCCCATCTCTCTCGCCAGAGCAGAGGATACAGACATTACTTGCACTAAGAGCACCGAGTGATCAGCATTTCACTTCCATGTTTGTGGAGCAGCAATGCAAACTGAGGGAGATTAAATCTTCCGGGCCTGGTCAAAGCCTCGTCATCTTTGGCTTTAAAGTCGACCGATATTACTGTGTAAGCGATTCGAAAGCGAAAGAAACAACCAGATATCAATACTGATCTGCTGCTGCAGAATGGCAGCGGTAACTTGCATGGCGGATTCCAGGCGACGGCCTTCGACATGTGTACCAGCATCGCCATGCAAGCTGTCGCGCCGCCAGGATCCTGGGTTAATGGCGGTGTCAGCCGCGTTCTGAGCGTGTCCTACCTTAGACCTGCGCCGCAAGGCGAAGACCTCCTGCTAGAGTGCGAAGTCACGCATGTGGGCAAGACCCTCGCGCTACTCAGAGGAACACTAAAGCGGGAGAGAGACGGAGCGGTCGTTAGCACCTGCGAACACAACAAGGCAGCCGTCGCCGCTAAGCCAGGATGGAAGATATGATGAGCATTCATAGCAACGATGCTGGTACTCATCAATGACCATGGTGGTTCCTCAGTGCAGCACACGCTGCCTTGTCACCGTGGTCTCGCCTTCAGCTCACTTAGAAATATACTGATTCCGGGACGGCGCTCTCATATCACCGCAGCCAGTGATTTCTTCGTGAGGAGCATCTTTTGGATGGCATTGATGCAGAAGTTGGCTCGTGGACTGTCAAGTCCTCACACACTAGAATACAAGACCGCGAATGTAGACCTAGAGGGCGTTATACCTAAGCCCAACTACCACTGTCTTGCGTGGCGATCGCCAAGCTGATCAATGCTCATCTCGTCACAGGAGTAGCGACCCAATAGGCATTACACTCACGTGTCTGTCATCTCTTCACCATCCTCATCAGACACCGTCGGGAACGATCGAGCCATAGCCGTCTGTAAGCGCGTCTTCACAAGCTGGTACTCGTGCTCATACAGCTCCCGTCTGTCGAATACGAAGTTCCGAGCGTCGTCTGGTAGCTCCGGCTTCATGTGTTGGTTCAGCCACGCGAGGTACTGGTCCTTCAGCTCCAGGCGTACGGCTTCGAGGTCCTCATCGGTCAACCTTGCGTAAGGCCTACACAGGTGCTGGTCGCACATGAGGAGCAATAGCTGATCACCACTACCACCCTCACATTGAGCCAATGCGTACATGCAGTCTGCTGCCAGGAGCTCCTTCTCCATGATGAACTGGAGAGCCCTTGGATGGTCCACTAGTTCTGACTTGAGCTCACGGAGAGGCTCCACATCGGTCACCAGCTGCTCAATCAAGTCTGGACGAGCGAGCTTGTCGTAGTCAACCACGATTCCATTGCCTTGCACGCCCTTCCAGATGTCTGAACTGTCTTGTGCAAGCCGTTTGATCGCCTTCTGGGCGTACTTGGGCAGCTTCTTCATCACCGTCTGGTTGGGTTCCCACCCCGGCTCCTCCGTCAGCAATGGCCGATGCCTGTACCAGTCCTCGATGTAGACTGGCTTGGGTTGCAGTGTCCTCCAGCCTCTAGCTGGGTGTCCATATCCAGATATCACGGCCGCATACGTTGGCTCGTTTTCGCTCTTCCGTTCGGAGACGGCTGGCTTCTCTTGTTCTTCGCTGTCCGTTGCCAGTCTAGGCTCAGCCGTGCCACGGTTTTCGTTGTCCCTGTCCGTCTCCTCTAACGCCCCGGTTTGCCATGCACTAGGAGGTGTGGGAATGTCAGGACCCCTGCACCTCTCCGTCTCTTTACCATAGAATACTCTCTTGGTCGGCCGTGGATCTCCATCCTCCATCGTTGTCGGTCGCGTTAACGGATGAGGCCCTGGATAGGTCGTCAGCCTGTCGGCATGCATCGTTGGCGCCGCGAAAGGTAATTACAAAGATTTACCTTCGGCGCTCTTGCTTGCTTTCTGACCCATTGTCACCCCTCGAGTCTATGAGGAATCTTTGACGACCGTCACCTTGTTGTGTATAGCAAGCTATGCTAGACGAACAGACAGGCAGAGTCTTGGCAGCGGGACGGCTCTAGGACTTGTTTTCCCACAGACATTGCTCGAGCATACGCTTCTCGAAAACATCTTCGCCATAGCACGCTCACATAATCGCCAGCATACATACAACGACAACAACCCTTGAGGAAGAAGGCGCTAGGAACAGCAATTTCGCTCACGCGATACAGGTACGTACGGGCTACTGGTGGCGAATACAACAGCTTGAGCGATGTTTTCCATCGAGCAGCTTTCTGCGTTCGGCAGTGTTTTCAAACAGCTTTCGCTCTGCTGCTGTAGGACATGCGGTCATTGATAGCGATAAAGTGCGCATAACACTGCTCGATATCCGAGAGACTGACTAGAGTGATAGCTTACGCTTTACTACGTGTGCTCATTCTTCTCCGATATACTTCGTCATTGCACTGACGGCGCCTACGTGAGCTCAAGCATCGCCACGAATACGGAGATCCACGCGATCGCGATCTACAACTGCAAGATCAGTGATACGGAGATGGATATTTTGAGCGAGAACGGTGACTCAGACAGCCGTTCGGTGATGGAGATGGACGATGAAGATATGTGCTTCGACGATTCTGGCTTCCAGGGTCCAGCCAAGACGGGAGTCTCGCTCAACAACATGGACAAGGTCCCAGCTTTCATTCCGCCGATGCTGGACAGTCGATATGTCTCAGACGCCACTCTGGCCCAAATTGCACAGGTGAAAGCATCACAGTTTGCTCCTCCATCGAAACTAAACCTGAGCGAAGAGGCTATAGACTCCATGTTCGACTCCATCCGGTGCTACGCGAGCAACGCGGTTGACACAGACGATCCGAAGAATCAGGAGCTCAAGTCCACCATCCTCATCGACATGCTCCGCAACGACGATGACTTCATGGCGCGCATCGAGCCTTACGTGTGCGAAGGATTGTGCGCGGAGGAGTTGAATAGGTATCTGGAAGGCTATCAGGCAGGGCACACCATCTACACTCTCGCTCTCAACAAGCACTGGATACAGGAGCCAGTACTGGAGGAGGATGCGTTCACAGGTGCAATCCCGCAGCTTGTTGCCGGCGGTGCCGCTGTGCTGCATACCGACGACGACGTCAACAACGCAACGATGGAAGTACTCACCAACGCCAGCATTCTCCATACTAGCTACGTTGACTTGCATACTAAGCTGACCTTCTGGGACGTACGTGACCGCAGCGATATGCTCAAGTGGATCAATTCCAACAATGAGGACTGCCAAACGATGCACAAGATTGCATTTCGCATCCTCTATCTGTCTGAGGAGATGTGGACATAGTTTGCTGTTCATATGGAGGATGGTGAGGTGCTGGGGGACGACATCACGGATAGATTGCCGGCTCTGAGAGCATATCTGCTCATGATGGTGAAGCTGGCGGTGTTTGTGCAGATTGACGGAGATAGGGAGCGTGAGCGGTGTGCTGAGTACGGAAGGCGATGCTGATAAAGTCGAGGTGCTTGCTTGATGCTTACTGTACTTGTGGCGCTTGGGGTTCGTCAATGTTGGCATGCAGTACCGTTCAGGCAATGTGTCGCTTTGCACGATGCATTTTTGGTGCGAGGATGCTGAAGAGTTGGGCTTCGGCGCTGATCAGAGACCCCGCTTTAGATGTACTATTCTGTCATATGGCGTGTACCTTCCGTTAGCTAAGGTACTACCCAGGTGACATGGAAGTCCGATGAAATGAACACAGTATACACAGTGGTCTAATGTCCACTGACTGTGTGACGTTTCCATATCAACCAGTGTGCCAATGGATACGCGGCGCTACTCCTGCGAGACACGCATCGTTGCTGGCTTGGGTGTTATTTCCTCAATATCTGACGAGCTACGCCAATACAAGATCACCAAGCCAGCGGTAGTCGTCGATGCTGGTATTGCCAGAGCTGGCTTACTGGAGAAATGGCTCCCGCAAGACATTATTGGCATTCCAACCCGAATCCTCGCTCCGGTTAATCCTGACTTGCAGGCGGTACAAGAAGGTATCGACCGAGCAAGATCTCAAAGCTGCGATGGCGTCGTGATTATCGGTGGCGGGTCTACCATCTGCCTCGCAAAGGCGGTCGCTATTATGCTGGTCAACACTGGTCATATACTTGATTATGAGGGCAGTGACAAGCTCAAGCACGTACGCTGGCCCTGATCTAAAAGTGGCAGAAGTGGCAGAACATCGCTAATTACAACACTTTGGTAGCTACCCGTACCAACGATATGCGTACCGACGACAGCTGGATCGGGTTCTGAAGTGTCCAAGGTATTGGTACTGGTAAGAGTGCTCTCAAATCTTTCCTATTACTGACCGCTAACAAGATTCTTACCATAGCACGAGCATGGCCGAAAACAAGAAATTATAGTGCGACAGGCTGGAAGCGAACCTCGTGTGGCTCTCTTAGATGGCCAGCTTCTGGTTGACTGTCCGCGCAAAGCGTTTCTCGACGCCGCTTTGGATGCTATCTCACATGCCTGTGAATCACTGTGGTCTCGAAACCGTAGCCTTTTCACCGACGCTCTTGCGGAGAAGGCACTTGAGACATTCATCGCTCGTCTTCCCGCTGCAATAAACGAGCGAGACCCGAAGGCAATGCAAGCCATACTGGAAGCCAGCAGTGCAGCAAACCTGGCATGTGGGAACACTGGCCTGGCGCTAATCCATGCTCTCAATACCGCACCAGATGTGCCGCTGCCCCATGGCTATACGAATGGATGCCTTCTAACAGCGGTAGCCACGTTCAACCGTCCGAACATGGATGTGCGGCACCAGAGACTCATCGACCAATTACCGGCGCTGTTTGAAGCGGTTGGATGGCAGGGCCAGTTCGCTCATGATGATGTGAATCACGAAAGGGCACGCATGTTTGTTGAAGCGAGTATAGACCATCCGTTCAGGAAGAACAACCTTAGGCCTAGCTCGGGTGAGTGGACTCTATCATCGAGCTCTCGTCGGTACTGATGTCTAATATGTGAGCAGACGAGGAGTGCTACCAGGTTTTGCGTGACTCTGGCGCCGTCGTTGAAGCTTCGGCCGCCGCCTGATCAGCCGGAAGGCTGTAGACTGTTGGCGAGCGGCACAGCAGCTCCGCGACCACTCACACTATTGAGTAGCGAGCATGGGTGTTATTTGGCATAATAAGGCAGAGGCGCTACGCACTCAAAGCTGCCCGCAGTACGCCACTGCATGACATGGGCCCCTTAGTTCGGTGATAAACATGTTTGATACCAGACGAAGCACTGATGTCATGCTTCCCTTTGCTCCTGATGTATATATACCGGGTCTGGTGTATGCGCCCTGAGTCAAGCATGCTTTCGCGACATCGAGCGTGTGACTGCATGTCAGCAAACGCATAACGATGCTAATGCACGTCTTCGTTATCTCCGAACACATTAAAAGGTCTGAGCGACGCCTGACAGATGCGACAGCATCATACCAAAGGATAAGTATCACCCGCCTTTAAGCGCTCCAAGGCATTAGCGAATAGTCTCTTCTTGGACAAGCTAGACATGATCACGGAGCGCGCCTTGTCAATAAATAATACAGCAGTGCACTTTGCAGTCGCGATCACGTAAATGGCGTAGAGCAATCTCAGATCAGGCATCTAATCGAACATAATTGTAGCGCTTTTGGGCTCCAGCCACTCCACGAAAATTCCCCAATATGCCACTGCTGTACACCTCTGTTGTACCGAGCATTGTGGTACTACACACCCTGACCCCACGAGG
>Ga0058704_10000973_pt1 | contig 13791 bp, 16 predicted proteins | sample AgamicMgSfe_FD_71363 | JGI IMG/M metagenome (GOLD analysis project Ga0058704, IMG submission 71363) | Agave microbial communities from Guanajuato, Mexico - Mg.Sf.e | ecosystem: Host-associated > Plants > Phyllosphere > Phylloplane/Leaf | place: Guanajuato, Mexico | collected 2012-05-30
AGGACGAGTGTGTTGGCTGTGTCAATGGTTTGGACGAAGATCGCGATGACACCCGTTCCACCTATGATCACAGGTACGATGTAGAGCAACATCATGATGAGATAGGCTGCAAGCGGCTTGTAACGTCCGAAGTCCCTCTCTTCCATTGCCCAATTATCTAAGGCTGCGAGGAAGCCCCAAACGCCGACCTCCAGGCTGAGAAGGAGTTTCCAGACCGCTATGAGGATGAATTGCCAGCGGTTTCGGCACCGGACGATTGTGAATGATGCTATGGCGATGGTAGCTGTCGTTTGTAAGATGGCCAAGATCATGTCCCAACCTGAGGCTTTGAGTCGGGTGAACCTCCAGGGTGAGCGGGATGCCCTCAGCATTGCCAGCGTGTAGAATGTCAGGACGTGAGAGGCGAAGCCGATGCCGCCGTAGGGTAGGCTGTAGCATGTGATCTCGTCTGCTATCGTGGAGCCGCGGACAGGTAGGAATGGCTTGAGCCACTTGGGCGTTCCGCCGTGTCCGGGAGTGGAGACTGCAAGCAGAAGAAGGGCGTACAATGCCAGACGGGAGCTGTTGGTGAAGTTTCGCGCCATGACGGGCACAGATTGACTACTTGTCTCTGTGGGAGGAAAAGAAAATTACAAGGTAAGTGAGCCAGGAATGGGGTTTGAAATTTAGGTGACGTGAGTGAGCGAGCAACATATGAATACCCAAAGAAAAGCCTGAGCACAGCCTACGTGTCTGAGCCTCAAGACCCCCGCAGTACTGCTGTTCCGTTGGAGAACAGGTGCAGTGGCTGCGTACTGTATTATGCAAGCCTCATGCGCAAGGCTGACCAATGGCGATTGCTTGGAGCGGATATGGCGCACTACAGCGAATTACGAAGGGTGGTATGATTAGAAAGGTTTCCTGTACCTCTGACGGTCCGGGTCCGGGGGGAGACGCCTGGGTGTTCTACAGAGTTGCCTTCCTGGACCTGCAATGATTGGTGTGACCTCGCTGTAAACTGACTTGCCAGTCTCGCATTACTTACCAGCCACCGAGTGTACGCAGACACACCTCTCAAGCAGATGTCCAAGATTGTCTGGGATGTCATGAGCCCTCACGTCCTAGAAACGTGGTGTAATGCGCTTTCGGAGCGCCGCATCTTCGCCCCCTACTACCTTCGTACTTTTCAACCTTGGTTGTGGTGCGATATCGATAGGAGGTAGCATGAGCCGAAGACAGGCGGGTTTTCGTTGGCGAAGTGACGACGTCGACAATGGCGAATACTGAGAGGTATTCCGTAGACGAAAGCCGGATACAAGCCTCGATGTCGTCCCCGTGAAGGATCTGGAACATCTGGGTCTTGGCAACATGTGACTTGGATGTCGGTGTACGTCATTTGTCCGTCCGACTCAACTCTCACGACAGCCTTGATGCCCAGAATCGATTCTTTATCTGCGAGCCTTCTCGTGTCACATATCTCATGACCGAAAAAGACTGTTCTATCCCTCTCATATAGTATCGCTTGGACACTTCGCTGGGTTGATCGCCGGTAATATACACCAGCAACCCTTGCCGATTTGGGCATCCGTCAGACCGCTTACGGGCTAGATGCAGCAACGGCGCCCACTTCGAAAGTGACGCAGAGTTGCATGCTCTCCACGCCATTCGCCTGCTCTTGCGAGACGTTCCTCAACTGTGTTACTTGACGAGACGTGCATACTCAAACACAATCCTCAATATTGATCCGTCTCAGACGTCAGCCTTCACTTCATTGACCTCTCATTTACGTGGAAACATTGCAAACGGGGCGAAACTGTGCCCCACCTTGACCGCACATAGCCAACATTGCGATTGAAACAAGATGTCACGCTACGGTGGACCAGCGCGATCCTCCGCCGACGACCTGGCGTACGGCGACATACCCCAGCGATGGGACCGAGACCGCTTCGAGCGCTTCGGCGCACGCGGACCACCACCTGGGCCACCACCACAGCGCTTCCAGGAAGACTACCGCTTCGAAGAGCGCGACTGGCCAGGCAGAAGAGATATCGCCATAGCAGACCGCATTGATGAGCGAGGCCTAGGCGGCCGCTACGAAGAGCGAGACAGGTTCTTTGAGGAATCTTCCAGGCCGAGAAGGAGGACAGACAAGGAGCTCTTCGGTGATGTCGACCCCCGGGAGCTGGCTGGTATGGCTCTTGTGCCGGCCAGACGCAAAAGCTTCTCGCGACCCGAGGGGGAGCACCTTGATGTCAGTATCAATCGGCGTGAAGCACCGCCTCGCCCGGGCCTCCTGCGCCGCCAGAGCAGCTTGGACACTTTTGATCGCCGCCCACAGCGGTACGAGAGGCAGGAGGACTATCGCATGCCGCCGTACCAACCCGTACCTTTGCCAATTCGCCGCCCGCGTAACGAGGGTTTTGAGGAGATCCGCTACCGTGATTACGAGCCTGAAGACTACCGTGAGGTGGAGATTCAGCGCGAGCGCTCTGTGCACCGCCGTCGACCACCGAAGAGCGAGGCCAGGAGTGAAGTCGCCAAGAGTGAGTACCAGAGTGAAGAATCGAGGAGCGAGGCACCGAAGAGTGAGTACAAGAGTGAGTACAAGAGCGAAGCACCGAAGAGCGAGTATAAAAGTGAGTACAAGAGCGTGGCGCCCTCGCACAGGAGCAGCAGGGCGAAGTCACGGGCCACGAAGTCTGTGACTACCAGACACGAATCGCCCGAGAGCGAGAGCAGTGAGAGTTTTGAGGAGATCGAGAAGGAAGAGAGTATCCGTGAGAGTATTGCGGAGACGGAGCGGAAGTTCAAGAAGGGCAAGACGCGCATGCCGAAGCGGTTGGTGAGGAGAGAGGCGATTCAGGATTTAGCGTATCCGTATGAGGAGGAAGAAGACTTCTACGTTCTGAAGATTGCGTTGGAGAAGGAGCAGATTGATGAGGTGATTAAGATCAGCGAGCAGTACAAGGAAGGCGGTGCGTAGTATCCTTCAACCACTTGCCATTTGCACCACTGACAGCACAGCAGGTACCAAGAAAGTCTACCGCTTCGACGAGAAGGAAGAACAAGTCCTCTCCCTCCCGCCACCCGAGCAGCACGAAGAAGTCCAGCGCACCGAATGGGTCAACCCACCCACCATTATCTTCGGTGGCGGCGCCCGCACGGCACGCACCAAGTCCGTTCGCGAACCTTCACCCAGCTCCCGCAGCACGACTACGCGCCGGACATCGCCAGCTCGCACACATGTCACCTCTCACCGCTCTAAGTCCCGGCGCCCGTCCTCACCCGGTACGATTGTCGAGGAGAGAAGGACAGTTATCGAAGACCGCGGCCCACCTCCGCCACCACCACCCCCAATGTCTATGTACATTCCTGCCCCACCTATGGGTCCCCCACCACCTCAAGCACCAGAATTCTACGAAGACCGCCGCACCATCATCGAAGAGCGCGCGCCCTCCCGGCACTCTGGCGCGCTTGTCGTGCAGGAAAGGGAGTACCGCAGTGACCGCGACATCAATGCTGAGATCCGGTCCCTGGAAGCTGAACGCAGGGCTCTGCGGCTCGAGCGCGAGGCGGAGGAGAAGAGGGATATGGCTGTCCGGCTGCGTGAGAGGCCAGAGGAGGAGTACCAGATGGTTGAGTATAGGGAAAGGAGACCTACTAGGGAGGTGCTGGAGGTTGTGGAGCGGGAGAGGAGTCCGGATCGGAAGGTGGTGAGGGTGGAGAAGGATCGGAAAGGTAGGATGGCTTTGGTTCGGTCTGCGCATTGAGCTTTTGCACTGTTTCTATTTTTCTGGTGGGTCCTGTGCTCAGTCCTTCTTCGCTTCCGGTGCTAGTCTTTTCGTGTCGTTGCGTTTGAGATGTGCATTGGCTGACGTATACTGTGTGTCTGCAGAACGCAGGAAGAGGAAGAAGGTCGTTGCGGCGGCTGTGGGTACTCTTATTTGATTTACTGGCGATATTTACGAAGATACGGTCGTACTTGCATATACACATAGGAGCCAGTGCGGACGAGCTTGCATATACGGGTATCTACGACGATCTGGACGTAGCATTAGGATGTTTTGAGCTGGTCATCTAGGAGGACGAAAGTATTCGGTAACGACAGCAGGCGGTGGCGTTTTGGCGTGCGAGCTTTTGTCGATAAGGTTGATGAATCAAAAGCTTCTTCATATGGTCCCAGTAAGCCTGAACTTCTCTCAAGTTATCAGGAAGTCTACAACTACAATAATATTTTGTCTCGAGATGCGCAGGTCCCGCAGTAATAGATGTTTGCCGCGGAACCGTCTCTGCGCCGTGAAGATGGCAGGAGCGACAGGGTCTTGTTGCCAGAATGTGGAAGGCGCGCTAACGAGCTTGATCTCGCTGCCTGATTCACCTGGTCACACCATTTCGTTGAGTTTTGCAATACCCTCGCACCGCAACATTGCATGCTTCCTGTCAGTGTCGACCGCCACCATGGCTCCCGCATTGCAGTTCGTGTTCACTCCGACGCCAAACGTCGCCGCAGCACACGGTGATCCGGTCTTCCAGCTTGAGAAGGATGCCGAAGGGTCGCCGCTGTTCTTTGAGGACTGGAAGGGCGAGTCACCGTCACCCTCACCACCACCTTCGCCAAAGTTGAGCTTCGAGTACAAGGACCCGGAGCTTTATCAACATCTACCTTCACTTGTGGATGGCGTGACGAAGAAAGAGATTACGAGGGACACCACGCTCGTCACATTGTATGACGGCCGAGATGACGGCGTCGACAACCACCTCCTCTTCGATCTCACGGGCATTGCGGTGCCGGCGGTGCCATGTCAGCTCTTGCTCGCTGGTGGGGATGGCGATGCTACGGTGCTCCCGCCCACGCTGTCGAGGCGGGAGCATGGCTATGAGATGCGGCTTACCTACAACAAGCTCGTAAGTACAAATTGACTTCTTCGCTGGGGCTGAAGCTGACATGAAGATAGCTGCTAGCGCCTATTGTGCATCTTGAGTGTGACTTCTACAGCACGGAGATGCCTAGTACGGTGCCATATATGACGCTGGTGCTTGAATGGCACTTCAACGATCACGATGGTCCAGCTTCCGGCATACAAAGCTACACTCTCGATGACGAGGGCGTGCTCATCTTCGAGGCTGCTGGTGCGACTTCCTCGGGCTTCAACAAAGTCGCACAGTACAGCTACCATTTCGGTTACGAGGAGTTAACGGTGATCTACCATCTCAAGGCTCTGCTCAAGCGCCGCGTACGCCATACTGTGGGTTTCATTGTTTACGATGACGTGCTCTCGACTTCCGAAAAAGCTGAGCTAGATAAGATTCGAGCAAGGCTGCCTGGTGGCAATGGGTCGTTGCTGCCTACCATCGGCGATGCCGAGTACGCAGCCTTCGGCGAGAGAAGGATGCTGTCCACTGTAAGAAGGACGCCATGCGCAAGGCCAAGGCGCTCATGCTTGGTGATATCAAGCATCCTATGGTCCCGCTGGAGTGCGCCGGCACCTTCAGCACGATCGAGGAAGCCGGTGTGCAGCTTGCATACTCCGCCAACATCGCCGACGCGGAGGAGAAAGAAGCGCTTCGCTTGTGGGCGGAGAAGCCTCACACCTCCCACTACGGCAGACTATTCGCTCAAGGCAGCTTCGCCGCTCTCGGCGTCAGGTTCGGCAAGTTCGACAAGCTTGGAAGGGTCAATGATGAAGTGCACTACCGCCTTCCACGCGACATGTCAGCGAGGATGGCCTTCCAGATACCTGGTCATCAGAAACCGGTCAAGGTCTCGGGCTTCTTGATGGGCAACAGTTCTGGTCTCCCGTCACACGACGCTTTCTTCTTGATCACTTCGAAGCCTCTACATTACTTTACGAATGGCAGAGATGATCCGCTGGCGCTGCCCAAGAAGTACGTCGACGTGAGGTTCACTGCGAAGCACAACTCCTTTACATACTCATCTCAACTGGAGACGGTCGCCCAGCTACAGCGGACTGCAAACAACCGATGGCATGCCATCTTGCTCAATCAAATCCACGACACAATTCCAGAGATGGACCTGACCTCAGATCGCCGCATCCCACCCGAGGTCAAGGCAAAGGCAGATGAATGGCTGAGAGGCTGGATGTCCTGGAACGCTGAGCAGCTCTCTGTCATCAATGGCATCAAGAGGGCAAAGGGCGGTATGATCCTCGTGATGGGTCCCGCCGGAACCGGCAAGACGCTGTTGCAACAGGCTCTTGCGATTTACTTCTGGAAGCTTGGCTATCGCATCCTGGCGCTTGCGCCTGCGAACAGTAACGCCGATTACATGGCCCGTCAAATGGATAACGTGCGAATGCGTGATACGGAGTTGCAGGATGTGAAGTTCTGTCGCCTGTACCCTGCCTCGAGGGACTCTGGCCTGGAGGTGATTGACGAGAGACAAGCAGCTAAGAGGAAGATGGGCGGTCGAGGCGGCAATGTTCTTTCCTTCCGCGAGTTACTCGTGGCATTGGAGGAGCTTAAGGGTAGCGGCACCTTCGCGCGTCCTTTCGGCGTCGTTGAGATCGTCGTCCGCATGGCACTTCAACGCAAACTGCAGAATATTGTGCAGCTACGCGACGAGAACGATAAGGCATACGGTCAGCACGTCGATTCTTGGAGCGTTTTGCGTGAATTCATCATGGCGTACAGAGACGGATCTTTCGACCCTCGTCAGCCGGAGGCCGTCTTGCGCTTCAGGCGTGCCTACCAAGCCTGCAAGGGTCAGGTCATTGGGCGCATTTGGTAAAGGGTGTATTTATGTTTGGTGACGACAGGTAAGCTGCTGTTACGTGACCATGCTTGATACTACGCTGACGCAGACTGTAGGCAGCTGAAGCCAACGAACACCTGCTCCAAGGACAGGGTGCAGTTTAATGCGTACAATGACCGCTTGGACATATCTCTGCCGTGCCGCTTGGCGAGGGAGCAGTTTCCCTGCTTTAGACTGCTTGAGCAGCGCCGCATGCATCATACCATCTCCGGCTTTCCCAATATCAACTTCTACGACGGCGGGCTGCGTAATGGCCCGAATACCAACAACGTGCTTGACCGGATTAAATCAGGACTGCAGCACCAGCTCGAGATGATCCTCGGCGGTCAACCTCACAGCGTGATCAAGCGCAATCATTTCATTTCCGGAAACGCGACTGAAGATGATGTTCGTCTGGTCTGGATCGAAGTCCGGGGCAGGAGGGAGGTGTCGCCAAATCATTCGATGATCGTACAGGAGCATGTTGATGTGTTCTTCAAATCCATCTTCCCGAAGCTGCATGGGTACTTCAAAGCCAAGAAGAGCAAGATGGAGGAAAATGTGATGATCATCTGTGCCTACAGCGCTACGGTAAGCTATTTAACCTGTGTTTCTCGAAGGGAGCGCACCCACTGACGCATCGCAGCTCTACGCCTACCGCGACCGCATCAACGCCATGCTGGCGAAAGACAAGAAGCTCGCGTCAGTGGATATGCCGAGGATTCTCACTGTGGATGCCAGTCAAGGCGAGGAGTCCTTCATGGTGTTCTTCGATGGTTCATACCAGCATGGCGACGTTGTTGGTCAGTCTACCTCCCCAGTAGCTTGATCTTATGTATGCTGACGCTCAGCAGGCTTTCTTGACGACCCTGGTCGCTGCAACGTAGCAGTCACCCGCGCCAAAGAAATATTCTGGATGATCGGTGGTAAACATGCAGTTCAGGTTTCAAGACAGCCACTTCAAGGCGATGAACCATATGACGAAGTATAAACGGGAGATGGACATGGAAGGAAGGAGTCATCGCTTCAATTAGGCGATGGCGTTGTGGGAGTTGCAGGCTGCGAGGGTGGCGAGCTGCTGCGCGTGTCATGTTTGGTGTACATGTGACGGCCATACTGGCATCAACGCGTAGCTGGAGCCTGACAGTCTCCTGCACAAGCTCACCCATGGCGACATACTGCGAAGATAAGCAAGGAGGACCCTGGGTTGGGACTCACCGAGCTGCCCATGCAGGGCGACGTAAGTAGAGCACATACGCAACGCACGTCAAGTTTACCACTGAGTACTCGTATCTCAACCGTCAAAGTACAGTGTAGGCAGTTGACGCCCTTCGGGAGCTTGCGGGCTTGCCGTCGATGGCTGCCATTGCATGAACGTTGCCTTCACAAAGTACCGGCATGAACTGCTGCAACGCGCGCGGCATAGCTACGCCCAGCGTGGACAGCACATGGTGAAGCAGAGGCACAGTTCTTGAGCCTTCCCTTTCATTGGCCGTGGGGATCCTAATCGGAGTATGCCGGTGACATGTGAATTGCGTTGGGATGATAACAAGGAGATAGGAGGACTGTGCTCAGCGACTGCACAAAGGCTTGGAAGGCGAGCTGCACGAAGCAGCTCGAAAAGCATCACATCAGCCTTCAAGGCAGAAGCATGTGGGCGAACAGGAGGTGTGGTAGGAAGGTCCTTACGGCCGACGAGGAAGAGCCCCCGGCTTCTGCCGCCGCTTGGCCGGATATCGTAGGGCTGATTGGCAGGAGGATTCTGGAAGCTCGATCCCTGAAGTTTGTTTCCCCGGACTCTGCGCCGCGCCACCGTCCAGATCTGAGTGAGCTGCCTCAGTTGTCGTGAGAGCTTGTGAAGGGTCATATGATCATCCTGACTGCCTGTAACAACCGTGAACCTCAGATTGTCCCCAAATGATTGGTGAAGCGTGGATGAAACCCTCTCATCGTGACCACTGGTTCAAGCGCGGTGCCTGCAGCAGAAGCGTGTATCGTACGACCTGCCGAGGCCGGAGCTATGACGAAAACTCCCAACGGGAATTGTCTCGCTCTGGCTTTTCACCCAACCAGCGCAGTGACTTTGCGCGGCTTCGGCCGCATTCCAAGCTGGACCCCTCGTTTCCTTCGATTTCCCTCCAGTCACACCGCATCAAAAGTGAATTCGATCTGGAGCCGGCCGAGAGCTGTGTTTTGGTGATCGTTGAGCACGGCTGAAACCGCTTTCTTCCCCACAATCGCTTCACGCTTTATCGACAAAAAGGCCACGGCTGCCACTTGCACTTCCCTCTCACTCCTGAATCAACAACTCGACCACCACCTCTTGCAAAGCCCACCTCTCGACATTCGTTCACTGCTTTGAGAGTGTGCTTTCTCTGCTCAAGCTTCGAGCATAACATTACCTCGACCAACTCCGAAACGGAAACCAAACAATTGTAGCAAATCAACAACTACAACCCTTACCACGATGCCTTCGCATCAGCCCGCGGCCGGCTACAAGGCCATTGACCCCGAATACCTTACTTCACAGCCATCATCGGCATCTAAGCCAGCACCACAAGAGCCAGTGAGGAATAAGAAGTACGATCCGAAAAAGCCACACATCACTGAGACGCCTCTGACGAGGAAAAACTGGTACAAGCATGTTAACTGGTTGAACGTCACCGTCATCGGCGTCATTCCGCTCGCCGGTCTTATCACAGCTTTCTGGACACCGTTGGTGTGGCAGACGGCTCTTTGGGCGGTTGCATACTACTTCGCCACCGGCCTTGGTATCACCGCTGGGTACCACAGGCTATGGGCTCACACTTCGTACTCCGCATCTCTCCCCCTCAAGATCTTCCTGGCTGCGGTTGGTGGTGGCGCCGTCGAGGGCTCCATCAGATGGTGGTCTCGGGACCACAGGGCGCACCACCGTTATACCGACACCGACAAGGACCCGTACAGCGTCAGGAAGGGTCTCATGTACTCACACCTAGGCTGGATGATTATGAAGCAGAACCCGAAGCGCATTGGCCGTACCGATATCTCCGACTTGAACGATGACAAGGTCGTTCAGTGGCAGCACAAGAACTACCTTTCGGTCTTGTTCTTCATGGGCTTCATCTTCCCAAGCATTATCGCTGGTCTTGGATGGGGTGACTGGTTCGGCGGCTTCATCTACGCCGGCATCCTTCGCGTCTGCTTCGTGCAGCAAGCCACTTTCTGCGTCAACTCGCTTGCCCACTGGCTTGGTGACCAGCCATTCGACGACCGCAACAGCCCGCGTGACCACATCATCACCGCTCTTGTCACTCTTGGCGAGGGGTACCACAACTTTCACCACGAGTTCCCGTCCGACTACCGCAATGCCATCGAGTGGCACCAGTACGACCCGACCAAGTGGTTCATCTGGACAGCGAAGCAGGTCGGTCTCGCCTATGACCTCAAGCAATTCCGCTCCAATGAGATCGAGAAGGGTCGTCTCCAGCAGCAGCAGAAGAAGCTTGACCAGAAGCGCGCCAAGCTCGACTGGGGTGTGCCGCTTGAGTCGCTGCCGGTCATGGAGTGGGATGATTATGTCGACCAAGCCAAGAACGGTCGCGGCCTTGTTGCTGTCGCTGGTGTTGTTCATGACGTCACCGAATTCATTAACGACCACCCGGGTGGGAAGGCCATGATTAAGAGCGGCATTGGCAAGGACGCCACCGCTATGTTCAATGGCGGTGTCTACACTCACAGCAACGCCGCGCACAACCTGCTCTCGACAATGAGAGTTGGTGTCATTCGCGGCGGTATGGAGGTTGAGATCTGGAAGCGCGCGAACAATGAGAATAAGAGCTCCATGATGGTCAAGGACGAGAATGGCGCTCGCATCGTGCGCGCCGGTGACCAGCCTACTAAGGTGTACCAGCCGCCAGCCAGCGCCGGTGCTGCATGATTGTTGTACGGATGTCATTACGGTATCTTTGAATTGGCGCGTTTTAGCGATTAGACCAGCGGGCGTTTGACCTGGTGGTTGCTTCTTACGTTCGTTTGTTCATACACAGATGGAGGCTTAGACTCTTGCCTAGCTAGCTCAGAGTGTAGCTAGCATACAAACATCTAATGCTCTGATCCTCCAAACCTCTTAACGCTCTATGCTTCATGCTGTTTCCCTCAATCATGTCATTAACGCTTCACTATTTTGAACATGGGCAAGGTTGACTCTACATACTGTAATGCTTTCCCGACGAATCACCCAGCATCTTGCACTTCGCTTATTTTGTACTGGCAGCAATACTAATATAATGGAAGACGTTGCCCGAATGGAAGGCATGACTGGTAAGAAACACAGTTCTTGATGCATTTCACGAGGAGGCTTCATGGTTAAGTGCTACTTTCCATCTTGCCACACTCTATGTCGTCCCAGGCGTGATCATAACTCATAGCTCAATAACAACCTTCTTCGCACTAACACCCTCCTTATTCTTATTCAGACCGGCCTGTACAGATTCCAAGCCCTTGCCAATAATGAGCGGCTCAGGCACGCACTTCAACTTCTCATCCTCCAACGCCGGCGTGATGTACTTCTCCCACACTGGGTGGGTCATAGGGTTAACGCCGAAGACGTGCGCGACCTTAACATTATCTGGCACCTTCTCCGGCGGACCGAGAACGACGGGTAGGATGCCGCCGCCCAATTTCTCCAGGATGGGCAGAACGTGCTTGAAGGACTGGTCCTGGATGGAGATAGCGTCGTAGACACCAATGAAGTCGCCTCCTACTGACTTGACTGCGCTGACGACGTCATCGACGATGGAAGACTGCTTGTAATCGCAGACCTCGCTCGCGCCGTTCTTCTTGCAGAAGTCGAAGTTGTGGCTGCTGGCTACTGCTACGACTTTGGCGCCGCCGGCTACCGCGAGCTGGGTGGCGACTGCGCCGACGGAGGAGCTACCGCCCCAGATGACGATCGTCTTGCCGCAGGGCTTTGGGTTGAGGTCTGGGAGTGGGAGGCCGAGGCCTTTGCCTTCTGAGGCAGAGGAGCAGAGACCGACGAGTGCGGTGTCGATGGCGAGAGGCAAGACGGAGCCGGAGGCATAGGTGACGTCGCCTGGGATAGCGGCGACGGTTCCGGCGTGCAGTTTGGTGAAGATCTGGAAACCGCCTTCTTGTGGGTTGGAGCTTGCTAGGCTTAATGCATGACTACAAAGCTATAATATCAGCCTCGCCATTCTTGACTGTTGTTGTGATGTCGTGTGACTTACGCTATAACACGGTCGCCCTTCCCGAACCTCTTCACATTGGAGCCGACTTCGTAGATCTCGCCTGCAACGTCACATCCTAGGACGGTCGGCCAGTTCTTGATGAACATTCCACTGTCCTGAATTTTCCAGTCGACTGGATTGACTGCGGCGGCGAAGTTGCGGATGACGACCTCATCGGCGCCAGCCTTTGGGATCTCGGACTCAGCAACACGCAGTTGCTTGCCTTTGCCATCGAGCCATGCGGCTTGGTTTCCTGGGTTGTTGTGCGACATCTTGAAGGGATACTCTGACTGGCTGTGGTTTGCTGTAGTTCGGCAGTATTAAGTCGGGCTTCTGGAGAGACTGCGGATGTCTGTATGTGTATATAGTACGGCAAAGAAGAAGGATGTTATGTATATGTCGGTGGCTTTGTAATGTATCTCAACTTCTCGACTACTTGTGGACTCAGTATGTGGCCCCAATGGTTGCTGAGCAAGTCATGATGTCAAACCCGATATTCGGAGATTCTGACATCACCCGAAATGTACGAACACCGTTGTGCAAAAGCAGTTCGTACGACAGCTCTTCAGGTGAGCCCAGCTCGCCTCACTGTTGACGGTGATATCAGCATCACTGGGAAGAGAAGCGCTGTGTGAAGAGTTTGTAAGCCGAGACGGGTTTGTCAGCCGCACCCCCTTGCCAAGTGAGGTTCTGAATGCTCGGCTGGTGACGGGAGCATTGGCAACGACAGCGAGATCTCTCAGTCTCACATCTCGAACTGCAATAGATACATGATATTGACTCTCAGTAAAGTACAAAAGGCTATGTGCTCGCGCGACGCTTATGGAGTCCTCGCTCAGGCTCTGTGGCACTGCTTAGGTCCGTTGGTGAGAGAAAAGAGCTGATCACTCCGTACAACACGACTAGAGGACATAGCCTCAAAAACTATTTCATCAGCATCTGCGACTCCGTGCACATGGCTAGCAGTAGGTGTTTCTGTGCCGGCACTGTCATGGTAGGCTGTTCGGATTCATCGCGCATCACTCTTCTCAGCGCCTTTATTGCCCGCCTCTCCTTCAAAGGTCTGAGCAAAGCAGTCCTCGTTTTGGCACTGGGTCCGTAGGCTAGGGTTTCCATACCAAAGCTGCTCTTTATATCGAATCTGGCGTATTTCATTGCGCTCGCCTTTTCTCTTCATCACCACTCTGATCGCTTTACGCAGACATTACTTTACCCACCATCACAGCAAAACTGGGTCACGCATCCCACACCCTCACCTCTCATCCTCAAACTCAAGCGCCTGCTTCCTCGCTACCACCTCCACACCCTTATCCTCTAAATCGGGGATAAACTTCCTCATCACCTTCTCCACATACCCCTTCGGCATGCCCTCCTTGACCGCATCCTTGATACCCATGTTCATTCTGTAGATATACTCCTTCTTCGGCTTATCCGGTGAAGTCATCTTGCGGTTGATGTAGACCAGCATATCAACTTGCTTAGGCTTCTCCTTCACATTCGGTGGCTTGCCGTTGTGCGCCGGCCAGTAGTCGACCGTCAGATCTTCTTTCGTGTAAGCTATTGGCACGCCTTCATTGCCATCTAGCCTGTCTTCGTCACGCTCTTGGAGATTGTAGACGAGACCCCAGACTTCGTCTTTGTAAGATTCAAGGTGGTCTTGCTTCTCTTTCTCGATTTCTACTACGTTAGCATAGCCGCGCGAATTGATGATCCAGCGGTAGCCATTCAGACGAGCGACGCCCAAGTACTTCGACGTCGGGCATCGCTGCTGCATCTGGTGCTTCCAGAGGTTTGAGCCGTAGCCGAAGTAGAGTGTTGGGTTGGACAGGTTGT
>Ga0058704_10000974_pt1 | contig 13781 bp, 11 predicted proteins | sample AgamicMgSfe_FD_71363 | JGI IMG/M metagenome (GOLD analysis project Ga0058704, IMG submission 71363) | Agave microbial communities from Guanajuato, Mexico - Mg.Sf.e | ecosystem: Host-associated > Plants > Phyllosphere > Phylloplane/Leaf | place: Guanajuato, Mexico | collected 2012-05-30
ATGGAGGACACTGTAGAGTCCATGTTGAAGGCAGGAGAGGTAAAAGGCAAAGTATGTCCTGAGTGAGCTCCGCAGCACGATTCATCATTACTGACGCCTTCAGCTCTTTGTTGACTGTTCGACAATCCACCCAGACACGACAAGCAGAATCAACAAGAGCATCACAGGAAAGGGAGCACACTTCGTTGCATGCCCGGTGTTCGGTGCTCCCGCAATGGCAGAATCTGGACAGCTGGTATGCGTACTTGCTGGACCGGCAGCGGACGTCGAGAAAGTGAAGCCATACACGAAAGGAGTTATGGGACGTGACTTCATCGACTACAGCGACCAAGAACCGAGCAAGGCACTCCTCATGAAGGTTATCGGCAACACCTTTGTGATCAACATGGTTGAGACACTTGCAGAAGGACACACATTGGCAGAGAAGACTGGCCTTGGATCCGATAACATGCATGCATTTGTTGAAAAGATGTTCCCCGGGCCGTACCTCGCATACTCCAACAGATTAAAGTCAAATGATTACGTGCGCGATGAGGTAAGTCATACAGTTCTGTCAGAGCCGGGATGTAGCTGACAGTATTTCACAGCCACTTTTTAACGCTGCACTCGCACTCAAGGACGCACGTCACGCCCTAGACCTAGCAAAGACATCTGGCGTCAAGCTCAAGGCTCTTGAGGTAGCAAAAGGACATCTGGAGGATACTCAGAAGGAGCGTGGAGAGAAAGGCGACCTTGCTGGCATTTACGGCTCTGTCCGGCAGGAAGCCGATCTTCCATACTCGCAGAAGTAGATGCAGATCGGTGAGATACTCAATAACTATTTAATGAAGAAAACACTATTAAGGCTCTCAGGAGCTTCTCACGAGGGTCCAAACATTTCACAGTGCGTTGGTCGTGCCTGCCTCTCCAGTGACAATGTTACCACATCTACTGAAGCTCAACTCCAAATCATGACTTCCGACAACGACATCTGAATAGCTGAGCCTGCTAGGCTTGCTATCGCTCGTATCACCTATGATCATTCCTCCCTATATTGTTACCCTAGTATCCTAAACCTCGGCGACCAAGGCCGTCCTCGATTCGCGCCTAGTTTTAACTACAACTCTGGCATAAGACATGAGCTTTCGACCGAATAAGAGGAAAGCACCTGAACAACAAAACTATGCCTCAGACACCTTCTCACAAGCACGGGGCACGAGTACACAATGGAAGAGTAGCACACCCAGGCTACACCACGCACCTACCATAGCTGCTGGCTTAGCATATCACCAGTCTCCTACCAGACCCAAGCCGAAGCCGCCTCTCAATCTCAACAAACCATTGCCACCACTGCCGCCAGAAGCACGATTACTCATGCCTCCCACAAAATCACCGCTAAGACCTCTGCCACCACTATCGGAACATCCTGCTCTGAGAGACCCAATGTCAGCATCGATACATCAACAGAGGTGTCCACATTGCGCTCATCCACTCGCGGATAACGATGTCGTCATACAGTTGGGAAGTGCGAGTGCAATGGACAATTCCCGACACACGTCTACAACATCGAGCGTAGTTCCCTCAGGTCGAAGACGCAATCTCCTACTCATGCCACGAAAAGGACAGCAGAATAGGTCGTCAGATGGTGCTATCGATGTTTCGGGACGAGCTCTCATGGTCGACCGCGGATGTCAGACATCACCACCACCACCAGAACCGTCGAAACATGTTGCGCCTTCACCTCCGTCTACCTCCGCGGCGAAGCAAATGGCAACGCCTAGCCGTCCGACCCATATTCGAGGGATGTTTCAAAGAACATCTTCAGAAGGGAAAAGAGCTCCTAGTCCCAGTCGACCATCCCCTAGCAAGCGCATGTTCCAGCGAACATCGTCCGATGACGGCAAGAGAACACCACTATGGTCGCCACGAACGCTATTCAAGACCGATGATCATATCGATTACTTTGCTCAGGGGACATTGGACGAGGCATCTGAGCCTGACGACCATGCTAGCTCGAAATTTGTGGCACACCTCAAGACTCTCAAGTTTGATGCTCGGCCTTCGCCATCAGAACGACCAGCACTCCGACGCAAGTTGACAAAGGCGGATCACACTGACTCTGCCGACACCACGGGCACATATGAACCTCGCAATTCCCCCAAGAAAGAGAGACCGAGCATGCTACGCAAAAAGACTGCTTCTGGTGAGCCGACAGTACAGCTTTCAAAAGCAAGCCCGGCAGAATCAGAAAAAGTGCGACCTCGTCTCCAATCCCCAAACAGCGCTCCAACAGTTCTAGTCAAATCTCCAAAGCAGACCGACGCGCCACCAAGTCCGTCGACTCCGTCCAGACCATTACCACTTCCTTTGCAGAAATTGGCATTCGGACATGCTCAATCGAGCTCGAATCGTAGACGGCAGTCGCGCAGTGACTCCAGTAATGGTCCCGCGTCACCTTTGCGCCAGGAGCTGCGTCGAAACGACTCCTTCTCAGACCCACCGACACCAACCAGCTTCAAGATCAATCGGTGTCGTCCTGGTAGGAGTCCATCCCGAGATCTAAACCATATCTTTGCCAACCTCGGACCAGAAGCATTAGAGGAAGAGGAAGAGCACAGAGAATACTTCATGTACCAACCTCCATATGTGTCCCAACGACCAGACCCCTACATCGCTGCACTACAAGCTGAGCACAATGTACCTGATCATCTCGCTGGAAGTCCACTTTGCCCAATGCATCCCAAGCACAAGACTGGTGGTCTCGGCGTTTGCCCCTACCATGGTCGACGGCCCAGCGATAGCATCATGACCGACGATCTCGACACTCCAACATCTATCCATAGTGATCCCCGGAGGCCCAGCCTGAGTGCCGCCACGGAAGAGCGGCTCGAAACTCGCCGCGCCAGCAGAACCAGCACCCGCCGTAACAGCGCCGTGCCAATTTCCCTTCCAGATGAAATTCGCGAGCTCCGCAGGCGCAGCACTGCCGAAAGTACCAATGGCACTTCAAGCCACAGAAGCAGTGCCCAAAGCCTGCCTGATTCACTAAGGAGTGCGCTCGACGATGACGACGACATTGCCACGCCGACGCTGAAGCCTGGTCGTCAGAACAGCTGGGCTGCTGGAATTGATGACGGCGCTGTCAGAGGGTTTGGATTCCAGCCGCCTTCGCCAGACCCGTCGCTTCCTTTGGTCAAAACGCCGTCAGCGCTGGCTCGTGAGCAGAGGTCTGCTGAGGGCGAGGATGTGCGTGTACCCATGAGACATAGACATTGGATGGAGGACGCGCGGGGTGTACCTGGACATACAGAGGTGCAGGAATATGTCACAATGGGAAGTAGCAGCAAGAGGTCCAAGGTGTATCGTGGAGCGTCTGGGCGTGACACGAAGAAGGGAAGCACGTTGATGAGCAAGGGTGGGAGAGTTGGGATAGTGATGGATAGTGCGGATTCGGTGCCAAGGTTTAGGATGTAAGGTATCCTTGGCCAAGATGGCAGCGGGGATGGCTTTTGATCTTGTGATTCCTTCTTCCTATATAGTATACATGACGGGAGCTAACAAACCCCGTCACAGTCACGATCCCCCCTCCTTCTTACAGTCTATACATCCTATGTTGCCGACATTGTCATTCCAGCCAGCCATGAACCGCCAAACGCCTCGTTAGCTGCATTAGTTCGTGCCGCTTACAGCCAACCTGTGAAAGTAATGTTAGTCGTTGATGCACCCAAAGTAGAAACGCAGATACTGACTTCATGAGGTAATCCATAAACGTTTGCAAGTTGACATCGTCTGTAAAGATGGTCTGCGCCGTCTGCGCCACACCGCCATATCCACCCGCACTCGTCGTATGCGTCGTGCTCGGGTTGAGCTTACTCAGCAAGAAACGCGCCTGACTGCCACCGGCATCACAGACAATGAAACGAGGCAGCGGGAATCTATCCTGGATGAGCTCTCTCGCATCCTCCTTGGGCTGATCGAGCAGAGTTCGGAAATTCTCGTAGCCCTCCTGTTCTTGATATCCGGCTTTGCGCCACTCGGCGATTGTTTCACCGTGGAAGATGAGGATGTGGAAGAATGTGTCGAGGAGGAGGATATGTTGGGGTTGGATGGAAGTGGAGTCGAGGAGGACGGGAATGGAGGATTCTTGGTCGAAGGTGTAGCTATCGAGGGTGGGTTGGATCATGACGAGGGAGTTGCTGACGTCTTCGTGGTTGAGGACGTGGCGGTAGAAGGCGGTTTCATCGGGGGAGTTGTTGAAGACTTGGAGGAATTGGCTGCGGCGGAGGTGGAACATGAACTGTGGGTAGAGGGTGAAGTTGCGCTCGAGGCGGAAGGAGGAAGCATCGTCTTTGCGGTATTCGGCGAAGCGGGAGCAGAGGCGGATGAGCATGCGGTCGACCCAGCGGAGCACGTCGGGGCTGTCGTCGACCTCGGCTTTGAAGACGGCGATGCGGGACATAAGTACTGCTGCCGCTTCCTGGTCAAATGACTGGGCGATGGCGGGATCACCAGATGGACCGCTGAGGTTCCGCCCAACAGTCGTGACTCGTAGATGGTACTGGCCAGAAGAGTGCTGGTAGTAAGTGAGGAACTGCATCATCCCACGCTGTGGCTGGCCGGCGGTGGCCACCTGTGCTGCACCACCTTGACCAGCGATCTCAAAGTATACACCGTAACTCGCCGATGGGTCGATACCACACATCTTCCACGAAGAAGTGTTACCAATGCCGACTTCTGTCTCCCCGACATTAGTTCCTTTCTTGTTCATTGACACAGCGTGACCAATCAGCCCAGTGACTTTGAGCTCTTTTGTGGTGATGACTTCGAGCGATGCATTGAAGCCCATCAGAAGGTTGTCATTCGCATCCTTATCGAAGACTCTGGCAAATGACTGCTTGTACATTGACGATGTGAAGCTATCTGTCAGAATCATATGACCACCGGTTGAATTGGGAAGGCTCTTCATTTCCAGCAGACCAACTTGATCTAAACACCCAGCGAAGATGTCCACAACATGACCATTGTGTGCTGCGCGCTTGGCAAGAGTATCATAAAACTTCAGCGCCTTCTTGTAGTACTTGATGTTGTCTCGGTCGATGTCGTGATGCGATCGGATAGGTTCCTTGAGTTCTTGACCAACGACCATACCACTACCAACAGTCGCAGGACCTCCGCAGAAGAGCATGACACGACCTCCAGCATTCTGGAAGGAAACTTCGAGGAGCGATACTGCAATGGTCAGAGCTACACCGGTGCATCTTTGTGCTCGCTTGTCGTTGGCGATTGGCCAAGGGTCTTTTTGCAGTTGTTCGAGGACAGACTGTAGTTGATACTCGCATTGTGAGACGGGCAGCAGGAAACGGGCGGCGGGACCCATCTGCTGTGGTGCACGACCTGCCGGAGCTGGTTGCACGCCTGGTCGTGGGGCTCCTCCCGTAAGACCTAGCATTTCCTGCACTTGTTTTGTTGTGTAGTCCTTGGTGCCTCGGAAGACGTATGATTTTGCGCATTCGGTGTAACCAAGCTCATGCACTTGGGTCTGAGTAATATTAGCTTGTCTCAAGTATTCTGTATTTGAAAGTATCGCATACCATCGTGCCATATGTGATCAGACCAACTAGGGCATACGGAGGAAGTAGACTCAAACTCATAATGAGAGAGTCTGTCAACGACTTCAAGCTCTCCTCATCTTGGCAAGTATCCACAACGAACAGGAAGATTGGTGGTGCGGGAGCTGGTCGAGCCAAACGGTATTCCACGGTAGTGTTGTTGCCGTGGAGTTCAGGTGGGATTTGCTCAGGTGAGATATCTTTGTAATGGGGAGGGAGTTGATTTCGTTGTAAACAGAAAGGGCACGTCCATGTTCGAGATCGCGTATCTACCTGACTGCATGCAACATGTTAGGAAGGGGAGTTTCTCGACTACAAGATGGCAGGACCTACCAGAAAGGATTGAGAAGAGCGCGACATGATTGCCTGCAAGTGACCGGCTCGTACTGTAGGAGAGGGGTATCTGGTTTCTCTTTCAGGGGAGTATAAAGTGCACCGATGGGAACGACAAGACGAGATGCTTCCTGTTCACTGTCAGCATTGGACTGGGGTACAGCTTTAGCTACACCTACCATGCGTGAGCTGGGAAAGGTGTTCCAGCTCAGCCGTATGCCATCGCGCTCCTCAATGTCATTCCACTGCTCCTTGAGAGCATCGAAGTCCATCGTGACAGCGCTATAATCCCACGGCGAAGGTTCGTTGTGGTATGTCGACTTGAGCAGATCCTTGAAGAGCGAGCGAAGGATCGGGAGAGATGAGCTTGCAGTAGGCCAGCCGGATGATGGCGAAGATAACACGAAGAGCAGTGGTTGAACAGTCGAAAGTCTGAGGACAACTAAGGCGGAGGGAGCAACAATGTGGAGTTAAGCACGTGACCGTGTTCTGCTACAAACATCATCTCGCGCCGAATTTTCTCTTTCCTTCACAACACACGCAAGCACGTACAATCTGTACTTTATGGCAGCTTTGCAGTCCTCTCTCTCAAAGCTGTCTCCTGCTAAGCGCAGAGGATAGTCTCACAATTATACTGGGCACCCGGTTTGGAATGGCTCATTCTGAGTCTACTGACATTCTGGGAATCAGTAACGTGAACATGCCACTCTATAATCGCAGAGCATGTTTGAGTGCTTCTGGAAACTATCGATCGAGGCGCCAGAAAGATATGACGTGAAGTCGCAGGCGCACTACCAGATAGTTTGCAACGATCGATCGGATTTCAGAATTCCATATCAGATTGGCCACCCAAATTCGATCTCATTTCACCTTCGGTTTCACTTTCACTTTCACCATGACGACTCGTGATTCTTAATCTGACTGTGGTCTAAATTGCTCGGACCGATTATCATGGTGACGCAAATCAAAGAAGCATGCTTCTTTCGATGTTGAATGGCTTTCTTTTTAGCTGTGTCGAGCTACCTATTCACAAACAAATCTGAAACGAGCTGACCCTTGGAAAGGGAGGGGGTTGGGCAGTTTCCATTGTTGCCCATGACTCTCTTCCCATTTGCTCTGCCAACCACACACCGACCTCCCCACAGTTTTCAGCTACCATAACCTCACTCGCTATTGTCGACTGCACACTCGATTGAGCTCTGAAACACCATTCAAAGCTTTCAAAGTCATCGACAATAGCTTGCTTCAGCTCCAACCCACCCAGAAGTCATATAAGCAGCTTGCATCCGCAACAGCGGGCTGCCTTCGCTGCTCACTCTCTTCGTCGCCGTTACCTCTGTCCTCCTTTCCTCTTTCTTCTCAGCACGCTGGTCGTGTCATTGCTCTCCCTGTGCTTTCTCTCTGTTTGCCAATCTGCGCCGCAATATCTTTGAGCTGGGCTCTCCGATCCACTTTGCAGCACTTGTACACATTTCCTACAGCAATTTCTAAGACGATGTCGTTTAAAGAAGATTTTACCGACGATACCAGCTTCACGACTGGCGGCAATCATGCATTTCACCATCCACCATTTCCGCAGTGGTATCAGAACTACTATGCTCCCGGTCAATCCTCTGTTGATCTTCCTATGACTAATTTCAACAACCATCTCGGAGTCAGCCCACATCTCAACTTCAACAACAGTTCTATCAGCGACTTGAACAACACTCCAGCTTTCGACGCATTCAATCACTATGCAGCCTTGCGCGGCACTCAGTTGCCTCATCCATATCTCGGTCACGTCAACAATATGCTATTGCCGTTTGGTCAGCTACCCCAGAATGACTACTACACGACACCGGCATTCGGCGCCTCACACAACAGCATGGTACCTCGGTCATCACCGTTCACACATCCCCAAGTTGTTCCCTCGACCGAGATATGGGACGTCGCACCGACGACTCCTGTCACTACTGTGCGCCTCGAGACCATCTCCCCGGACGTTCTGCGCGGCCGGTACACTCGTCCAGTCGAGTCTGGCTTTCAACCTTTCGGTCACACTACAAGTTACGATTCTTCATATCGCCACTTTGAGCTGGACGAGCACGAAAATGAGCTGAGCGTCCCACCTCAGCCACATGCCGTTCGTGGCAGAAGTCCGTTTTCTATGACTCCTGCACCGAACGGTGAAGTTTCTTCCACTACCGAGGGGTGCTTCGCGCAATGTGGCAAACAGAGCGACGAGGATTTGATTGGATGTCGTAATGGCTCATGCGTTGTTGCGTTCCACCCTGAGTGCGTCAAGCTTGGTGCACGGGAGGGCAAGTATTCCACACCTCTTTCAACTTACATTGCTAACGAGAATTCTATTAGATGAGCTACCTGCTTGTCCATCCTGCTTATCAGTGGTCGATACTGCTCTCCTCGGCCTACTCAATCTTGGTCAGCATGATCACACGACAACCTCATACTCTCCTCCATCGCATTTCCAGTCAGCATCAGTGCGCTCGACCCAGTCCCCACCTCGCGCTACGCCAGCTCTGTCTGTTGGATCGTCGTTCCATCCGTCGCCGTCACCAGCAGCACCAAACCGCCGTACGCCACAAAAGCGCGCCATCAAGATCGAGTCTAGCAGCCCACCTGCACCTTCCGAGCTCTTCGGGTCATATAAAGGCTCAATTGCTGTTCCCGAGGGCTTTAACAGCGCTCGCGGCCTTAACAACAAAGGCGCCTGGACTCCTGATGAAGACGCCGCATGTATCCGCGTAATGCGAAACCTTCTCGACATTCACAAGGGTAGCCATCGTATCGCCATCGACAAACTTTGGGAACGTGCCGCTGAAGGCTTGATTGAAGAAGGTGTCAATCGTTCTAGCTCTGGAGTCAAGATGCAGTGGACTCGGCGTTTACGGGCACAGTCTGGCGTCGACGAGCGTGCTGTCAAACGCCCTGATCTGATGCGTACTGGACTATTGACGAAGGGCGTCCCTAGGAGAAAGCGTGTCATCGAGAGCTCTCCCCCCGTCACTCCTACCACTCGTCGCGCCGCTCGAAAGCTGCGAGGCACTGCAGCGGAGACTAGCCATCTCACAGCAACCCATGTCAAAAACAGCCGCATCGTGAAGCTCAAGATTGGTGCTGGCTTCGCCAAAGCCACTAGCGCCGGTCGCGGTCGTGGTGGACCTCGCAAGGCGAGAGCCAAAGCACAGAAGAAGATTGAGCAATTCGAGGATGATGTCAGTCCTATCACCGAGGAAGATCCTGACGAGGGTATCAGCATGCACGGACGTGGCGTCACCCCTGTCCTTGGCATGCAGCAAGAGATGGACATTGATGTAGAGGGGTACAACGGCAGTCCGACTAGCTCATTCGAGGACGCTCTTGAGGATACCTTGATGGATCGCGGTTATGTTATGGAGGAGTGATGGGAGCGATGCAGTTGTGACAATAGTTCAGTTGCTCTTGAAAATGCACATCTGGAATTCAGTCGCGGAATTTTTGTCTTATGTATTGCGCTGGATGAGTAATGGAAGTGGATGGCAACGGTAATGGTTGATGTATCCTAGGCCGCAACACGTATCGGACGTGCAGAGGTAGCACAACCCGAGCGAGCTACAAAGCTGTATCTAGGCGCTCGCAATGCAGTAATCAGGTGAATGCTTTCGTATCTTGTCTGCTTGAAGATACCAAACCAGAGTGATACTGGTGAAGTCAGCGTTCATGCCGCATCGAGTCAATTCACTATGGATGGCAGCTACCAATGAACACGATATATCCCTTCGACGTGGCGTGTTCATCTTGTCCCGCGCATACATACTGCTCAAGGCAATGCCCCCAGGCTAAACCGCGAGACCTGGTATCAAGATCCAGCTGATCCCCTGAACTTCCTGCACAGCATCTCAACAACCAGAATCTAGCCTTTCGCAAACTCTCTGCCCATAAGTGATATTCGCATATTGTACATATTCTTTTCCACTTCTGAATCACTTCGATGGCGGTGCCTGTGTCTGACCAGTACGACGGTCGACACGCTCAAAGTATTGCCACTGGTCTTCTGGTGCCTTCTCAACCAGCTCCTCCCAAACCTGGTGCTCGCTCATAGAGTCCACAAGCTCAAGCTCGGCCCGTGCAACAGCAATGACTTCCTCGATCAGTCCAGCTCCGAACTGACCTTCCAGCGTTGTGATTCTAGCATAATAGTTAGCCAAGGGTAACATCAGGTATTCGCTCTCAACATACTGATCACGGGTCATTGGCGGCTCATTCGGCACCTTGGGGATATCCCGCTCGAACTCCTGCACCAACCGTCCCTCTCCAACCTCCCTCGCCTGGTAACGTCTCTCGCCAGCCGTCCGTGGGCCCTCGCCTCTGTCCTCGACCTCCTCATCACCTTCCCACTCTGCCTCCATTGTCCGGTCATCCACATTACCCTCCTCCTCCTTCGGCAACAAGTATGTCTTCCCCTCCACCTGAACACTTCGTCCCTTTGCAATCTCCGGGTGCGACTGCATTATAGCATTGACTTTCTGTTCCCACTCGGCATACCCGGGTGGCACTTGTGCGCTGATAAAGCCGAGACGCTGCTTGCAGAGGGCTTCGACGGACGTGCGGTAGACGGAATTGCTTGGGAAAGCGGCGAGCTTTTGTAGTGTTTGCGTGTACAGCGAAATGAGTGTCGGGCGTGGGAAAGGGTGGGTGAGTAGGCCAGTGAGACCGGTGGGTGCGTAGGCGAGGAGGTATTGGCTCGCTGGCTTTTTCGCAATCTCGGCGAGGAGACGGCTGGTGACGCGCATGATTGTAAGCTTGATGTTGTCTTTCGGCGGAGGAGCTGCTTGATGTTCAAGGTTCAAGATCTCGGCGTCGATCACGTGTGCGAGTCATACGAGCGACAGCGAGGTTCTAGTATGACGCCAGATCTTTTTGTTTACAGACACATCGCATTACTATTCTTGTGACTTAGTTTACTTCTTCTCCTCCCCCTTGGAAAATGCCACTTTCTTCCCGATAATCGATTCGGACCTATCCTTCCCACCTCGCGGAGACCGCGACCATGTCCCCAAGATACACCCCCCTCTACATCCTATTCTTAGCTCTTCTGTCTATCCTGGTATTAAGAGTCGAAGCACAACATGGGAGCACAAACCAACCTGCACGGAAGGCAGCACGATTGGCAAAGGCAGCGGTGGCAAAAGAAGAACCAGAAGAACCAGGATTCACAGGCACCATATTCAATGAGCAGGAAGTGCCGCCTATGATTGAGCTAGGGAAGGACATGGAGGAGATGCTGGCAGATGGTTACTGGTATGCCCTCTATGGAAGCAGAGTATGTAACATATCTAAACCAATACTAGGTTCGTCGAAGCCTTCTCTCCATACTGTGGCCACTGCAAGTCTCTCGCGCCTAAGCTGCAAACAATCTATGAATTCTACTACACCTCCGATCCGCTGCCAGCATCATCTGAACCGAAAGACCTGAAGACATCCCTCAACTCCTTCAGTAGATACTACAATATCAAATTCGCAAAGCTAGACTGTGTAGCATTTGGTACAGCTTGCGCGGATTACAAAGTCCAGTCATATCCCACTATGTTCTTGTTCAAAGACGGAGAGCAAGTCAAGAGTACTACGGGTGACCGTACAATGGAGAAGCTCAGCGCATTCATTGAGGAGTGCTTGGAAATAATACGGCCAGGATCAAGGCCAGTAGGCGGGTTGCCAGAATTGCCAACTTCTGGTGCAAGCAGCTTCTCGACAAAGCTCGCCAGCTCTGCGAGTGACCCTACAGTAACAGACCCAGAAGCTGATACACAACATCGACCTACTAATCCTGACGGCATTTCTGTCCCTATGGATCCAGCGATTTATGAAACACTTGTAACAAAGTCACTTGACCCCTGGTTTATCAAGTTCTATGCACCTTGGTGTCCGCACTGCCAGCGCATGGCCCCCAGCTGGAAGGGAATGGCCAGGGAAATGCAGGGAAAGCTCAACATCGGCGAGGTCAATTGCGATGTGGAGAAGAAACTCTGCAAACAAGCTGGTGTTGATCGCTTCCCCATGCTGAAACTAATCAAGGGGCCAGATGCAATTGTGTACAATGGTCTTCGAGGCGTCGGCGATCTCATCGATTATGCAAACAAGTCAGCTGAGGCCATTGGCGGCGTGCAGGAAGTGGATTTGGCGGAGTTTGAAAAGATTGAGGCGACTGAAGATGTCATCTTCGTGTACTTCCATGATGAGGCTACGACAACTGAGGACTTCACCGCTCTGGAGCGACTGCCGATCCACCTAGTCGATCATGCAAAGCTGGTCAAGACTTCTGATTCCGCTATGGTGAAGCGTTTCAAGGTCACTACATGGCCCCGCCTGCTTGTGTCCAGAAAGAGTAGGTACACCGTCTTCGACCACCTCATGCCGCAGGACATTCGAGATGTCGAAAAAGTCACAAAATGGATGCAAAGCGTCTGGCTCCCACTAGTGCCGGAGCTGACGGCAGCTAATGCACAGCAATTGATGCAAAATAAGTACGCTGTACTCGCGATCCTCGATCGCGGCCGAAAGGAAGCCTTTGCCGTCGCACAAAGAGAGCTGGAGACTGCAGCCACAGAATGGCTGGAAAAGGCCGAGCATGCTTACGAGCTCGAAAGACAAGAGCTGCGGGACGCCAAGACGCTCCGCATTGAGGAAGCACAAGATCGTGACGACAAGCGAGCCGAGGAAAATGCTAAACGCATTAAGGTTGACATGAACAACGTACCACGCAAGGAGGTGGTGTTCGCGTGGGTTGATGGCGTATTCTGGGAGCATTGGCTCAAGACGCAATTTGGCGTCAATGTCAAAGACGGAGAGGTCGTGGTGATCAACGACGAAGAGGTAAGTTCGCCGTGGTGGTCGCTTATAGAGTTTGGGCTGACGCACGTAATCACAGAACCAGCGTTATTGGGATCGAACTATCACAGGAAACTCTATCACTCCTTCGCGGACATCCATACTTGAAACACTAGGACGTGTGGCGACGTCCTCATCGAAGCTGCCGTCGAAAAACAGTGGCCCTCTACTTCAGGTCTACTTCCATCGGGCACGCAACACAGTCACACGGCACCCCTTCATCAGCCTGCCCGCGCTAGCGGCCAGTATACTAGCATTGATCATCATTTGGTTCCGCAGCAGGCGACGAAGAAGAGACTACGGTAGTGGAGGGATGTACGACCTGGTGTCGGGAAATGGGGTAGCGACGAGCAACAATGGCTTGCTAGGAGGAAACAAGGGCGATTGAGTCATGGAAAGCCTGTGTATACTTTCATAAACAATAATGGTCCTCTACTTGTCAATGCTGTCACACAGACGGGCAGCCGCATGAACCCCGCATAATGCAAAGTCCCCTTGCCGATGTACAAGGGAAGATTCGCTCTAGCACGAACAGTCGCAACCAGTCAGAGATCGAAGACGTCTGTGGCTTAAGCTGTCTTAAGATGCTTGATCCGGCATCATCCATGCGCCGAGCCCAATTGGGCTAGGGCCACCGTCCGCCCATCGAGGTTGTACCGGGTAAGCACAGCAGCTGAAGGACCAGGGCCATCTAAACTTCATGCTTTCGTGCCATCATCACAATGGTCACACCTTTGACTATCGACGGCACGATACGTGACAAATCGTTGTTTGGAGTGCCACGAGCCGTTCATGGCGCAATAAACGGAGCCCAAATGGAGCATGAAAGGACCGGGGCCCGACCCGCAATGTGATGCCTTGATTCCTTCATTGCGAAGATACCGTTCAACGGGTGGGTGTGGATATTCGAGGACTCCACGTTCGAGCACGAGCCTGCCGAGATAGACGACGAACGTCTCAGGGTGATGGGGAGGGGTGAGGACTTCTAACTCC